>JAEIGA010008284.1_pt1 | contig 15747 bp, 12 predicted proteins | sample 9270691 | NCBI WGS metagenome assembly JAEIGA01 (sample SAMN17057246, study PRJNA624740) | gut metagenome | biome: biome; isolation source: fecal sample | host: Bos grunniens | place: China: Xizang | collected 2019
ACTTGCAAAGCTAGTAATAACATAAATAAAAGGTTTTAATTCTTTACAATGTTCTAACATGAAACTTGATGCTTCGACGATAACGAGTTCATTTTTAAAACTCTTCGAACTATTTAAAGAAAATAATGGAAGGCCAATATTGCCGCCTAAATAACATTTATATTTTTTGGATAATATAATCGACAACATTCTTGCAGTTGATGTTTTACCATTTGTTCCAGTAATTACGATTAGTTTAGCTTTTGGATAAAACAAATAAAACAATTCTAAGTCACTAACAACTTGTATCTTTTTATTATTGGCTTCAACCAATAATGGAGTGTCAAATTTAATACCTGGACTTTTAACAATAATATCAATATTATTTAAGTCATATTCGCCAATACCATCAACATATTCAGAAAATGAAATGTTATTCTTTAGAAAAAAATCCTTAACACTCGAGTTACTTTTTCCCATTCCATATAATAAATAATTCTTATTTTTCATTAAATCCCCCATAATAAAATGCCAATAATTACAAGTAAAAAACTTATTAATACTAATATTATACTAATTGATCCTTCATTATAACCACTTAATTCTAAATGATGATGATAAGGAGCCATTTTAAATATTCTTTTTCCTTTAGTTTTTTTAAAATACCAAACTTGAATAATTACACTAATTGTTTCAAAAACAAATACTAGTCCCATGATGACTAAGACCATTTCTTTTTTTGTTAAAATTGCGCTTATTGCAATTGCAGCTCCTATTGCATGCGATCCTACATTCCCCATAAAAACTAATGCCGGATGAAAATTAAATACTAAAAAACCAAGAACTGAAAAGGCTAAACATAATGAAGAAATTACTAATAGTTGATTTTTTTCAAATTTTCCAATAATAAACATTCCTAGAAATATACAAAGTGATAGATTAGCTGCTAAACCATCCAAACCATCAGTAATATTAAATGAATTACTCCAAGCGATAATATAAAAAATAACAAACAGAATACTGAATATTCCTAAGTTTAATTTATAACCAAATATATTAAGTGTATGATTATAATTACTGAGTATTAATAATAAGAAAATAATTATTCCAAATAAACATTCAATTAAAATTTTAGTCCTTGGTCTTAATCCAGCATTTTGTTTTTGTTTGATAATTTTCTTATCATCTAAAAGGCCTAAAAACCCAAAAAGGATAATTGTTAAGATGAAAATTAAATCATTAAAATTAAATGAATATTGATTTATTAACTTAACTGTAATAAAGTCAATGATTACAAATCCAATAATTATTATTCCACCGGCTGTAGGAGTACCATTTTTACTAAAATGGCTTGATGGTCCTAGTTCTCTTACAGACTGAATGTACTTCTTTTCTTTTAAATGTTTTATATAATAATGAAAAACAATAATTTCGATTAATGTTAGAAATACTAATAAAATTAAAGTTTTAATCATTTAAAATCTCCTGAACAATTTCTAAATCGGTTAAATAAGTTCCTGAGACATTTGTCTTTTCAATTCCTTTTCCTAATATTAGAATATAATCTTCATCATTAGAATTATCAAGTGCATATTTAATTGCAGAAAAACGTGATTGGATAATTTTATAATTAGTTTTTTTAATGTCAAATATTAAATCACCAATTATTGATTCAAATGATTCTTGACGATTATTGTCTTCTGTAAAAACAACATTGTATGCTTTATCTGTTACGTATTTACCTATTAAAGGACGTTTTGTTTTATCTCGTTCTCCCCCACTACCTACCACAATCCATAAATTTGTTTTTATTTTATCAATAATGAAATCTACAATTCGTTTTGTAGCAGGAAATGTATGAGCATAATCAATAATAATATTTTTGTTTTTTATTTTATATGTATTACTTCTACCTTCAATTGGTTTAAGATTATGAATAAATTTTTTAAATTTAGATCGATCAACAGGTAAATTATTAAGAACACTATAAGCTCCAACAATATTTTCAATTTGATAATCACCAATTAGTTTGGAAGAATAAAGCTTATTATCTATTTCGAATATTGTATTATTTAAATTTGAATCAATTATTTGATAAGTGTAGTTTCCGCTTAAACCAAATGTTAAACATTTAGTATTTGTTATCTCACTTATTAATTTATAATTTGTCTGATCTTTATTTGTAATTACTAAACCATCTTTTTTAAGATTATTCAATAATAAACACTTTGAATAAAAATAATCACTAAAGTTTAAATGATAATCCATATGGTCTGTTGTTATGTTTGTAAATAAAACAATATCGAACGGAATGTATTTAACTCTTAAATTTCTAATACCTTGGCTACTACATTCTAATATAAGATAGTGTGTGTTATTTTTAATGTTTTTAAACTTATTCTTTTTTAAATTTTTTACTAAAAATTCATAAATTGTAAAGATACTTGGTGTTGTATTAAAAGTTTCAAATCTCAAATCATCTAGAAAAATTCCATTACTTGATATAAGCAACGCGTCTTCTTGAATATAACGTAAATATTGATAAACTAAAGTTGATGTAGTAGTTTTGCCGTTTGTTCCGGTAACACCAATAATAGTATATTTTTCTAATTCTTTCTTATAGAATTTACTTAACAGTTTTGCTTGATATAATTTAACATTGTCTACAACGTGATTATTTAAGTTATCAGGTAAATTTAAACTTTCTTCTGAAATAAATGATTTTGCTCCTAGATTTATAGCTTCATCTAAATATAATTTATTTTTAGCGTTAACTACAAAAATACAACCTTCATTACATTCTTTTGAATTATCAGTAATTTTTGTAACATGATGATTGTTTTTAAAACACGTATTTAATAATTTATTGATTTTCATTATAATCCTCCAAATATAAAATAACCGTTCCACCTTCGATAATATCACTTCCACTAGATGGAATTTGAGCAATTACTTTGCCGCTTGTTCCTAAAATTTCGATATTATATTTTGATGTAAGGCTTACTTCTTTTCTTTCTAATCCAACATAATCAGCAACTTTATAAGTTTTCTTATCAACCCAATATCTCGCATCAAGTGGAATGCCACCTGTTTGTTTAGGAATATTTAATATTGAAAAACTAGAAGTTAATGCTTCTTTAATAATTGGACCTACAGTAACACCACCATATTGAATTGTGTTTTTAGGATTAACTAAAGCAAAGTAAATTGCAATTTGTGGATCATTCATTGGTGCGATTCCTAAGAATGACAAAATATATTGATTAGGTAAATATGCGCCGTTTTGTGCTATTTGTGCTGTAGCGGTTCATTTATTAAGCACCCTAATAAAGTATATTTGATTATTCAAATTATATGAAAAAAAGTGAACAAATCGTTCACTTAATTTTTATTATAATTTAAGGTTTAAAATAGATTGTTTAAATTACCCGTTTTAAAGCATTCAAACAATCAAATACCCACTAATTTTTATTTCGAACGCTATAAATCGGGTTGTCATTAAAAAAACTTAAATTTAATTTCTTCATTAGATAAAACAATTTTCTCAAAGATTAATGTAATCAATACTTTTGTTAATGTGATATTATTGATTAACATGTCTTCATTGATAATTAAATTATTGAATTTCTTTTTTAATTCTTCTTCACTTGTTTTATAAAATATCTTTAGTTTATTTAGATTAGATTCTAAGTTAATGATTTCTGACTCTAACTCTTTGATTTTTTCATCATATATTTTAGTGTAAGTATTATCAATAATTAAACGATCAATTAATTTATTAATTTTAATCTTTTTAAAATTAATATCTTTATTCATGTTTTCAATTTCCTTAACAATTTTATTTAATTTAACTTTTAAAACTTTATCTAATATGTTTTCACATTCTACCATAATTTTATTCGATAATACAACCATCATTTTAATAATGATTTTTTCTAAATAAAGTTTATTAATTCTTTTGGTTGGACAAAGTTCTTTATTTGTTTTATGAGTTGTACATACATAGTCGTAATAAACTTTACCACGATACTTTGGTCTTGACCATCCGTGTAATGTTTTACCACAACAGTTACATATTATAAGACCGGATAAAAGATAATCAGAATGTTCACTAGAAAATTGGTGCGTTTTATTTTTACTATTTAAGATATCTTGAACTTTTTCAAATAAATCATCATCTATTATTTTAGGAATAGCATTTTTATATTCGTGGTACTCAGGCTTAGTTACACCATTATCGTATTTGTAGTAACGCTTACGATTAGGATCTGCGTAAATGTATGTTCCATTATAACGTTTATTACGTAAAATATAATATATTTGTTGATACTTTAAATGTGTTCCGTCTACTTTAGTGTAGCCTTTTTCCATTAAATATTTTTCAATTTCTTTCACACTATAGCCATCTTTAAACAACTGAAAAATAAGCTTTACAATTATGGCTTTATCTTCATCAATTACAATATTTGAAGATCCTTTGTGATTAAAATTACCTATTTTATTCTTCTCAGAAATAAGTCCAATTGGCAACAATCCAACTGTTTTGTGTTCTTCTACTTTTTTTAATGTACCTTTAATTGATGTTAAAGCACTATTTTGAGCATGATATTGAGCAACAACTCCTAATATATTTTTGAGTAAATCACTAGTAGGATCTCCATTATCGTTAAAGTCTAATGCTTTTAAAACACATTTAAATGATTTTAACAATGTAATATATTTTAAAGTGTCCTCAAGTTTACGTGAAAATCGGTCCATTTTATAGACAAAACATACCCCATAAAAACCTGGGTTATTTTCAATAATTGAAAGCATTCGGTCAAATTCAGGTCTAAGTCTGCCTTGCATACCCGATACATTATCTTCTTTGAATACATCAGTTTCTTCAAAATAAAATATAAATTGATTTTTATAACTTTCATTAATTAATTTAATAAATTTTTTAATTTCATCCAGTTGTAACTTTAAAGAGTTATCTTTAACATCTTCAGTTGATTTTCTAAGATAAATACAAACTCGTATTTGTTTAATATAATTGCGATCAATTTTTAGTGTTTTATGATAATATCGCCAACTCTTATCTATTGTATTTAATTCATAATCGGTAAAATTAGTCATACTTTTCTTGATTGGTTTCTTTCAAATATATTTCTAATAATATATCAACAATTTTTGTAAGATCTAAATTGTTTAAATTTATTTCACTTAAATCAGGCAATTCAATATTACCTTTTTGTTTTACTAAAGAATCTCTATTAATCGAAATCATATTATCACCACTAAATAGTATGATTTAATATATTTAATAATGAATACAAATAAAAAAAGGAACTTACAAGTTCCTTTTTTATAATGCATATTCCTCTAGATTAATTACTCTAGATGCAATAGTTTGATAAAAATCGGCTTCGTGACAAACTAAAAGGATTGTTCCTTTATAATTTTGAATTGCCTCTTGTAAAGCTTCTTTTGCTAAAACATCTAAATGGTTAGTAGGTTCGTCAAGTACTAAACAATTATATTCACCGATCGTTAATTTACAAAGACGGACCTTGGCAGCTTCACCACCAGATAATGTAATTATTTGTGATTCAATATGTTCATGAGTCAATCCACAAGCAGCAAGTGCAGCATGAACTTCACCTTGATTAAGGGTAGGGAAACTATCCCAGATTTCATCACGTGGAGTATTACGATTGCCTTCAACTTCTTGTTCAAAATAACCTAATGTAATTGTAGAGCTTTTTTCTACTACACCACTAAAAGGTTTAATTATACCAAGTAATGTTTTAATTAATGTTGATTTACCTACACCATTAATTCCTTTAATTACAATGTGTTCACCTTTAACTATTTCAATATCAAATGATTTAGTAAGTGGTCTATCATAACCTAATACTAAGTTTTCTGCTTTAAATAATACTTTACCAGATGGACGACCTTCTTTAAATACAAAGTTTGGTTTAATTTGAACACGTCCTTTATCTAGACGTTCCATTTTATCTAACTTCTTTTGTCGGCTATTAGCCATACCACGTGTTGCAACGCGAGCTTTGTTTCTTGCAATAAAATCTTCCATTTGTTTGATTTCTTTAACTTGTGCCTCATATGCTGCATCAGCTTGTCTTTTCTTCATTTCGTAAGCAGCAACAAATTGATCATAGTTACCACTATATCTAGTTAGTACTCCATTATCAATATGATAGACAACATTAATAACAGAATTTAAAAATTCAATGTCATGTGAAACTAGGATAAATGCATTTTCAAATTCATTTAAATAGTTTCTAAGCCAATTTATATGGTTTTCGTCTAAATAGTTTGTCGGTTCGTCAAGAATTAAAATACCTGGATTTTGTAATAAAACTTTAGTTAATAAAACCTTTGCACGTTCACCACCCGAAAGTTCAGTAACATCTTTATCTAAACCAATAAAATTCAAACCAAGACCATTGGAAATTTCTTCAATTTTTGCATCTATTGTATAGAAACCACTAGATTCTAACATTGATTGCATTTCACCAATATCATCAAGTAATTCTTGCATTCTATCAGCATCACAATCTGCCATTTCTTCATAATCTTTATAAATTTGTTCTTCTAATTTGAACATATGACTAAAGGCTTCTTTTAAAAATTCACGAATTGTTTTACCTTTAGTAAGTGTTGAATATTGATCTAAATAACCAATATCTAAATGTTTAGCCCATTCAATTTTACCTTCAGTTGGTAGTTCATTACCTAAAATAATGTTAATGAATGTTGATTTACCTTCACCATTAGCACCTACAATACCGACATGTTCACCTTTTAAAAGACGAAAGTTAGCATTTTTTAAAATTTGTCTACCACCAAAATTATGTGATACATTTACTACATTTAATAAACTCATATTATCTCCTATTTTCAAAACATCACTATTATATCACAAACCTTGTTTTTGGAGATTAAAATATATAATTATATTATTTCTAATTTCATCCGCTATAAATAAGGTATAAAAAAATAACACTCTTTATTAAAGAGTGTTATTTAATGTTTAATGTAATTACATTGTTACAAATGCAAATCTTAATACACCTAATAATGCGATTACTGCAACGATGATATCTTTTTTAGTAAATTTACCAGTAAATAATGAGATTAATGTATAAGTTAAAGCACCAATCATAATACCATTAGTAATAGAATATGTAGTAACCATCATGATAAATGTCATAAATGCAGTTGCTGCACTTCTTAAATCAGAGAAGTCAACTTTGATAATGTTTTTGCACATTAATACACCAACATAAATTAATGCTGGAGCAGTTGCAGCACTTGGAATAAATTGTGCAACAGGCGCAATAAATAAGCATAGTAAGAATAAACCAGCTGTTACTAATGCTGTAAGACCAGTTCTTCCGCCTGCAGCAACACCAGATGCTGATTCAACAAATGTAGTAATTGTTGATGTACCACCAGCAGCACCAACAACTGTACCGATTGAGTCACAAAGCATAATTTCGCCTAGTTGTTGTGGGTCACCGTTTTCATCTAACATGTTGGCTTCTGTAGCTGTACCATATACAGTTCCTAAAGTATCAAACATATCGATTAAACAGTAAGTAATTACTAACATAATAACAGTGAAAATAGAACCAACTGTAGTACCATCGAATAAAGGTTTGAAGCCTTTAAATGCACCTAAAAGACCATATTCAGCCCAATCTTTGAATACTGAACCTAATTTTACTGTACTGAATGCAATTTCATAATCTTTTACAAAAATGAAATTTAAAACATAGTAAAATACTGTTGCAGATAAAATACCAAAAATCATAGCACATTTATTAAGAAGTTTTACAGGAACTTGACTAAATACTACGATTGCGATAAATCCAATAAATGCTGTTAAAACAGGAATAGCGACTGAAGCACCTTGAGAAAAATCTGCAATGCTTACACAAGTATATTGATTAAGTGTAACAATACCAGAATTTTGGAAACCAATAAATGCAATAAATAATCCAATACCTGCAGGAATAGCAGCTTTTAAACATGCTGGCATTGCAGTAGCGATCATTTGTCTTACACCTGTAAGTGATAAAATTAAGAAAATTATACCAGATAATAAGATAACAGCTAAACCAGCTTGATAACCGTCAAATGGTTTAAACACGTTTGGTAAAATAAACGATACGAAGAAAAAAGAATTTAATCCCATACCAGCAGCTAAACAGAATGGTTTATTAGCAATAAAAGCCATACATACTGTTGCTACAACAGCACCGATAATTCCACCTACGAAACAAGCGTTATAGATAGGACCACTATTTGAACCTGACATTGAACTAGGGTTTACTAAAATGATGTAACACATTGCGAAGAAAGTAGTTAAACCAGCTATTATTTCTGTTCTAATAGTTGATTGATTTTCTTCAATTTTAAATAATTTGTTTAATAGATCTTTCATTATTTCCTCCTATGAAACTTATTGAAGTTGGTTCTTTAATTTCACAACTTCTCTAATATTTTAACAAATAATTTTTTATTTTTCAAATATTAACACTTATTCTTTTAATTTTTAGTTATATTTTCTATAAAAAAAGACCAAACTTCTTACAAGTTTAGTCTAATTTAATAAAATTTGTTTATCAAAATATTTAAAACTCTTAATCCAAAACATCTATTTATAGCGTATGATATCGATAATTGCCTTATTATGTATTTTCAAACGCTCACAGATGAATTGTTTGTTTTTATTTAATTAATTTAAGAAATAAAAATTTATACTTATAACAATACAATAAACAATAAGAATGTTAAACCATAATATACAACTACTGCAATGACATCATTTAATGTTGTGATAAATGGTCCAGAAGCAACAGCTGGATCAATTTTTAATTTAGTTAGTAATAATGGAAAACATGTTCCAATCACACTAGCTAAAGTTATTGATACAAACATACTTACAGAAATTATTCCTGAAACAATTAAACAATCTTTAATTACAAATCCAGATCCTAAATGAATCTCTGATTTCGTAATTATTAAATACAATAAAACAAAGACAAAAGATACTATACCAATAATCAACCCATTCATTGAACCGATTCTTAGTTCTTTTAAAATACTTTTAATTTGTTTCTTTTTATCGTTTGCTAAGGCTTCATTTGAAATATTACGGATTGTAACTGCAAGAGACTGTGTACCTACGTTACCAGCCATCCCTAAAATCATTGATTGAAAGAAAACTATAATTGGTACTGAAACAATTACTGATTCAAAAATTCCAATTACGCTTGAAACAAGTAATCCTAAGAAAAGTAAAACAATAAGCCACGGAATACGTTTTTTAATTGATAAGAAAACTGATTCATCAATATCTTCTTCTTCCGTTAAGCCCCCGAATTTAGCATAATCTTCTTCGAATTCATCTGTAGTTGCAGCTAACAGACTGTCAGTTGTTAAAACACCAATGATTTCTTTTTCAGCATTTAATACAGGAATTGATGTTTCATTATAATCTTTAATTTTCTCTAATGATTCACTCATAATATCTGTATCATAAAATGAAGGATAACCATACATGATTAAATCTTCAAAAGAATCGTTTGATCTTGCTGTAATAAGATCTTTCAATTGTACAGCACCCACAAACTTGTTATTCTCATCTACTACATATAATATATAGATATTATCATGTTCACCGGCCATTCTAACCATTCTATTCATTGCAGATTTAATTGTAGATTTTTCAGGTATAATAATGAAATTATCCGAAATATAACTACCAACCAAATCTTCATCATAAGCTTCAATTAATTCAACAAATTCTTTAGCTTCTTCATCCATCAATTCAATGATTTTTTGTTTGTCTTCTTCTTCAAGTTCATTTAAGACATCAACAGCATCATCTGAATCCATTTGTTCAATAATGTCAGCAGCTAATTCTGGTTGGATTTCACTAATAAATTCTTCAACGTTTTCATAATAAGCAACGATATCAGCTGTTTTCTCAGTTCCTAGAATATTATAAATTAATAATTGTTCTTCTTCACTAAGTGTTTCTAATATGTCAGCAATATCACTATCATGATAATTTTCTAATTGTTCAATTAACTCTAAATTATTATTATCAGCTATCAGCTTACTAATCAATTCTTTCAATTCAAGTAAAATTTGATCTTGCATAAAAACCTCTTTTTATATTTACAATCCTATTATATTAAATTATAACATTTTATTCATTAAATAACAACAATTAAATTAAAAAAACTCCTTATCATAAGGAGTTTTAATTAAATTCATTATTTAGCTTGTTTTTTATCCTTTTTAAAGTTTACAATTAAATTAGTTATAATACCTAAAATTAATGAGCAAGCAACTGTTGTTAAAGTAACTTTACCAAATGCTAATGTTAATCCACCAACACCAGAAATTAAGATTACACTTACAACGAATAAATTTTTATTATCATTTAAGTCAACTTGTTGGATCATTTTTAAACCACTAACAGCAATAAATCCATATAAAGCAACACATACACCACCCATAACACATGATGGAATAGTTGCTAAGAATGTAGAGAATGGTCCAAAGAATGAAATTAAAATAGCCATTATAGAAGTGAATAAAATTGTTTTAACTGAAGCATTACCAGAAATAGCTACACAACCTACAGATTCACCGTAAGTAGTATTTGGACAACCACCAAAGAATGCACCAGCCATAGATCCAACACCATCACCTAATAAAGTTCTATTTAATCCAGGTTCAGTTAATAAATCTTGACCAATAATAGAAGATAAATTTTTATGGTCTGCAATATGTTCAGCAAATACTACGAAAGCAACTGGAGCATATGCAACAGCGATTGTACCAATATATGCTAAATCAATATCTTTGAATCCTTTAAATGCAGTAATGAATGTAAAATCAGGAACCCATTGGATATTTTTGAATACAGCAAAGTTGATTACTTTAAATGATTCAACATCAGCTAAATGTCCAACTACTGTAAATACTGTAGCAACTAAGTAACCTGCTAAAATACCCATAATAAATGGAATCATTTTTACCATTTTTTTACCAAATACAGAACAAATAATTACTGTAAATAATGTTACTAAACCACAAATTAAAGAAACATATACACTATAATTTGAATTTACAAATCTTTTAGTTAAATCACCAATAGCGTTTCCTGCTAATGATAATCCGATAATTGCAACTGTTGGACCGATAATAACAGCTGGCATTAATTTATTAATCCAGTTTACACCAACATATTTTACAATTAATGAAATAACAACATATACTAAACCAGCAATAACTGCACCAAGGATTAATCCTAAATAACCAGCAGAAATACTTGCTGCACCAGCAAACGCTGCACTCATTGATCCTAAGAAAGCAAATGATGATCCTAAGAATACAGGACTTTTAAATTTTGTAAATGCTAAATATACTAAAGTACCTACACCAGCACCAAATAATGCTGCAGTAGCTGACATACCATTCCCAATAATTGCAGGAACAGCAATTGTAGCAGCCATAATAGCTAATAATTGTTGTAATGCAAATACAACAGTTTTACCAAAACTTGGTTTGTCTTGAACATTGTAAATTAATTTCACTTTATATTCCTCTTCTTTCTAAATTATAAATTCAAATCAAAATATTTTATTGATTATAAATTTTCATAATATTTTAGCAAATTTAACTTTTTTTTACAACCAATAAGATTATAATTTTACATATTTTAACAAAAAATTGGTAAACAGTACATAAATTAAAAATCCGAGATAAATTAAATCTCGGATTAATTTTGTTATTATTAACTACTTTTCTTATCAGTTGAAACGATTAATAAGTCTCCATCTTTTATTAAGTCAAATTTTCTTAAAATAAAATCAAATAACCATGACAAAACTGCTGGAGCTACTACACATATTAACAACAATATGCAAATAACTTTAAATGGTGAATTAAAGTTAATCATTGAATCATATGCTCCAAATAAGCCTGTTAAGCCACATGTTCCCATACCACATAAAATTGGTGTATCATTAGTTATTTTCAATAAACATGCACCAATTGGTCCTAAGATAGCACTTGCTAAAATTGTTGGGACCCAAATAATTGGTTTTTTTAAACAGTTACTAAATTGTAACATACTTGTTCCAATTCCAACCGATACTACACCGCTAATTTTATTATCACGATAGCTTTGAATTGCAAAACCGACCATTTGACAACAACATCCAATAGTAGCTGCACCACCAGCAAGGCCAGTTATACCAATCATTGAACATAATGCTGCAGATGACAACGGCATTGTAAGAACTATTCCTACAACAACCGAAATAACTATAGCTGATAATATTGGTTGATATGTGCTTGCAGTTTCGATAAAGTTACCTAATGCTTTCATAAATGAATTTACAGGAATACCTAAATATCTACCACATAAACATCCGATTACAACAACACATAATGGTGTAATAACAATATCAACTGGTGTTTTTTTAGATACTAAACCACCAATTTCCATACCAAATAAACCACCTAGGAAAGCTCCTACAGGTCCACCACAAATAGCTCCTACAGCTCCTGTTGCACAAGATGAAAAAATAACTAGTGGATCTTTTTTTAGTCCATACGCCATAGCAACACCAATTGCTGCCCCATATGTATAAGAAGATTTAATAATACCTACAATACCATCTTTATAAACAACATTATTAATAATCAGTTCTTCTTTTAAAAAGTTCAAAAATGAAATATCTGCTAATGCACCAATAATCGTTCCAATCAATAAAGACGCAAACAATCCTAGCGCCATATATGACATAGCATCTATAAAATAACGTTTACTATATTTTTTAATTATGTCCCACATATTTGTCACCTAATAGATTATATTTTATGCTGGATCAACCTTTTTCCAATCTTTAATGTAAACTTTTTTAATTTTCTTTTCTTCAGAACCCCAGTAATCATAGAAATCATGACGTTTTAATCTTGCATAAGCAACCTCATCAGTTTCTTTTGAAGGTTCAGCATCTTCACTTTCTGAATTATACCAACCTAAGAATTCATATCCTGCTACTCTAATTTTTGGAAGTCCTTCTTTTGGTAAGTCAGTTAAAAATGTTCCAGGAATATTGTCGATAACATATTTTACACGATAACTTTGCCAAAAGTGAACAGTTTCAGCAGTATAATAAAATAATTTAGACGTATCTACAAGTGCTGCCCAACTTCCTACAAAGAAATTGTCAGCATAATTATATGGATCCATGCATGTACATCCTTCATCGTTTCTCCACCATGCAAAGAATGTAATTAAGAAATTAATAAAATCGATGTATTTATTATTCTTAACACACCAACCAATAAAAGTTGTCTCTGGTTCATTTTGTAAATTACCTTCCATTCTAGCTTCTAAAAAGTATTTATGGAATGCAAATCCTATAGCATAACAATCTTTCATACCACCTGCATAAAAATCAGCAAATGCTATAAATTCATCAGCATTATTAATATTATGAAGTTTTAAATCTTCTTCTCCATTATTATTTTTAATAAAGTTATAGAAATCAGTATAAAAACTATTTTTTAAAGTTTGTTTTGATTCCCATAGATCAACATTTAAATCATGATTAATATATTTGTAAATCATATTATAGCTCCTTTTATCATTTTATAATATCATTATAACATAATCAATTAAATAAAACAAAAATAAAGTCTTTTATTATAAAAATTTTATTATATAAAAAAAGAATTAGACTAAATCTAATTCTTTTCACCAAATTTATTATCTTTAAAGTTTTAAGGTAATATATGATTTGAAGCCAAATATAGACTATACCATTCTTCTCTAGTTAACTTAATATCTTTTGATTTAATCATTTCATTTAAATGTACTGTTGATGTAGTCCCTACAATTGGTACAATATTAGCTGGATGTCTTAAAATCCAACTTATAGCAATGCAATTTTTAGAAACCTGATATTTAGATGAAATTTCTTCTAGCTTTTTGTTTAATTTGTCATATTTAGGATTATCTATAAAGGTTCCATCATTCCATGATGCCATCAACGGAGACCATGCTTGTAATTTAATGTCTTTTAACATTGAATATTCTATCAGATTACCACTACGTATAGAACTTTCTTCTTCACTCATATTCACAAATAATCCTTCACTTATCATATGAGAATGAACTATACTAAATTGCACTTGATTATGTTTAATTTTATGGTCAAGTTTCTTATTATATAATTCTATTTGAATAGGATTCATATTAGATACACCAAATTCTTTAATTAAGCCTTTATCATATAAATAATTAATTGCTTCATTAACTTCTTCATAATCTACTAACGCATCAGGACGATGTAGTAAAAGTATATCTAAATAACCACAATTAAGTAATCTTACACTTTCTTCTACTTGTTTAATAATATATTCTTTCGATAAATCATAATATCCTCTACAAATACCACATTTACTTTGGATAATCATTTTTTCTCTAAAGTTAGGGTTTCTTTTCAATACTTCTCCAAACAATGCTTCACATTTTCTATTTCCATAGATATCAGCATGATCGAATAAAGTAATACCATTATTTAAAGCACATGAAATTAGATTTTCTGCTTCTTCAATATTCAGTTTTCCTAATCTCATACAACCTAGACCTATATTCATATTTTCTCCTTGTTATAAAATATAATAGTACTTCATTTTAACATATTTAAATATGTATTTATTTTTAAAAAAAGTAATTTAATCTTTAATTTTATCAATAATATTATATCATAATGAAAATTTTTATACAATAAAATAACTACTTATATAATAATGATAATAAATTTTATATAAAAATAGTTGATTATTATTTATTGGGGTTCTTAATACAAGATCGCTGTACCAGTTTTACCGCCTACACGATACCCTTCAATATACGCACTTCTTCCTGTTCCAAGTGATACGACATGTTCTAAAGAACTTGCTACTTGTTTAGATGTTCCCTCACTAATTACTCTTCTTACGACTTGTGGTGTAGTTTGATAAATAATTTGATTAGTATTTGAAATTCCAAGTCCTTTTAAAACAGTTGGTTTTAATAAATTGCCACCATTAACTGCTGCACTTGCTGCTGTTACAAGTTGAATTGCAGAAACACTGATACCTTGTCCAAAAGCTGTCGTTGCAGTTTCAACATCACCCATACTTTTTGGATTAAATAAAATACCCGTTGTTTCTCCCATTAAGTCAATTCCAGTTTTAGAACCATATCCAAACTTCTTCATATAATCAATTAATTTTTCTTTCCCTAGTTTAAGTCCAATTTCCATAAAACCAGGGTTACATGAGTTTTGTAAAACTTCTAAATATGTTTCTGTTCCATGTCCACCTGCTTTCCAGTCTTTAATTCTTCTTCCACCTACCATCTTATAACCTAAATCATGGTATGTATCTGTTAATTTAAAGATATTTTCTTCAAGTCCAGCTGAGAATGTTACGATTTTTGATACGGATCCAGGTTCGTAGGTTTTGAAAATAGGCAAATTTCTATTATACAATGAACTATCATATTCTTGGTAATTGACAGGGTCGAATGTTGGACGACTCGCCATTGCATAAATTTCCATTGTTTTAGGATTAGCTGCAATCGCAATCACTTCGTCTGGATTATATTCAATCATAATATTATCGATAATCCGTTCTATCATAAGTTGAATATCTAAATCAATTGTTAAATATAAATCA
>JAEIGA010008285.1_pt1 | contig 15744 bp, 10 predicted proteins | sample 9270691 | NCBI WGS metagenome assembly JAEIGA01 (sample SAMN17057246, study PRJNA624740) | gut metagenome | biome: biome; isolation source: fecal sample | host: Bos grunniens | place: China: Xizang | collected 2019
AACATGGTGATCTATAAGGAGCGTTTGACACAACGAGGCCACGTCTTTGCCATCGTGGACGAGGTGGACTCCATCCTCATCGACGAGGCGAGAACCCCTCTCATCATTTCGGGTGAAGGCGAAAAGTCCACCGATCTCTATGACCGCGCCGACGCCTTTGTCCGCACCTTGAAGCAGTTCCGCATCAAGGAGATGGACGCCAAGGAGGCAACCGATACGCTGGACGCCGATTACATTGTTGACGAAAAGGCGCGCTCTGTGGTTCTCACCGAATCGGGCGTAAAAAAGGCAGAAGCGTTCTTTAATGTCGATAACCTGTCCGATTCCGAAAACTCAACCCTCTCCCATCACATCAATCAGGCCATTCGCGCTCACGGTATTATGATGCGCGATGTGGACTATGTCAACAAGGACGGACAGATCATCATCGTTGACAGCTTTACCGGCCGTATGATGCACGGACGTCGCTATTCCGACGGTCTCCATCAGGCGATTGAAGCCAAGGAGCACGTCAAGATCGAAAAGGAAAACAAAACCCTCGCTACCATTACCTTCCAGAATTACTTTCGTATGTACGAGAAGCTGTCGGGTATGACCGGTACGGCCTTGACCGAGGAGACCGAGTTCCGTGAGATCTATAACCTTGACGTGGTGGAAATTCCTACCAATATGCCCATGATCCGTAAGGATCATCCCGATGTGGTCTATAAAAATCAGCGCGGCAAGTATGCTGCAATCGTTGAGCAGATCGTGGAATGCCACGAAAAGGGACAGCCTGTTCTGGTCGGTACCGTTTCCATCGAGAAATCCGAGGAGCTGTCCAAGCTCCTGAAGCGTGAGGGCATTAAGCACACGGTACTGAACGCCAAGTATCACGAAAAAGAAGCCGAGATCGTGGCCGGCGCCGGTAAATACGGCACCGTCACCATTTCCACCAACATGGCGGGACGCGGTACCGATATTATGCTGGGCGGAAACCCCGAATTTATGGCCAAGCAGGAGATGCTCAAGCAGGGCTACGACGAGGATGTGGTAGGACTTGCCATCGGATCTTCCCTGTCGGTCAGCGACGAGGTCTTGGAAGCTCGTAAGGTCTTCCGTGCCCTCTTTGATAAGTACAATCAGGAGGATAACGTGGCCTTTGTAGGTGCCACCCATTACTACTATGATGACAATAATAGCATTCAAACGGTAGGTGGGGGAATAATTGACTGGATTCATGGTGAATGCATGGCCGTCAGACAAAAAAGTCAATATGATAAGTATGACTTCATAACAGGTTCATGTGTATTCATGCCGATTGCTGTTTTACGGGAGGTCGGACCAATAAGCACGGACTATTTCATGTACTGGGAGGATGTGGACTGGTCAACGGTTGCACATAAAAAAGGTTATAATCTGGTAGTTTCGGACTATGGATGTATATATCATAAGGAAGGTTCATCAATAAAATCACTATCTCGCATATACTATCATACAGCCAATAGGATATTGTTTATGAAGAAGCATAGTGACAGGAATAGGTATCATAAATTCATTATTTACATGGTCTTGTATGTACTTAAGGAATCACTTACAAACATATTCAAAAACAGGCAATATTCAAAAGTACTAATCAAAGGATTGATGGCAGGACTAAAGAAAATACAATAATACTTTTACAGATAAACCTGAAAATAAACAATAACAATATATTCAAATTAAGTAAAACACTAATAAAAAGAAATTCAAATACATAAAATTATGAAAAGAATATAGGAGCTTGTAAGTCTATGGATGAAAAAAAATATAAAATAGCAGTATTTCACAATCTACCCTCAGGAGGAGCAAAACGGTCACTCTACACATATATACAATACTTGACAAATCATGGACACATAGTGGATGTATACATACCCGAAACAGCAAATGAAGACTATCTCCCATTGGAGGAAGTGGCAAGCAGCGTGAAGATATATGAGGTGAAAAAAAGCTTCTGGCGTGAAAAGCTATACTCAATATTCAGCTACGTACCCGCAATAATCAAACGAGTATCAGTAAGCAACGTATTCAAGACAGAACAGAAAATAGCCGAAGAACTAAACAACTCCGATTATGATATAATCTACTGTGAACAAGACCAATATACCATGACACCCGTCATATTAAAATACCTGAAAAAAACCAACGTATACTACTGCCAACAGCCAGTAAGAACAGATCAAATACTTAAAAAGGTAAACGACCAAAAAGAAAAAATAGGCTTTTTTAACAACCCATTAATAAGGCCATTTTCCAATTACTTCGTCAACTATGTCGAAACAAAAGACTATGAAAGAGACAAACAGCTGGCAGAATATGCCACCAACATACTTGCAAACTCCTACTTCAGCCATGAATCCATACTAAGACAATACGGTAAAAATGCATACGTATCATATATCGGACTGGATACCGATAAATTCCAGAACTTCAACCTAAAAAGGGAAGACTACGTATTATCCGTCGGAACATGCATCCCCCCAAAGGGTTATGACTTCCTAATCAGAGCAATATCACACATAGTAATAGAAAAAAGACCAAGACTGGTAATAGTGGGAAACAGCAGTGACGAAGGATGGGTAAACTATCTGAACAAATTAGCCGATGAAAACGCCGTTGACCTGACAATCCAGACAATGATAACGGATGAAGATCTTGTAAGACTATATAACAAGGCAACAGCAGTAGTATATTCACCATACCTAGAACCATTCGGCTACGTGCCACTGGAAGCAATGGCATGTGGAACACCGGTAGTTGGAGTCAAGGAAGGGGGAATAAAAGAAACAGTACTTCATAAGAAAACCGGACTGCTAACACAAAGGGATGAAAAGGACTTCGCCGCCGCAATAGAGTTGCTGTTTGATGATGAAGAACTATGGGAAAAATTATCACAAACAGGTATCAAATACATAGACTGCTTCTGGAGTCTGGATCATGCAGGTAAAAGATTAATAAAAAACATAGAAAGAATTCTTGAAAAAGAGGAAGAAAATGACTGAAAAACTAGTAACAATAATACTTCTTAACTGGAATGGATATGATGATACACTGGAAGCATTAGAGTCATTATACCAGATAGATTATCCATGCTACAACGTCATAGTCGTAGATAACCACTCAACCAACGACTCCATAGACAAAATAACCGAATACGCAAAGGGCAATATCCACGTTCAAACAGAATACACGAAGTATTGTGAGAACAAACCCATAGAACTAACTTATTTAAGGGAAGATGAATTAAAAAAAGTCGACTACACAAGCACTCCCGATAAAAAGAAACTTCTTCTTATTGAAAACTATGAAAACTATGGATTTGCAAGGGGAAATAACATAGCAATAGACTATACATTAAAGTATGATAATCCAGACTACGTGCTACTATTGAATAATGATACAATAGTCGATGCCAACTTCCTGAAAAATATGATTAACGTGGCCTCAAATGACGAATCAATAGGGATAGTGGGACCGAAATTCTACTACTACGACTATGACAATGCCCATGACAAGATATGGTGTATCGGCAGTGTAGTGGACCTGGACCATTTCCCAGGTCATCATAGCATCATGGAAGAGGAAAGCTATGATCTAACACAAAAAGTCATAGAATGCGACTGGGTATCCGGTGCAGGATTACTGATAAAAAAGGAAGCAATACCGGCAGGGTACCTGGATACTAGCTTCTTCTTTGGATGTGAAGATGTTGATTTGGCAATGCAAGTAAAATCCAAGGGATATAAGGTAGTAACCGTAACAGATTCAATCATATGGCACAAGGTAGGAATGAGCCGACACAAGAACACCCAGTTAAAAACAGAATACAACCATATAAAGACAAACCTTCAATTTATCAAAAAACATAAAAAGAACTATTATCTGAATCTACCAAAATACCTATGCCAGATAGCGGCATTATACTTAAAGGCAATAAAAAATAAATTAACAGATTAAAATTCCGCATCCTCCTCTATTTACCACCTATTTATTTTTTCATTTATCATCTTGGCTTTATCTAAAAAAGATTATTTACCCGGAAAACATGGGGGAAATGCCTTAGGAGTTATATTTACGAAAGTTTGATAAATAATCGATTTTTTTTTAATGTAATTGATGCGGGTATTATTTTTTTTGTTATGTGAAGTCTATATGCTTCAATTATATGTACTGGACAAATGGTGGATTAATTATAAAATCATAGAAGATGATGTTGATAAAATCATGTTAAAAGATTATGAAATTTAATTGTTGGAATGTCCTTGTAATCACCAAAAAAATAAAGTATTTTATATTAAGTCATTCTAATATTATATACAACAATAAATTTTTATTGTAGTTAATAAGAAAAATAATTGAAGTTTCTTATTATCAAAACAGAGGTGTTAATATTAAGGTAAAATATGGATTGCTATTGGCTTTAGTAATACTATTGTCATTATCGGTGGCAAGTGCTTCTGATAATAATACGATAAGTGATGCCGATAGTAATCAACAATTATCTGCTCACTCAAGTAGTGATGAGGTAATTAATACAGAAAAAACACATATAAATACAAATACTGCAACAGACAATTCAGAGGATGTAGTGACTGCATCAAAAAACATAACAAAAGATGCAAATACAACTAATGTAAAATCACAATCACAGCATAGAACAAAAATATCAGTAAGTGATAGGACAGGATACATCACGACCAACGTGCAATTGATTGCTACAGTTGCTGATAAAGAGACAAACACTTATGCTAATGGTGGACTTGTAGTATTTAAATTAAACGGAATTAGTGTGGGATCATCTACACTAAAAAATGGAAAGGCATATTATACATGCAATACCAAGAATTTGTCTGCTGGATTTTATCTGATTTCAGCAACATATGGTGGTGAAGGAAAGTATGCGTCAAGTAAAACAGCTTCCGATGCTATACTTGAGTTATTGCCTCTTCCTGTAAAGATAGCCACGGTCAACGTGACATCATATCAAACCAAGGTGCTTCTTAAGGCTACAGTGGTTGATAAACACTATAACAAATACATAACAAACGGAACACTGCTGTTTAAAATAAATGGTCAGACAATTGGAACGGCAAAAATAAACAGTGGTAAGGCTCAAATTACATATGATGCAAGTAATTTGCATGCCGGTAAATATTATATATCAACGGTATATGGGGCAAATAGGTTATACTCTGAATATCGTGACAATGCAACATTAATAATTAAGGTGAAACCTTCATATACCTTTGATGAGGTTCGCAGTGCTGCAGTATATGTCAGAAATCATTATGAACAGAATCAGGTAATCAAGGAGGTCAGTATCGGTTCATCCAAGCTGCAAATTCAGGAATATCTTTATCTTGTTGCCAATGCCATTTCTAATCTTTATAATGGTAAGGCTTCATCAACCTTGTACTATAAGGCTTGTGAGGCACCGTCAACACAGGTGGATACTGTAAAAACGTTCACAATGTATCCTAGTGATGTATATTCAATATGTACTCGGTTAATTAACTATATTGATTATAATGGTAAGGCACCGACATATGTCAGTACGTCCGGTGGTAACTTGGGTTACTATAACGTGATTTACTGTCTGTCCAAGGTGTTGGATGTTTCTACCAAGACCTACTTTGTAGAGTCCTGTATAGTTTATCCATGGAGTACATTGCATCCGTCAAAATCCACGGTTAGGCATATTTACCTAACTAGTGATAACATTTACTCCAAAAGTAGGGATATGGCATTTTTGAACAGTATCAAATCTAAACTTCAGGCTAAGGGATACACGGTTACAATTGTAGGTATTGGACCAAATATGCATAATGTTAATATATGGGCTAAAAATACGACCATCAATTCGGCTCAACTGTCAATATATGGTGGTAGTGACTCAGGAATGTTCTATGACATGTCTACTAGAAGTTTCATGAGGGCCAAGTCAAACAGGGTGCTTTATTTGGCATTTAATTCCGAAACGTCTAAGGACTTCAGAAACTTGTCATGGCTTGAAAGGGCATGGGATGATAATTATAGTCCTAGTAGTTTTAAAGGAATAGCTAATCCTTCAAATTATCTGTTGTCTCATGGATACAAGTATTCGTTCACTAATAATGTGGACACGATTGTAAATGAATTTATTAAAGCGATAAGTTAATTTTCAATCTTTTATTATTTTTTTTAATTTTTGTTGTCATTTTTTATATATGTACAACTTTTTTAATTATAACAATGTTAACTTTTTATACTTTCAAATTCAAATAATATAATATGAAAGATTTTTTTAACATTGAACTACTCAAATCACACTTTACAAGTGATGAAATATTAGGGGCCAATTTTGGATTAGAAAGGGAAGGACTACGGGTACACTCCGATGGAAGGTTATCCTTAACAGAACATCCCGAAATATTCGGCGATAAACTAAAAAATCCAAACATAACCACGGATTTTTCTGAAAGCCAAGTCGAAATGATAACTCCAACATTCAACACTACAAAAAAAGCACATGATTTCCTATTATACCTGACAGATTACGTCAACAAATACATACCCGACGATGAATACATATGGAACCAATCAATACCATGCATATTGCCCCCAAGCAATGAAATTCCAATAGCTCAATACGCCAATGATGAAAAATCAGTACAATCATACAAATACAGACAGGCACTTGCTAAAAAATACGGAACAAAAAAACAATTGATTTCAGGCATACACTACAATTTTTCATTCAAAGAAAGCACAATAAGAAAATTATATCAAATAAACAATTCAAACAAATCATACAAGCAATTCAAGAACGAACTATACCTTAAAATAGTAAGAAATTATCTAAGATACAAATGGGTAGTCATATACATAACCGGTTGCAGCATAGCAAGCCACGAGTCATTCACCTGCGACTGCATCAAGTTAATGAATACAAAACATCTGGAGGAATACTATACGACAGAAGGGGTATCCTTTAGAAATGCCAGTTGCGGATATAAAAATCTGATAAAGCTATTTCCAAGATATGACAGTTTGGAAAACTTCATATCCGACGTCAATAATTACATAGACGAAGGCAAACTATCCGAAGCTAAGGAATTATACACCCAAATAAGAATGAAGTCAAAAAATCCAAATAACCTACTGGAATCATTATCAGAGGATGGAATATCCTATCTGGAGATAAGAACGGTTGATATTAACTCATTTGACATATGCGGATTGTCACAGGAGGATATGAACTTTCTACATCTATTCATAATATTCCTGCTGATATTTGATGAAAGCGATTATGATAAATGGCAGGAGGAATCATTACTAAATGAGGAGCTTGTGGCACAATTCGGCCAAATAGAACACTTGGAACTGATTAAAGACGGCAAAAAGGTCTCAATTAATCAATGGCTAAACATAATCCATGACAATATGAAGTCAATAAATGACAAACTAAATTTGACATTCGATAACGAACTTAAAACATTCAAAAACAGGATAGATAATCCAAAAAACCTATATTCAAGTAAACTATTAAATCTTGTCAAATCGGAGGGTTACATTAATACGCAGGTTCAAATTGCTAAAAACAATAAAAAAGAAAGCCTTGAGAGGATTAATTCAGGATACTATGATGATAAGGAATATGAAATAGGTTTTAAGGGTGATCTTTAAATAGTAACCTATTGGAGATATCCCTCTAAAAAGTCGGAATAGTCCATCAGACATTCATTCATATCCACATCATCATCCTTCTCTTCTTTTTTAAATTTCTTGAATGACTTGTCATTGATGTTGTTTGAATCAATCCACTTTTCAATAAAGACAATATCCTCCTCATTTAATTCATCTTCACAACAAACGGAGTCTATTATTCCCTTGAATACCTGTAGCTTTAACAGGCTCGCATTATATTCGGGGGATCTTTTTATTTGTCTGAACGATTCAGCAACCTCCTTTCTATTTTTCAATGACTCCGATTCATCCAGTATATACTCTAGCTTCAACAGTACATTTTCTAGCAACGGATGATTATTATAACACTTGTTGTTCACATACCAACTGTATAATAGGTCATAGTAGTTATCCGTAATTTCATCATCTATTTTTACCTTCTGTACCAGTCCATATAGGTAGTTGAAATTATAATCAAGCTTTCTGTCAAAATCCCTCTTGCAGTTTGGCCTATAGGAGTATGTCTGGATGTAGTTTTTCGGATTTTCATAATTTGTAAGTAACTTGAACAATTCATTGGTCATTTCTGCATCGGCCATAGCATTATGTGCATTATAAGTGGTGTTCAATACGTTATGTACAATATAACTCAGTCTATTGCTTGGCAAATCAAGGTTACGCTTGGCCGAATTCAATGTACAATAGTATTTAAATGACGGTATAGGCATCTCATATCTTGTCAATGTCTTAGAGATAACACTCAAGTCAAATGTTATGTTTTGGCCAACGATTATATTGTCCTGAAGCAAATCCTTAATCTCATCATAATACTCAGGAAATGTCGGAGCATCCACAACATCCTCCGGTCCGATACCTGTAAATGCTATGTTAAATTCATCAAAGTGTGTTTCGGGATTAATCAGTGAGTACTTCTGTTCAACGGCACATCCGTCTTCAACAATCACTATCCCCATCGATGAAGCCCCATCACTATAACGGTTAGGAGTTTCTAAATCCAATACTATGTAATCCTTCATGCTATCAACCAAGGTTTCCAGTCTATTTCTTATTATTTACCGATTCAACACATTCAACAAACGAATCGATCATATTGGAGTACTGGTACTCGTCTTTAATTATATTGTATGAATTTTCACTCATGCTACGCTGCAAATCATAATCGCCGATTATCCTAAGCATGGCCTCATACAATTGATTCACGTTTTTTTCTTCTACAATAAATCCATTATCCCTTATCATATCCTTGCTTGCACCAACCGCATCGGTAACTATCATGGGATTGTTATAGTACATGGCTTCATTCAATACAAATACCCATGGATCACCCATCTGATAGTTAACCGATGGTACTACAACAAGATTGCAGTTGATGTAATAGTTTTTCAGTTCATCATTATCCACCTTACCGGTGAATGTGACATCGCCGATGTTGTTTTTTCTCACATACTCCTTAAGATTGACTTCTTCTTGGCCGTTACCAATGATAATCAGACTGGCATCACCTATTTTTTCTTTGAGTAACTCGAATGCCTTTATAAGATAGATTACTCCCTTACGTTTGATTAAACGGCCGACATAGAGTATCTGCCGGTTGTCCTTTTTGTTGATTCTCTTGATGTCCGATGAGATATTGCTGACATTCGGCATTATATATATCCTGTCTTTATCCGTGAATTTTTCAAAGTACTCCCTGTGAAGGCTACCCGGAACAAGTATTGCATCGGCACTTTTTGTCAGTAACCAGATAAACACGTCAAGAACCTTCTGTTTAATGGTGGAGTTTCTTGGCCAATCCCAGTCCTCCCTCCATATTATAAACTTTTTACGCCTGAGCTTTGCTATGATGAGAATAAACAGGCTTTCAACCAGCTCTTGCACAGAATCCCAGCTTCCACCTATAACCACATCATAGTCGCCAAAGAGTTTGGAGATTAATCCCCTGGCAAATCCATCTCTGTTATCAAGAATTTCAACATTCACATCCTCAAGTGACCGGATATTGCTGTCAGCACTTCCATCATAGACGTCTTTTATTACCTGCATATGACTGAAGACCAATTCCAGGTCATATCTTTCATTTACCAGTTTGAAAAATTCCATACGATACCACATGAGTGTGTTATGTATGAATAATATCTTGGTCACAGTTAAACCTCCATCAATCTCCATTTGCATCTTCAATTCAATTTATCTTTTTATTCAAGCACACGCTTATATATCTGACTGTCACCGTTATCATAGATTTTACTGGACTTGTTGGTACCCTCCTCTGTAGGGATATATATTCCATTTCCATACAGGAAGGTATCATGGCCTATATTATAGCCCCGCAGGAACATATATGTACCGGGAGCCATCTCCGACATATTATGTGGATTACATGTTCGTATATCATTTAGCCAGTACAATAATATGTTACTGAACGCATCCGAATAGACGGTGTGGTTGTCATGTCTATTTTCGTTAAACCATGCAACACCTGCATATTCGCCCTGACTGAATATCGGTGCGTCAATCGAATTATCCAGCGGCAACGTTGAAGTCTGACCGGCATACAGGTCAATCAATCCGGTGTTTAATATGAAAAACAACACCAAAAAGATACCCATAGCCCAGAATGATATCCTGATGTTTTTGCTCAGGTGAACGTTTTTAACCAATGCCACCGCCGATGTGAATATGTAATACATACCAATAATACAGAATGGTGAAAGCACTACAAATGTCACCTCATATATTCTTTGAAGACTTAATTGTCCCTCGAATGCAGGTATAAACAATCCACAACCAAGTATAATCATATTGAATATTGCAAATGCATTATATTCAGTTGTAAAGTGGAAATATCTCCTGTTAATAAGGTTCATTATGAATCCTATCAATATGAATGCCACCGACAGAAGAATTACCCTTTGAGCGTTAATGCTAACGATATTCATGAATGAAAATGGCCACCAAATCCTTAAAAAAGCTATTATAGGAATAATAACAATTATGGCCTGTTTTCTTTTCAGACTCAAGTGTTTGATTTTTGTCACGATATTCTTGATAAAGGGGTATGTCTTAACCTCTTCCACATCAACATCCCTGGAAAATCGCTTATACGCCTTGTATAACACAAAGGCCAATATCAACAATACTGCAAGTACCGCCAATAATATAACTGGACTTATGCGGCCTCCGAGCACAATCGTTTGAACATTCTTTCCCACTATACGAAGAGCATCAAACAGTGATCCAATAGGCTTGCTGTCTGCTGTCAGTGAATAATACACGAGGATAAATGCAATGAAGAATATCGACAGCGGCAGGCTGATTGTCTGGTTTTCTATCTTCAGGTAATCTCCAAAGTATTTGTTATCAACGCCAAACTTAAGCAAGATATTATTCAGGATATTGCCGAATCCACCTGAGATCAGAGTTAATGACACTATCGTGGCAAGCAGTGTGAACATGAACAGATATGTTACACTGTAATGTGATAGAATCAATCCCACACCGAATATCAGATACAGAAACTTACGTTTTTTCTGCGGTATCTGACGGTCAATCATTAACCATACCAATAGTACCAGGAAGATTTCGGCTATCTGCTGTCTGGCCATCTGTACCATCCAGCCATAACTGAATCCATTATATGCCACAAAGAAGAATGCCGCAAGAAATGCCATCTTTGGACCGGTATGTTTTTCAAATATCTTGTACAATCCAATACTTATCAGTGAAAACAGGAACGGATAAATGAACTTTAACACCCATGTCAAGGTCATGCCCGACAGTTTGCTGTATATCGGTGCATACATCACCACACTAAGCATAGCGTTATATGCGTGAGGCCAGGTGTGATCCCATATTCCGTTTTTGATGACATATGTTGCAAACTGGTATTCAAAGAAGATGTCATAACCCCATATGTGGTTTGATATCATAACGCTATAGTATAGGATGGACAATGCTATGCTGAAGATTGCAAAGTGATAGTATTCTTTTTTAAGATATCCTCCCACCATTGCAAGAACAACGCCGCATATAATCAAAAGCAACAATATTTGAATGTTGTTGTTTGAATAATACTGGTAGGTATATGCTCCTATTATGGCTATAAGCGGCAGTAAGCATAGGAATATGAATTGATTGGATGATATTATCTCAAAGCCTAGCTTGGATGAGCTTTCTATATGATATTCATTGTCTTTAACATATGCCAGATATAACAGGCCCATGTTGTATATGGTGAAGGTTACCAGTAGGGGAATCTGTTCTATTGGCTTGGCTATATGAAAATGGGGATATACCTGATTCATGAACAGTCCAATCAGCATAACCGATGCAATGCTCAAGCCTACACTCAGTAAGGTTGTAAACGTATTTCCAAGATCATGCAATTTTAGGATTCTGAGCATGATTATTCCCGGTACAAATCCCAGGTAAAGCAATGTGACTATGTCATTAAATACTGGTATATGGATGGAATTTAATGATAGAAGACCTACAATCCACATCAATACCTGGATTATTATTATTACCGTTGCAAATTCATTAAATTTCCAGTCATTTAATGTGAATACATTATTAAACTTCATATTCTTCAACCTTGTCCTTTTATTTTTAAAGCTTCTTATAGATTAATTTATCCTATTCTATTTATTAATTATTATCCTGATTTGATATATTTCTTTTAATCACTTCTTATAGTAATTGCCTGTATGCCTCAATTGTTTTATCGGTCATTATGTCAAGTGATTTTTCGGGTATGCTTTCAAATGCATTTTCTTCAAGTTGAGTGAGTGATTTCTTGTTGTCAATTATTTCCAATAGCTTGTCTTTCAAGTCATTAACATCACCCGCTTCAAAAAGATAACCGTTAACTCCATCATCTATCAGCTCAGGTATTCCTCCTATATTGCTTCCTATAACGGGTGTTGCCGTGGTAAAACTTTCATATATTACCAGGGGGGAGTTATCATAGCATATTGACGGGATAATGATGACATTTGATAACTTATAATAGTCTTTAATATTCCTGTTGTCGACAAATCCATGAAATATGATTCTTTCATCATCACCGGCCAGTTGTTTGAATTCCTCCTCATCATAACCCTTACCGATAAGATTCAATCGTATATCATCATTATCTATCTGTTTAAATGCATTTATTAGGGTATCCACTCCCTTATGCTTTCCAAGACTTCCTATGTACGTAAAGTCTATAAAGTCATAGTCCTTGATAGTCTTTTTTCTTTCAAAGTCTATTCCCAGTGGGATTTTTATACAGGTGGTGTCATTGAAGAAGTTATTGTCCCTGTATTTATCTATCATGAAATTGGATGGAGCTATCATCATATCCACATTATCCGACAATAGTTTTCTCTGAAGGTTCACATATGCCGTACATATGGCGTTTTTGTCTTCACATAATGTGTTATTTCCCCTTATCAGATTTGCCCTTGGACATATCAGTGAAAAGTCATGTGATTCAAATACAACGGGTATGTTTAACTTTTTGCCTACTTCAAAGCAGGACAATGATAGTCCCTTGAAGTTATTTATATGTATGATGTCACACTTTTCTTTTTTTATTATTTCAATTATTTCCTTTTGACAGTTGCCATTCCATAAGTCGAATAGGTGCCATAATGGCTTCATGTATCCCTTTGCTTCTGTCTGTCTGTATACGGGGTATAGTTTCGTTTTGTTTATGTGATATATCGTGATGTTGTCCTCTTTCTGAATTTTTTCCTCATCATCCACGCTGCAGGTTATGACTACAACTTCATGCCTTTTATCGGCAAGCTTTCGTACAAGCTTGTCCACGATTATCTCTGCTCCACCCAGCACATTTGGTGGATATAGGTTGCTTATCATGCAGATTTTCATAGCAATTCCTCATATAGATCATGTATCCGTTTGGCGATGGATTTCCATTCATATTTTTCCTGAACCAATTGTCTGCCACGTATTCCCATATCCTCTTGGAGATTCCTGTCGGAAATAATTTTAATTATGGATTCCGTTAGCTTTTGCGTATTTTTTGGTTCTATTATTATGCCGCATTCACGTTTTTTAACGTCATCTGCTACTCCGACAATATCCGTACTTATTATTGGTGTTTGGCATGCCAACGCTTCAAGTACCACTATTCCAAATCCTTCTTGAAGGGAGGATATTGATGGAAGTACAAAGAGTGTGGATTTTGCGAAATAATCTATTACCTCTTCATCTGTAAGATATCCTTTGAATTCAACGTTTTTCTCGATGCCGAGCTTTCTGCTTTTTTCAATGTAATAATCCAGCAGTTCACCTTTTCCTCCGACAATCAGTTTTATATCGGGTATTGTATTTTTAACTTCTTTTATTGATTCTAAAAGATAATCCAGTCCCTTGTATTTGTGGAATGCATCAAGGACACTCAGGAAGAATATTTGCTTTTCCTCCTTTTTCTCATCGGATGCTTTGAATATGCTGGTATCAACGCCATTGGGTATGGTGACGATTTTATCCTTGTAGTTTTGCAGGTGTGGTGAGTTTATGTAGTCGTCCTGCGTTATGATAATCCGGTCTGCCTTGTTAAGAAGCAGTTTGAGTGCCGTGCTGTTGTATGTTTTTGCTATTAGATCTGCTACTCCGCTTCCGATTATGTCATTGTGGTATGTTACGACAAGGGGCTTGTTTTTTATCCTGCATATGATGTTGCTCCAGTCACTACTCCACGGAGTCGGAATATGTGTGTGAATAATGTCAAACTCCTTCTTGTAAAGAAGCTGTGGAAGAGATAAACATACATTTGTGTTGGCAATCTTTCCAGTATATGGAAGTCTACTTATTTTTATATCATTATAAACTTCTTCATCTACATCACTTGCTTCATTTGCACAAATTACTTCCACTTCACAATCATCATATTTAACCAATTCACTGGAAATGTAGTAGACATACTTTTCAACACCACCTATGAACGGATAGAATCTAACGGGAGTCTGGATTACCTTCAAATTAAAACCTCATATAAACTGATTAATCATCACACAATATGCTTAAGTGAATCTATTAATATATAATATGTTTTTTAAAAAAAATATAATTAACTATTATTAAATATTTGACGGTGAAAAAATCTGCGGACTAGCTTTTTTCCGCAATGAATGTCAGCAATTAAAGGATTTTTTGCAACATTTTAACGGGAGTTTGCAGGCACTGGTAACTTTATCCTATGATTGTTTTTTTATAATGGTGGATGATTATGATACTTGTACCGTTAAAGTATATAAAGAACATACTCAAAAAGTCAAATAAGATTCTTAGGACTATTAAAAGCATTTTAATGTCAAAAAAAAATGAATAATGGGGGTTAAATAAAATTCTATTGGGTAGTGCTGCTTCATGCTATGATGCTGATTGTGTCCGTAGCTTCAAGTCTATCGTAACCGCTGGCTGTAAATACTGCTTTTAATGTGTACGCACCAACTTTCAGGTTGCCGAGGTTGTAGTTTGATAGTATTGCTTCACCGTTTGCATCCACATTTGCGTAGATTACCTTGCCGTTGGCATCCTTCAATGTTTTACCGTTTATTTTGAAGATTACCTTACCCGTGGTAATCGGCGTGGTTCCCGTTTGAACCTTGGCTTTTACTGTAATGTTGGTGTTTGCCTGCATGCTGTCCGGCAGTTGGTCTATTGTCAGTGTTGCTTCAGGTTTTGTTACGAATGTCGTGATTTCTGCCGTCTGTTTGTCATATTTTGTACATCCGCTGTAAGTTGCTTGTATTGTAATGTTTTTGTCTGCATATGATTCTGGTATTGTGTAGTTTGCCTGTGCTATTCCATCGATTACTTTTGCGTAGATTACCTTGCCGTTGGCGTCTTTTAACGTTTTGCCGTTTATTTTGAATACTATCTTTCCGCCTGTAATGTTGTTGGATAGTTGATCGGTTACTCTTGCAGTCAATGTGACGGTTTCTCCGGCTGTTGGAGTTATTTCATCCAGGGCTATGTTGGTGATTGGTTTTTGTATGCTTAGTGAAGCTGTTGCTGTGCTTG
>JAEIGA010008286.1_pt1 | contig 15743 bp, 15 predicted proteins | sample 9270691 | NCBI WGS metagenome assembly JAEIGA01 (sample SAMN17057246, study PRJNA624740) | gut metagenome | biome: biome; isolation source: fecal sample | host: Bos grunniens | place: China: Xizang | collected 2019
AACAACCTCACCGGCCGTATAGATAGGCTCACCTACGATTTCATTGGGCTCGAATGTGTACTGTGTTGCATTTGCCACAGAGATACGTATTACCGCACACAACTCATCGTTGATGTCACGACGTTTGTTCTTCTGAGCATAGGTGTCACGAGTCAATTGCTCGAAGCTACCGATAACAAGCTCTTGTGCGTTGACAGACTGTACAGCCAGACACATTAAGAAACTTAAAAGTAGAAATTTGTTCTTATTCATAAATAGACTGATTTATGTTATTATTATTTATCTTCTCCCAAGAGTGATGATATATTATGAGTCGGGATATGGCAATACATTTTTATTTTCATCTTGTATGCCTCTGGTTTACTGAGTATTCGTTTGTCAGTTGAGCAGATGAGCAAGTGCTGATATCCCAATTCGGGATGTACAGCCATTACGGTAATCTGGATTTCGTTGTTGCCGGATTTCTTTATACCCGTATACATACGACAACCCTGACTGCGCAAGAAACGAGTCAGCTCATAGATGGGAACCTCATAATCCAACTTGTTATTTTGTCCATACAGCGATTGTGTCACTTCAGCAGTTATGTTCCATTTGTGAGCAGCATTGAATATGTTGTAAGTACTCTCTGCGGTATAATGAGGGTCAAGTATCGCTGCATATTTATTTCCCTCTAACTTCTTATAATAGGATGTCGATACCATATCACCCAAGATATAAGACTCATGAAAAGCCTTGAAAAGATTGTCCTTATAGGGTTCCAAGTCATACTCTGACAATTCTACAAACTCATCCTTCTCGTCTGAAGCCATGAAAGCCAACAATTGGGGATAGAAGGTGCGCTCAGCATCTAACTTGGTATATCCAGAAACCAATTCATAGCGCATGGGGAATGTGATTTGAATATGTAACTTCTCACCATTGAGGCATGACACTGTATATTCCTTTCCGCTATTAGTAATATAGATTGAGCTGCTTGAAGTATCATCAGAGACAATCTTTTGCAAGCCCTTCAATAAAGGAGCCTCGGGATAAGTTTCCGACGTAATTTTAACATGATCCATCTTAAGACGTGTATAGATGTCTTTATCATTTTCTAACAGAATGAGACTAAGCATATAACGCTCCAAGAATTGATAGAGTGGAGTTGAATGTTTCTCCATCACACTACGATCGAACAATTTGAATCCGATGTGAGTTATCACTCCGTCAGCACCTCGTTCTACAATAACATGACGTTTAGCATTTACCCTGGCAATAATCTTTTCCGTAGTAGGAACATTCTCTACCGGAAGCTCCGGTAATTGTTCGGCAATCTGCTGCAATGTACGGTTAGCATAGGTATTCTGTGCTGCAATACCCGAGGGAATAATACATACGATGGCAAGCATAAGAAACAGATGCTTATAACCACCTTTTGACGAAGAATGCATAAAACTTTCAGTTTATTCGTTATTATTTTGGCAAAGGTAGTTAATAAAATCTAATAATCATAGAATTATAATTATTTTTTTAGGTAATATTTTAAAGCAAGTAACGTTCAATAACTATATATACCCCTTGTTTTTATGACTTATTTTTTATATTTTAGAAGATTAGCATAATTAGTATTATGTTTAATTATAAATAACAGCGATAAAGAGAATCCGCTACCCAATCTTTTAAGATTGAAGTAACGGATTATTAAACCAGATAAAACAACAGATAAAATTACTCTGCTGCCTCCTCAGTGGGTGCCTCTGTAGCTTTAACCTCCTCGAGGATGGCAAGTGCTTTATCAAGAACTGTAGTATCATCAATACGTACGAGACCACCATCAGGACCTGGCTCAAGGTGAATGCCTACGCTCTGACCCAACTGAAAGTTCTGGCCACCGAAGAAGTTACGTACAGTTTCTACGCTTACACCAAGTTCGTCGGCGATACGGTGCATGCTACCATCAGGCAATGAATCTTTGAGGTTACGCAATTCATTAAATGTCATTAACTTGCTCATAGTCGTAAATTTTTTATTATTACTAATAATGTTAATTGTTTAATTTTTATTACATCAAATTGTTGTTCTATTTTCTCTTAATTACTCTTTATAACACATTATTGCTAATGTATATCAAGGCATATATGGCTATAAACACAAATGTTGCATAAATGGAGGTTACCATAAGAAGAGCATCATCTACCAAATAGCCAGATTTTGTATAATTATTGGTAATTCGAACTGAAGTTCGTTCTATTTTACTGTGTAAAATACTATAAATCCAATAAGTTATACTTCCTATAATGGTTCCTAAAATTGCACCACACAGAATATCTCCAGGGAAATGTACTCCGAGATAAATCCGTGAGTAGCTATTAATAGCAGCCCATGCAAGCATCGATAAACTGAGCGCTTTATTACGAATCAGTAATGATACAAACATCGCTATTGCGAAAGAATTACATGCATGACTTGATGTAAAGCTATAGCTACCACTACGATAGTCATTGAAAGTATCTATAAGATGCATAAATTCAGGATCAAGACTGGGTCTTAGACGTCCCACCAAGGGTTTAATGAAAGCCGAAGACACCTGATCACTTGATAATATCGTAAGGGCCACACCCAAAATTACAAGCAAACTGATTCGAGGGGTATTATTTTTCAGTACAATGAACAATAGTATTAAAGCTACAGGAAGCCACACGACCGTTGAGGTGTAAATTTTCATCACACCATCCATATAAAGCGAGTTGCTACCATTTAAGGCGAGCATCAATTGCTTATCTATGTCAATCAGTCGCTGCAAATCCATTTTTCCTCAAATCCTTTCAATCGCAGAAGTAGGAAGCCAACCGATGTTTCCATCTTCAATTTCAATTTCCTTCCAGTCCTTCATACTATCATCTTTTATCTTTACTTTTTTCCCTTCGTGTAGGATAAAGAGTTCCGTTCCATTTACACTTGGTGTACTACGAATGGTCACACTTGGATCCATCACGATGGCATTCTCATGAAGGTCCATTTTCTTCGTAAGATTAGCAGCAATAACGTTTGCCACAATGGTACCTACCGCTGAGAATAATGCAAATATAAAGATAATTTTTTTAGTTTGCTTACTTTTTGTAAAAATAAATGTAGTCAGGCAAAGAATTAGTAGGATAAAACATAAAATTGCACCTTTCGCCCATCCGTCTGCCGATAAAATGGTAACAAAACTACGTATCCATCGTACGAGAAAGAGCTCTGTAACGAGAGCATTCTTATCAACTGCCTTGCTGCGTGCCAGTTCAAGGTTAAACTGTATATCATTATTATTGGGAGCAATCAAAAGAGCACGTTCGTAGTTGAGTATAGCGCGTGCTATTTCCCCTTGTTTATAATAACTATTTCCCAAATTGTAATATACTGAAGCTGCCTCACCCTCAGTTGATAACAACTGTTCGTAAATGTATATAGCAGTAGCATAATCGGCCGCAGCATAAGCGCTATCGGCCATAGCTTTGGTATATACGACTGTGCTATCGGCAAAAGTCTGTGCACACAAACCAATATTAGCACACAATGCTACACATATATATATAAGATATCGTTTCATTGCCTTATTTTACTTTTTTCCTTTAAATTCTTTTCATTTCTTTATCTCATTCTCGAGATTATTCATCAACTCAGCAGTACGGTTATAGATATCCTCGTCTGAGGTTGTTGAGAGCGATGGTGCATAACGTGCAAACTCGCATTCACCAAGTAGATCCGTACACTCCCCTATCAGTGCTTCTGACACTTTTCGAGCAGCCAATTCAGCAGAAATATTCTCTTTGGAGAGTTCTGATATGGGCATAATGAGCTTATCACTCAAATAGCCCCAAATAGCTTTCAATATCTCGTCATAGAATCCTGCCTTATCTTTAGCAACCATTTTTTGCTTTGCCACTTTTAATCGACGTGTAGCTACTTTGCCTGCCTTTTTATTTTTACTTTTGGCAATGTTCGCATTTTCAGCAGCTTGCTTGCGATATACAACAAGAACAATAAGAAATCCTAACAATGGCACTATATACCACAACCAATAGCCCAATGTACCATAAAGATGCATACCTTTGGCACTGAACTTTGCATTCTTAAGGTCAATATAGCGGATATCCTGTCCCAATAGACGCAATTCCTCCTTGCTCACATAGCTCATCGGAGTTGTAGTAGTGCTACCCTCCCCTTTTGCAACTTGAAGTGTATACTCAGAAGTCTTTAAAGTCTTGTACGAACCACTCTTGACATCAAAATACGAGAACTCAACTGCAGGAATCGTATAGTTGCCTCCATAACGAGGTATAACCAAATACTCTATAACTTTATTTCCCGACAGGCCACCTGTTTTGAGTGTAAATTTGTTATCTACCTTCGGGTCATACACTTCAAAGTCTGAAGGGAAGTCTACCTCAGGAGTTTTAATCAACTTCATATTTCCAGTTCCCGAGATAATAAGTTTCAGTGTTACCGCCTCATTCTCTTTTAACTCCGTAGTACTGATTGACGATGATATACTGAAGTCTCCCACTCCACCATAAAAAGAAGCAGGCTTACCTGTAGGCAATGGGTTAACGTTGACAGTCAACTTTGGAGCACGTATAGATTTCTGTACATTAACATAACTACTTCCACCATTAAAGAAAGCCTCGAAAGGATCATAGTTTTGTACACGCTGTGCTACAGTACCCTCAAAGGTTATAGATGGAATCTCCAATTGTCCGCTTTGTTGCGGGAATAACACATACTGGCTATATACCATAGTACGATAGTTCCTTCCATTGTAGTGTTCCAATTCAAATTCGCGGTTACCATTAGGCATATCCACTTCTTGTGTGTGGAAGCCCTTGAGATCAGGCATCTTACCACTCATATTGGTGAGGTTCACCGTAGTATATATTTTATAAGTCAGTAATATAGCCTCCTGTTCATATACATTTTTCTTATTTACGGTAGCTACGATAAAGAGATCGTCATCACCTATCTGACCAGTTTGCGAGGTAGCAGTACCCCTACTCTGCGTATTCGTCTGTTGAGATTGTGTTGTTGAAGCTTTCTGGTCAGGGGGCAATACTTTCACAGTAAGTTCCTTCGACTTTAACTGTTGACCCTCAGCTATAATTGTGGCTGAAGGGATGGTAAAGGTACCTTCTTTCTTAGGGCGAAGAACGCAGGTGAATGTCAACGTCTTACTGGATGTACGTTGCCCATTGATAATCGATGTGCTCGAAGAGCTCGACTGCGTAGGTCCCATCAGTATATCAAAATCCGTAACATTACCTACACGGAAACTTTTAGCATTATGCGTATTCACTGTATATGTCAGGCGAAATGTTTCACCCATCACCACGGCACTTGGAGCATTACCCGTAAAGGTTACCTCCTCCGCATGCAATCTCTGACAAGCAAAGACACCAATGAGAATAGTGGTTACTAAAAATAGTCTTTTCATTATGCTTCTATTTCTTATTTTCCTTATTACCAATCCTTTTCCAAGGTTTTACCTTGCTGCTGTTGCATCTTCTTTTGTTGTTTTTCTTGCAACTCCTTTTCATCTTGCATCAAAGCCTCAAGTATCTGTTCAGCATTCTCTTTGGAGATTTCTTCTTCGCTCTGCTGACTCTGTTGTTCCTGTTGCTGCAATTGTTCCTCTTGTTTTTCAGGTTCCTTCTGTTCTTCTTGTTCTTGCTGCTCTTGTTGCTGTTGTTCTTGTTCCTGCTCCTGTTGTTGCTCTTGCTGTTGTTCTTGTTGCTGTTTCTCTTGATTCTGCGGCTTGTTCATGTGCATAGCCATGGCCAAGTTATACCGGGTTTCGTGATCTGTCGGATTGTTACGCAACGATTCTTTATAAGCCGCAACACTCTCTCCATATCGCTGTGCTGCATACATAAGCACTCCTATATTGTGATAAATCTGTGCCAAACGTGCCTTATCGGTCTCAAACTTAGCAGCTGTAGTATATTGCGAAATAGCTTCTCCCGCCTTAGCTGGTGTTTGTTCGGTCTGATTAAACAGTGCATTTCCGAGGTTATATAGCGCATCGGCCGATGAAGGATTCAAATCAAGAGCCTTGCGATAATCCACTTCAGCCTTCTCAAAAAGACTATCTGCATAGTATTTGTTTCCACTACGTATATAGTCTTTCTCTGTCATTGTTTGTGCTGCAGCCGTTCCTCCAACACAAAGAAGTATAGATATAAGTATATTTCTAAGCATAATATTCCTCGCTTTCACGTGCAAAGGTAATGATTATTCGTTTAATTAAAAAAGTTGAATCCCTTAAATTTAGGGTTCTTCTTAACCATCAATAACATCTCAAGAAGTAAAATGATAAAGGCTATCCAAGCAACTGCTTGAAATTGTTCATCATATTCAGAATAGACTGCAGTATCAATATCTGCTTTGGCAAGTTTATCTATTTCCTTCTGCAGAATCTTTTGGGCATTGTTTGTATTATCTATACGAATATATACGCCATTACCTGCTGCTGCAATCTCTTGACACATTTTCTCATTGAGCTTGGTAACAATGACATTACCCTCCTTATCCCGACGGAAATCGTTACGGCCAGTGGGAATGGGTGAACCCTCCAAAGAACCTACACCCATGACATATACCGACATTCCCTTTTCGACAGCAGCCTTGGCTGCTTCAACGGCACCACCCTCATGATTCTCACCATCAGTAATAATGATAATCGCCTTTCCTACCCCCTCATTGGGAGTAAAGCTACGGGTAGCCATATCGATAGCAGCTTTGACGTTGGTACCTTGGCGAATGATAAGTCCAGGATTAATAGACTCTAAAAACATCTTTGCTGAAATAAAATCACTTGTTATAGGCAATTGGATAAAGGCATCTCCTGCAAAAACGATGAGTCCCACTTTATCATCCTCAAAGCTATCAACTAGACGTGAAATAATGTTCTTTGACTTTTCCAAGCGATTAGGTGCCACATCCTCAGCAAGCATAGAGTTAGATATATCAAGAGCTATAACCGTCTCGATGCCTTGGCGTTTTACAGTTTCTACTTTAGAACCATATTGTGGACGAGCGATAAGCAGCACCATAAAGCAAAGGGCTGTAAAGGTAAGCCAAAACTTAATCTGTGGACGATGGTTAGACGCTTCTGGCATGAGAGCAGAGAGTAGTTCAGGATCACCATAGCTACGCAAAGCGCTCTTCCGACGATAACCAGCATAAAGGTACACTCCCACTACTAATAGCAACAGAAGATATAGAAACAGGGCGTTAGGGTTTGCAAACTTAAACATAAAATCTATATACTATATACGATTTAACTATGGTATTCTTCTCAGTACCGTTAAGCGCAGCAACACTTCGAGAATAAGACACACAAGGGCCCATACTGCGAAGGGCATATACTCCTCAGACTTACGGCTAAAATCCTTTACATGAAGTTTTGTACGTTCGAGTTTATCAATTTCTTCGTACACTTCTTTGAGTTTCGAATTACTGGTAGCACGATAATACTGTCCATCAGCAGTTTTAGCAATCTGCTGTAAGGTATTCTCATCAATTTCTACAGGCATCTGCACATACTGTATTCCGCTAAACGTCTGGTAGGGATAAGGAGCTGTTCCATTACTACCTACGCCAATCGTATAAACACGGATACCATAGGTCTTGGCAATTTCTGCAGCTGTAAGAGGTGAAATATCACCACGATTGTTCGAACCGTCAGTAAGCAAAATGATCACCTTTGATTTAGCCTTACTTTCTTTGAGGCGACTTACAGCATTGGCAATACCAAGACCTATTGCTGTACCATCTTCAATAATACCATTTGTAGCCATACTACAATCAACACTATTGAAGAGATTGAGCAACACTGCATGATCTATTGTCAGAGGAGACTGAGTGAAACTCTGTCCAGCAAAAACGGTAAGACCAATATTGTCATTAGGGCGACCATTGATAAAATCTGCTGCCACCTGTTTGGCTGCCTCAATACGATTGGGTTTGAGATCTTCGGCAAGCATACTCGTAGAGACGTCTACTGCAAGCATTATATCAATACCCTCAACCTCACTACTTTGCCAGTGATCAGTAGATTGCGGACGTGCCAGCACAACAATGAGTAATGCCAATGCTATCATACGCAACATAAAGGGGACATGACGCAAATATACCTTGTAGCTCTTTGGCATGGCAGCATACATTCGGGTGCTCGATACTCTCATCGAAGGTTCACTACTACGACCACGCAAGATATACCATATTATATAAGGTATAAGCAATAACAGTAGAAGAAGATATGCAGGATTAGCAAACGTCATAATCGTACAATATTAGAAAAACAAATGAATGATACGGCTCAATGCCACAAACAAAGCAGCCACTCCACAAATACTCAGCGCGACAATGCCACAAAGCAACAATGTACGCTCCTGCTTCGAACGTCCCTCCTTGACCACAATCTCCTGAGTAACAGGAGCTGCGGGAGCTGCATCCTCAACCTTTGTTTTATTAACGAAGTCGATAGCAGTAATGAGGTTCATATCGTTCTCATTGATAAGGGGCTTATACTTGGCAAATTTCACGAGATCCGACATATTAAAGAGGGTACGAAGTTCGTCAATCCACTCTTTATCAGGCTGCTCATTGAGATGGGCAATAATCTCATCTGAAGTCATTTCCATAGCATTGAAACCAAAGCGCTCTTCCATGTATATGCGCAAAGCATCAGTGAGTTCCGTATAATACTGTTTAACATCGTCACGTTGCCAGCTCTTTTCTTCCTTAATACGATCCATTTCCTCAAGTGCCACTTGATGAGCAGGTAGCTTAGGAGCAATTGTTACTCGTTTCAGGATAGGCTTATCGTCATTGTAGCGCTTCAAAAGATATATTACAAGCAATACAAAACCTACGAGCAACACTACAGCAAGTAACATTACCCACAAATCTGAAAATGTAAGTTTTAACTCTACAATATCTTTGATAGGAAAGATAGCCTCTACATTAGTCGTATCGACAGGAAAATGATACACCTTCAATGCCAAAGGATTAGAAGCATAGCTCTGACTATCAACCAGCACTTCAAAAGGAGGAATATAATAAAAAGCCGAGTCAAATGAGGTTATCATATATTCCTGACTAATGAGCATTTGCTGCCTCTTATTCAGATATTGTGTATCAGCCTGTACTTCACCTACGATTTCTATACCTGGCATCAACATATCCTCATAGACGGGCATCACCAACTGACTCTCGGTGGGACAACTTACCTCAAGTTTCACTTTAGTTTGTTCACCAATATAGAGTTGTAGCGAATCAATGCTGGCATTAACAGTAACTTGCGCTATAGCATGGGGGACGAAGCAAAGCGCAAGCAGAAGTACACCAATATGTCTATAACAAAACTTCTTCATCATTAATTTCTTTTAGCAAAAAGGTTCATCAGAGACTTTACATAGTCCTGATCAGTACGTACAGAGATCGAGTCCACCCCTGATTTAGAGAACACATCGTGCAACGACTGCTGATGTTCTACCCACCATTTATGGTGTAAAGCGCGCACCTTTCGTGATGATGTATCGATATATATATCCTCACCACTCTCTGCATCTACCATCTTCATCAGCCCCACATTAGGCAACTCCTCTACACGCTTATCGTAAACTTGAATAGCTACTATATCATGCTTTCGATTGGCTATTGTAAGGGCACTCTTGAAATCACGTTCATCAATAAAATCACTGAGAACAAATGTCGTACAACGCTTTTTGATAGCATTGGTCAGATACTGCAATGGAACTTTGAGATCAGTTTGACGACTTTCCGGTTCGAAACCCAACAACTCACGTATGATATACAGGATATGCTTACGACCCTTCTGAGGAGGAATAAATTTCTCTATTCTGTCAGTAAAGAAGATAGCGCCAATCTTATCATTATTTTGGATAGCAGCAAAAGCCAATGTTGCAGCTATTTCGGCAACCATATCCTTCTTATACATACCCGAAGTACCGAAATCAAGACTTGACGACATATCCACAAGGAGCATCACGGTAAGCTCTCGCTCTTCCTCAAACACCTTTATATAAGGTTTATTGAATCGTGCAGTAACGTTCCAATCGATATCACGCACGTCATCTCCATATTGGTACTCACGCACCTCAGAGAAGGCCATACCCCTACCCTTAAACGCCGAGTGATATTGTCCAGCAAAGATGTTGCTTGATAATCCTCGTGTCTTGATCTCAATCTTACGTACCTTCTTTATCAGTTCGTTTGCTTCCATTGTTTTAATATTTACAATTTGACAATTTACTATTTACTATTGATATACTATTTTGATAATTTTACAATTTCACCAATGCGGTGAACCAATAAATTGTAAATTGTAAATTCGTAAATCTTAGGGTACTTCAACTTTATTCAGAATATTGCTGATAATCTCCTCTACAGTGATATTGCTTGCTTCTGCCTCGTATGAGAGACCAATACGATGGCGCAATACATCATGAGCCACAGCACGTACGTCTTCAGGAACAACATAGCCACGACGTTTGAGGAAAGCATATGAACGAGCAGCAAGAGCCAAGCTGATAGAAGCACGAGGCGAGCCACCGAATGAAATCATCTCCTTCAACTCTTTCAAGCCATATTTCTCAGGATAACGTGTTGCAAACACGATATCAGCGATGTAACGTTCAATCTTCTCGTCAATGTATACTTCCTTCACCACCTCACGAGCCTTGATAATCTCATCGGCCTGCATGATAGGACGAACTTCGTACTTCTCGCCATTGATATTCTGACGAATGATACGCATTTCCTCCTCCAACTTCGGATAATCAATAACGACCTTCAGCATGAAACGGTCAACCTGCGCTTCGGGAAGCGGATAAGTACCTTCCTGTTCAATGGGATTCTGTGTTGCCAATACGAGGAAAGGCTCAGGCAAGGGGAAAGTCTCCTTACTCAATGTCACTTGACGCTCCTGCATAGCCTCGAGTAGCGCACTCTGTACTTTTGCTGGAGCACGGTTGATCTCATCAGCCAATACAAAATTAGCGAAGATCGGACCCTTCTTTGCAATGAAAGACTCATCTTTCTGACTATAAATCATTGTACCCACAACGTCAGCAGGCAACAAGTCAGGGGTAAACTGTATACGACTATATTTAGCATCAATTAGAGATGCCAAAGTTTTGATAGCAAGTGTCTTAGCCAAACCTGGAACACCTTCGAGCAACACGTGTCCATCAGCCAACAAGCCGATAAGCAATGACTCTACCAAATGTTTTTGACCAACAATCACTTGATCCATACCAGCCATCAAGTTGGTTACAAAGGCACTCTGCCTTTCAATCTTTTCATTCAATTCACGAATATCAGTTGTCACAGCCATAGTTATATATTTTTTTATTTTGTTTCTTAATAATTTCTACACTTTCCTTATACGGAATGCAAAGTTATAATAATTTATTTATAAATAATGTGAAAATTTATTTATCTTTCTTATTTATCCGTTTTAGGCGTCAACACAGGAATGTTCATCGACATACCCACAGCTACCTTATTAAAGTCTGTGATGTGGTTATGCTTCACGATGTAGGGCCACAAGCGCTTGTCACCATAGTATTTACGAGACAGTTGGATAATGGTTTCACCCTCCTTGAGCACATGGGTAGCCAACGTTCCTTCAATACTATAATCTGTGGTATCAGCAACAGTTATGTCCTTAATATTTCTGGCAGCCAATGCTTCTGTAACGACAAAAGCATTAGTGGTAGAAACTGTAACAGGCTTTTCCTCTGTGGCGGGCTGTATAGGTTTGGCCTCTTCAGAAGGAGTTTTCACATCTGTTTTAACCGGCACTACAGTCTCTGTCTGCTTAACTTCAACGACCGGTTTTGTAGTCTTGTCAGATGAAGTAGAGTTACTTGCCGATTTATCACCTTGTTCTACAACCAACTCCTTCTCCAAATTAGGATTCACCCTAATGTCCCCTTGTTCTGCTATTTCATGTTTAGCAGTATCATATTCCGTAAAATAGAGTACTCCAATTATTGCCATTACAGCAACAAATAGCAGTACCACCAAACAGCCAACTCCCCAACATCCAAAGCGTTTTTTACTTTTTCCCTCTACCACTTTTGTGTTAGGTTCCGAAGTATTCTCCTCTTTCTTCTCAGCAACAACACTTTCTGAAACTTCTACCTCTTCATCTGGTAAATCTGTTTTCTCCTCTTCTTGAGCGTCAGTATCTGATGAAACGGGAACTTCAGAAGACATATCTGCAATATTTTCTATCGACTCAATAGTTTCGGCAGTTTCTGTCGGCTCGGTGGGTTCAGGAGTTTCTGAAATCTCTTCCATAGCTCCAACCTCCTCTACTGGTTCAACATTCTCAATCACTTCAGGTTCTGAGATTTCTGCCGTTTCTACCTCACGAGCCTCTTTTTCTCCTTCGACAACAACATTCGTAGGCTCCACATCCGATGAAATGGAGGTTTCTTCAATAGATTCTTCAGAGTCCATTACCTCATCCTCTTCATCTGGATAGCCATCATTGAGTTCTGTTGGTTCGAAATGTGCAAAAGGACGATTTACAAACTCCTTCATGCTACTATCGGGTGTAAACGACACTTTGGTATATCCTTTGATGGTAATGCGTTCTCCCGTGCTCACATCTACGCTACCACGATCACTCATGTCCATCAACTTAAAGGTGCCAAGCCCTTTGATTTTAACTATTTTATCATTGCTCAACCCTTTTTCTATGGTATCGACAACGGCATGTAGAAAGTGATCAGCAGCCTCTTTGCTCAATCCACTTTTAGCAGCCAATTCTTCTGCCACATTAGTCAGTGTAATCTTTCCCATTAGATGTCTTATTCGGCATTAAACTTTTCTTTCAATATATTGCTCTGTTTGAATGAGAGCACCAATTTGGGTGGTATAAGATAGCGTTTACCTGTTGTCGGATTTACAGAAATACGCTCCATCTTTTTCTTCACCTCAAAAGTCCCGAAACTGGAGAAATTTACCACCTCATTGTGTTCGAAGTGCTCTTCGAAGATCTTTATGGTATCACCCATTAACTTGGTGGTAGCACTTGCTGATAAGCTTACTTGCTTAGACAACTCACTGATAAATTCTTTGTTGTTCATTGTCGCTTTATTTATTGAGACACTTTGCCATACAAGTCAAACTCATCGGCTCCCGTAATCTCTGTCATATAATACTTTCCTATCTCGACATTATTTTCGTCCTTACGAAGCAGTACTTCAGGATCCACTTCAGGCGAATCGTATTGGGTACGACCGATATAATAGTCACCCTCCTCGCGATCAATCACCACCTGCATTGTTTTTCCAATGCTTTCAGCACTCACCTCTTCGGCAATTCTTTGCTGAACACGCATCAGAAGTCCCAAACGACCTTGCTTGGTTTCGTCATCAATATTATCTTCAAAATGCTCTGCAGCATATGTACCCTCCTCTTCTGAATAAGCAAAGGCTCCCATACGCTCAAAACGCATATCCTTGGCAAACTGCACCAATTCGTTGAATTCCTCCTCCGTTTCACCAGGGAAACCCACCATTAATGTGGTACGCAAGTAGATACCTGGAACCTCACGACGAATCGTTTGCAACAATTCCACCGTTTCTTCCTTGGTGATATTTCGACGCATATCTTTAAGCACACGAGTGCTCACATGCTGTAGAGCAATATCAAGGTATTTACAAACATTATCTCGCTCGCGCATCACACGCAACAAGTCCTTAGGGAAGTGTGTTGGGTATCCATAATGCAAACGTACCCATTTGACACCCTCTACATCAGAAATACGTTCTACAAGTTCTGCGATCGACTGCTTTTTATAGAGGTCTACTCCATAATAGGTAAGATCCTGTGCGATAAGTTGAATTTCTGTCACTCCTTTACTTACGAGCAAGCGCACCTCATCAACAATCTCCTCCATTGGTCGGCTCACATGGCGACCTGTAATAATGGGTATTGCACAATAGGCACATGTACGGTCACATCCCTCAGATATCTTTACATAAGCATAGTGATTAGGGGTAGTAAGAACTCTATCTAAATGACAATTATCAGCAGATATTTGACAATTCTCCTTCTTCAGGTCACCGACAATTTTATCCCAATCGAACTTTCCATAGTAGCCATCTACTTGAGGTATCTCTTCGCCCAATTCAGCCATATAGCGTTCAGAGAGGCATCCCATGACATACACTTTGCGAACACGACGTTTTGCCTTCAGTTCGCATACTTCGAGAATCATGTTAATAGATTCCTCCTTGGCATCACCAATGAAGCCACAGGTATTGATAACTACAATCTCACCCTTTACCTGCTCGGGATTGTGACACATGGTATAACCGTTCAATTCAAGCATTTTCATCAGTTTCTCCGAATCCACCAGATTCTTCGAACATCCGAGAGTGATAACGTCTATTCGGTTCTTAATCATATATTTAGTAGTTCAGGAGTTCAGTAGTTCAGGAGTTCAGACAATAGTCCGCTCGTTACTACCCATTAGTCCTTTTTTATTCTATTTTATTTTCTGGAGTTCAGGAGTTCAGACAATAGTCCGTTCGTTACTACCCATAATCCTATTTTTATTCTATATCGTTTAGAATTCCGTTATTGTTAATTATACCTTTACAATAGGAGATCAGCAGTTTGCTCGTCTCTTCGATAGCAAAGTACATTTCCCGATATTGTTCTTCATTAATATATTCTAAGTCTTTTGACAATATTATATAATTACGACATTCAGCCAAGCTACCTTCCGATATATTCAAGAAGCGAAGTTTTTCGGCCTTGCCAAACTTTTTATAACCCTCTGCAATATTTGCTTCTATAGATACAGCAGCTCTTCGGAACTATGACGTCAACCCAAACTGTTCATCCTTAGGAAACTCGCAAGTAAACCTATACACCAATATCGTAAATTCGTGTGCTTTCTGCCAAGCAATAACATCTTCGAAAGAGAACGTTGGTTTCATCGTGTATACCTTTACTTAAAGATTCATCATATAAACATTTGTCTGAACTACTGAACTCCAGAACTCCTGAACTACTGATTAGAACAACGAATCTACAAACTCTGTCTTGTTGAAGGGTTGCAGGTCATCAATACCCTCACCCAAGCCAACATAGCGTACGGGAATCTTAAACTGATCAGACACTCCAATTACCACACCGCCCTTAGCTGTTCCGTCAAGCTTGGTAATGGCCAATGCTGTAACCTCAGTAGCAAGAGTGAACTGACGAGCTTGCTCAAAAGCATTCTGTCCGGTAGAGCCATCAAGCACCAACAACACTTCGTTAGGGGCATAATCTACTACCTTCTTCATCACATTCTTAATCTTGGTGAGCTCATTCATCAATCCCACCTTATTGTGCAGACGACCCGCTGTATCAATGATTACGACATCAGCATCATTTGCCACTGCCGATTTCAAGGTATCGAATGCAACCGAAGCAGGGTCAGCCCCCATTTTCTGCTTCACTACGGGCACATCAGCACGACGTCCCCACTCCACCAACTGCTCTACAGCAGCTGCACGGAAGGTGTCGGCAGCACCGAGATAAACATTCAAACCAGCTTTTTTGAACTGATGAGCCAATTTACCGATAGTTGTAGTCTTACCCACACCATTCACACCCACAACCATGATTACATAGGGGCGCTTGGCATCATCAGGTATGGAGAATCCTTCAGTATTTGTTGATTCATT
>JAEIGA010008287.1_pt1 | contig 15743 bp, 35 predicted proteins | sample 9270691 | NCBI WGS metagenome assembly JAEIGA01 (sample SAMN17057246, study PRJNA624740) | gut metagenome | biome: biome; isolation source: fecal sample | host: Bos grunniens | place: China: Xizang | collected 2019
CGCTTGGGTCTGAATTGCCAACATTATCTGTTGGGGCAAACACTGTGACCTATGACAACACAATAACTTTGTTAAAAGTAACTCCGAAATGGTGGCAAGTATGATACCGATTCTATATGAAAAAACAGAAACCGCCTTTATCAGTAACGGCCTTGGACGGCTCCGTGACTGTATATCCTGCATCGTTACCGAAGAACGCAACGGCATCTATGAATGTGACTTTGAATATCCTGTTGACGGTGCGAACTACGATTTGATACAGGTCGGTCGGATCGTGGGCGTGACCCATGACGAAACAGGCGACATTCAGCCATTCGATATCGTGTCATTCACAAGACCGATAGACGGCGTTGTGACCTTCCACTGTACGCATATCAGCTACCGCCAGAGCTATCTGACGGTCACAGGCTCAGGCATCAATTCACTGGCCGATGCGTTCACGCTGTTCGGCAATGCTACACCGACAAACCCATTCACATATTCCACCGACAAGACATCGACAGGCTATCTGGGCTGCGCTGACGGCGTGCCGAGGACCGTGCGTCAGATGTTAGGCGGCATCGAGGGTTCAGTCCTTGACGCATACGGCGGCGAGTATGAGTGGAACAAGTGGCAGGTGATTCTTCACAGCGCAAGGGGCCAATACCGTGATTTTACGATTCGTTACGGCGTCAACATGCTGGACTACAACGAGGAATACGATTCAGCCGATTGTTATTCGTCTTGCGTCCCATACTGGACGGACGGCACGACAACCGTTGTCGGTGACAAACAGACCAACAGCGGCATCACACCGTCTGGGCGTGAACAGTGCATACCGCTGGACGTGTCGGACAAGTTCGAGAGCCAGCCTACAAAGGCACAAGTTGAATCAATGGGCCTGTCGACCATGAACAGCCAGAACCCGACTATTCCAGCCCAAAGCATCGAAGTGTCATTTGTTCGCCTTCAGGACATGGGCGAGTATGCGCTCTACCAGAACCTGCTGCAGTGCCGGCTTTGCGACACTATCAAAGTGATTTTCCCTGAATCCAACAGTTCAGGCCAGTTCAAGATAGTCAAGACCGAATGGAACGTGCTGACCAACAAATACGAATCTATGGAACTGGGTGACCTGTCTGTCAGTCTGTCGGAAGCGCTTGGCATCAGCAACACGATTGACAGACAAAATGAAACACTGCGTTCACTGGGTACGGTCTACAGTGCATCGGCATCGACGGCGATATCTAACACAAGCATCGACAACAACACCACTGGCGCAAGCGTCACGGTTCCAGCAGGAACATACATCGTTATTGGACAGTGGCAATTCAATACACGGTCATCGAGCGGAGTAACAAACAGTGCGGTCAGGCTCTATCGGTCAGGCTCGTCAAGCAACATCGCACAGACAAGAATTGCGGCTGCAAATGAAGCGTGGAACTGTTTGCAGTGTTCAACGATTGTCACACTTACCGCACAGGAAACACTGACCGTCTGCGGTGCTACATCAAGAGCATACACCAGCGCACAGACAAACTGGATACAGGCTATCAAGATATGAGGGGGGGTAAATCATGGGTCAATTCATTAAATACGCTATTATCAGGGCGGTCAGGACGATTTGCCAAACGGCGGTGGCAACGATCGGATCTTCCGCAGTTTTCGCAGATGTCAATTGGCCTTTGGTCATATCCGCTTCATGCCTTGCTGGCATCCTGTCGCTTCTCACATCGGTTGCAACAGGTCTTCCGGAAGTCGAATACGGAAATCATCTGTATATGTCAGCAGAAGAACCACATGATAGCGAGGTGGAAGAAGATGAAGACGAATAAACAACTGCTTTCGATCGCAAGAAAACAACTTGGCAATGGCGGTTCAAAATACAGAAATTATGGTCACGCAAGTGGTAATTATTGCAATATGTTTGTTTATTGGCTTTTCAATGCCAATGGTTGTGCTTCGCTTTTTCCGCTTCCGGCGAAAAAATATTACAGAACATATTGTCCTGATTCTATCAAATGGTGCAGAGCGAATCTTGCAGAAATACCGCCGTATTTAGCTATGGCGTGTGATATCATTTATTATGATTGGGAACCGAACGGAACACCGAACCATATCGGCATCGTTGAATCACGCATCAGCACGTCAAAGATAAAGACAATCGAAGGAAATACCACAGGCAAGAAAAACGGCAAAGCGGTTTCCGGCATCGTTGCAGAAAAGATTAGAAACTGCAAATATGTTGAAGCCATTTACAGACCACATTTTGTTCCATCAGGTTGCAAGAAAAAGAAACTTGATACAGACGGTGCATTCGAGTATCAGTCTATATACAATCTGCAAATCGCTTTAGGTATGAAACCCACAGGAATATTGACGAAAGAAACGATCAAAATCTTTCAAATAAAAGTGGGTGCAACGCAGGACGGGGCATGGGGGCGTGGAACATCAAAAAAAGCGCAGACCATGTTAAAGAAAGCGGGTTTTTATAAAGGAAAGATAGATTCAGATTTCGGCAAAAACAGCGTTATAGCGTTACAGAAATGGATTAATAATATAAATTATCAACCGAAGAAGAAAACGCCCGCAAAACCAAAGCCTGTGGCTCCTGCGAAGAAACCAACATCGAAACCCGCAACGAAAGTAACGAATCAGCAGAAATTGTTGAACAAAATGACGGAACTGGCATGGGCGTATGGTACGCCAAAGAAAAAGTATGCATACAAAACAGGCGCACCAAAAGCGGTTTGTAAAAAGGCATTAAAAAAATATGGTTGGGCGGATTCCAAATCAGAAATGTCAGATTGCGGGAACAATGTTTCGGCGGCAGTTCGTGAATCAGGTGTGAGCAAATCATTCAAGGCACTTCACGGGAAGAAAACGCCTTTCCCAAAATCAGAAAAAGATTTCAAGACCGTTTTGCAAGGTAAAAAGATACCTAACGGATTTCTGAAACCCGCAGATATTATCCGGTATAAAAAGCAGAACGGCAACCAACACGCGACGTTTTTTTATGGTAATGGGAAAGTATGCGAAGCAAGCCACAAAAGCAGATATTTTGCGATCGTAAAAGATGAAAAGAAATACAACAATACTAAAATCGCAAAAATCAGCACAGTTCAAGTTTTGAGGGCAAAAGAATGAGGTTTTTGCTTGGTGTGGTGATCGGCGCGGGTCTTGTGTTCACATTCCTTGCGATATGGGAAAAAGACGAACAAAAGAAACTGACAGAATATGAAAGATTTATTGAAAGGTTACGGAAGTTGCCATGATAACAGAAGGAATCATTATTGCAGTAATCACAGGAACAATCACATTGATCGGCGTTGTTATTTCGAATAATGCTCATGATGCGGTAACAGATGAAAAGATACAGGAATTAACAAGAGAAGTCAGGGAACACAATGACTTCGCTAAAAGGATTCCGGTAATAGAAAATAACATCGTGACATTATATAAAAAGGTCGATGAAATAAAGGAAAAGACCCAATGATGTAATTTATCGACAGTGCAGAAAAAGTGGCGCAAATCGAAAATTAGAGGGTCAGAAAAGGGATTATAACGGGCATATTACACATGGAGTATTCGGCAAGGTGCTAACGGCTCGTTATAATGGCGGGGTTGCTCCTTCCCCGCATGAGGGGTGCTTTTGCACCCCTTTTTTTATTTGGGGGAAATCTTTTTGAAAAAGTTTCGGCAAACGTGTTGACATACTTTGTCGTATAGTGTACACTATACATACAGAAAGAAAGGAGCGAACAAAATGAAGAAATTTGAAATCGGAAAAGAATATAGCATGAGAAGCGCGTGTGATTGGGACTGCATTTGGACATACACGGTAACTGACAGAACAGCGCAGACAATCACGATCACTGACGGAAAAGAAACAAAGAAATGCAGAATCAACAAGAAAGTCAGCGAATGGAATAACACCGAAACGATTTACCCGCTTGGAAGATACTCGATGGCACCACACCTTGAAGCATAAGAAAGGAGCAAAGAAAATGAAGAATGCAAAGAAAGTATCAGAACATTCAGCGATCAGAACATTGTTCGGTCAGGCGATGCCGATATACTACAACATCAAAGAAAATGCTGTTTATACATCAGAAGGTGAGGGCAGATTTTACATCACGGATTTAATCAGACCGAACACAGAAAAAGAAATCATCGAAACAGTTAGAAAGTACATGGGAATGTAGGAAGGAGCAAGAACAATGAAAAAAACACAGTATGTAGCGCAAATCTATGACGGACACACTCACATCGAGCGCAGAGTGTATGAAGACGAAGAAGGTTTTAGAAACGTAAAAATTAATGGATTGTATTTCCGGCTTGATGAATTGAAGCATTACGATGTCAGAACCTACTACAACGGCAATGACCCTGTAAGGTTCGCATAGAAAGGAGAAAGGAACAATGACTAACATTGAAGTATTGAAGAAAACAGTTGATGCGGCTCTTGAATGGTATCAGTTAGACCCATTCACACAGAAAGTGATCGAGGGCGGGTTTCATGGATTCAAAGATATATCCTGTGCATTGATGGATATTGCAGAAGAAACCGGATACGATTATAATTATCTATGCGAAGTGTTTGAAGAATCAGACCTTGACGAACCTGTGGAAGAAGTTATTGCTTCGATATGTGAAAGTGCATTAGAATTTGATTTGTAGGTGATTGTCATGAGTAGAAAATGGAGCGAAGAACAGAAAAGAAAATTTGCTGAATATGACAAGGCAAACACCGTTCAAGTTAAGTTCAAATTTAACAAGGTGCATGACGCGGATATTCTTGAACAATTAAACCGCGTAAACAACAAACAAGGTTATGTGAAACAGTTGATTCGTGAAGATATAAAAAAGGAGCGTGATTGAATGGGAATAACATTGATGATATTAGGTTTCGTTTTGATCGCTATGGGTTTGGTGCTTACATTAGCATTGCCGATAGCAGGAATATTGGCGGCGTTGTTCGGTGTTGTTTTCGTTGTTTATGGCAGAAAAGTCAAATCCAAAAAAACGGAACATGAAGAAAAACATGAAGAAGAACCTGAAATAGAAATGATGGAACAATACCTTGTAGCGGGCTTTGATTATTATCAGGACGAACTAAAAGAATTCCTCACAGAACCGAATGACGAATACAACAGCAAAGATATAGACCGCGAATATGAATATTTCACAGAATGGGAGACAGCGGAACTAAAAGAAGAACCTGACAATGAATTCGATTCCGGAGCGATCGCGGTGTATGTTCAAGGCGTTAAAATCGGATATGTGGCAAAGAAAAACCAAGCCGCACTGCGCGGAGTGAAAACAGCAGACGTTGAAATATTCGGTGGCAAATATCGTCAGGCGGTATTCGATGAATACGGAGAATTCGAAAAAATAGAAACAGGAGAATCGCCGTATAAAGCGATGCTGTACATTAAGAGCCGTAAATAGGCTCTTTTTGTATTTCTTGAAGTTCTATTTTTCGATTTAAGGTGAATTAAAATTCGCTCTTGATATTCTTTATTGGTGCATTTATAATAATAAAAGAAGGTATCGAAAAAACAGTAATAAGGTGTATTCTAACTCTTATCTCTTCCGATAATTATGATTTTGTATGAAGAGTTAGAATACATCACCAGAGAAAGGTGGTGTATTTTTTTATGGTTACTGTTAGGACAGTTGAAGCCAAATTGATAACGGCAGACAACTACACACAATTACTAAAGGCGGTCAGAGATGAAATGACCGCATCAGAGGGGTTCGATCCAAAAGCCGAATTCCTGAACCACACACAGGCGATCGTTTACAACGATGAAATTCCGGAAGAACCGATTGAGCCGTGGCGTGACAGGTTCTGTTGCGAATGTGGCATTTATGATTGGGGAAGAGGTTGCCCGCATCGCAGTGGGCGAGTGGCACTGATGATGCCCGCCTGTGCGAAATTCACGATTGAATATGAGGGGGCGGAAGAATGAGTAAAGCAGAAGAAATGCGGAGCATGAGAAAGCAATTGCGTCACATTGCGATGTTGGCTCGTGGAATGGTGATCACGGGAGAGGCAACAAAAGAGGAAATATTCTGTTTCATCATGGAAACAGGGAATGAAGAATTCGAAAGAGCATTTGAAATGGACGAAGAAGAAGTAATATTCGCCATGATTCTAGAGATCGCCAACAGTGAAAAGTTCAATGAATTCATGGAAGAAAAGGAAAGGGAATCACGATGAAAAAATACAGAATAAGAGAAGGTAGCATCGCCGATTATGGCAGATATGCATTAACAGGTTTGGTTTTCTTCGTTGGGCTTGCTTTTATCTGTGGGTGGTAGACATGCGTTGTTTCGGACATTGGCAGGAAAACGGGAAACCCACTTGTAAAGTTATCATGCATAACTTTTATATGGATTTCGTAATAATGGGAAAATGCGACACAACGCAATGCCCGTTTTATAAACCGAGTAGTAGTGGAGTTGAAATACATAATGAAATCGCGGGCGATGCTCTGGAACATTGCCTGCGTAGAAAGGAATAAAAATGACACAGCATGAAATGATATTGAAGTACATAGACGAACACGGAAGCATTACACCAATGGACGCATTCAGACATTTGGGAATCACGAAACTTGCAACGAGAATCAGCGAACTAAAATCAGAAGGTTGGGAATTTGAGCAAGAATTAGTTGTAAGAAAAAGAAACGGCAAGACGAAGCGTTACATGAAATACAGTGCAAAGGAGAGTGATCGCAGATGAAAGTGGCATGGAGCATGGATTTATTCAAAGCAGATGCGAACAAGGTATATGCGGAACTTGAAAAAATCAAAGAAAAAACACCGCATTGGGATTGGAAGTGGTAGAAAATCATGCGGTTATGGCAGATACCATGTTGAAAACATTAAATAAGAAAGGAGCAAATCATGTTCGGAGAAAAAACAACGGAATGGTATAAGGGTAAAGAATTGCCTGTGTGGCAATCGCCAAAATATCAGGAAAGCAAACAGAAAGCGATCGAAATCATAGAAAAATATGATTGCATCGGTGAAGGCGATTTTTGGATTCTTATGAATACAATCAAGAACGGCGAAACGATGATGTATAGCGGTCTGATTATCAGTCATAATGGTTGTTTGAAAATCAATGATGAGCAGGAAGCAGAAAGGAAATTCAATCCTGCGTGTGTGATTCTTGACAAAGACGGATATAACAAATCGTTGGTCTACACATATTGTTGCGAAGAACAAGGATTATACGAAGTTGGTGAAGTATCGAAAGACAACTGCAAAAACAGTTATCCTTATGCGATGGCATATAAAAGATTGTTTGACAGGGTTGTTTTGAAACTGTGCGGTCTTGCGTATAACGGCGTTTATTCCGATTCAGAAGCAGACGAATTCAAACAGAAATTCGATGCGGAAGAATTCAATAAAAAAATCACTAAATCGCAAGTGAAAACGATAGTAGCTCTTGCAGAAAAAAAAGACAGTGATTTATCTGCTATCTGCGATTATTTCAAGGTCGGAACATTGGAAGAAATGACCGCTGAACAATACGGTATATGCCTGAATATGCTGAATCATAAACAGGACAAAAACACACCGAAAGGAGAAAGGATAATCACATCATGAATGAAATAATCAACACGAAAACAGGCGAGTTTATTCCGATCATAGTTGAAGATGAAAACGGAAAACTCACGATTACACCGGAAGCGTGTGAAACAATCAAACAATTCGAATTGCAGATGAAGTCAATCAAGGAAATGTACGGCGAATATAAATCTGCGTTGCACGATGCGATGGAAGAATACGGCGTTAAACAAATCAAAACTGATGATTTTATTGTTACTTTCATAAAGGCAACTGAAAGAATAAGCCTTGACACAAAAAAAGTGGAAGCAGAACACCCTGATGTTTTCCGAGAATGTATGAAAATTTCAGATGTGAAGTCAAGCGTAAGAGTGAAATTGAAAGAGGAAAAGCAATGACGAAAAAATTATGGAGCATCTTCACAGATGATATGAATACCTGTTTTTACACATTCCGGTCAGATAATATAGAAAGACATCACATATTCGGCGGAGCGGATAGAACAAGGTCGGAGCAATTCGGCTTTGTTGTTCCGCTTCATCGGAGCGTTCACCCCAATGGCGCATATAGAACAGACCCAAATTGGCTTGAATTAGACCATTGGTTAAAACGTAAATGTCAGGAATATTACATCGAAGTGGCGCGGATCGGAACACGCGAAGATTTTTATAACGAATTCGGCAGATTCTACGATGATAGATGCAACGAAAGAGTGTGGATAGATAAAGAATTCGAATGGGAGTTGAAAACATGAGTGGACAGGAATTATACAACGAGCGTGAAGGAATAAAAAAGAGCCTTGAAAGGTCGTTATTACGCGCACACGATAATGGTGTTGACATGGCAGAAAAAACGCGCGCATATCGTCAAATTTTAGCCCAGACGATTCTTTCATTGGAAGCGAACGGAACAAAAACAACGATATTGAAAGATTTAGCGAAAGGAACGAAAGAAGTATCCGATGCAGAATTTGAAATGATCGTTGCAGAAGTCCGGTACAAGGCGAGCAACGAAAATATCATGGCGCAGAAAAAACTGTTTGAAAGTATTGAAGCGGATATAAAACGGGAATGGGGGCAAAATGGATAAACTAAAATGCCCATGCGTTAATTGGTATCCTGAATCATTTATGGCAGGAACGCGGAAAATGACAGATGAAGAAGTCGGCATATATATCAGAGCATTGAATAATCAATTCATAGAAGGTGGAATCGAACCTGATGAATACAAAAGTTTTCCGGCGAAGGTCAAGAAAAAATTTGTCAAGCGCGGCGATGTATATGTGAATGAGCGAATGGAATTCGAACAGAACCGCAAAAAGAAATATGCGGAATCAAGGCGCAATAATTCACAATATCACGGAATGACAAAATCAGAATGGGAAAGTTTATCACTTGATGAGCGTATGGCAATCACCATGAAATGATATGTGATACATATGTTATTCATGTGAATATCATATGACTTCCGATATGAAACACATATCATAATTATAACAATAATAAGAATAATAAATATAAATATATCAATAAAAGAAAGGAATGAAAATATGAATGTAAATGGTATAACGAAGATATACAGAAAGGATTTCGACGGCAGACCCGCTTATTCCAGAGCGATCACTTCAAGACGTTTCGAAAATGGCGTGAAAGGCGATTGGCTAAAGCCTATTTATGAATCAGTGCAGTTTCCGGCAGGAACACAGATCGCGGACGGAACAGTAATAGAAATCACAAAGGCTTTTGAATCGTCATATGAAAACAGAAAAGGAGAAGTCAAAAGAAAATTGGTTGTTCAAGAATATGCTGTCACAGAAAAACCGCAAGAACAATTTGAAAGGGATTCATTTACGGACGATTACCCACAAGCAGAATATACCGCATTATCAGAAAACGAAATGCCATTTTAGGTGATCGGCATGGTTAATAGAATAGAAAAAGGGAAAAGATACGAAAGGCGCGTTGCAAGATTATTCAATTCCGAAGGATATGAAGCACGACGCGGGCAACAATATTCCGGCATCGGCGTTGCTGATGTGGTCGGAGTTAAAGGAATACACATCGAGTGTAAGGCAGTCGAGCGATTGAACCTGTATGATGCGATAGATCAGAGCAGACGCGACGCAAAAGAAAACGAATTGCCTATCGTAGTCCACAAGAAAAACAATTGTGATGATTTAGTAACAATGAGATTTACTGATTGGATAAAGTTATATCGTGAATGGGAATTAAATAAGGAGCAAGAAAAATGAATGATGAAAGAATCAGAGAAGCATTAGAAAATATGGACGTTGGAACTTCACGCGGAAGAATGACGAAGCATAAAAGAGAAATCGTGTTGCAGGCAACGTCAGAACAGGAAGAAAAATGTGCATTGATAAGGGCGCGGGGATATATCGAAACCGCGCGGAGCATCAGCTCAATGGTACAAGAAAACAGATATGGATTAGCGAATGAAGAATTAGAACAAATAGAATTAGTCAGAGAACAATTATATAACCTTGCTAAACAGATTTATAACGGCATAGCTGATAAATACTAAAGGAGGCGATGAAATGGAATGGGTATCATGCAAAGATAAGTTACCGGAAACGCCTGAAAAATATATCGATGCAAAACATTATCTTGTGTGTTTCAGTGGCGGATATATTACAACAGTTCGTTGGTGGAACGGTTGGAATTGTAGACCGAAAATAAACGGCGAAACAGACCGCGAACATGAAATGACAGACGTAATAGCATGGGCGGAACTTCCTGACCCGTATAAGAAACAAACAATAACAATCGAAGTAGAACACGAAGGAGCAAACATCGAATTAGCGAAGAAAGCGCACGAAAAAATGATTTTATGCCGTGAATGCAAATATCAATTTATAACAAATGCGTGTCCATTGATCGGTGCAGTTTATGATTTATCTGATTATGACTTTTGCAGTTATGGAGAAAGGAAAAATTATGAGTGACTTAATCAACAGAGAAGAAGCGATTGAAGCGATATTCAAAGTGGGACACGAACACGTTGAGGAAAAGGTCATACCACTTGGGGCGGTAACGGATTACAGTGACGCAATCAAGGCACTACCATCAGCCGAAGCGGTGAGCCGTGAGGAGTATGACCAACTTGAAAGGTTGTATGATGCGATACGGGTATACGATTCATCAGCCGAAGCCGTACACAAACCGGACTACTCGTACGAAGCGGATATGGTTAAGCGGTTAAGACAAGCCGAAGCCGTACAGGGGTGGATAACAGACAGAAACCCGACAGAGAACGGGACGTATATTGTGACGATTGCTGACGAAGATGGCGGTTTTGTTTGCGAACTCAATTATGGAGAGCCGTTAATGCCAATATGTAAAGTCAACGGGGCGTGTTGGTATGATGCAGACGATGATTTTGGTGATTGCCCATATTATGACATACTCGCATGGATGCCATTACCGAAACCATACAAAGGCGGTGATACAGAATGACAAGGGAAGAAGCAGTTGAAGTATTAAAAGATCGTTACCTAACGTGTGTTGGCATCGGGTTGGATAATCACGCAAATCGTGTGAACGAAGCCATAGACATGGCAATAGAAGCACTACAGACAGAGGTTGTGCGGTGTAAAGATTGCATACAAAAGCACATCGGCGGAAGCGTAACACAGTATTATTGGTGCGACTTTTGGGATAGGGAGATTGATTGCAATAATGGCTGTTCATGGGGTGAACGCAAAGTAAAAAAACCTTGTGATTCTTTACTTAAAGAGGATTCTTATGGGTGTAAGGAACACGAACGCAAGTTAGAGCCGAGAGGTGACCTTATAAGCCGAGCCGATGCGATAGAGGCGATGTGTGAGGAGTGTGAATGGGAGAGAAAATGTCACGAAGAATGTCAGCACATCGAAACACTAAAGTCACGCCCATCAGCCAAAGCATTAACCTCGCAAAGCCTTGCAGAGCCTAACAATGATTTGAGAGGTTCTGACCTTATCAGCCGTGAGGATGCACTAAAAAAATGGGACGATTTGTCTGAACGAGGAAGAACGGAATTTGACCAAGTATTAATGACGCTCCCATCAGCCGACAGACCTACAGGCGATTTAATCAGCAGAGAGGACGCACTGCGAGAACTTAACGGAGCGTGTTCAACGTGGCAAGACGATAGCAAGGTAGCGGATATTGTCAGTGCCATGCCGTCAGCAAGCGACCTTATCAGCCGAGACGATGCGATATGCGAGGTATTAGTGAATGACGGCATAGACAACATTGTTGACAGAATTAACGCACTTCCTACCGCAGACAGGGCTAAGGGCGAGTGGGTAGTATATACAGACGGTAGTTGCGGAGGCATAACGCTGTCATGTTCAAGGTGCGGTGAAGAATTTAACTTTGATGATGTAGACGAGGCTCTTGATTACAAAGAATATGCGAAGTTTTGTTTACATTGCGGATCGAAAATGGAGAAAGGAGATAATGATGAGTGACCTTATCAGTCGAAGCGATGCAATAAAGGCAATACAAAACGATATTGAGTTTGAAGAAGAAAACGCAATACCTTACGAAGATTCTGATGTTGGCGCAATCTACGGTCTAAAGAAAGCACTACGGACAATCAGCGCACTTCCTATCGCAGAAGCAACAGGCGAGTTAATCAGACGAGAAGATGTGATACAGGCAATAACGCGCAATTACGAACAAGACTTTGTTTTATCTAACAGTGACGGCACAGGATTGTGTGATATTATTGCCGCACTGCCTACCGCAGACAGACCTACAAAGGTTATTGCGGAAATCAAAGTTGATACAGACGAAATTCTTAAACGCATCAAACAAGAATACGAAATCACAGACAGACCGTATGGGGAGTGGATAGACCAACACGAAGACGGATATGGTTGGTGGGTTGGCAGATGCGACCAATGCGGAAAAGAAAACAAGGTTAATAATTTCTGCCCCAACTGCGGTGCGGATATGAGAAAGAGAAAGAATGAAAATACTAATTGCGATAGCATTGATTCTTGCGTTTATCGCAGTGATCGGGATCGTGTTTCTTTTGTGGGCTATGGTGTGGTATATATTCGAAGACACAAGAATCGGAAAGGCGATAACAGAGAAGATAATCGAAAGGGTAAACAAATGAAATACACATGAATGGTGAAAGTTGAATGTGACAAGAAAGAAGAAGTGGAGTGGTGATATGCACACACTATATGCAATACACAGGCGAAGATGCGATGTGCCTATGAGAAGGCAGAAAGAAAAATGCAACACGCCTTTCTACAAGAAGTGGGAATGTTCCGGTGAATGTAAAAGATGTATATGTTGCATCATCACGTTGGAAGATGGAACAGAGGAACACGTTAGTTTGATAAGCCAAAGGAAGTACAAGGAATGAATGCGAAAGAATACCTGGTGGAGATAAAGAAAATCCGGAAACGAGTTAATCTGTTACAGACCGAAATAGAAAGATTAAGGACAGATGCGGAGAGCGTCAGCATAAACCTTGATGGTATGCCGAAAGGTTCAGGAAAAGGAACGTGGGAGAATCTTGCGATTCAGCTTGCGGAATGTGAAAGTGTCCTGATGAAAGAATTGTCGGTGTTGTGGTCTAAACAGATGAAAGCAATCATGTTATTGGACAAGTTAAAGCCAAAGCATCAGATGATACTAACAGAATATTATATCAACGATAAGACATGGGAACAGATAGCATATGAACAGGGTTATACATGGAGACACTGTTACAGGCTTCATGGTTCTGCTCTGATCGAGTTTGAAAGGGTGATGAATGAATGAACATCGGTTTGATTGATGTGGATTCTCACAATTTCCCAAATCTTGCGCTGATGAAGATTTCTGCATACCACAAGAATCGTGGTGATGATGTGGAATGGTGGAATGGACTTAAACATTATGATCTGGTTTATAAATCAAAAGTGTTCACCGAGTTATATTCTGCGGATATTGAATATTGCATCAACGCAGAAAAAATCATTGGGGGGGGCACTGGGTATGATCTGAAAAACAAATTGCCGTATGAAGTGGAACACACATATCCTGATTATTCATTGTATGGAGTAAAAGAAAAAGCAATCGGTCATTTGACACGAGGTTGCCCGCGCAATTGCCCATTCTGTATAGTCAGCGAAAAAGAAGGGAATGTGCATACAGTAGCAGAGTTGTCTGAATTCTGGGAAGGACAAAAGGAAATAGTGTTGATGGATTCCAATATAACTGCATCAAAAGATTGTGAAAGGCACTTCGATGCGCTGATAGAATCAAAAGCACCAATTAATTTCGAAGGTGGACATGATATAAGATCCCTGACAGATAAAGGTGCAGACCAATTGAATCGTATGAGAACATCAATGATTCATTTTGCGTGGGATAATTATGAGTTTGATACATATGATTGCCTGAAAAGGTTTCGCCCTTTGTTAGATAAGGAAGATAGGAAGTTGAGGGTATATGTTCTAACCAATTTCAATACAGATCATGAACAGGATTTGGAACGAGTGTATAAACTAATAGAATTAGGTTATGACCCATACATAATGATTTACGATAAACCGCATTCCCCAAAAGTAACAAGGAAGATGCAAAGATGGTGCAACAACAAGTATATATTCAGATCGTGCGAAAAATTTGAAGATTATCAGAAAAAATAAATAATGTCATTGTAATGTCAGTATGTTATATGCTAACTTAATATCGTGAAAAGTTAGGAATACTCCTTATCAACTGTTTCACGATACCAACGAGAAAGACACCCGCCGCGGGGTGTCTTTTGTTTTAGGGGGAAATCATGGAAGCGAAATGCAAATATAACAATGAATCATACATCATTCTGGAAGTTGCGGGCGATTCTGTAAGGATAAAGAATGAGAAAGAAGAAATCATATTACACAGGGATAATATCAAGCCGACAAATAAAGAAGCGCGGGAAATGCTGAAATGAAATACAAATACATATTGATGTGTGGCGGTGAATATGAGCAATGGCAATCACCAAGACACTTTATTGAGTATCAGGGAGAAACATTGGTTGAGCGTACAATCCGGTTGCTTCGTGAGAATGGCATCAGCGATATTGCGATAAGTTCTGATGATATTCGGTTCAAAAGGTTTGGTGTCCCGTTGATGGTACATGAAAATAATTATTATGCGGTGAAGTATAATGATTGTTCAGGGTATTGGTGCGATTGTTTTTACCCAACAACGATAAAGTGTTGTTATCTGTTCGGCGATGTTCTGTTCTCAGATCAGGCGATAAAAAGAATTGTTGAGTATGAAACAGACGATATTATGTTGTTCGGTAGTAAACCGCCATTCGCAAGTAATTATCCGAAAGTATATATTGAACCATTCGCATTCAAGGTATCAAATCAAAAGCATCTGCATCAGGCGATAGAGGAAGTCAAGAGAATAGAAATCGAAGGTGGATTCAAAAGAAAACCGATCGCATGGGAATTGTGGAGCATCATTAAAGGAACAAACCCTAATGAAATCAATTATGATTATTGTTCTATCAATGATTACACTTGCGATATAGATTATCCTTATGAGATTCCGGAAGTTGTGAAGCATGATTGATTTCTACAAGACAAAGCGTTGGAACAAATTAAGGCGGGCAGTGTTGGCGCGTGACGGGTACAGATGCCAACTCGCAAAGAGATATGGCAAGAATGTTCCGGCAAATACAGTACATCACATATTCCCGCGTGAAACATACCCGCAATATCAATGGGAAGAATGGAACTTAATCAGCGTATCAGCTGAAATGCATAACGAGTTACACGACAGAACAACAAACGAACTGACAGATAAAGGAATAGAATTATTAAAAAGAATCGCAAGAAAGAAAGGAATAGAACCATGACAGATAAGAAAGAAACAAAGAAAGCAAAGAAGCCACAGAACAAGTTTGTGGAAGGATACCCAACAGAACGCGGATTCTTTCTGTGCAAGATCGGCAACGAGGAAAAAGTTTTGGTGCATCACATATGCACAATGAATGGCAGGCACTGGTGGTCTGACACACAAGGCAATGATGTTGTGGGGCATGAAATAAAGTTCTGCGACAAGAAACTAACAGTAGATGATATATGATTCAAATGCGCACAAAATGAGCGCAAATCGATTGTTTGAGTAGACACCCCCCTCATCGTTTTATTTTAGCTATACCATGGGACA
>JAEIGA010008288.1_pt1 | contig 15743 bp, 14 predicted proteins | sample 9270691 | NCBI WGS metagenome assembly JAEIGA01 (sample SAMN17057246, study PRJNA624740) | gut metagenome | biome: biome; isolation source: fecal sample | host: Bos grunniens | place: China: Xizang | collected 2019
ATATGGGTAGATGAAAAGACCGCTGTTGATGTTCCTTTGATTTCTATTGTAAATCCTTCTACAGTCAATATCAAAGAGGTTGAAATGGACTTCCATGTCAATGTTCTGGATGTGGACCTTAAGAAGAAGGTTGCTCAGGAAGGATTCAATACCGGTGACAAAGGTGTTGCCTTTGATAATCGTCTTAAGCGCTCTAAACTTGAAGTAAGTTTTGACGGTAAGAATGACCATTCCAGCATGCACGTCAAAATCAAGTTTGAAGCAACCCCTATTCCGGAAGGACTGTCTCGTGTTGTAGATGAGTATGACAAGACCATCTCTTCATTTGAAATCGGAGACGTTCCAAACGAAAAATAATAATCTTAATATAAACAATCTTAACTTTTAACACTATGGCAGATAACAATAAGCAGGTCTCAAATCCTGATCCAAACAGTGTATCAAACAAATTTGTTGGTATTCCTATTGCAGAGCTCGTAGCGGCTCCTTTGGTCGCAGTGTGTGATTCTCAGAAGAAACTTGCTCAGTCTGCCTATGAGTTCATGACTGAGATCGGTTTCAATGATGAGGGCAAGACACGTATGGTCGAGTTCAATCTTCAGAGACCTATAGAGGGATCACCTAAGCCTCAGGACATTAAGGTTCAGGCTCCTTTCCTTGGACTTGTTCCGCTTCCGAATCTTCTGATTGATGATGTGCAGGTTGATTTTCAGATGGAGGTTACAGCCACAGAGACCTCAACAGATAAATCTGCCAGTGAGGGGAGCACTAGTGCCAATGCAAATTTTAAGTTCGGCTGTTTTGGTGGTGGCTCCGTAAATGTAAGTGGTAAGGTTTCTTCTTCACGTGAGAATACTCGTTCTACTAACCAGACAGCCAAGTATCAGGTGCATGTTTCAGCACGTCAGCAGAGACAGACTGAGGGTCTTAGTAAGTTGATGGATATTATGGCTTCTTGTGTTGAGCCGTTGCCGGGGAATAAGGAGTAATCAAATTTATTTATGTTTAAACAAATAGCCCTTAGTGAGCAAGATTGGTCTTGTAAACTTTTTCCAGGGGATATGGTATTTTCAACTAACCCAATTGTTAGCTGTTGCCTTATTGTAGTGGCTTTTCAAAAGGGTATTGCTTACGCTCAACATTGTAGGGCGTCATCGTTAAAAGAAGAACTGAATAATATCTTTTTTTGTGGTGAACCGAAAGAAGTAATAATGGTATCTGGCCCTGCATCAGAATATCAACTTGATCAGGCAAGATGGTTAAGGCAGAAGGATGCTTATTCAAAAATTCCTTTCATGTATTATGCTTCTAAGACGAATGAGTTTTGTACCCCTGTAGTCTCTTATTCTATGGAAGGATGTCTTGTGTTGCATGCAAAAGAAAAATATGATCTTGTATCCTTTAATTTACAATAAAGGAAATCCTAGTAACTGGTAGAGCAGGATATATAGGCTCCCACGCACTGATAGAACTATATGCTGCAGGGCATACCGCTGTGGTAGTGGATAACTTGAGCAATAGTAATTCTGAATCTCTTAGAAGAGTAGCAGAGATTATTGGAGTTGATGAGATTCCTTTCTACCAAGTTGACATTAGAGATAAAGCAGGACTTGAATCTGTATTTGCAGAGCATCAGTTTGATGCTTGTATTCATTTCGCTGGCTTAAAAGCAGTAGGTGAAAGTGTAGAAAAGCCCCTTGAATACTATGATAATAATATTGCTGGAACTCTTGTTCTTGTTGAGGTAATGAAAAATTACGGTTGCAAGAATATCATCTTCAACAGTAGTGCTACAGTGTACGGAGATTCTGTCGAGATCCCAATAACAGAGAATTGTCCTAAAGGTGTATGTACTAATCCTTATGGTTGGACAAAGAGTATGCTTGAGCAGGTGCTGATGGATGTTCAGAAGGCCGATAATGAATGGAATGTAGTCATCCTTCGATACTTCAATCCTATAGGAGCTCATGCATCTGGTAAAATAGGTGAGAATCCTAATGGTATTCCAAACAATCTTATGCCATATATTACTCAAGTAGCAGTTGGTAAGAGAGCAGAACTCGGAGTATTTGGCAATGACTATCCAACCCATGATGGTACAGGTGTGAGAGATTATATCCATGTTGTGGATTTGGCGAAAGATCATGTAGCGGCTTTAAAAGCTATTATGAGAGGGTGCGGTATTGCTGTGTACAATATGGGTACAGGCCATGGCTATAGTGTGCTTGATATGGTTAATGCCTTTGAAAAATCCAACGGAGTCTCTGTCCCATACTCAATCAAACCAAGGAGAGCTGGTGATATAGCCACTTGTTATTGTAATCCTTCCAAGGCTAAAGTTGAACTTGACTGGGAGGCGAAGTTTGGGATTAAGGAGATGGTTAGAGATAGTTGGAAGTGGCAGAGGGAGAATCCGGAGGGGTATAAGTAAAGAATTTTGCTATAATCTTCCTATTTCTGTCTTTACTTCAATGGTCCGATATAGTAAATAATTGAAAATTTTATATAACTCCGATTAATTGTATCAATGTTCTTGTTTATATGGATATAGTTATATACAAGGCAAAGTTATAGAAAGTTATATTATTATAGTGTTAGCGTAGCAGATTTTTGTGTAATAAGTTTGTAGGGAATGACATCTTTAAAGAAAAATATTTTTTATAGTGGCCTTTTAACGACTGCAAATTATATATTTCCTTTGATTACGTACCCTTATGTATCTAGAGTTTTGGGAGTATCTAATATTGGTCTATGTAATTTTGTTGATTCAATAATAAACTATTTCCTTTTAATTTCTTCATTGGGAATAGGTGTAGTTGGTATTCGGGAAATAGCAAAGAACAAAAGTGATAAAGTCGGACTGCAAGAAACCTTTTCAAAACTATTTACGATAAATACTATATCAACTACTATAGCTCTACTTGTTTTAATAATTGCTATGCACGCTATACCACGATTGGAGGAGAACTATGAACTAATGTGGGTAGGTGTGTTAAAATTATTATTTAATTATCTTTTAGTTGAATGGTTTTTTAAGGGGCTTGAAGATTTTAAGTATGTAACTAATAGAACAATTATTGTACGAATATTATATGTTGCTTCTGTATTTGTTTTCATAAAGAAACCCGATGATGTTGTGATATATTATCTTTTAACATCTGCAACAATAATCATTAATGCAATAATAAATGTAATATATGCAAGGAAATATGTGAAATTCAAATTTTGTTTTCATTCATTAAAGGGTTACGCTAAATCTCTCTGTATATTAGGTATTTACAATGTCCTTACATCTTTATATACAACTTTCAATGTCGCTTACCTTGGTTTTGTCTCTACAGATATTGAAGTTGGATATTATACCACTAGTACTAAAATACATTCACTAATATTGATGGCATTTACAGCGGTTACAGGTGTGTTAATGCCCCGAATGGCATCAATATTGGCTCAAAGGAAGTATGATGAGTATGAAAAATTAATAAAGAAATCTTTATTAATTTTATTCATCTTTTCCGTTCCTTGTGTGATTCTAATAGAATTTATGGCTCCTTTCATTATAAACGTAATAGCAGGTCCAGGTTATGAAGGAGCAATACTTCCGTTAAGGATAATAGCTCCCCTTATGTTAATTATAGGCATTGAACAGATTCTTATCACACAATCACTAATGCCTATGGGTAAAGACAAACCAGTATTAATTAACTCAATCTTGGGAGCTTCGGTTGGTGTTTTAGCAAATATTATATTGGTACCTTATTTAGCTAGTATTGGATCAGCAATAGTATGGGTGATTTCTGAAATAGTAGTAATGATTTCCGCATTCTTCTTCTTTACTCGAGAATGGAGAAAGATAAAAAGATAATAGTTATCATCATATATATAACAAAAAATTATGATATCTACAACAATAGATAACGTATATTTGATTCTTTATGCGATGTTATGGTTTTTTACTGTATATGCATATAGAAAAAGAATTAAACAAATTACATTAGCATTGTCTTTATTATTACTATATGCATGTATGGCACCAGTTTGTATATACTTATACAACAGCGAATATGCATATCTGTATTATGAAAAAGAACTTACTTTTGTGGGTTTTTTTTACCTCTATATAATGATAATGTTAGCATTAATGCCAATATTAGGGACCAAAGAAGAAAAATTGACTGGTATTTGGATACCAAATTCTACCATAATTACTCCATGTTGTGTTGTCGTTTCAATTTTATGCATATATGGTTTTATTTCTTGTTTACCTAAATTGCAAGAAGGATTGATTATTATGCTTTCTGGTTCCGATGAAATAGTAGGATTGTATGAAGATGCAAAAAGTGACAGAATGGATATGAAGTCATTTTCTGGAAGTATTAGCTTTTTGAATGTATTAAGCAATGTGTCTGATTTTATTATTCCTATATTATTTTTCCTATATTTGTTATTAGATAAAAAAAATAAACTAGTTATTGTGCTATTGTTTTTAGGCCTATTAAAGGTCCCTATTTTAGGAATTGCAAATGCTAGTCGCTTTCAATTAATATCACAGGTTTTTGTGGTTTTTCTTTTGTTCTTCTTTTTTCAACCTTACATGAAACAGTCGATTGTTAAGGCAACTAAAAGAATATTTGTTATAGTAGTTTCGTTTATATTTGTTTTATTCTTATCTGTTTCTATCGTTAGAGCGGTGGTAGATAATAAGTCAGACACGGTTTATGGTTTAGCAAGATACTATGCTCAAGGTCCAATTGTATTTGATAATTTTTGTCTTGATGCCAATGGCACAAGAGAAGGTCATTTTACCTTTCCTTTAGTTATTAATGCTTTGGGGGGAGAATCAATGTCAGAAAATGATCTTCGCTTAAAATACTCTCACATGAAAGTGGATAATTCAAAGTTTACAACATTTGTAGGAGATTATGTTTTGGATTATGGGCCAATTATGGCGTTTATGATGTTCGTATTATATTCTTTATATATGAGTAAAAGACTCAAGAATAAAGGCTCTTTAATATTTAGTCAATTAATAATTCTATACTTATGTATGCGGTTCTGTTGCGGCTTTTATCAATATCAGTTAGGCTCGACTAGTGGAAATTTATTTGTTTTTTTATCGTTGTTTTTATCTATGTTATTCAGTAACAAGAAGAATCAAATTTTTATTGAACGCAAATCGATTTAGTATGGACGTATCTATCATAATAGTAAACTATAATACCTATAGCTTGACAAAATCATGCATTGACAGTGTTTTTGATAAGACAGAAGGGATAGAGTTTGAAGTTATACTTGTAGACAATAATTCGGTTGATGGTAGCCGTGATTTATTTTCTGCAGATAGTAGAATAAAATATATTTATAATGACACTAATCTGGGGTTTGGAAGAGCAAACAATCTTGGTTTATCATGTGCTGTAGGTCGTAATGTTTTATTTTTAAATTCTGATACCTTATTAATTAATAATGCTATAAAAATCCTTTCTGATTATCTTGATAGCAATATTAATGTCGGTGGTTGTGGTGGTAACTTATACTATGAAGATTTAACCCCTAATATGTCCTTTGTTAGACATTATCCATCACTTATTTGGGAAATAAATGCATTGTTTCATGGAATTCCATCACGCCTGATAAGATATGACAATTCAATGTTCAATTTTTCTAATGAACCATGTTCTGTAGCCTATATTTGGGGAGCAGATCTTATGATACGAAAAAAATTACTCGATAAATATGGCGCATTTGATAAAGATTTCTTTATGTATTTTGAAGAAACAGAGTTATGTCACAGATTGACTACTAAAGGATATAAAATTATGTCTGTACCTCAAGCTCAAATAATACATCTTAATGGTAAAAGCACTAAACAGCATAAGGGGCCATCAAATATGTATATACAAAGTAACTATATATATATAGATAAAACAGATAAGTCTGCTATTAGGAGAACAGTTCATAGAATGATTCTTAAATTTCGTGTTTTTTATCATAGAGTATTAGGCCTTTGGGATAAATAAGTAAAAGCTATAAGTAATTTTAACGTATTACTACTGATGCGATAAATTTTGTTTAAAAATCCAATTTATGTTCATTGGTCACAAATTTAACCAAACGCTCACTTTAAATCGTAAAATGTCAAAGAGCTATTTAAATAGTTTGTAGTTAATGACTTGCAACGGTATTGAACCGAATTATCGCATCGTAAAGCGATTCAAATCGCGAACAAGCAAAAACTTATATAAAGCATTATATATTAATAATTTATAAATTATCGATGCGAATTTAACGTATTACTAGTATTAACGTAATAATAACATCTGTTTTGTATGAAAGTTTTATACCAAACTGTGCCGTCTTTTTTTGATCTAGAAATCTCCTTGATTCGTGAATTGACAAAGCTAGTAGATTTAAAGGTATTGATGATAGTGTCACCTGCTTCAATGCATTCTTCTGCTTTTTCTATAGAATCAATCGATTCGAGATGTGATATAATCCCTTCTTCTAAGTATAGGGGAATGGAAAAATATAGAAACATGATAAATCTTGATGATTGGTACATCGCTAATAACCCAGATAATTCTGTAATTCATTCCATATCATTAGCTAAAAAAATTCGAGATTTTTATAAAAATAATGGTTTTACTTTCTTCCATTCTACAACTGACTGTAAAACAGCATTGATGAATTTACCATTTTATGCAACTTTAAAGAATAAACTATATACGACACATGATCCTATTTCGCATCGAAATCAATCATTTGTGAGTGATTTTTTTCGGTATAAAATGATGTTTAGAACGTTTGAGAATTTATTATTCCTAAGTGATTCACTTTTAGAACCATTTTGTGTGAAATATGGCCACCCAAGAGAAAGGATATTTTTTTCGCGCTTAAGTGTTTATGATTTTTTACTTTCTTATGATAAACATCCCAATCCATATGGGGAATATATCTTATATTTTGGTCGTATTGATGAATATAAGGGTGTCGATGTGTTGATTGATGCATACTTAAATAGCGAAGCAACAAAGCAAGGGGTAAAACTCATTGTTGCTGGTCGTGGTAATTTAGTTCATGATATAACACGACTTCCGGATAATGTCATTCTAATTAATAGATATATAAGTAATGAGGAACTTGCTAACTTAATACGTCATTCTAAGTTTATAGTATTGCCCTATCGCACTGCAACACAGAGTGGTTGTGTGATGTCTGCATTTGCTTTTAATAAGCCTATCCTCGCAACTCGTGTAGGTGATTTGCCTAATGAGGTTATTAATGGTGTAACAGGGTATATCACTGAACCTAATGTTGTTAATAAATTAAGTAAGAAAATTGATTTTATGTGTAATTCAAATTTAGAAGATATAGAAAATAATATTAAACATCGTTATATCGGTAATAGTGTTTATTCATGGCCTTCTATAGCAAAGTCGATGAATGAAATATATAAATCTATAATTTCTAAAAACAAAAGTTAAATAGATGTACTTAGTAAGCATTTACTTGTGTCATATGAGAGCCTCAAGTCGTAGACAACTTTAAGATTATTTCTAAAATGCATTTTAAGTAGGTATGTTAATTATATAGGATCTAAGTAAAAATTAAGTTATATGATGAATACTTCCATCGTACGAATTTTGAATTTCTGTGGGGCGTGCATTGCCTTCTATATTGGGGCAGGCTTTGCTACCATGCAGGAGGTGATGCAGTACGAGGCTTCGTATGGATCTCGCTTCTGGATAGTTATTTTGGTGGCTGCTCTAATTTATGTGTACACCAATCTGAGTTTTGCCATCAACGGTCATCGTGCAAAACTGAAGGATGGAGGCGAAATCTATAAGGTCTATTGCGGTAAGTACATTGGTACTTTCTTTGACTGGTTCTCTGCCCTGTTCTGCTATATGAGTTTTGTGGTGATGTGTGGAGGTGCCAATTCTACTTGTGTGGAGCAGTGGGGACTGCCTAATGGTGTGGGAGCTGTAATTCTTGCCCTGATGGTGGTGCTGACTGCCGTTTTTGGTCTTAATCGTATTATCAAGACCTTGGGTATTCTTGGTCCTGTCATCGTGCTGCTGATTATCTTTGTTGCAGCATGGACTGCCATAACGGGTCTGCCTGATTTCAAGGCCGGACTTGAGGTGGTAGATAGCTGCAAGTATGAACTTGCCCAGGTGGGTGATGGCAACCCGTGGGCTTCGGGTGCTTCTTACGGAGGGTTCGTCATTTTGTGGTTTGCTGCTTTCCTGGCCAAGATTGGTGGTCAGAACAATGTGAAGGAGGTGAATGCCGGTATGTTGTTATCCACCTTTGCTATCTTTGCTGCTGCCGGTCTCTGTTGTGTGGCTCTGATTGCCAACATCGATACCACTTGGAATGTGGGAATCCCGGCTCTTGTACTAGCAAAGAGTATTCATCCTTTGGTGGCCACTATCTTTGCCGTCATCATTTTCTTGGGTATCTATACTTCGGCTTGTCCGCTGCTTTGGACGGGTATTCGTGCAGTGGCCAAGGATGGCACTCGGAACTATAAGTTATTGATAGTGGTTGGCGGTATTGTGGGCTGTCTGATAGCTTGCTTTGTGCCTTATCGTCCGCTGTTGAATGTGATTTACGGTTTGAACGGATATCTGGGATTCGTTCTTGTGGCGTTCATGATTGTGAAAGATTTAAGGATGTTTATTGCAGATAGGAAGAAATGATGAAAAAGGTATTGTTGCTTGGTCTGTTTCTGTGCTCGATGTTGACTCTTAAGGCACAGATCCCTAATTTCGGGACGACAGTAGGAGATAATAAATTGTACGGTTATTCGGTTATGAAGTATCGTGCCAATGCAAATGTGTGGGAAACCTATTCTACACTTCAGTATGGTATAAGCGATTATTTTCAGGCCGGTGCCGATCTTTACACTTCGGGTAGTACCAGCTACATAGGTTACATTGCTCGTGCGGGATATAAGTTCTGCGATTACTTCAAGTTGGGAGCCCAACTAACTCCCTCTTTCGATTTGGGACGCAATCATAAGTTCAGTTATTTGACCTCGGCTATCTATATTAATGGTAACATCACATCGGACGGACGTCTGTTTTATGTTACCGATACTTGGCTGGAGAACGATAAGGATAGGTTGACATCTGCCAATCAGTGGACCTACTTGGGATATGCAGTTCCTTTGGGAAAGTCGGGTAACAATAGTATTACTCCTATGGTGGGTGCTATTCATTCCTGGAAGTTCGACCAGGATGTGGACCTTTCCATGGGATTCTATTTCACACACAAGAATATCAATTTATATGCTTGGACGAACGATATACTGACAGATCATCCAAGGTTTATTCTTGCTGTGGAGTTTGCGTTTGAAAATTAAAATAAACTGATAAATTTTATGGACTTATTAGATAAAGAATTAAGAGAGCATAAACATATTGTATTTTGTGAGGATCATTATAACCCTCTTAATGTTATTAGAAGTCTTGGTGAGAGAGGATTGCGCGCTTATGTGATTCTCAAAAGTGATAATCCTGAAATGATTAGTCATAGTCGTTATCCTCAAAAACTTCATCTAGTGAAGACTTATAATGAAGGATACAAGATTCTTCAAAACGAATATGGTAATGAGGAAAAGAAGCCTTTCATTTATTGTAGTGATGATAAAACGATGTATTTTTTAGATAAACACTATAATGAAATGATAGATAAATTTTATTTTTATAATGCTGGCCAGCAAGGACGCATAGAATGGTTGCAGAATAAAGATAATATAACAACACTTGGAGCAGAAGCTGGATTAGACAATCCTAAAAAAGAAGTCGTTAATACTGGTGTTTTACCAACTACTTTAAAATACCCAGTTATTACAAAGGTCTTGGCATCTACTATGGGCGCTTGGAAGGGGGATGTTTATATTTGTAAGGATGAGGATGAATTAAAGAAGGCTTATAAAAAAATCAAATCTCCACAATTAATTATTCAGGAATACGTGAATAAAGTAGGAGAATTCTGTATGGAAGGATTTTCTATAAATGACGGCCAAGATATTTTTATCCCTTATATTGCTGATTATATTCGCTATTATAATAATAGTTATGGTCACTATATGAATATGATTCCTTTTGAGGAATGTGAATTGAAGGAGCGAATAAAAGATATCTTTAAATTAACTAAATACAATGGTATCTTTGAAATAGAGTTTATGAGGGGTCCTGATGGTAAGAATTACTTTTTAGAGATTAATCTTAGGGCTTCAACATGGAATTATGCTCTTACAGTTGGAGGAGGAAATCTTCCATATTTTTGGGCAAAATCCACACTTGCAGGTCGTATTCTATTTGAGGAGATGCAATTAAGAGATAAACCGTTTCAAGCTATTGTAGAGCCGTCCGATTTCGTTCGAAACGTAAAAATAGTGGGTCTTTTTAAATGGCTTAAGCAATGTTTTTCCGCCGAATGCCATTATTATTATAATAAAAAAGATCCGATGCCATTCTTTTCTTATGTATGGAATAGATTATTCGGAAAGCATAAAGTCTCAGAGTTTTAACTATGAAAAGATACCTTATTCGCTTAGACGATGCCTGCCTAACGATGGATGCCAAGAAGTGGCAGAGAATGGAGAATATTCTCGATGCCTACAGTGTGAGACCTATGGTCGGTATTATACCGGCTAATGAAGATCCCAAGCAACAGATTGACGCTGCAGACAGTGACTTTTGGAGCAAAGTCAAGATATGGGAAAAGAAGGGATGGGCGATAGCCCTTCATGGTTATGACCATTGTTATATCTCAAATGATGGCTTAAAAGGTCTCAATCCTCTATGGGCTCGTTCGGAATTTGCCGGAGTGCCTCTTGAGGAGCAGAAAAAAAAGATACGTGAGGGAATAAAAGTGTTTGATACCCACAATATATCTCCGAAGTATTTTTTTGCTCCAAGTCATACCTTCGATGAGAATACTCTGCAGGCTTTGCTTGAAGAAAGCAATATACGTATTATATGTGATACCATAGCTACTCAACCCTACCGTAAGGGTGACTTTGTATTTATTCCACAGTTAGGTGGCCGTTGTTCAGAAATGAAGTTGCCTGGAGTTTGGACTTTTTGTTTGCATCCTTCAACTATGAAGGAAGAGGATTTTGCTGCAACAGAAAGGTTCCTGAAAGCACACAAGGATGAGATGATTGGCTTTGATGAGCTGAACATTGCAAAACTTAAGGGCAAGAATCTGATGAGTCATCTACTTTCTTGGGTATATTTTACACGAAGAAAAATCATGAGACGATAATGGAAAAGATAAAGATACTAATGGTTATAGGTAGTACCAATATGGGTGGTGCACAGATCTTCATATTGAATTTATTAAGAAATATGGATTTTGAGCGCTACCAGGTGGACTTTGCCGTTAACTTTAAAGAAGTAGAAGGTGGAATTGGCCAGGAACTTAGGAATATGGGATGTAATATTTACTCATTACCTTATTTTAAAGTTTATAACTATTATTCTTTCAAAAAGAAATGGAAAGAGTTCTTGTCTGAACATAAATATGATATTGTTCATGGTCATTCGTCCAACTCAGCTTCAGTATATTTGAATGTTGCTAAAAAGGAGGGTTGTGTGACTATCTCTCATTCTCATAGTGCAGGGTTTAGAGGAAATCTTATTCATCGGTTGTTTAAACGTTTTTTTGCAAGTAGGATAAAGAAGGTGGCAGATTATTGGTTTGCATGCTCATCAATAGCTGCAGAGCATTTGTATGGCAAAGATTATAGAACCTATCCAAACTATTACGATATACCTAATGCAATTATTGCCAACAAGTATCTGTATGATGAAAATATTGCAACAAGCATAAGAAGTTGCATAGGAGTTGATAAGAATGATTTTTTATGTGGTCACGTAGGCTCTTTCACAACACCCAAAAACCATTTCTTGTTACTAGATATTTTTAAAGAAGTCTTAAAGAAAAATAATGGAGCCAAACTTATATGTTGTGGTGCGGGAACTTTGTTTCCTCAGGTAAAAGATCGCGCTATTCAGTTGGGTATTAGCGATAATGTAATCTTTACTGGCATAGTAAAGAATTGCAATGATTATATGATGGCTATGGATGTGCTTATATTTCCTTCTTTATTTGAAGGATTCCCAATGACCGTTATTGAAGCCGAAGCAAGTGGATTGCCAATAGTTATGAGTGATGTGATTACAGACGAGGTTGATATTACAGATTGTGTGCATAGAATGTCATTAAATGACCATCCAGAGGTATGGGCAGATTATATTATTAAATTAAAATCTGAAGATAGAACATTATATAATTCCATTGTAGCAGATTCTAAATACAACATGAAAACTGGTGCTAAATTTATAATGTCATTATACGATCAAATGATACTGAAGTGAGATGGAACTAAAAGATAAGAAAATCCTGATAACAGGGATAACTGATAGTGGTGTTTTACGCGTAAGGAGCGAGTTAATTAAATGGATGCTATCAGAAGGGGCCAAAGTAATTGTTGCAACACCAAAACAGAAGGCATATTTGCGACTCCAGGAAATGGGATGTCAGTTTGTTGAAATGCAGATGGATGCTAGGGGTATAAATCCCATAAACGACTATAAGTTATATAGAGATTACGTGAAACTCTTAAATAAAGAGTGCCCTGATGTAGTTTTGACATTTACTACTAAGCCCAATATATATGCAACATATGCTTGTAAACGCCTTAAAATAAAATATATAACAAATATAACAGGACGAGGGCGAGCTTTAGTTACCCCTGGATGGAAGCAGAAATTGATGATTTATATGTTGAAGCATAGTTTAACAGAAGCTTCTTGTATATTTTTTCAGAATGATGGTGATAAGAAATTCTTTATAGAGCATAAAATCGGTAAGACTAGATCTTATCAAAGGATTCCAGGCAGTGGGGTTAACCTTGATACGTTTGTTCCTATGCCATACCCTTCTGAGGCATTGACTGAAGTAAATTTCTTGTTTGTATCTAGGATATATAAAGAAAAAGGAATCGAGCAATTTGTTGAAGCAGCTAGGATAATAAGGAAGAATCATCCAGAATGTCATTTTCATATCTTAGGAGAAAATACGCCTGAGTATGATGTTTATGTGAAAAATGCGGTAACGGATGGTAGTGTTGTTTATCATGGAAGAGTGAATAACGTTGGAGATTATATCGATAAGTCTCATTGCCTAATACATCCTTCCTTTTTTGAAGGAATGGCAAATGTGATTTTAGAGGCAGCTGCATCTGCACGTCCTGTTATAACAACTGATATTCACGGTTGTGTAGAGGGGGTTGACCATGCTTCTACTGGCTATATTTTTCAAGTGAAGAATACAAATGATTTAGTTGATAAGATTGAGAAGTTTCTCAACTTGAAATATGATGACAAGGTTTCTATGGGAAAGGCAGGTAGGTTAAAGATGGAAAGGGAATTTGATAGGAAACTTGTCACAGAAGCATATAAAAGACAAATTATTAGTTTAATGAAATAAACATTGTTACAATATGAGTTATAGTAAACTTAAATTTCCAAAAGGGAGTCTATTCCTTGTTACTGGTGGTGCTGGTTTTATTGGTTCTAACCTTTGTGAAGCAATCTTAAATCTTGGTTATAAGGTACGTTGCTTGGATGACTTATCTACAGGAAAGCAGGCAAATGTTGATATGTTCCTTGGTAACCCTGATTATGAATTTATAAAAGGTGATATCAAGGACCTTGATACTTGTATGTTGGCTTGCGAAGGTGTTGATTACGTTCTTAATCAGGCAGCATGGGGCTCTGTACCCCGTTCTATCGAAATGCCTTTGTTTTATTCATTGAACAATATACAGGGAACCCTCAATATGCTAGAAGCTGCTCGACAGAAGGGAGTAAAGAAGTTTGTCTATGCGTCAAGTTCTTCTGTTTATGGTGATGAACCAAATCTTCCTAAGAGAGAGGGCATTGAGGGTAACCTACTTTCTCCATATGCAGTAAGTAAACGATGTGATGAAGAGTGGGCAAAACAATATACAAAGCATTATGGATTGGATACCTATGGTATGCGTTACTTCAATGTGTTTGGACGTAGACAAGATCCGGATGGTGCGTATGCCGCTGTAATTCCTAAGTTTATCAAACAGTTGTTGAACGGACAGGTGTGTCGTATCAATGGAGATGGAAAACAGTCTCGTGATTTTACTTATATTGAAAATGTAATAGAAGCTAACCTTAAGGCATGTTTGGCTCCAAGTGAGGCTGCCGGACAAGCTTTTAATATTGCTTATGGTGGTCGTGAGTATTTGATTGATATTTACTATGGACTCACTAAAGCCCTTGGTCTTGATGTGGAACCTGAGTTTGGCCCTGATAGAGCAGGAGATATTAAGCACTCAAATGCAGATATTTCTAAAGCAAAAGAACTTCTTGGCTATGATCCAGATTGGAGTTTTGAGAGAGGTATAGCTGCTGCTATTGAGTGGTATAAGGAGAATCTGTGAGAATAAAGTTTATAAAAAAAATAAAAGTAATCATAATATGAAGGAGACAAAAATTTGTGTTATTGGCTTGGGTTATGTTGGTCTTCCCCTTGCTCGTCTTTTTAGCACTAAGTATAAGACCGTAGGCTTTGATATGAATGCAAAGCGTTGTGAGACTTTGATGGCTGGTCATGATGCCACTCTTGAAGTAAGTGATGAACTTCTTCAGGATGCTATCAGTAATCATGGCTTTGTTTGTACTGCCGATATTGATAAAATTAAAGACTGCAATTTCTATGTTGTTGCTGTCCCAACTCCTGTAGATGAGAATAACAATCCGGATCTTACTCCTCTTTATGGTGCTTCTACAACAGTTGGAAAGGTTATTTCTAAGGGTGATGTGGTTGTGTATGAATCTACAGTTTATCCAGGTGTAACTGAAGATGAGTGCCTCCCTGTAGTAGAGAAGGTTTCTGGATTGAAATATAATGAGGATTTCTTCGCTGGCTACTCTCCAGAACGTATTAATCCGGGTGATAAACTTCATACCGTTGAGAAGATTAAGAAGGTAACGTCTGGTTCTACTCCTGAAATTGGTCAATATGTAAATAATGTCTATGCTTCCGTTATTACTGCTGGAACACATTTAGCACCAACAATTAAGGTAGCTGAAGCTGCTAAGGTTATTGAAAATTCTCAGAGAGATATCAATATTGCCTTTGTTAATGAACTTTCTCACATCTTTAATAAGATGGGCATTGATACCCTCGATGTCCTTGAAGCAGCTGGTACAAAATGGAATTTTCTTCCTTTCCGCCCGGGTTTAGTTGGAGGTCATTGTATTGGTGTGGATCCATATTACTTGGCACAGTGTGCGCAGCGTCATGGTCATAATCCAGAGATTATTCTTGCAGGGCGTAGAATGAATGACCGTATGGGAGAATATGTGGCTACAGAGACTGTAAAATGTATGCTAAAGAAAGGCATTCAAGTACTAAATTCAGACGTAATTCTACTTGGTTTTACATTTAAAGAGAATTGTCCAGATGTGCGCAATACTAAGGTTATAGATATTTATAGAACACTTAAGGAATATAATGTAAATGTAACAATCTATGATCCATGGGCGAATCCAGATATTGCTATGCATGAGTATGGTGTGGAAGTTATAAAAGAACTTCCTCTCAAGAGATTTGATGCTGCCATTGCTGCCGTAGCCCATAATGAGTTTGAGGGATTGGATATTTGTGCTCTTCTCAATGAG
>JAEIGA010008289.1_pt1 | contig 15741 bp, 14 predicted proteins | sample 9270691 | NCBI WGS metagenome assembly JAEIGA01 (sample SAMN17057246, study PRJNA624740) | gut metagenome | biome: biome; isolation source: fecal sample | host: Bos grunniens | place: China: Xizang | collected 2019
ACAGGAGAGCGAGGCTCGCGCCAATCGCCCCACCAACATCACCTCTCCTACCCTCACCGTCTATGTAGCAAAGAACAGCAATGGAAAGGCTATCGTAGCATGTCCTGGTGGAGGCTATGTACATTTGGCAATGGACCACGAAGGACACGACATGGCAGCATGGTTCAACGTCCAAGGCATAACCTATGCCGTACTCAAATACCGCATGCCTAATGAGCACCACGAAGTGCCACTCAGCGATGCCCTACAAGCAATCCGCCTTGTACGTGAGCATGCCGAGGAATGGAACATTGAAAAGGTCGGCATCATGGGTTCATCTGCAGGCGGCCATCTGGCCAGTACAGCAGCCACACACTACACCGACGACAGCCGTCCCGATTTCCAAATACTCTTCTATCCCGTCATCAGTATGGATCTGAGTATCTGTCACAAGGGTTCACGCGAGCGCCTTATCGGCAAGACCCCAACGGATGAATTGGTGCAGCTTTACAGCAACGAACTGCAAGTATCGGCACAAACACCACCCGCTTTCATCATGCATAGCAGCGATGATCGTGTAGTACCCGTAGAGAACAGTCTACGCTACTACCAAGCCTTGGTAAAGAACAAAGTACCGGCCTCTCTCCACTGCTACCCCACAGGCGGTCATGGATGGGGATACAACGACAACTTCAAATACAAACGTCAGTGGACAGGCGAACTGGAGAAATGGCTTCGCGAATTATAAAATCAAAAACTATATATTTATGGCAAAAGGAAATTACAAAGAGAAAAACAAGGCCTATCTTCAGCAAAAGGCTACCGAACCCGGCATATACACTACCGCACAGGGCATCCTCTATGAGGTGTTGGAATCTGGTTCCGGCGATAGAGCCAATATCCGCAGCATCGTATCGGTATACTACAAAGGAATGCTCATCGATGGTAGTGTATTCGACGACAACACCTCACAAGGCTACCCCGACGCTTTCCGCTTGGCCGATCTCATCACGGGCTGGCAGATTGCACTCACGCAGATGCGTGCAGGCGACAAGTGGCGCATCTATGTTCCTGCCGAGGTAGGCTATGGAGCCATGAGCGTAGCGGGCATCCCCAAACATTCGACACTTATATTTGAAATACAATTGGTAAAAATCAGTTAACTATGAAAAAAGTTTTAGCTATCGCCTTGCTCACAGCAACAGCCTTCAGCCAACAGCTACAGGGACAGACAGCCACGCAAGATGCCGGACAGTTCACAACCATCACCAATGGTAACCTATGGATCGACTCAGAGGGTAACGATGTACAGGCCCATGGTGCAGGCTTCCTCAAGGTTGGCGACACATGGTACATGATTGGCGAGGACCGCTCATCATCATGGAACCCCGACGTAAACATGTACTCATCCAAGGACCTTGTCAACTGGAAATTTGAACGTAAAATCATCGAGAACCACGTCACTCACCCCGATTTGGGCAGCAAACGCATGATCGAGCGCCCCAAACTCATGTATTGCGCAAAGACAAAGCAATACGTCGTATGGTGTCATTGGGAGAGTAGCAATTATGGTGCTTCTGAGGCTGGCGTATTCTACAGCAACACCGTCAACGGTCCCTACACCTACCATTGGGGTGGACGTCCGTTGGGTGTAAAGTCACGAGACTGCAATATCTTTGTCGACGATGACGGCACTGCCTACTTTATCTCCACTATCGAAGAAAATCAGCACTTGGGCCTCTTCCGCCTGTCTGACGACTACCTCTCCGCCGTAGAGTATACCGAACTCTTCAAGTGGAAGAGCCGCGAAGCACCTGCCATCGTGCGTGTAGGCGATACCTATTACATGTTGTCATCAGCATGCACAGGCTGGGACCCCAACCCCTGCATGCTCTCTTACTCAAAGTCGCTCACCGAAGGATGGAGCGAACTCAAGCAGGTAGGAAACTCCATTGCCTTTGATACTCAGGCTGCAAGCATCCTCACCATAAAGGGCACCAAGCAAACCACCCACCTCTATGTGGGCGACCGCTGGCAAGACCCCCGTTTGCCCGAGTCGAAGACTATCATCTTCCCCATCTCCTTCACGGCCGATAGCTGCGTGTTCAATTATACCCGCCAGTTTGATATCAACTACACCACTGGCGAATGGCACCCCACCTTTACAGCCGACCGCTACATCAGCAAGAAGCATTGGCGCGTGCTCGACTATAGCAGCGCTGAGACTACACGTGGCAACTATACTGCTACCAACGCCATCGACGGCGACCCCACCACTCTGTGGCACACGCAACTACCCAAGGAGCAGCCCCGAGGTCAGCGCGCGAACCGGTGGGATTGGAATGCTCCAAAAGTACAGCACCGCATCATGGTAGATATGGGTCGCGTGCACACCCTCAGCGGATTCCTCTGCACACCCCGTACCGACAACTCCGCCTTCGGCCTGGTGCGTAGCTACACCTTCTACGTGAGCGAGAACGGCAAGGACTGGAACCCCGTAAGCAAGAGCAACTGGATGCCCTATTGGACCGAGGTTGACTTTGCTCCCTGCCAAGCCCGTTACTTCATGCTCACCTCTACCGAGCGCTGGGGAGTATCGGTAGCTGAGATCGACGTCTACTAACTTTTCCTCCTCAACAGATAAATCGCAGGAGCACGCTATGACGTGCTCCTGCTTTTGTTTTAGCCAATAATTGTCACATTGTTGAACATTACACACTGGAAGGGGTTATAAGCACATATATCATTAGCAATATGTTTACAACTCTTTTATCCATCCTCATTATGTCAACAACCCGCATTACAGCCTACACGCTGCCCGTACTTCCCTACCCCTCGCATGCCTTAGAGCCCGTCATCAGCAAGGCCACCATTGAGAACCACCATGGCAAGCACTTTGCAGCCTACGTCAACAACCTCAACAAACTGATTCCCGGAAGCGAATACGAAGGTTTGCTGGTAGAAGAGATTGTACAGCAAGCTGCCGATGGCCCTATCTACAACAATGCCGGACAGGTCATGAATCACAAACTATACTTTGAGCAATTCATCCCCACAGCACAATACAAGGCGCCTGGTCGACGTCTCACCAACGCCATCAACTTCCATTTCGGAGGCATGGAGGCATTCAAGAAACAGATGAGCGAAGCCGCCATGAGCGTCTTTGGCAGCGGCTGGGTATGGCTAGCGATGGACACCGAAGGACGCTTGACCATCGTAAAAGAGAGCGGTGGAGGCAACCCATGGCGACGTGGCATGACACCCATCTTAGGTATCGACTGCTGGGAGCATAGTTGGTATCTCGACTATGCCTTCGACAAGAAAGTCCACTTCGATACGTTGTGGGAAATCATGAATTGGGACGTCATCGAGAGTCGATTACCGCTATGACAGAAAACTCTGATGCAAATAAAAGAGACGGATTCTGAGTCCGTCTCTTAATTTATCAATTGCCATTTAGTCGAAGTACTCGGCCCGACTGAAGGGTACTGCTGCCATATCCTTAGGCGAGAGTATCATTTCCTCTGCCGCAATAGGCCACTCAATACCAATCTCCTCGTCGGAGAACAGCACCGAAGCCTCGGCCTGCGGAGCATACACATTATCCACCTTATAGGTAAATACTGCCTCGTCGCTCAGCACCAGAAATCCATGAGCAAAACCACGGGGGATGAAAAATTGCATCTTGTTATCCTCGCTAAGTTCAGCCATCACATACTTGCCGAAGGTGGGCGACGACTTGCGCATATCTACAGCCACATCGAGCACACGGCCCTTGATTACGCGCACCAACTTAGCCTGACTCCACTCTCCTTTCTGATAGTGCAAGCCACGAAGCACGCCGTAGGATGACATCGATTCGTTGTCCTGCACAAATTTCACCGGATACACATTGGCATCAAACTCCTCTTGCTTGAATGCCTCCATAAAATAGCCGCGTGCATCATTAAACACACGAGGACGAATCAAATATACGCCTTCGATGGCTGTAGATATATATTCCATTCTGATGTAATCTTATTTTTTTCAGTGCAAAAGTAGACAAAAAACTTTGCTCTGCAAACTGAATCGTCAATTTACTTCATCACTCACCACGACCCACGTACATACAATATCAGGGAACACACGATAGTGCACACACATCGGCAAAGCGTCATCCGTGTATGCAAAACACTGAACATCAAGCGTTCCCAGCTGAGACAATTCATAGGGTGCTATGCGAAAAGCCTCCCGAAACTCTGCCGCAGCACTATTGTTAGAGACCTTGTACAACGTCTCCTTGGCCGACCAGTTGATGAGCCAATACTTCAGACGTCGTTTAGTATCGCATCCATCAATATAGGCAGCCTCGTCGGGATGAGTAAAACGAAATGCAATGCGTTCCACCCGCGAGGCTATCTGCTCGACATCGACCCCTATAGGAGATGAACGATGATAGGCAATGGCAACATAGCCCTTAGTGTGCGAGATACTGATGTAGTAGCTTCCATCGGCAAGATAGGGCCGCCCCGAAGTCTGGTAGAGCACCTCCTTGTCGGCCCCCAACAGTTGCGCTATGAGCACACGTACAGCTAGCCACTCGGCACGGCGTGCCTCATGACTGATGGTTGCCAAGGCATCATCATAACGCGTAGTCCCCAGCAAGGCATACAACACCTCGGTACTCTCCTCGATGTGCCATATGGCGATGCCTCCGTCCTCAAAGATGCAATGAGTATATAGCGGCATTATTTCCCAGTACAACCTATTATATTAGAAAGGAGGCTGGTCAACTGACAGGCCCGATGCCACCGTAGGATTCTGCGTTGCCGACGGAGTAGTAGCGGCAGCACCCTGTTGCGGATTGCGCGAAAGCATCTCCATATTATTTACATAAATTTCCACGATGGTGCGGCTCACCCCGTTCTTGTCGTCATACGAGCGGCTACGAAGTGTACCCTCGACATAGAGTTTGTCGCCCTTGTGCACATATTTCTCTACCGTTTTGGCAATTCCGCCCCAAAACACGAGATTGTGCCACTCCGTACGGTCGGGCACCTGTGTACCATTCTGCAACTGATATCCGCGTTCTGTGGTTGCTAACGTAACACTTGCCACTGCCTGTTCGCGATCATAATAGCGCACGTTGGGTTCACGGCCCACGTTACCGATCAATATTACCTTATTTACTGACATGGTTATATAATTATAGGATTGTTCCGACTTCAAAGTTAGTCATTTTTTCTGACATCCGACGCATCACCGTCCGATTTTTTCCTCTAGGTATTTCTCTATCAGTCGCGGGAGTGCATAGTGTTCCAGCTCCACAAAGGGCGCCACTACGAACCCCTCGGGACAAGGCAAGGGTCCACTCACCACAAGTTCGTAGAATATAGTGTGCAGCACCCTGTGCGACAACACATGTTTCACCGTGCCAGTAGCTCCCTCATACACCGCATCGGGCAGCATGGCATGCCAAGCCATGAAGTCAGGGACACGAAAAATATCCTCCGGACCAATCGGAGAAGGAGTCTCAATCAAAGGAAGTTCATACAGATTGAGCCAGATATCATTTGCCGTGCGCTTATGCAACAACAGTTCTCTACCATTGTGTATATATAAATAGGACATATAGCGCGGCACCACCTTCGTTTTATGCGATTTCATCGGCAATTCACCCACCCTGCCCGTAGCTAGCGCCACACACTTATGCGCCAAAGGGCACTCGTCGCATCGGGGCGACTGAGGCGTACACTGCAGTGCACCAAACTCCATCACCGCCTGGTTATATTTAGCCGCATACTCCACAGGCATCAGTGCCTGTGCCACCTCCGTTATCTGTTGCTTGCCACGCGCCGTATCAATGGGCACATCAATGCCAAACAAACGCGCCCACACACGGCATACATTGCCATCTACCGCAGCTTTGGGCACATCGAAGGCAAACGAAGCAATCGCCGCCGCCGTATAGTCGCCCACTCCCTTAAGTTCGCGTATCCCCTCATAAGTGCAGGGAAACACCCCTAATGCCACCACCTGTTTGGCCGCAGCATGCAAGTTGCGTGCTCTCGAGTAATAGCCCAAGCCCTGCCACAGGCGCATCACCTCATCCTCGGGTGCGGCAGCTAACTCCTCTACAGTAGGAAAATGTTCGATGAAACGGACGAAATAGTCATACCCTTGCGCCACACGCGTCTGCTGTAGTATAACCTCAGATATCCATATATAATAAGGTACACGCGTATCCCGCCACGGGAGATTGCGTTTATGCTTATCATACCATTCGAAGAGAGGTCCACAAATTTCGTCCATTTTTCAATACAAAGGTTAATTTATGCTACAAAAATAGGTAAAAAGCAGAGACATAACAAACAAAGTGAGCCATTTACAAAAAAAATAGGTAAATATATTTTTTTAGAAACGAGAAAAACTCTATATTTGCAACCCGAAATGAAACGAACAAATTGTAAAACAATAAAATTAAGAAAAAATGACAAAATCTGAGGTTGTTAACGAAATTAGCAAGAAGACAGGTGTAGACAAAGCCGAGGCTTTGAAGTGTGTGGAAGCTTTCATGGAAGTAGTTAAGGAATCGTTGACCAACGAGGAGAACGTATATTTGCGCGGTTTTGGTAGCTTCATCTTGAAGAAGAGAGCTCAGAAGACTGCTCGTAACATCTCTAAGAACACTACAATCGTAGTGCCCGAGCACAACATCCCCGCATTCAAGCCTGCAAAGACATTTGCTGCTGACGTAAAGAAATAATTTTGAGTATTAACCTATAAATTTTCCCGACTATGCCAAACGGTAAGAAGCATAAGCGTCATAAAATGGCGACTCATAAGCGCAAAAAAAGACTGAGAAAGAACAGACACAAGAGCAAGAAGTAAGCTCTGGCTGAACAATACAAGGAACAAACTTCAGAATGTGCAATGCTATTTTGGGTTTGTTCTTTGTGCTTTAAGAAATGTATGTGATAGTAAATAGTAAATACTTACTAATCAGAACCCAAGAAAAGTGACAAGCGAATTATTTATCAATGTACAGCCCGATGAGATCAACATCGCCCTAACCGAAGATAAGGTGCTGATGGAGTTTCAGCGCGAGAAGCGTGAAGCGTCGTTCTCAGTGGGCAACATGTACTTGGGACGGGTTAAGAAGATTATGCCCGGTCTCAACGCATGCTTTGTTGATGTAGGTTCGAGCAAAGAGGCTTTTCTTCACTATCAAGACTTGGGTAGCCACTACAACTGCTACCACAAGTATGTAAAGCAGGTAATCAGCGACAAGAAAAAACTTGCTCCCTACTCCAAATCGACCGGCCAGCCCGAGCTCCCCAAGGAGGGAAGTATCGCCAATATTCTGCAGACCGGCCAGGAGATTATGGTGCAAGTGGTCAAAGAGCCCATATCCACCAAGGGTCCCCGCCTCACAGCCGACCTCTCCTTTGCAGGCCGCTTCATTGTGCTGGTACCCTTCTCTGACAAGGTTTCCGTATCATCCAAGATCAAGTCGGGCGAAGAGCGTGCCCGTCTCAAGCAACTCATACAAAGCATCAAGCCCAAGAACTTCGGCGTCATCGTACGCACCGTAGCCGAAGGCAAGCGTGTAGCTGAGCTCGATGCCGAACTGAAAGTTCTTGTCAAACAGTGGGAAGAAGCTATCATCAAGGTACAAAAAGCCGACAAGCCACCCGTACTCATCTACGAGGAGAACAGCCGTGCCGTAGCCATGTTGCGCGACCTCTTCAACCCCTCGTACGAAGCCATCTACGTCAACGACGACACCGTATACAACGAGATACGCAACTACGTGGCACTGATAGCCCCCGACAAAGCACACATCGTGAAGCACTATACAGGTACGCTTCCCATGTTTGACAACTTTGCCATTACCAAGCAGATTAAGTCATCGTTTGGCCGCATCGTACCCTACCGTGGCGGTGCCTACATGGTCATCGAGCACACCGAAGCGCTGCACGTAGTGGACGTAAACAGCGGAAACCGCTCAAGAGGAAATACCAACCAAGAAGAAAACGCCATCGATGTCAACCTCGGCGCTGCCGACGAGCTCGCACGCCAACTACGCCTCAGAGATATGGGAGGCATCATCGTGGTCGACTTCATTGATATGGACACGGCCGAGAATCGCCAGAAGCTCTACGAGCGCATGTGTCAGAACATGCAGCGCGATCGTGCCAAGCACAACATACTTCCGCTGAGCAAGTTCGGCTTGATGCAGATTACCCGCCAGCGCGTACGTCCCGCCATGGATGTCGCCGTCGAGGAAACATGTCCCGTATGCTTCGGCAAAGGCACCATCAAGGCCTCCATCCTCTTCACCGACACACTGGAGAGCAAGATTGATTACCTCGTAAACAAGTTGAAGATAAGCAGATTCAACCTACACATTCATCCCTACGTTGCCGCCTATGTCAACCAAGGGCTCCTGTCCATGAAAATGCATTGGAAGATGAAGTATGGCTTCGGCATTACCATCACTCCCAATCAGGACATGCCCTTGCTCGCCTATAAGTTCTACGATAGCAAAGGCGAAGAGATCGACATGAAAGAGGAGATAGAGATGAAGTGATCACCCCACCCTAACAAAAAAGAGGAGAGCCCTGTGGCCCTCCTCTTTTTTTTATGGAGACAAAAAGTCTTCATCAACGTCGACGTTATCGTTATCTCAAACGAATGATATCGCCCGGCATCGGAGCAAAAGTAGCAGGCTCAGCCTCGTTCAGACGATACAGACTGCTCAGGCGGATACCATACATCTGCGCTATCAGATACATGCTTTCCCCCTCGGCCACCACGTGATGCATATTAGGCTTGCGCGCACGGCGATACTTGCGGTGCAAGTACAAGATATCACCCTTGGCAGGCACATAATACTTATGTTGGTCGTTATAGCGCATCAACTTACGACGCGGGATACCAAACTCATCGGCAATGCCCTGCATCGTATCGCCCTGGCGAGTCACTATATACACCAAGTCGTGTGCTAGCATCGGTTCGTGCGAACCCAAATAGCGTACCTCCGTTTCCTTCACGTCACCATAGCCGGCACGGTCATAGCGGTCAAGACCATACGATTCGATGATGCCAATCAGTTTCTCCGCATAGGTCGGACTCGTAGCATATCCCGCACGTTTCAATCCCTTTGCCCAGTTTACATAATCCGTGTGGTCAAACTTGAACAGGAAAGCATATCTGCTACCCGTAGCCAAGAACATCGAGTGGTCCTCGTACGAGTCGCGAACATTCTTGTACACACGAAAGCACTCGCCGGCCTCATCGTCGTCATGATAGGTGCGCTCACCATCCCAGCTATGGCATTTGATGCCAAAGTGATTGTTTGAGCGCTGTGCCAATTCACTCTTACCTGCACCTGACTCCAATAACGCTTGCGCCAGTGTGATACTTGCAGGGATATGATATTTCTCCATCTGCTCTATAGCGATATCCTTATACTTATCAATATAGGCCACATAATCCGTGTTCTGCGCGCTCAGCGAAGCCACTGCCAACATGAGCGCCACCATACCTACCATCAGTCGTTTTATCATAACAATCAATCTATTTTAGTATTATAACCATGCAAAAATACAAAAAACCTTCCGCATCTGCAACAAGTTACCTTTTTCTTTTGTAACTTTGCATTGTTAAGGATTATCAACAGTCAATGGTCAACGGTTAACAGTCACCTACCGGACGGCTAACTTTCAACTTTCAATTCTCCCCAATGAAGCCCCTAACCCACACCTGCCACTACGTGCTATGCACCTACGATGAACTCACCGCCGCCGATCGCCAACTTATTGATGCCGCCAAGGACGCTACACGGCGAAGCTATGCCCCATACTCACACTTCCACGTGGGCGCTGCAGTCCTGCTTGCCGATGGCACCGTGGTCACGGGAACCAATCAAGAGAATGCCGCCTACCCCTCGGGACTCTGTGCCGAGCGCACCACCCTCTTCTACGCCGGCTCTACACACCCAGACACAGCCGTGGTATCCCTTGCCATAGCTGCCTTCACCGATGGTGCCTTCACCACCAACCCCATCGTCCCCTGCGGTGCCTGCCGCCAGGTGATGCTCGAGACCGAGCAACGCTACAATCACCCCATCCGCACCCTCCTCTATGGCACCGAAGGCATCTACCTCATCGAAGGAGGTACCCGCGAACTTCTCCCCCTCACCTTCAACGCCTCGTTCTTAGAGATAACACCCAACTTACGATAAAAATCTAGAGGATTCTGATAGACTAAATAGAGGATAACTTTGCCCTTACATTTTTTACACACATGGATTCTTTGTTTGAATCGCAATGGTGTTTTCGATGATGTGCTACTCCAAAACATTTTTCACTAAACACAAACTGAAGGAGGCATGAGGAGATGCTGAATCGCATCCTATAAAGATTCTCATCACAAGTTTATGACAAACACATCACAAGCTAACGAGGTCTAGTTCACAAGCTATTGATGTATACTTCACTTGCTTGTGAGATTTATTTCGTAAAAATTTTGCTTTTTCCTACTACGATGACGATTAATACCATCCGGTTGCTGGCTGTTGATTGTTACCCGCCAAATTGGCATATCGTGTCAGTAAATGGCAAATATCCGTAAGGATATGTCACACCAGAACCTTGTGGCAAGGTATTTGTTCATAGGAATATGACATCGTGTCAGTAATACATAAAAATTAGAATTTATCAAATATATGAGCACTCAAGAAGAAAAGAAGATGATGAACGATGAGGAGCTGAACACTGCGGCCGAAGAGACCGCTACTCCCGAGAGCAACGATAACGTAGGAAACGCCGAGCAACAGCCCGAGGAGCCCCTCACCGAGGTGGAGCAACTAAAGTTGCAACTAGCCGAGGCGGAGGCAAAAATTGCAGAACTGCAAGACCGCTACTTGCGCCAAGCTGCCGAGTTTGATAACTACCGCAAGCGCACCATGAAGGAGAAGGCCGATCTTATCAAGAGCGCTGCCGAAAAGGTGATAGTGGCCGAACTGCCCATCGTGGACGATATGGACCGTGCACTAGAAAATATGGAGAAGGGGATGGATGCCGATGCTTGCATCGAAGGATTCAAGCTCATCGCTCAGAAGTTTAAGAACACGCTCACACAGCAGGGATTGGAGAAAATTGACACTGACGGACAGGACTTCGACACCGACTACCACGAGGCAATCGCACTGATACCTGCACCCTCCGAGGACCTGAAAGGCAAGATTCTCGACTGCGTACAGGCTGGCTACAAGCTGGGCGACAAGGTGATACGTCATGCTAAGGTGGCGGTAGGACAATAAAATTGAATCTGAAAAATTAAGAATTAAAAATTGGCCACTAAACAGCAAGAGAGTTATAATTTTTAACTTTTAATTTTCAACTTGCACAAACACATGGAAAAAAGAGATTACTACGAGGTCCTTGGGGTCGAAAAAAATGCATCGGCCGACGAGATCAAGAAAGCATACAAGAAGTTGGCCATCAAGTATCACCCCGACCGCAACCCGGACGATAAGGTGGCCGAGGAAAAATTCAAGGAGGCTGCAGAGGCTTACGAGGTACTGAGCGACGAGAACAAGCGCGCTCGATACGACCAGTTTGGTCATGCCGGCATGGGAGGCGCTGCTGGTGGAGGCTACGGACAGAGCATGTCGATGGATGACATATTCTCAATGTTTGGAGACATCTTCGGTGGCCGTGGCGGTTTCGGTGGATTCGGCGGATTCGGCGGCGGTGGTGGCCAGCGTCAGCAGGCACGCCGTTTCCGCGGTTCGGATCTCCGCATCAAGGTGAAGCTCTCGCTCAAGGAGATTGCCGAAGGCGTGGAGAAGAAGCTGAAGTTAAAGAAATATGTACCTTGTACGCACTGTGGCGGTTCGGGTGCAGAGGGCAACTCGGGCACGGAGACCTGTCCCGAATGTCATGGTACGGGTTCGGTGACTCGCACCCAGCAGAGTATCTTCGGTATGATGCAGACACAGAGTGTGTGTCCGCGATGCAATGGTGAGGGTAAGATTATCAAGGATAAGTGTTCGCACTGTAGCGGCGAGGGCATCGTGTATGCCGAGGAGATCGTGACAGTAAAGATTCCCGCCGGCGTAGCCGAGGGCATGCAGCTCTCGATGAACGGCAAGGGTAATGCAGGAAAGCGCAACGGCGTGCCGGGCGACCTTCTCATACTTGTGGAGGAGGAGCCTCATGCTGAACTCATACGCGACGAGAACGACCTCATCTATAACCTCTTACTCGATATCCCCACAGCGACATTGGGTGGAACGGCCGATATTCCCACCATCGATAGCAAGGTGCGCGTAAAAATTGAGCCAGGCACTCAGCCAGGCAAGGTACTACGCCTGCGTGGTAAGGGACTTCCCAGCGTGAATGGCTACGGGACGGGGGACCTGCTGGTGAACATCAGCGTATACATCCCCGAGACCTTGAGCCGCGACGAAAAGGCTGCGATGGAGAAATTCCAGAAGTCTGACAACTTCAAGCCCAACGAGAGTCTGAAGGAGAAGATTTTCCGCAAGTTCAAAAACCTATTTGACTAAATATACCCTACACCATAAAAAAGATAACAGCCGCCAAAAGGCAGCTGTTATCTTTTTTATTCCAACTCGGGTTTGAGGAAGCGGGCAGTATAGCTCTCACTACATTGGGCGACCTCCTCGGGCGTACCGGCTATGAGCAGGCGACCACCGCCACGACCTCCTTCAGGGCCCATATCGATGATGTGGTCGGCCATCTTGATGACGTCGAGATTGTGCTCGATGACGATGACGGTGTTTCCCTTATCGACAAGGCGCTGCAGCACATTCATGAGCACGCGGATATCCTCAAAATGGAGTCCCGTGGTGGGTTCGTCGAGGATATAGAGGGTGCTTCCTGTATCGCGTTTCGAGAGTTCAGTGGCGAGCTTCACACGCTGGCTCTCGCCGCCTGATAAGGTAGTGGAAGGCTGACCCAGTTTGATGTAGCCAAGACCCACCTCTTGCAGCACCTTAATTTTGTTCAAGATAGCAGGCACATTCTCAAAGAACTCGACAGCACGGTTGATGGTCATGTCGAGTACATCAGCAATGCTCTTTCCCTTGAAACGCACCTCGAGTGTCTCGTGATTGTATCGCTTTCCTCGGCACACCTCGCAAGGTACGAGCACGTTGGGCAGGAAGTTCATCTCCACATTCTTATAGCCATTGCCCATGCAGGCCTCACATCGGCCACCACTGACATTGAAAGAGAAGCGGCCCGCCTTATAGCCGCGGATCTTTGCTTCAGGAAGCGAAACGAAGAGGTTGCGAATGTCGCTAAAAACACCGGTATAGGTGGCTGGATTGGAACGAGGGGTACGGCCCAAGGGCGACTGGTCGACACACACGACCTTATCGATATGCTCGAGTCCCTCAATGCTCTCATAGGGAAGCGGTTCGCGCAACGAACGATAGAAATGCTTGGAGAGAATAGGTTGCAGGGTGTCGTTGATAAGCGATGACTTGCCGCTACCGCTAACACCGGTAACGCAGATAAGTGTGCCCAAGGGAAAGTCGACGTCGATATCCTTGAGATTGTTTCCCTTTGCTCCTTTAATGGAGAGTTGGTAGCCATTTCCTTTACGACGCGTAGCGGGTATCTCTATCTTCATCTCTCCATTGAGATATTGCGATGTGAGAGTGTGGGTACGCAACATCTCGTCGGGGGTACCCATGAAGACGACCTCACCTCCCTTGCGGCCTGCCATGGGGCCGAGATCAATGATGTGGTCAGCTGCGAGCATCATGTCCTTGTCGTGCTCAACTACAATGACGGTGTTACCCATATCGCGCAACGATTTGAGCGAGGTGATAAGTCGCTCGTTGTCGCGCTGGTGCAGACCGATGCTGGGCTCATCGAGGATGTATAGTACATTAACCAACTGCGAACCGATTTGCGTGGCAAGGCGTATGCGCTGGCTCTCACCGCCCGAAAGGGTCATTGATGAGCGCGAGAGCGACAGGTAGTCGAGCCCTACATCAAGAAGGAACTTCAGACGGGTATTGATCTCCTTGAGTATCTCAAAGGCTATCTTCTGCTGGTTGCCGGTGAGCGAGTCGATGGCTTCGGTGGTCCATGCATAAAGGTCGCTGATATCCATGGTGGCAAGTTCGTGGATATTCTTTCCAAGAATACGGTAGTGGAGCGCCTCCTTATTGAGACGGGCACCGTGACACTCAGGACACACGGTAGTGGCAGAGAATTGGTCGACCCACTTCTGCTGGGCAGCGGTAGGCTCCACATCTATATCACTGAGGAAGTATTTTATGAGTCCATCGTAGGAAAGAAACATGTCGGACTCCTCAAGAATGGTAGTTTTGACCTTGATGCGCTCGGGGCAGCCGTAGAAAATTTCGTCAATGACATTCTCCTCAATGTCCTCGACGGGAGTTTTGAGGGTGTATTCGTAGCGGGCCAGCAAGGCCTCTATTTGGCGGAAGATAAGGGTATTCTTATAGTTTCCTAAAGGTATAATGGCGCCTTTATGGATGGACAAGGTGCGGTCGGGGATGAGCTTGTCGATATCGAGCTGCGTTACATGTCCCAGACCTTTACACTTGGAACAGGCTCCCTGGGGCGAATTGAAGGAGAAGTTGTGCGGTGCCGGCTCCTTATAGGCAAGTCCAGTGACTGGACACATGAGACGTTTGCTGTAGTGGCGCACCTCGTTACTTTCCTTGTCAAGCACCATGATGAGCCCCTCGCCATGCTGCATGGCATTGGCTACACTCTCGCGCAAGCGGCGGTCGTCCTTACTGCTAACCTTGAGTTTATCCACCACCACCTCGATATCGTGGTTCTTGTATCGGTCGAGACGCATGCCATGAGTGACCTCCATCACCTGGCCGTCGACACGCACATAGAGGAATCCCTTACGGCGAACCTGTTCGAAAAGTTCACGGTAATGACCTTTGCGAGCTCGCACTAAGGGTGCAAGTATAAAGATGGGACGATCCTCATAATCGTTGAGTATAAGTTCAATAATCTGCTCTTCGGTATATTTTACCATCTTCTCGCCCGACTCATAGGAGTAGGCTTCGCCAGCTCGGGCAAAGAGTAGACGGAGATAATCGTACACCTCTGTGATGGTACCAACAGTAGAACGCGGATTCTTATTGGTAGTCTTCTGTTCAATGGAAATGACGGGCGAAAGGCCTGTCACCTTATCCACATCGGGGCGCTGCATACCTCCGAGGAAGTTACGTGCATAAGCCGAAAAAGTCTCGATATAACGACGTTGTCCCTCGGCAAAGAGGGTATCGAACGCCAGTGACGACTTACCGCTTCCACTGAGACCCGTAATCACCGTAAGCGAGCCATGAGGTATGGTGGCATCAATATTCTTCAGGTTATGTTCGCGAGCACCGTAGACTTCGATGCGGCCCTTATTTATATCATTCATTGCTTGCTATCCTCCTTTCTTGAGCGTGTGAGTACATTGATATCACCTCGACGCACATACTTGATACCATCAGAGCCTTCAGCCTCGACAAGGATGAAGTAGACGCCGTCCTCAACATAGCGTCCATGATAGGTGCCATCCCAGCAGACGTAATAGGTGAATCCGTTTTCGTGCTCGGTGGGTAAGGTATTGTGGTCACCCGAAACAATCTCCTGCCCCCAACGATTGAAAATCTTCATGCGGAACGATAACAACGACTGGGTCTTGACACGAAACACATCGTTAGTGCCATCTCCGTTGGGCGAAAATGCATTATAAAGG
>JAEIGA010008290.1_pt1 | contig 15741 bp, 12 predicted proteins | sample 9270691 | NCBI WGS metagenome assembly JAEIGA01 (sample SAMN17057246, study PRJNA624740) | gut metagenome | biome: biome; isolation source: fecal sample | host: Bos grunniens | place: China: Xizang | collected 2019
ACTAAACACTCAACACTAAACACAACCATGGATAATTTTCAAGCCCACGAGCGCTATCTTCGCCTGCTGAGCGAACGTTTCCCCAACGCCGATGCGGTGGTCACCGAGCTCATCAACCTCCATGCTATCCTCTCTTTGCCCAAGGGTACCGAACATTTCGTCAGCGACCTGCATGGTGCATCTAGCGCGTTTATCCATATGATCAAGAATGCTTCGGGCGTCATCCGCCGTAAGGTGGACGATATCTATGGCGATACCATCTCCGAAGCCGAGAAACGTGCTTTGTGTGCATTGATCTACTACCCCGACGAACGTATTCGGCTGGTGCAGCAGCAGGGGTTAGATGCCGAGGCTATGCCTATGGCTACGCCTAACATGATGGATTGGTATCGCAGACGTATCCACCAGACCTTGGACGTCACGCGCGGTGTGTCGGTCAAGTACACGCGCTCCAAGGTACGTAAACTATTGCCCAAGAATTTTGCCTATATCATCGAGGAGTTGCTCTACGAGTCTAGCATCGAGCGCGACCGTACCCGCTATTTCCATGCTATCATCGATGCGATTATTGATACGGGTAGGGCAGAGCAGCTGCTGATAGCTATCTCCTACCTCATCCATACCTTGGCCATCGACACTTGGCATATCGTTGGCGATATCTTCGACCGCGGCCCTGGTGCAACTAAGATCATGGAGGTCCTCTCCACGGTGCGCGATTATGATATCCAGTGGGGCAACCACGATATCCTCTGGATGGGTGCTTTTGCGGGCAACTGGGCGTTGATCGCCACGGTGCTACGTGTCAGCATCCGCTATGCCAATATCGAGACCCTCGAGGAGGGCTATGGTATCAATCTGCTGCCGCTGGCCAACTTCGCCATGGAGACTTATGGCAGTGATCCGTGCACAGTTTTCCAGACCAAGGATTTTGAGAATAATCCTCGCCTTACACGCTCGGCTCAGCTCATGGCTAAGATGCACAAGGCCATCTCTATCATCCAGTTTAAGCTCGAGGGACAGACCATCTTGCGCCACCCTGAGTATCAGATGGCTGATCGCCTGTTTTTGGACAAGATTGACTATGCTCGTGGGGTGATCTCTGTGGCTGGTAATGAGTATCCTATTACCGATACTTATCTGCCTACTATTCAGCATGATAACCATTATCTTTTGTCGCAAGAGGAGCAAGAACTCATGCAGCAATTAGCGCGTTCGTTCCGCAAATCTGAGAAGGCGCAAAAGCATTTGCGAATGCTATATCAGCACGGTGGGTTGTATCTAGTTCGCAACAGCTTTTTACTCTACCATGCTGCCATCCCGCTCACCGACGATGGCTCGCTCATGGAGGTGGATGTCTGCGGTGTGCGTGCCAAGGGTAAGGCACTCATGGATCGCATCGATCGGGTGGTGCGCCAGGCATATTTTGGCAAGGGGCAGGAGAAGGCCGATGCCTTGGATTATATGCTCTATCTCTGGTGCGGCTATGGTTCGCCTTTGTACCATAAGGACAAGATGAGCACCTTCGAGCGCTACTTCATCGGTGTGCCCGAACTGGAGCACGAGCGCAAGGGAGCTTATTATACCTTGGCTGACCGCTCAGATGTGTGCGAGATGATCCTCCGTGAGTTCGGTTTGGATGCCGAGTCGGGGCGTATCATCAATGGTCATATCCCCGTGCGTACCATCAAGGGCGAGACGCCCGTGCGCGCCGATGGCAAGCGCTTTGTGATCGATGGTGGTTTCTCCAAACCTTATCAGGAGAAGACGGGTATCTCGGGTTATACGTTGATTTATAACAGCCATGGTATTCAGTTGGTGGAGCACGAGAAGTTCGAGAGCCGTGAGCAGGCAGCTGCTTCGGGTTCGGATATCCATTTGCGTATCCAGTTGCAGGATTTTACGCACCATCGTATCTTGGTGCGTGACACGGATCGTGGTCAGGAGTTGATATGTCAAGTGGGTGAGTTGCAACAGCTATTGCAGGCTTATCAGATGGGTCTGATTGAGGAGCGCAATCTATAAGATTGGAGCATTATTTGGTATAAAAATATCCTAAAAATCGCCAAAAACACCCAAAATACGCAGAAAAAGCGATATGTATTTGCACATGTCGCTTTTTTTTTGTACCTTTGCCCGCTCATTGGTATGACTATCGCTGCCCGCAGGTCAAAGAGATAAAAGATAAACTACATATGACAACGTTAACAGACGAGCAACGCAAGGCCCAGATGGCTAGTATGAAGTCGTTTGACGAGGATATGCCATCGGTAGGTATCTTTTGGTATGATCCTAAGGAACATGAGTTCTTTGGGGTGTATAAGAAAGAACTTACACCTAAGATGATTGAGGAGGCAGCCGATAAAGGTTTGCCATTTATCAATTATCCTAAGTTGCATCGTCAAGTGTGGAAAGAGCAATATTTCCGCGCATTGGCAGCGCATAAGCCTACTCGTTTCACGGGGGATTACACGATGATACCTCGTGGTCGTGTGGCATGGAATATTGATAAGTTCATCGTTTTTGTAGGTAAGTGGGCGGAGGATGTGCAGGATGAACTGACGGAGTTGATTAATCAGCATTTTGCGTTGCCGTTCTTTGAGTTTGTTTACGATGAGCACTGGGATCTCGGTCACGGCTGGTCCGGGGATTTTTGATGGGTAATTATTCGTAACATGAAGAACAAAAAGATGATATATAAACGACGTAAATTGGCACCCCATTGACATTAATTGTTTTTGGGTAATCCTTTAAAGACAACCAAGACAATTCTGTTAGACAACCAAGACAATTCGTAGTTAAAAAGAAATTGATGATAATTGATGCATAATTGATTACAATTGTCTTTCAGCAGATCCTTAGAACGACAACTCAGACAATTCTGTTAGACAACCAAGACAATTTGTAGTTAAAAAGAAGTTGATGATAATTGATGTATAATTGATTAAAATTGTCTTTCATTTGATCCTTGAAGAGACAATGTAGACAAATAATGTAAGACAACTAGGACAACAAAAAAGAATTAGATATATGGCATTTAATATAGAGAAGATCAAAGAGTATGCGTATCCGTTAGTGGGTGCAATATACGAGGTACATTCGGAGTTGGGGCCAGGTTTGAATGAGTATGTCTATCAAGAGGGGTTGGCGATGCAGTTAGAGGAAGAGGGGATTCCTTATGAACGTGAGAAGGAATTGACTATTACATATCATGGCAAGTTAATGAATGCTACTTATCGTTTAGATTTTTTGTGTGCAGGAGCTATTGTGATAGAGTGTAAATCGGTAGAGAAATTAATGCCAGATCATCGAGCGCAGTTGTTTAATTATATGCGACTAGTAAAAGCACCAATAGGAATATTGGCTAATTTTGCTCCAAAGAGTGCAGTTGTAGAACGGTATTTTTGGAATAGAGAAACCAATGAGATATGTGACAGCAATGGTAATTCATTGATTTTCTATAGGAATCCTAAACAACCAGGAATATATTTTAACGACAACCAAGACTAAAAGAAATTGATATTAATTGATGCATAATTGATTGAAATTGTCTTTCAGCAGATCCTTTTAACGACAACATCAGACAATTCTGTTAGACAACCAAGACAATTCGTAGTTAAAAAGAAATTGATGATAATTGATGTATAATTGATTAAAATTGTCTTCTAACATAATCTTAGTAGTAAAATAAACAATTGTTTTTACCAACGAAATAAATTGATTATATATATGGCAACAGCAATCGAATTTAACCACGTAGGCAAACAATACCGCCTGGGACTGGTGTCCACAGGCACTATCAGCCACGACCTCAACCGCTGGTGGCAAACCGCCATCCTGCGCAAAGAAGACCCATACCTGAAGATCGGTTCGGTCAACGACCGCACCCAGAAAGCCGACTCCGACTATGTCTGGGCGCTCCGCGATATCGACTTCAAGGTGGAGCAAGGCGACGTCGTCGGCATCATCGGCAAGAACGGCGCCGGCAAATCCACGCTCTTGAAGCTCCTCAGTAAAGTCACTGGTCCCACAGTGGGCACTATCCGCGCTCGCGGTCGCATCGCTAGCCTTTTGGAGGTCGGTACGGGCTTCCACCCTGAGATGACTGGTCGTGAGAACATTTTTATGAACGGTGCCATCATGGGTATGACCAAGCAGGAGATCGCTGCTAAGTTGGACGAGATTGTTGCTTTCTCTGGCTGCGAGAAATATATCGACACGCCAGTGAAGCGCTATAGTAGCGGTATGACCGTTCGTTTGGGCTTCGCTGTGGCTGCGCACTTAGACCCCGAGATTCTTGTTGTGGACGAAGTCCTCGCCGTCGGCGACGCCGAGTTCCAAAAGAAAGCCATCGGCAAAATGCAGGACGTGAGTCGTGGAGAAGGACGTACAGTACTTTTCGTGAGCCATAATATGGCAAGTGTGAAGCAATTGTGTAAATCGGGGGTTTTGTTGGAAAATGGTAGTGTTAAATATACTGGTGATATTGGTACTACTATTGAGCATTACTTATCTGGAAAAGTTCAATTATATGATAATTTAATGGACCGATTTGAAGGAAAAAAACTCCCTCAAATGTATGTGGAAGATGTTCGCTTTACTACAGGGGTAGGCAATGTGGTCGACAATACTTTGTCCGGTGAAAAAGTGAATATTGAGGTTACAATTTGCTCTGAATTAAAGGATACCTTTGATGTGAATATCGGAGTGTATAATATGATGGGAGAGAAATTGTTGCACTTGAGCACGGAATACGTTAATTCTCAACCTATTTTCATTGACGAACATCGTGTTAAGATTATATTCACATATGAGCGCTTCCCTTTGCCAGAAGGATTATATACATTTAATGTCACGTTGTGGAGCCGAGGACAACGTTGTGATTGGGTAATGGACAATATTCAGTTACAGGTATCTGGTGGTGATTATTATCATTCAGGGAAGATTCCTGCAGCTTCTGAAAATAAAGTGTTAACTGATTATACTTGGATACAGCAATAAGATGCAACAGTGTAATATCAATACCATAGTTGAACGCGATTTTTGTATTTGTTGTGGCACTTGCGAGCAAGTGTGTCCCCATCACGCCATCACATCAGTCTATAAGGATGGTATGTTTTTGCCTTCCATAGATGAAACATTGTGTACTGATTGTGGCATATGTCAAAGTGTATGTCCTAGTCATGAGATTGATGTTACGCAAACTTATCCTAAGTTAGATTTTGAAGAGGAATCTTTTCCGTCCTACACAATTTGGACTAAGGATGAAGAAATTCGCAAACAATCTACTAGTGGTGGCGCAATTTCCACTATGATAGTTGCTCTTTTGGAAGCAAACCAATACGATAAAGCCTATGTGTTGGAATATGAAAATTTCAATGAAGAAAAGGCTGTATTGTCTCCTGTTACAACAAGAGAAGGAGTCTTACGTTCTGCAAAGTCAAAATATATTCCAGCCTCTGTGGAACGAGTTATTGCAGATATAAAGAATAAATCTATCGGTCGTGCTATCATAGTTGCTACTCCATGCCAATTATTAGCTATCAAAAGGTACTTGGCTTTACGGAAAATGTCAGAGGCTGATTTGTTGTTTTTTGGATTGTTTTGTGATAAGACAGAGAAATATACAATTTATTCTCATTTTCAAAAGAAGTATGGTCCTTATGAATCTTTGCACTTCCGTGATAAGGCAATATCGGGCTGGCCAGGGAATGTGCTTATTGAACAAAATGGTCAATTAGTTGATATTCCTCGGGAGGAACGTATGATAGTTAAAGAACAATACCAGATGAATCGTTGTAGATATTGCTTTGACAAATTAAATATGTTGTCTGATATTTCTTTTGGAGATTGTTATGTGGCGGGATGTGAGGATAAATTAGGACGTTCTAGTATTGTTATACGCACAAAAAAAGGAGAAAATGTATTTGATCTACTCAAGGATAAACTCTATTATTATCCTGTTTTGTTCAATACTATAAAAAAATCACAAGTTTTAGAGATTAAAAAAGAGAACTTATTTCGTAATCAGGGTAATCCCAATATATATATAAGTATTGATGTTCCAAATAATCGTAAAAATTGTATGCAAATGAAATATTTGATAAAAATAAAGCGCATTCTTAAGAGACTTATGTGTGGAAGAAGATGGCCGTTAGTAATCTTTATTGATAATGTAGGTTTTGTTAACAAAGGAGCAGAATTGATGTTGAGATCTATTGTAGAACAAATCCGAGTAGAACGCCCTGAATCTATTATAGTCGTGCATCGCCATGTTTTTTATCAGAATCTCTCGTATTGTATTAAAAACAATATATATCCATTGCAAATCGCTCGTAAAGGACTGAAAGGGATTCGATATAACATAGCTATAAATTTGTTATTAAATAAAACATGGTTGATAACTTCAGATAAGGTGGATGTTATTTTGGATGCTGCAGGATTACATCTTACAGATCAATACATAAAGTCTGATATGCTAAATGTTTGTGGAAAAACCTCATATGTGGATTATCTCAAGGAATATTACTCTCAATTTAGTAAATCTACGCGGAAATTGATATTGCTACCACAAGCTTTTGGACCATATCACAATGATGCGAGTAAGGAGGCGATGCTTTATATGTATGAGCAAGCTAATATGATTTTCCCTCGCGAACAACAATCTTATGATTATTTGAGTGAAATTTTACCTTCTATGAAAAAGGTAAAAACTTATTCTGATTTTACCTGTCTGTTACATGAAAATAATAGTTCTCCGATACATTTATCGCAGAAGGATTATATCTTAATAATACCCAACTCTCGTATGATAGATCGAACAACAAAAGAGATTTCGGAGTGTTATCGCCAATTTTTGTGTAGAATTACAGAATTTTTGATTGATAGCAGAGAGAATGTATATCTCTTGAATCATGAGGGAAAAGATGATGAGAGTTTGTTGCAAGATTTGAATAAATCTCTATCCTGTCAGCTTCCAATTATTACAAATTTGTCAGGTGTTGAAATAAAGGATTTAATTGCAAATGCAAAATTAGTTATATCCTCTCGTTTTCATGGTGTGGTAAGTAGTTTAACTCAAGGTGTACCTACTTTATGTACAAGTTGGAGTCATAAGTATCAAGAATTATTGCGAGAACATGAGTGTACTGATAGTTTGTTAGATGTTTTGAATATTGAAGGAACAATCGAAACTATAAATGATGCGTTAAAAAATCCAACTAAATATTCATCAAAAGATGGTTGTATTGATCAATTAGAATGTAACGTAAGAAAAATGTGGAAAGAGATTTTTGAGATGATATAAAGTGTTGATACTGATATCTTTGTCTAATACTTGTTCGTATGCGATATGGGGTGGGGAACAGAGATAAACTATAGATGAATAAAAACACGAAAATATGGGAATTATCTGATAGTGAGTTCTTGAACTTTCTATATACAGAGCGAGATAGAGAGTATTCAAAGCATTCGGAATGGGGAGTGAATTTTTGGGCAGTGGGTGCAGCCATTATCGGTTTGTTAGGATATGCTTATCATGCAATATCTAAAGATTATTGTTCTTTTGATTGGCGCTTATTCTTGTACTATTCGACTGTTATAGGGGATTTAATGATATTAGGAACAATTCTATTATTGCCCTTAATCAAACGAGATAGATGGGTGAATAAATATAGAGTGACAACAATTAGATACAATGCTCCTGCAGTTGCGATTTGGGGTAAAACGGTAATAGCATATAATTCTTTTCGTTGGCTATTGAAATTAAAGGATTATGATGCTGTAGTTTGGCTTTGGGGCTCTTTACTTGTTTTTGAAATATTGATATGCGTATATCTGTTGGTAAATCAAAATAAATTGATAAAGATAAGCCAAAGAGGACATATATTCGGTAATAATGTATTGGAGTGGATATACAGGATAGTGGAAGGAGGTATATGTGTGTCTATATTGCTAATATCATTACATGTATGGGGTAATCAATACTATATGGAGGTGAAAGAATTTGAGATGGCATGTGTTTTTGCTATAATAGTTAGTTTGTTATGGCTCGCTTTTTATCGGATGTTGGACAAACGTTATCGTTTGATGGATAGGTGGATAGATCAATATATTTATGGAACTTTAACCAAAGAGGAGGCATATTTGTATTTGTTAGAGTATTCTCAAGACTATGATATACTTGACATTCTTCGTGATGAATATGAGAAAATCAAGCCTTTGCAAAATTACATATCTAAATGGAGCGAAAAACACAAAGAGTATATTAGATTGATAGATGAAGGAAAATTGGAGTTGGATGATTGTAAAAAATATCTAACCTTTATTGATAATGAGACGACTATCTCAAAGAAACTATTGAATAAATGTACGATTGTTAATGACAAGATAAAGGAAATAGTAAAATTAGAAGCACTTCCTGCATCAATGGACTTGTTTAATAAACTAATTAATGAGATTAATTCATTAGAAGATGAAGTATTTGAATGTATAGAAGAAAGCAACAAGATATGTAAGGAATTAAAATTGTTTGTAACCTCGTTTATGTGTACTAAATATGGTGGCTTGTGTGGAGTTGAGAATTGTGAACATAGAAATGATAAGATGTCGTTTAAATATAGGATAAAGAGAATTTGGAAGATGAGGTGTATAAAAATAACTTATAAAAGTAGAAAGTGATTCTTTTTTGTTATGAGATTTAGTAATACAAATTTAAAATTAAAGACAATGGAAGTACGAATATGGTTGTCCTATGATTTGGGACTAAAAGGGGATTATCCGGGAATGTATGCCTGGTTAGATAATCATAATGCTGTTGAATGTGGAGATGGTATGGCATCTTTATTATTTGAGTGCTCTTCTAGAAAAAATGTAGCAGAGGAATTAAAAACATCTATTGCCGCTTCAGTGGATATAGCTCCTACAGATAGAATATATTGTATTAATCGAAAAGAAGATAATCGGACCCTTGGACGTTTTATATTCGGCAAAAGAAAAGCTAATCCATGGGAGGGATATGGTAGTAAGGGTGAAGAGGTTGTAGAATCGGATGCAGAATGAATATCATTGTAGATACTGGCTTTTGGATTGCCCTATATGATGGTACAGATGAACATCATACATGGGCAAATCAGTTATGGGATGAATTATCAAATAATCATAAATTTATAGTGCCATATCCAACAATGTACGAATTTATTAATACTCGATTAATGAGGCGTAAGGAGAAGTTGTTGTTCTTCAAAGAATTGTTCAATAGGCTTGATACAATAATTAAAGTTTCAGATGAATGCTATAAAGAAGATGCTTTACGGATTACATTTGAAACAGAAAATCGAGATTTAAGCCTTGTTGATAATACCATACGTTTGATGATTGAAGATGAACATATTTTAAAGCATGCAGTTATAACAACCAATGTTGGCGATTTTAGTGATGTATGTCGTAAAAAACGTATTCAATTGATATCTCAATATGATATAAAATGATTTCTTTGGACCAATAATTTCAATCATATGTAATAAAAAGGACTTGCAGAAACTCCTACCGACGTCCGAGTAATGTCTTATGGTGCTCGCCTAATTTGAAGGGAATTTGATGAAAAGTAAATAAAAACTGCGATATATTTGTATATATCGCTTTTTTTTTGTATCTTTGCGGCGTGAATATAGCGAAGGTTGTTAGTAATTAAATAAATTTTGACTTGAGAAAGTTATAATTGAAAATATAACCAAAAATAGTTATAATTAAAAATATAGCCAAAATAAGTTATAGTATATGAAGGCAGTCATAACAGCTGATATTGTAAATTCGAAAAACTTTTAGATGAAAGGCGAAATTTATTGCCAACAACATTGGATAACGTTAATAGATAACAACTTTTAAGCAATTATAATACACAAACTGAGCGATTGTCAAGTGTTAATACTCAAATCATATCTCATCTCTTTACTAGAGTGAGCAAAGAGGAGGTGCATAAAGTAATAAATACAATCATATTTTAGAAAGCTAATTAAAATATATAATTGATATGAGATGCTTAATAATTAAAGATTTAGGTCCTCTAAAAGAAGCGACCGTAAATTTAGGTCGTTTCAATCTTGTCATAGGTAGACAAAGTTCTGGTAAAAGTACTGTTATCAAAACTGCCTGCTATTGTGCGTGGGTAGAAAAATACATAGAGATGAATCAATCAGCAGATTATTATTTAGATAATAACACCGCTTTTGTAGACGAATTGGTTTCGTATCATAAGTTTGATGGGTACATCAAAGAAAAAACATATATCGAGTACGAGACAGATTATGTGCATTTCTTCTATATGCACGAAGAAAAAAAATTTTACTTCGAGTGGAAAAAGAACCGAATGAATTATTCCCGACCAAAGATATCTTATATTCCTTCAGAACGTAATATCGTGTCTTTTATACCAGATTGGAAATCACAAGTGTCAACATATGATTGTGTGTTGGATTTTATGAGAGATTGGGATATTGCGCGTAAGTATATTCAGAAATCATCCGATATTTTGAATTTGGGAATGCGCTATCAATTTGATGAATCAGAAAAGGAAGACAAGATTTTACTTCCCAATGGGAAGCCAATAGCTCTAACTAATAGTTCAAGTGGTGTACAGTCTCTCATACCTTTATTTGTTAGTGTAGATTATATTACCAATGGTATATATAATGCAGAAATAGAGTTATCCCGAAAGCGAACAGAAAGAGAAAGAGAAAAATATCTAAATCTATTAACTAATTTATATCGTCAAAGTAAGCAAATATTTAGTGATATCGATCCTAAATATATAGAATTACCAATTATCGTTCAAATAGATAATGAGGACTTTATATTTAGAAACGAAGAGGCAGCAATGGCTTTCCGTGAATATGTAAATCGCTATTCAAATACTCAACGTACGGATATCTATTTAGAGGAACCAGAAAATAACCTATTTCCTCCAACGCAATGTCAGTTAATAGATATGTTGGTAACTTTGGCAAGACGGAAAAAGCATACTGTGTCATTATTTGTCACAACTCATAGCCCATATGTATTAACTCATTTAATGCAAGATAAGGTGCCTGGATTTAGATTGTTCTTTACCAATCAGATAGATAAAGAGCAAGGGTGTGTTGTTCAACAAGCTACAGAGGAAGAAATACAGGAGATTTATGATAATGGATTAGATATGTTCTTTAATTACGAGGCATTTGTAAGATGAAACATTTTGAAGTAGTACCAGAGTGCTATGTGGATACAAATATAATATCTACACTTATAGGAGCTGAAGTAAATCATCAAAAAGGATGTAATAATGTAGCAAATACTCTCAATTTAAAATTGCAAAATCAATTTGCCATTGGAATCATCGATAAAGACAAAAGAACCCCAGGGTATTTAGATCAATTTCAGTGTGTTGCGCAAAGGAGGCATATTGAATTATACAAACATCCTCTGCGTCCGCATTATTTTATCCTTGTAATAAAGGCTATTGAAACACTACTTTTAGAGAGTGCGAAAGAGTTGGGCTTAGATATGAAAGTATACGGTTTAACTTCAAACATCAATGAGTTAAAGAAGTTAACGAAGAAATGTGAGTCAAATAAGGATTTGCGGTTCTCTCGTTTAGCGACTGATTTAAGGATAAGTCCTGAAATTAAGGCATTAGAAGATTCTATTAAGTATATGATAACGCGTAAATATGACATTGATATTGAGGAACTTAAAAGTATATTTGTATCATAAAAATACACCCGTAATATTTTAGTTGTCGACCGATAATCGAGAGAAAGCGCAGCATAAATACTATTTGAATGATTGATATAGGGAATATATTTAATGAATGTGATACCGCATTAGGAGATGCGATGAGGACGCTATATCAAAATCGCCCTGATTATTTTATACTTTTTCTATCGCAAGCAGAATATAACCCTTTATGTGAGAATATAGATGGTATGAGCCCTTATATGACGGATTATACATGGGATTTCCATGTTAATTACCATCAACGCAATTATATTATTCATTATCTCAATCGCAATTACAAAAGGTCAGGGTTTACATATACTGAAGATAGTGTAGATGATTTAGTGACTGAGATGATGATATACTCTCATATTTGGGAGGATGTTTGTTTCGTGAAATTCCTTCTGCGTTTATCTCAACTGATTGACGAAAAGGATTATGTTTGGAATACAGACGTAGAATATCATACGGAATTATATGAGACGATAAAAGATAAAATTATTGCTCCCCTAAAGGCTCAGCGACTCCAATTAGGAGAGATTATAGAATCTGCTTATAGTTCCAATGTGAGAAACGCATTTTCTCATAGTCTGTATTCTATAGATGTTGATAGGCAAGAAATTTTATTATGGGGTGGACGAACTAAAGAAAGACGTTGGCAACAAATGATGTCTTTTGATGAATTTCAAGAAAAATTTTTGAAATCTATTCGGATATGGAACACTCTTTTTTATTTAATTAATGAGTGTCGAAGAAAGGCTGCAGAAGATAAATTAGTATCAGGAATGATTCCAGTAACAGAAACTAAGAATATGCAAATTTGGGCAGAAATGAGAAAATATGGAGATAAATATGAACCATATTTTAAAGGGCAAGTGATAAATATAAATGATAATAACAGATGAGTAGAGTCACGTACATATTAGGTGCAGGGGCTAGTTATGGAGAAAGAATATATGATAAAGTTGGAAATGTCGTAAGATTTTCTCGTGGATTACCAGTTGTCAATGAATTAGCATATGCATTAAAATTGATGCAACAAGGGGGAGAACGTAAGGGGGTGTTTGTTCTTCAAGATGAAGCAAAGAAGCAAAATATATCTAATATTCAATATGCGGATTTACAACGAAAATTATCAATATTAGAACAAGCGTGCACTTCTTATCCAACAATAGATACTTTAGCAAAGCAGTTGTTTGTAACAGGTCGTTCTTTCGAGGTGTCGTCTACAGAGAAATTGGGTTATGAAGACCTTAAACGCTATTTAGCAACAGCATTATTAATGATGCAAGACGAAAAGAGGCGCGATTTAAGATACGATGGATTTATTGCATCACTGATAAATAATAAGCGTCAATTTCCATCAATGACCATATTGTCATGGAACTACGATGTGCAATTTGAAATGGCTTATTCTGGATATTTTATGGAAGAACGTTATATTCCAACACTTTGGAAAGAACTGAATGTCTTTAACAAAAAATATCCTACAGATTTTAGGATTAATGATCCGTTTGCAATGATAAAGTTGAATGGAACTGCATTGTTTACTGATTCTTCTTTAGAAAAGTGGTCTGTAAATGGGGAAAGTGTAAATCGAATAACTGATTGTTTCTATGGCGGCAATAAGTATACACCATATCAATACGGATATGAATATTTATATGGTGGAAACTATGAAAATCTTCTTTCTTATGCATGGGAGGAAGATAATATGAAGACGTTACGTAAAAATATAGGATTACGAACATTTGATACACGTGAATTAATTGTGATTGGTTATTCATTTCCATATGTTAACAATGAATTAGATACTTTTATTATTGGCAATATGTCTAAATTAGATAAAATAGTTATTCAAGATAAAAATTTCGAAGATATTAAGGAACGTTTAGAAGGTATTTTAGCCTCATTTCGAAGAACTGTAAAAATTGTACCTAAAAGTAGTTTGCAACAGTTTTATATCCCTAACAGATTTGTATAGATCATTGATATCCTATGCCCACACCAAACGCAAATATAGGTCAAATTGTCCTTGCGATGGCTCCGATAGAAGCCTTGCATAAGGATGTTGCGGATGCTTTTGAGTATGCTCGGAAGCATAAGGTTGTATTAAACCAATCTGACATCGCAAGCCAAAGAGCATTTTGTGAAAAGGTGTATAAAATCTTATCAACTCGTATGGTTCAAGGAGTATACGCTGTTGAAAAGATAAAGAAGAAAATCAAAGAGGGCATGACTTCTGACAATGCAACTCTTTTGATGGCTACATCTTCTTATACATTAGGTATTCTTTGTGACATAAAAGACCGTTTTGCTCATGTTATACCGTTATCTGAATTTCCAAGTTGTAAGCATATGCTCTCATTGGAAAAGGATTTGGTAAAAACAGCAATAAAAGAGTTATGTGAAGAAAACCCTATTGTCAAGCAATTGGTTAACATTGGTGCTATTGCAAAGGGTATTTACGATGCAAATACGATTATTCAAGTATTGTGGTTCTATAAGGATTTTGTAGTGGAACTTGAAAGAGAGAAAAATGAAGAGCATTGGCATCTATGCGAAACGGAACAATGGTTGTTGGATAAGTCAAACGCAGAATGTGGATATTGTTACTTGGCATTGCTTAAAGTGGGTTGCACGCTTTCTAAAGACATCCACGATTTCATAGACGAAGCCAAAGCCCACCAATCCATCCACCACTTCGAAGAGAGATCCCACAACCAAACTGACCAATATTCAGCGCAGCCAATGTTGAATAATTGGAGTGAGGATACAGGGTTGTAGGAATGAATGTTTAAAGAATTATCAAAATAAGGAGTAAAGGATTTTAATTAACACAATGCCCGATTGCTTTGTTTAGAAGTGATTTCTAGATTATTATAAGAAATAAAATGATATATCCTGCAATTGTTATAGCAACATACAATCGCCCAAAATCATTGGAACGATTGTTGACTGCCGTCGCTAATGCAAATTACGATGGCTATGCGAATATACCTTTGATTATTAGTGTCGATGGTGGGGGAAATATTACGTGTAAGGTAATCGCTCAAGAATTTAAATGGAAATATGGAGAGAAAGTTGTAATAAATCATTACGAAAATTTAGGGTTAAAAAGGCATATAATATCCTGTGGTGATTTGACAAAAACATATGGAGCTATTATTATGCTAGAGGATGATACAGTAGTTAGTCCATATTTTTATGATTACGCTGTACAAACATCTACGTACTATCAGAACGATACTAAAATTGCAGGTGTATCTTTGTTTTTTTTAAAAAATTCAGAGATGACACAAACCCCCTTTTGGCCAATGTCTAATGGAAATGATGTTTTTTTTGCTCAAGTACCGAGTTCATGGGGACAATGCTGGACAAAGGAACAGTGGGGAAATTTCAAAAATTATTTTGAAACGAATTGTGATAAGGAGTTATCTTCATTACTTCCTCCTCAGGTACAAAATTGGCCTTCAGAATCATCGTGGAAAAAATATTTTTATTCTTACATGATAGAGACTGACTTGTATTTTGTTATTCCTTATGTATCTTATGCTACGAACATGGGGGATAAAGGTGAACATTTTTCAGAACCAACGTTGATGTTTCAGTCGCCATTAATGATGTTTCGTAAAAAGATACAATGTATTCCATTCTGTAAATCAAATGTCGTGTATGATCGATATTTTGAGATGCTAGCAGATTCGATAAAGTCTTTTAGGCAATTGCAAGAGTATGAGTTCGATGTTGATTTAGCAGGGTCTAAACCCCTTTCACAGATACAACGACCATATCTTTTGTCTATTAAAGAGTGTAGAAAGCCTATATGCTCTTATGATATGTCGTTGATACCTGTGGAAATGAACGTGATTCAAAATATAAGGGGAGAATTTATTCATTTCGCAAAAACTGAGGATTTTGTAGAAAAAAGAAACGATTTGGCTTATACTCGCTTAATGCGTTTGTATAGTGAAGTGTGTTATCATATTTCAC
>JAEIGA010008291.1_pt1 | contig 15741 bp, 19 predicted proteins | sample 9270691 | NCBI WGS metagenome assembly JAEIGA01 (sample SAMN17057246, study PRJNA624740) | gut metagenome | biome: biome; isolation source: fecal sample | host: Bos grunniens | place: China: Xizang | collected 2019
AAAGTATTAGATTGCAACATGTCTTAACAAAGCTAAAACCATTGTAGATAAAGCTTTTTAGAAAAAGCCTAATTTTGTAGTATTAGAATTTATTAAAAAATATTGCCTAATTTGCATTTTCTTGCTATAGTTTGTATTGGACTTATATAGTCCTTTAGTAGTACACAAAAAAGAGAGTTTAAAATTATGACATTACCAAACGTAGCGTATTTTTCAATGGAAATCGCAATGGACCAATCACTTAGTACATATTCTGGTGGTTTAGGCTTCCTTGCTGGATCTCACATGTTATCTGCTGGTTACTTACAAATGCCAATGGTTGGTGTGACCATGTTATGGTCTTACGGTTATTATGATCAAAGAATTGACCACTCTGGCAACGTAGAAGTAGCTTATATAAGAAAATATTATGATTATTTAGAAGATACTGGCATTATTGTTGATGTAGACACTTTTGGAGAAAAGGTTAAGGTAAAAGCGTTCAAAGTTAATCCTGAGTTGTTTGGCACTTGTCCTGTTTATCTATTAACAACCGATATTGAAGGAAACAGCGATTGGGCAAAGAGTATTTCACATAGATTATATGATGGAAACGAAAAAATCAGAATTGCACAAGAAACAGTGCTTGGTATTGCTGGTATAAGAGTTCTTCAAGCAGTTGGTTATAAGTTTGATGTTGTACACATGAACGAAGGCCATGCGCTTCCTGCAGCATTTGAATTATTAAGACAAAATAATGGTAACTTGCAAGAGGTAAGAAAACAGACAGTATTTACAACACACACTCCAGTTGCAGCTGGTAATGAAGTTCACTGGGTAGATACGCTTCTTGAAGGCGGATTCTTTGCTGGAGCTAGTCGTGATACAGCAATTCAATTAGGCGGAGAAAACTTCTCATTAACAGTTGCAGCATTAAGAATGTCAAGAATTGCTAACGCTGTATCACAATTACACGGCTTAGTAGCTAATAAGATGTGGGAATGGGTTGAAGATAGATGCCCAATTAGAGCAATTACAAACGCTGTAAACCTTCATTATTGGCAAGATAAGAGAATTAGCGGAGACGCTTCTAATGAAAGACTTTTATCAGTAAAACGCGAGATGAAAGAAGAATTATTTAAATATATCGCAAATGTTGCTGGTAAGAGATTCAATCCTGATGTGTTGACAATCACTTGGGCAAGAAGATTTGCAGATTATAAACGTGCTTGGCTAATCTTAATGGATAAAGATAGAATCAATAAATTATTAGATGAAAATAAGGTACAAATTATTTTCGCTGGTAAATTCCACCCAGATGACGTTATGGGTAAAGAGATGTTTAATAAATTATTGAATAGATCTCACTCATTGAAGAATGTTGTTGTTCTCCCTGGCTATGAATTACAACTTTCAGGAATGTTGAAACGTGGCTCTGATATTTGGTTGAACACACCACTAAGACCATTTGAGGCATCAGGTACATCAGGCATGTCAGCTAATATGAACGGTGCGCTACACTTATCAATCTTTGATGGCTGGACAGTAGAGGGAACATTTAATGGTATTAATGGCTACACTGTAGAATATGAAGGACTTGATGATGATATGCCATGGGAAGAAAGACATTGGAAAGACCATGAATGTGTAATGGATATTATCGAAAACCAAATTATTCCGACTTATTATAATAATAAAGAAGAATGGGCAAGATTGATGAAACAGGCAATTAGAACATCTGAAGCATACTTCAATTCTGATAGAATGGTAATTGAATACTATAATAGATTATATGCTCCGATAGCTCATGATGATTGCTCAGCTGGTGAAAAGAAAAAAGAAATGAATATTTCTGAAACACCAACATTTGATGCTTGGACATATTCAAATATTAAATAGATATTTATTGATAAACTAGAAATAAAGAGATGAGCATTTTTAAAATGCTCATCTCTTTTAGTAACTTAAATTTCTTGGTAAGGATTTGTTTTTTGGGGTCGAACAGCTGAACACGCTATTACCCTTTCCCGAAGGAGAGGGGAAGATGTGATTCAAGCACTGAATGACGTGTAAAACATAACCCTATAAATTCTTCGCTGCCTCTAAATTAATTTACTGATTTAATAATTCCTACAATTTTTCCAATCAAAGTTAATTCTTCTATAATTGTCCCATTTATTGTACGAGTTCTATATTCAGGGTTATCTGATTTTATTATTATTTCATCTAAATTTTTTGATAAGCGTTTGACATAAAATTCATTATTAAAACAAAATACATAAATTTTATTATCCTGTATCTGATTTCCATTCCAATGCTCTACGATAAGCTTATCTCCGCTATCAATTGTCGGTGCCATACTATTTCCCGATGCATTAATCATTGAATATTTTTTTTGTTTAGAATAATCATCAATCAACAGCGAAGAAAAAGATAGTTTGATTTTTTCATCAGAAAAAACAATATTTCCATCTCCGCAGCTCGCAAAAACATCCGTATAATAATTAAGATTTATAATGTCACTGTTATCTCCATCCGAATTCAATAAAGATATTCCAAAAAAATCTTCTATTTTCTTTATCTCACTGACAGTCACTTGGCTATTATTTTTGATTCTATTACTAATTGTTTGCCTTGTAACTCCTAAGCTCTCTGCTAATAACGACTGATTTACATATCGTTCAGTCTTTTTCGATAGTATTGTTAATAAATCTTCTAGTTTCATGTTTCACCAAATAATTTACAAAAATTAAACTTGACATTTGTATCATATCGTCTTACAATTAAACACAAGATGTAAGTTGTTACTTGATATTTAATCATATAATATTACATCTGTCAATCGTCGCTTATCACAATTAATATTGATCAGACGGAAAGTTAATGGAAGAGGTCTTTGTATATGAGCTACAAATACAATGTTTCTTGCAGTGAAACAGTTTCTAAAAATTGGACGCCTACAGCAATTGATTGTTATTCAATAGGCTGTTCTTGTTCTAAATGCAACTTATATAGGATATATTTCTTAAAAAGTAATATTCGTTGCAGAATGAAAGACACTGTAATTGAGCTAGTAAGAAGATTAGGTACCCCGAAGGAGGAGAGTTATGATCAGCAATAGAAAACAAATTTGTAAAATTAATGGAAGCAAAGGCGGAAGACCAAAGCAAGACTCATCAATACGCATTGAATTACCAGATATTAATTTAGTAATTCTTACCCCCACCCAATATGGGTCATTATTAGAAAAATACGGTTATGACCTATTAAGAAAAGCTTTGTTAATACTTGATAACTGGCTTTTGCACGGAGGCAGAGCCTCTAAAAAATATATTGGGAAAAATAATTATGCGCATTTTCGTTCAGACGGCTGGGTTATAAACGAAGCTAAATTAACGAAGAAAAGGCTAGATTAACTATCTAGCCTTTTTCTTAAAACATATTTTTTACAAAAGCCCGACGAATACTTTCTTCTTTGTCCAAAATTGCTTCTGTCAAACTACCTTTATTAGCAAAACTTCCCTTTAGCTTTTTGCTAGATTTATCAAGCGCTTCACTAAGAATATATCCTTCTCCATGAGAAGCTGTATGAATTCTATCTTTATTACTACCAATAAAACCTAAGAATTTTTTCTTTGTATAATTTTTAAAAATAACACTAACAGAGCTTTCAACCAAATCGTGGGCTTTTTTATATGCATAAAATATGACATCAACATCGTGTATTTTGCAAAAATTCTTTACTGTTGTATTATTTTTGAAAGCAGATTCAAGTCCTTGTCTATATTTTTTAAAATCTTTATTATTATATAAACCTTCATATCTAACACTTCTAATTGCTTTGAAATTAGTATTATTAATTGTATTTGGGATTTGTACATTGCCTATAACTTGCATAAATATCTCCTTTTGTACTGACGACTAAGTATTAATTATTATACTGCAAATCTAAAGTGCACGATATCTCCATCTTGAACTATATATTCTTTGCCCTCAAGACGAGTCACGCCTTTTTCTTTGCAAGCAGTATAAGAGCCACATTCTATAAAATCCTTATATGATGTAACTTCTGCTCTAATAAAACCTTTTTCAAAATCTGTATGAATAACACCCGCTGCTTGAGGAGCCTTTGTATTAGCAGAACAAGTCCAAGCGTGGACTTCTTTTTCACCAGCAGTAATAAATGTAATTAAATTCAATAATCGATAGACAGATTTAATCATTTTATCAATACCGCTATCCTCAACGCCTAATTCTTCTAAGTATTCTTTTGCGCCTTCTTCTCCAAGTTCTACGAGTTCTTCTTCAATGCGTGCGCAAATAATAACAGTTTGAGCACCGTGTGATTTTGCATATTCTTCTACGCGTTTTGTATATTCATTTCCTTCTTTTAAATCAAACTCAGAAACATTTGCGCAGTATATCACTGGTTTTACAGACATTAAATTGAGCTGTTTAATTGCTGTGATTTCATCTGAATTAAAATGTTCTTCAAGATTAATAAATTTACCTTCTCCAAGCATTTCTTGAAGTTTAAGAAGAGCATTATTTTCTATAACCGCTTCTTTATCTCCACCTTTTGATTGTTTTTGAATTCTTTGTATACGTCTTTCAACAGATGCTAAATCAGCAAGTGCAAGTTCAGTATTGATTATTTCGATATCACTAATAGGATCAACTTTTCCAGCTACGTGAATTGTATTTTCATCATCAAAGCAACGAACAACTTGAATTATTGCATCCACTTCTCTTATATTATGTAAAAATTGGTTTCCAAGTCCTTCTCCTTGACTAGCTCCTTTAACTAATCCAGCTATATCAACAAATTCAATAACCGTAGGTATAATTTCTTTTGCTTTACACAATTCTAAAAGGACTTTTAATCTTTCATCTGGAACGGTTACAACTCCCACGTTTGGTTCAATTGTACAAAATGGATAATTCGCACTCTGTGCGTTTTTTGTTGCAGTCAATGCATTGAATAAAGTTGATTTACCTACATTTGGAAGTCCAACTATACCAGCTCTAAGCATATTTTATTCCCTTTCGATTAGTGTATCTACAAAATTATAATATCACAAATATTATTTAGAAGCTTAAAATTCTTACATTGTTTGGTGTACTTGTAAAAAAGTATTAATTATGCTAAAATTGACGAAGAATTATATACCACGAGAGAGATGAGGTTATTCAATGAGTCACGGGCATTGGATGGTAGAACGAGTTATATTTGGTCAAAATATGACTTTTAATATGGATACACTTATTACAATGTGGGCTGCAATGGCTTTTTTATTAATTGTAGCATTCATCGGAACAAGGAAAATTTCAATTTTTCCTTCAAAGCTACAATTGATATTTGAAAAAATACTCGGTTATTTTGATAACTTAGTTAATGATATGATTCATCACGGAGGAAGACAACATTTTCCACTGATTATGTCCTTATTTTTGTTCATTGTAACAGCAAATTTAATGGGACAATTACCTTTAAGAATTTTTGAACTCAAGCAAGGTGAGATAGCTTCACCAACTAATGATATAAATTTAACAGCTGGCTTGGCTATTATTGTGCTTGTATATTACGTAATACATGGCTTAATAAAGAAAAAAGCGAGTTTCTTCTTCAAAGGGTTTTCTTTTGAAGGAATTATAGAGCTTTTTGTAGAACTCTTAGATATGGTTACAAGACCGTTGACATTAGCTCTTCGACTTTTTGGAAACATCCTAGCGGGAGAAATATTGATTACGGCAATGATAGGATTAATGGCGTGGGGACTACCACTTCCATTTATGTTTTTTGAAATTTTGGTTGCTTGCATTCAAGCTCTAGTATTTACAATGCTTACTACAGTTTATATAGCAACCGCAGTAAATGATAATCATTAAAAATATTAATAGATAAGAAGGAGATTTAAAATGGCAGACGTACAAACAATTTCAGAAATGGCTCAATTAGGTGCAGGTATTGCAATCGGTTTTGGTGCAACAGGTGCTGGTCTTGGTATTGGTTTTGCAACAAAAGGTTTGATGGATGCAATTTCAAGACAACCAGAAATCGCTGGTAAAGCAATGGGTTTCTTCTTGCTAGGTGCTGCATTAGCTGAAGCTTGTGCAATTTATGCATTAATTATAGCTCTTAAATTATCAGGAATGATGGGTTAGTAAATATATTTTAGTTTGTATAAATATTTACAAGCTTAAAGGAAAGAAAAATGGAATTTAATGCAACTTTTTTAGCAACAATACTAACATTCATCGTGTTTGTCTTTTTGATGAACAAGGTTCTGTATGCTCCGATTCTTAATATAATGGAAGAGCGTAGAGCTTTTATTGATGGAAATTATAAAGAAGCTGAAGATAACGATATCAGATCACAAGGTCTTGCAGAAGAAAAAGAAGAAAAGTTACTAGAAGCAAGGGACGAAGCAAAAGAAAAATACACAGAAATCGTTAATGATTTCAAAAATAAACGTGATGATATTATCACAAGCGCGCAAGATTCTGCTAAAGAAAAATTAGAGCAATCAAGAATTGAGCTCGAAAATATTTCCAATGAAGCTAAAAACAGTTTAAAAAGTTCTATGACAGACTTAGCGAATGATATTGTTGAAAAAGTTATCGGGTATAGAAGTGAAATTCAAAGCTTCAATGAAGATGCTATTAATAAAGTTTTGTGGGAAAAATAGACAATGGAAAACCTTATTTTATTTATAGATTATATAGCGAGGACAAATTTATTTAACTTTGTTATATTTTTGTCTATTATAATTTTCATCCTAAAGAAAATCAACATTTCTTCAAAACTAGAAAAACAACAGATTTTAGTAAAGGATTCAATAATTGAGTCAGAATCCGCAAAAGTAAGATCAGAAGAACGCTTAAGAGATATAGAAGATTCAATGGCTCATATTGAAGAAGAAATTGATGCAATTTTGGAAAAATCAGAAGATAACGCGAAAATTCTCGGCGAAAAAATCTTACTTGATGCTCAGAATAGTACAATTACGATACAAGAAAATGCTAATAAGGCTTTAGACAATAGCCGTATGATTTTGAAAAATGAATTATTGAAGCGTGCTTCTTTGGCTTCGGTTGAAGTTGCAAAAAATCATATTATAAATGAGCTTACATTAAATCAAGAATTGCACGATAAGCTTATTGATGAAAGCATTGAAGCAATAGAAAGAGCAGGATTATAATGGCAGGAGTTAAGGATAAAAATTCCGAGTTAGTGGCAAAAAGATGGGCTCTTGCTTTGATGGAACTAGCTCAAGAAGATCAAAATATTTCTAAAGAAGATATCTTAGATGATTTACTTGAAATAGCGGAGACTATTCAAGCTTCTGAGGAATTATCAAACGTAATAAATAATCCATCAATTTCAACAGAAGAAAAACAAATTGTACTTTGCAAACTTTTTCAAAACTCTATTATGCCTATTGTGTATAACTTTATTTATGCATTAAATTTAAGAAAACGCATATCAATTATTTCTGAAATAGCGATAGAATTTGAAAAAGAACTTGAAAAAGTCAAAAACATGACTCGCGTAAATATAACTTCAGCAATTGAATTGAATGATGAACGCAAAGAGGAAATAAAAACAAAAATTGCTGAAAAATTAAGTAAAGAAATAATCGTCGATTGGGGCGTTGATAGCGATATTATTGCGGGACTTATTTTTAATATTGATGAAATGATAATTGACAATAGTATCAAACATAAACTAGAAGATTTAAGTAAAGAAATAATAAAGGGATAATAATCAGTAAGTTATAAAAGGCGGTAAAATAATCTAGTATTTTACCGAAGGATATAAAAAAACTTGTAATTTAAATAAGCAAAATACGAAAAATTTTCAATATAAGTAAGAAAGGATAATGTAAAAGATGGCAGTAATTAATCCTGATGAAATTAGTTCAATATTAAAAGAGAATATCAGAAACTATGAAGCAAAAGCAGAAGTTTCTAATGTAGGCTCTGTGCTTGAAGTAGGGGACGGTATTTGTCGTATCTACGGGCTAAGAAATGTTATGTCAAACGAACTTGTTGAATTTGAAGATGGCAAAGGTACATTAGGTATTACCTTGAACCTTGAAGAAGACAACGTAGGGGTTGTTATTTTAGGTGAATATACTCATATTAAAGAGGGAATGAGTGTTAAGACAACAGGAAGAATTGCTTCTGTTCCTGTAGGTGACGCACTTATTGGTAGAATAGTTAACCCAACAGGCAGACCAATTGATGGTAAAGGTGATATTATTACAGATAAATCCCGTGCAATTGAAAGAGTTGCACCAGGTATTGTTGCTCGTAAATCAGTTCACCAACCTCTTCAAACAGGTCTTACAGCAATTGACGCGTTAACACCAATCGGTCGTGGTCAGCGTGAGCTTATTATTGGCGATAGACAGACAGGTAAAACTGCTATTGCAATTGATACAATTTTAAACCAAAAAGGTGGAGATGTAATTTGTATTTACGTTGCGGTTGGTCAAAAAGCTTCAACAGTTGCTCAATTAGCGAAAACTCTTGAAAAACACGGCGCAATGGAATATTCAATTATTGTATCAGCGACCGCTAATGAGCCAGCTCCTCTTCAATATATTGCACCTTTTGCTGGGGTTGCTATGGCTGAAGAATTTATGGAACAAGGAAAACACGTTTTAATCATATATGACGATTTGACTAAACACGCACAAGCTTATCGTGCGATGTCATTACTTCTTAAAAGACCACCTGGACGTGAAGCATATCCTGGTGACGTGTTCTATCTACACTCAAGATTATTAGAAAGAGCTGTAAAATTATCAGACGAGCTTGGTGGTGGAAGTATTACTGCGCTTCCTATTATCGAAACTCAAGCTGGTGACGTTTCTGCTTATATTCCGACTAACGTAATTTCAATTACAGACGGTCAAATTTTCTTAGAAACTGGATTGTTCAACTCTGGCGTAAGACCTGCGATTAACGCTGGTTTATCAGTTTCTCGTGTAGGTGGTGCGGCTCAAACTAAGGGTATTAAACAAGTCGGTGGTCAGCTTCGTCTAGATTTGGCTCAGTTTAGGGAATTAGAAGCGTTTGCTCAGTTTGCATCCGACTTAGATGCTGCAACTAAGAAACAACTTTTGAGAGGTCAAAAGTTAACCGAAGTTCTTAAACAGCCACAATATAGACCTTTGAGTGTTTCACAACAAGTTACAATTTTATTTGCAGCTAACGAAGGTTACTTAGATGAAATTGATAATAAAAAGGTTCAAGAATATAAAGCTGGTTGGTTTGAACATTTTGAAGCAAATATGCCAGAATTAGATAAACGCTTGAATGAAGGCGATAAGTTATCTGATGAAGACAAAGAGGCATTAAGAGCTCAATTAGAAGCTTACGGAAAAACATTATAACAAAAGTGACCAAGACACGAAGTGACCAAGTGCCCAAGAAAATCGCTTGATCACTTGATCACTTGATCACCTGATCACTTGGAGAAATTATGCCAAACTTAAAAGATATTAAAAGCAGAATAGGAAGTGTCCAAAACACTAAAAAAATTACAAAAGCGATGAAGATGGTTGCAGCTGCAAAGGTAAAAAAAGCAGAAAATACCGTTAAGGCTGCCCGTCCGTTTTCTGATGAACTTTTGAAGCTAACAAGAAAAATGCTTGCAACAGTTAGCGAGTATTCGTTGAATGGATTAAAGGTAGAAAGAGGGCTTGACAATTATCCAGCACTATTAACCAGACGTGAAGTCAAATCTGAAGGACTCCTTGTAATCACATCTAATAAAGGATTAGCTGGAGCGTATAATGCGAATATTATAAAAACTGCTTTAAGAAGAGTTAAAGAAAATACAGAAAAAGGAATCCATACAGTAATTTATCCAGTGGGTCAAAAGGCTATATCGGGTTTCCGCCATAAAACTGGAGATTTTGAACTAAGAGATGGGTATACCGCTGTTGCAAATGAGCCTACTGCTACAGGTGCAAATCTTATAGCTGAGGATATCGCAAATGATTTCGTTTCTGGGAAAATTGATAAGATTGATATTATAACAACACATTTTAATAATATGATGTCTTATAATATCGTTGATTGGGAAATTTTACCTGTTGAGATAGAAAAAGCGGAACGCCATGAATTAGATCCTGTTATGGATTTTGACCCAAGTGCCAATGGTGTCTTACAACAACTTGTGCCAATGTTCATAACAAATTCTATATATCAAGCTCTTCTTGAAGCAAATGCAAGTGAATTAGCTTCTCGTATGACAGCGATGTCAGCGGCTTCAAATAACGCAGAAGAAATGATTACAACACTTACAATTGATTATAATAAAGCTCGTCAAGCAGCGATTACTCAAGAACTAGTCGAAATTGTATCAGGGGCCTCTGCTATTTAGAAGCGCAAAAATATTTTTTTCAGGGTTTTATACTCTTGAAGGCCGAAATTATGACTAGAGTACCTACGTATAATTATAATAATGATTTTACCAGATATAAGTATCTTGAACGCGTGGATCAATCACCTGAGTATCCAGATATTGCAACAATTTCTGCGGCAGAGAGATTTATGCTTAGGAGAAACCACTCTCATAGAAAAGAATCTACTAATGATAAAATAAAAGCTGCAACGGGAGCAATCGTTGGTACCATTGTTCCAATGTTATTAATGATGAAAAAACAAAAAATAAAAAATCCGTTTAAATTAAATTATGGCCTTAAAGAGATGCTTATTTTATCTGCTACATCAGTTATTGGCGGTGTAGGAGCTGGAATGATAGGAAACGATAAAACAACCAATCAGAACAAATGCAAAGAAGGTGTTTTTCAGTTTATGAACGCAGCGGTTCCGACTTGGCTTGCTGCAGCCACATTGCGTTGGTGTGAAACTACAAAAGGCATGAACAATAATTTCGCTAAAATTATAGCTACTGCAGTTACAATTTTAGTTGGCATGCAAGGCTCTGCATCTGTATCTAATTTGATTTGCGACCCTAAAGATAAGCACCCAGATAGAAAATTGACTTTCTTAGACTCATTAGCTAATATTGATGACTTAGTTGGGGTTCTTGTACTTGCAAAATTCCCAATTGTAGAAAAATTACACTTAGATAAATTATTGCCAGCAATTTATGCATTTTGCGGCTATAGAGCAGGTAAAAGTAATTAATAAATTATTTAATAAGAAGAGGACATTTTTTAATGAGCTCTTTGTACTTGCTAATCAATTCTTCTGGCATATACATTGCAACGCTACCTAAAAATTTGGTATCAAATTTTCTACCTTTTGGAGTCATTGCAATAACTTTTTTTATTTTATCTTCAACATCTTTTGAAAAAAATCTTTTTCCTCTTAAATAGTGTAATGCATGTGAATTTAATGCTGCGTCTGATACAATTTCAAAATTTTCTAAGCCTCGTTTCATGCAATGTTCTACCTCAATTTGATCGGCAATTTTACCAAACCCAGAGTATAATTTTGGATACATATTTTCAATAAAATTTACTATTACCCCTTTTGAGGTATCAGTTAGGTGAACATGGCCAATAGGAATTTTTTTATCCTTAACAACATACTTGGTAAATTTTCCTTCATACACAGGTGGAGTCGAAAATTCTATTGATACAGGTACTTGTGATTGTAATTTTTTGGAGTAAATCATATTTTAAGTAAAGCAACTGAAGATGAAAAATTGCCTAACTTCTTAACAATGTTAAGAGGCGGCGGGATGATTTTCATCCCGCCGCCTCTTATTAAATCCTATTACTAAATATTGGCTAATTTCTTATAATAATCATGCGATTGTTCAAACTTATAAGCAATATTAAATAATTTAGCTTCGCTCAACTGTGGAGACATAATTTGTAGGCCAATAGGCATTCCTTCTGAATCAAATCCAGCTGGAATACTCATTGCAGGAATACCCGCTAAATTTGCCGTAATAGTTCCAATATCAGTTAGATACATCGCAAGTGGATCATCGACTTTTGAGCCTATATCAAACGCTGTATTTGGACAAGTTGGTGAAATTAAAGCATCTACTTGCGCAAAAGCTCTTAAAAAGTCCTCAGTAACAACCCTACGTAATTGTTGAGCTTTTTTATAATAAGCATCATAATAACCAGAAGATAATGCATAAGTTCCTAACATTATTCTTCTTTTTACTTCAGGTCCGAAGCCTTCTGCTCTTGATTTGCAATACATATCAAGAAGATTTTCTGCATTATCTGCTCTATGACCATATCTAACACCATCAAACCTTGCTAAATTAGAACTGCATTCAGCTGTTGCAAGGATATAATAGATTCCAATTGAGTGTTTAAGATTTGGTAATGATATTTCTATAATTTCCGCACCTAAAGATTTATATGTATCAATAGCTGCTTGCATTGCTTTTGCTACATCAGGAGCAAGCCCTTCTGATACCAATTCCTTAACAACACCAATTTTCATACCTTTAATATCATTATTCAAACTTGCCCTGTAATTCTGTACCGGCAAATTTAATGATGTTGAATCGTGAGGATCGTATCCCTCAATAACCTCAAGAAGCGCAGCAGAATCTTCAACTGTTCTTGAGAATGGCCCGATTTGGTCAAGAGATGAGGCAAATGCAATTAATCCATATCTTGAAACTTTGCCATAAGTTGGCTTCATACCAACAATTCCGCAAAAACTTGCTGGTAAACGAATACTTCCGCCAGTATCAGAACCTAATGCAAGCGCCGATTCACAGGCTGAAACAGCTGCTGCTGAACCGCCAGATGAACCTCCTGGAACCTTGTTTAAATTCCATGGATTGTGAACTTTTTTAAACGCAGAGTTTTCATTAGATGAGCCCATTGCAAATTCATCTAAATTAGCTTTCCCTACGATAGGAATAAAATTATCAAGTAATTTTTGTGTAACCGTAGCATTATAAGGCGATACAAAGTTTTCTAGGATTTTACTAGACGCAGTTGTTCGTGAACCTATTAAATTCATATTATCCTTTAACGCTAGAGGAACGCCCGCTAAAAGCGGTAACTCTTCGCCAGCTGCTAATTTTTCGTCAACTTTTTTCGCAGTATTTAAAGCAATATCCTCAGTCAACGAATTAAATGCACCGAGCTTTTCATCAATGTCTTTAATCCTTTGAATTGAAGCTTGTGTTAATTCAGTTGCAGATATTTCTTTATTCTTAATTGCGCTAAACTGTTCCATTGCGCTTTTCTTTAATAATTCTTGCATATTATCTCCTCAATTTCCATTGCAAGTATTATATCACAAAGGCTAGAATAGTTACAAATTAAAAAGATACTGCAAAAATTTCTTACAGTATCTTCTTTAATCTCTTTTCCCTTATCTTAATTTTTAAGTTGATTTATTATTATTGTTGTTATCTAAATACTTATAATCTAAAAGGCTTGAATCACTTATATTGTCTACGTCATAATACATTGACATGTTTGAAACAACTCTATTTATATCAGAGAGCTTTTGCTTCTCTAAATCAGATTCTACACCATATACTTGGATTTCTTGATTTGTAACTTTTCCATCTTTATTTTTATCTATTTCATTGAAATGATTCAAGACAGTCTCCTGTAATGACGTACTCATGCCCGCAGCACCACCTAAAGCAGCTATTTGCTCTCTTGTAAGCCCTTGAGTTGCCATTTGAGACATTATATTTTGAATCTCATTTGCAGAAATTTTTCCATCTTCATCCGAATCCATTAAATTAAAATTGTTTGTAATATATGAAGCGAAGGTATTATTAATATTAGGGTTTGTCAAAACATTCGAATTAGATAACGCTTTATTGAGATTCTCTAAAGTTATCCCATCAGCATATTGTCCTGATAATTGAGCAAATGTATTAGTTAGCCCTGCATTTATACCTGTGAACAAAGAAGTTCCGTCTAATCGTTTACCCATAATTGCTCTCCTGATACTTGTACTTATATATTATCTAGTTTAATGTTTTTATTAAAAAAGTCAAATATTTAATTAAAGAATTGTAAGACTAGAAAGACTTGAAACATGTGTTATAATTATATATAGGATGTTTAAACGTATATGTAAAATAACTTTTATCGCACATGGAGCTACTGTCTATTCAATGGACGGGATTGTTAATGATACTCTAAAGTATCCAAAATTAAATGAGTTTGGAGAAGAAGAAACCGAAAATGTCTGCGAGTATTTAGAAAAACGCGGTGTTGCTTATGATAAAGTTTATTCAAGCCCTAATGCTTGTTGCACGCAAACAGCACAAATTATTGCAAAATTGTTTAAACAAAAACCAATGACGATTAATTTATTGCAAAGAAATCATGGCGCTTGGCATGGAAATTTTTATGCTGATATATTTAAAGAAAACGGCTCCGCAGCTTTAGTCAACACCCCTGAGAATGGTGAAGCCTTAAATGCGTTTAATAAAAGAATTTCAAAAGAACTTGATAAGATTATCAAAGAAAACAAGGGAAATAGAATTATTATCGTAACAACGCCAGAAATTATTCAATCTGCAATCGCAAAGACTCTCGAAATTACACCAGAGAATCAGCATAAAATATTGATTAAGACTGGCTCGTTAACACAAATAAGCTATTTCGAGGGCTGGTCAAGTGTTATTTATAGCGGATATGTTCCTCTATAAATTATCCATTGTAATGCTTTACAAGCTCAGTTCTATAACGCTTATACTGCTGATTTAAATCAGTTCTTTCAATTGCTTTATTAATTGCCCAAATAGCGCCTTCATAGTTGTGTATTTGCTCATAAGCATAGGCTAAATAATAATACGCAAACGCAGTATCCTCTTGCTCAGCCTGATATTTCAAAGCATGAACACGCTTTATATCGATGCGTGATTTCTTTTTCTCATATTGCTTGAAATCCTCTTGAGCTTCAAGATGGTTTCCTAGAGCTTCGTTTACCTTGCTTCTACGTTTGTATAAAAAATAACTCTCATCGTCGCTTCCGACTTCGTTAATCGCTTGATTTAAGTAATCCAGAGCAAGCCTTTTATCAGAATACATACAAGCTAAAGCTTTTTCGTACAAATCCTTTATTCTATCTGTTTTAACGAGAGTTGTATCAAACGAATAATTGATTGTTATATATTGCCTTGAGGTATTTTCTGGAAAATTCCCAAATGGCTCTGACTTATGAATAGCATTGACCGCAGACTCATCATAAATCGGATTACCGGAACTTTCTAAGATTTCACCAGAGATAACATAGCCTTCCCTATCAACCTTGAATAAAACACGAATATGCCCTGTTTCTAAAAAATCCGGTGCAATCCAATTTTTCTGTAATTTTTCACGCACATTTGACATATAGCCAGAAAAATCTGCTTGAACTTGCTGATTCCTCGTTGGCCGATTATAATAGGATTCGTATCCTGACCCCAAAACATCAAGAATAGAAAACACACTTATAAAAACGAGTAATAAAAACTTTTTCATAAATTTATTCTAAATTAAATAGATATAGAATACAAATTTTTTTACGGTTTTTTGTTGAACAGCTGAATACATCAACCGTACAAATGTATGAGCGGAGCGAATTACAGTTGCGGGTGAGGGTTGGTTACTTCGTTAGCTGAACAGTCCGTTACCGCTTTGTCCACACACCCCCTGTCATGCTGAATTTTACTTGTCATCTTCGAGCTTTTATAATAAGCTGGATCCCCAAAAACTTCGTTTTTGAGGATGACGCAAAAGTTTGATAATCCAAGTTTGTAGACATTAAAATTAACCGTCAGGCGGT
>JAEIGA010008292.1_pt1 | contig 15740 bp, 10 predicted proteins | sample 9270691 | NCBI WGS metagenome assembly JAEIGA01 (sample SAMN17057246, study PRJNA624740) | gut metagenome | biome: biome; isolation source: fecal sample | host: Bos grunniens | place: China: Xizang | collected 2019
ATTCCTGCGCCAGATTATCCAACGGGCGGTATCTTAATGGGCAGAGCAGGTATTAAACAAGCATACAAAACGGGTAGGGGTGGCTTTGTTTTAAGGGCTAAAACCGAGATTGAAGAATATTCTAACGATAGGGAAAGAATTGTCGTTACAGAGATTCCTTATCAAGTAAATAAAGAAGAATTAAGAAAGAGCATTGTTTCGCTTGTTAAAGACAAAAAGGTTGAGGGAATTAACGATATTAGAGACGAGTCGGACCGCCACGGAATGAGATTAGTTATAGAACTTAAAAGAGATGTAAATGCTCAAGTTGTTTTAAACACCTTGTATAAACATACAAATCTTCAAATTAAGGACGGAATTATACTTCTTGCACTCGTAGACGGGGAACCTAAGGTTATAGGACTAAAAGAGATTTTAGAACACTATATAAATCACCAAAAAGAAGTTATAAAAAGGCGTACGGCATTCGACCTTAAAAAAGCAGAAGAGAGAGAACATATTGTTAAGGGTCTTGTAATAGCACTTGCAAACATTGACGAAGTTATTGAAATTATTAAAAAATCTCCAGATAAAGCTAGCGCTATGGCTTCTCTTTGCCAAGCATTTGAACTATCAGATAGACAAGCAAATGCAATTTTAGAAATGAAACTTCAAAGATTAACCTCTATGGAAGTGGAAAAACTAAACGAAGAATTAAAAGAACTAGAACTATTTGTTGCCGACCTTAAAGATATTTTATCAAATCCAGATAGAGTAAAAGAAATTCTTAAAAAGGATATGCAAGAAATTAAGGACAAATATTCTACTGAAAGAAAAACGGAATTATCCTACGACTATGGTGATATTGACGAAAGTGATTTAATTCCTGTAGAAGACGTCGTTGTAAGTCTAACTCACTTTGGATACGTAAAAAGGGTTCCTGTTGCAGAATATAGAACACAACACAGAGGTGGTAGAGGCGTAACTGCTCATAAGCCTAAGGAAGAAGACTTTATTGATAATATGTTCGTTACTTCTTCGCACGACGATATATTGTTCTTTACGAATATGGGCAAGGTTTATAGCATAAGGGCATTTATGATTCCAGAAGCACAAAGAACGGCAAGAGGTAGGGCAATAGTTAATTTGTTAGAACTTCAAGAAGGTGAAAAAGTCCGTGCTATGATACCTCTTAAAAAAGGACAAACGGGATTTATAGCGCTTGCTACTAAAAACGGCTTAATTAAAAAGACTTCTCTTAATGAATTTGCAAGTATCAGAAGAACTGGTAAAATTGCAATTAGCATTGTAGAGGGTGATGAACTTATGTCGGTTGGCTTAACTTCTGGTGAAAATAATATTATTATGGCTTCTCGTGAAGGCAAGTGCATTATGTTTAGCGAAAAAGACGTTCGTGCAACTGGCAGAGATACTCAAGGTGTTAAGAGTATGGAACTATCTAGCACCGATTATATGGTAGATATGGCAGTTGTTCACGAGGGATTAGAAGTTATTACAATGACCGAAAACGGCTATGGAAAGAGAACTGATATAAGTGACTATAGGGTGCAAAACCGTGCCGGAAAGGGTGTTAAAGCGGGCGTATTTAATGCGAAGACTGGTAATTTAGTAAGCCTAAAACTAATTTCAGAAAATGATGACGTTATGATTATAACGGAATCTGGCACTATAATAAGGGTTGCAGCAACGGATATAAGCAAGATTGGTAGAGACACTCAAGGTGTTAGAGTAATGAAAATTGATGGCGAAACTTCTGTTTCAAGCATTGCAATTTCACCAAAGGGTGAAGATGCAGAAGAAGTTGTTGAAGAATAAAATTTAAAAAGCAACCATAAATTAAAAAATTATAAATTAAAAAATCCGCTTTATTGCGGATTTTTTGTTTGTAAAAATATTAAAAATTTTAATTCAATTAAAGTAGTGGGATAGATGCTAAATAAATAACGTCCTTTCTATCTTTTGCATTGCCTTCTGCTAAAACGAAGGCTTTTTTTGTAACGATACCGCCTGCAAGTTCAACTAGTTTTTCTAATCCAGCTAAACTTTCGCCAGTAGATACAACGTCATCTACAATAGCAACTTTTTTTCCAGAAATTAAGTCTATATCTTTTTTTGAAAGATGAAATTCTTGCTCTTTTCCCGTTGTGATAGAAGAACCATAACTAACAGATAGTCCATCTTGCATATAAAGTTTTTTAGATTTTCTAGCAACTGCATAGTTTGGCATATTTAGTTCTCTAGCAACAACGTGCGTTAGTTGTAAACCTTTAGATTCAGCAGTAACTAAAACTTCAACGCCATCTAATAATTTGGCAAGTTCTTTTCCACAATGTTCAGTTAAAACTTGGTCCCCATGAAGATTAAAAAAAGCAATATTTATTCCACTAGGAAGTGGAAGAATTGGCAATTTTGTAATCATACCACTAATATTGACTTCAAAAAATTTTTGACTCATAATATGTTTTCCTTTACATATATTTATTTTTAATTATTATAACATAAAAAAAACGGATTGTCCAAAAATAACTCATATTTTTAAATTTTTTTGCATAATTTTAACTTGTAAAAGGGAGATATTTATGTATTTTTGGACAAAACAAGTAGACGAAGTAGTTAATACCTTTAATTCTAATGTAAACCAAGGATTAAACAAAACAATTCTTGAAAGAAACAAAAAATTATATGGACAAAACGTAATTACAAAAGACAAAAAAATTTCACTTTTTAAAAGAATAATAAACGTATTAAAAGAGCCAATGCTTATAATTTTAATTTTTGCATTTATTATTGCTTTTGGAACTAGTTTTGGTGAATATCTTAAAACCAAAAAAGCGGATTTTACGGAATGTATAGGCGTTTTTATGGCGATTTTTTTATCTACGTTTATAACCTTGGTTATGGAAGGTAGTTCTAAAAAAGCCTTTGAAATGCTAGGAAAATTGTATGATAATATATCAGTTAAAGTTATTAGAAATGGAAAAGTAGAACTTGTTAAGAAAGAGGAAATTACAGTTGGTGATATTGTCTTGCTTGAAAGCGGAGATAAAATTGTAGCAGACTGTAGAATAATAAAGGCAAATAATTTTTCTGTAGACGAATCTGCGCTAACTGGCGAGAGTCTACAAGTTTTTAAGAGTGAAAACAAATTATCCAACATAAATACACCATTAGCAGAAAGAATCAACTGTGTTTTTGCCGGGACTTACGTTTCCTCAGGAAATGGAAAGGCAATAGTAACAGACGTTGGGGACAATACAGAAATTGGCAAAATAGCACAAAATTTAAAGGGTGAAAAGCAAATAAAAACTCCTTTAGAACAAAAACTTGCAAGTCTTGGCAAAAAAATTACTATAATAGGAATAATTTGTGCTTTATTAGTATTTGTTGTTTCTTTTTTAAGGCTATATTTTAGTCAAAATCTTATTTACAAAAACGTGCAAGAATTATTTATATCTTGTATTATCCTAATAGTTGCAACTGTTCCAGAAGGACTTCCAACAATAGTTGCAATGTCGCTTGCCTTAAATATGATAAAACTTGCAAAACAAAATGCGCTAATAAAGAAAATGATTGCAACTGAAACGGCAGGGGCAATAAGCGTTATTTGCACGGATAAAACTGGAACGCTTACACAAAACAAGATGAGCATAGAAAAATTATTTATAGACAAAGATTGTAGGGAAACAAAAAATTATATAAGCGATATAATTATAAAAAATATATGCCTAAACACAACGGCAGAGGTTGTGAAAAAGGCAAATAAATTTACTAGATTTGGAAGTGCTTCCGAATGTGCAATGCTTGAGTACGTTTATAAAAATCAAAAGATAGATTATGATAGTTTAAGAAATACTTATAAAATAATAGATAGAGAACCATTTTCCAGTCAAAAAAAATATATGTCTTCAACGGTGAAGATTGACGGGGAGGAGGTAACGTTTTTTAAGGGTGCCCCAGAGGTTATCTTAGATAAATGCGCACTGACAGAGTCGGAAAAGAAAAAAATAATAAATTCTATAGAAAAAAATCAACAAAATGCAAGAAGAGTAATTTGTTTTTCGCACGAAAAAAACAAAAAGTGTGAATTTGATGGATACGTGAGCATTGTAGACCCAATAAGAGAAGACGTAAAGCACGCTATAAATTTGTGCAAGAAAGCGGGTATAAAAATTAAAATATTAACTGGTGATAATTATTTAACTGCTACTGCCGTTGCAAAGGAATTAGGGGTTGTAAGAGGTCAAGAAGAGGTTGTAAACGCAAAAGATATCGAAAGTTTAGACGTTATAGATTTAGCAAAAGTTTTAGAAAAAGTATCAGTAATTGCAAGAAGTACACCTTCTACAAAATTAAAGGTAGTAGAAAGTTTACAAAAAATAGGTGAAGTAGTTGCCGTAACTGGAGATGGAATAAATGATGCACCTGCAATAAAAAATGCCGATATTGGTATATGTATGGGAATTTCTGGTAGCGAACTTACAAAAGAAAGCGCAGATATTGTTCTTTTAGACGATAGTTTTTCTACAATAGTAAAATCTATTTCGTTTGGCAGAAACGTTTATAAAAATTTACAAAGATTTATATTGTTTCAACTCACCGTTAACGTGTCCGCCTTAATTTTAATAATTTGTTGTACGATATTTTCTTTGAATTCGCCTTTTAACACCTTGCAACTACTTTGGATAAACGTAATTATGGATGGACCGCCTGCATTAACTTTGGGACTTGAAAGTGGCGACGAATCTGTTTTATTAGAAAAGCCTATCAAAAGGAATAAAAGCATAATTACAACAAAAATGCTTGCTAAAATAATATTTAACGGCATATACGTAGCAAGTATAATCATTTTGCAAATACGCTTTAACATATTAGGCGCAGACCCAGTTAGCATTTCTAGTGCAACGTTTACGTTATTTGTAATGTTTCATTTATTTAATGCGTTTAATTGTAGGGAACTTGGCAGTAAAAGTATTTTTAGAAACGTATTAAAAAATAAAATAATGCTTTTAACCTTTTTAGGAACCTTTATTTTACAAATTTTAATAACAATTTTTACTTCCCCAATAGAGTTTAGTTGTTGGCTTAAAATAATTTTTATATCTTTTTCTAGTATTTTAATCACAGAATCATATAAAATTGTTTATAAACTAATAAAAGCAGTTTTAAGAAAAAAATACCAATCTAATATAAATAAAAAAAGTTTAGGAGCATAAACTATTTTATATGTCAAGTTTAATTATTACTGAAAAAGATTATAAAGAAGATAATTTACTTTATATTCAAAACTCTATGGCCGACTATATGGGAAAGGTTGGTATTGAATTTTCTATTAAAAGAATAGGTGCAAGAGTTATGCTTAAGGTGGACTTTCCAGAATATTATAGTGAAATCTTAGGTCTGGAAATAGCAGATAAGATTGGCGAGATAATTGCTATAAGTTATAAAAATGAGTTTTTCAAAAAAAGTATTTCTATTTCTGGGCTTTCAAAAAATGAGGAAGAAATACTATTTACAAGCCTAATTGCCGCAGACTTAGATGATGATAAAAGATATATTGTTAAAAAGATTTTGGATTTAGATGAAATAGCAATAGACGGAGTATATAATTTTAGGCTTCAAAAACTAAAGCAAAAGTGGAAGGAAATAGCTAGCGTTATGCCGTCGACTTTTGTTAAAAGTCAACTAAAAGATTTTATTTCATATTTAACTGAAAACAAAAGAAAAAAAATATTTATTCAAGACGAAAAGGTTTATGATGGTCATTTTAGAAGATTAAAAAGAAGTATGCTTCTAGGCGGTGAAAATATAAATCTTGTAAGAGAAGTTCTACTATCTAATTGCGGAGAAATAGAACTTTATGGAAAAATTCCAACAGAAGATGAAGCCTATCTTAGAGAATATTATGCCGATAAAATATTTTTTTCTTCCACAAGTTACATTTAAGGTATTGACAAAATATTGTTTATGGTATAGTATAATTGTAAATTGCGAACTTATGTGCCTTTATACGTTAATTGTATGAAGGCTTTTTTACAGGAGGATAAAATGGAAGTTTATCTAAAAGATGGCTCAAGCAAGACCTTTGATTGCGGAGCTACGGTTTTTGACGTTGCCAAAGCAATTTCGGAAAACCTATCTAAAAACGCTGTGGCTGGTGAAGTTGACGGCGAATTAGTTGACCTTTCATATGAACTAAAAAACGATTGCAAGTTAAGAATTATTACACTTAAAGATAAAGAGGGTGTAGATATCTTAAGGCATACTGTGGCTCACGTTTTAGCGCAAGCAATAAAAAATATTTATCCTACTTGTAAACTAGCAATTGGTCCAACAACGGCTTACGGCTTTTATTATGACGTAGATTTTAGAACTTCAATCACACAAGATGACTTTTCTAAAATAGAAAGGGAAATGAAATCTATTATTAAAAGCGACCTAAAAATAGAACGACTTGTTTATTCTAAAAGGGATGCAATTAAAATTCTTAAGGAATTTGACGAGCCATACAAACTTGAACTTATTAACGAAATGCCACCAAAAACGGAAATTTCTTTTTATAAGCAAGGCGGATTTATGGATTTATGCAAAGGACCACATTTGCCGTCTACAGATAAAATTAAGGCGTTTAAGTTGACCTCTATCACCGGTGCATACTGGAGAGGAAATGAAAAAAATAAAATGCTAACAAGAATTTATGGCGCGGCTTTTGCTAAGAAAAGCGAACTAGAGGAATATCTTGTTAAGTTAGAGGAAGCAAGGAGCAGAGACCACAATAAGTTAGGTAGAGAACTTGGTATTTTTATGACTGAGGACGTTATCGGCCAAGGCTTGCCAATACTAGCGCCAAAGGGTGCAAAAATTCTTCAAGTACTATCAAGGTTTGTTGAAGATGAAGAAGAAAAGCGTGGTTTTATGATTACAAAAACACCGCTAATGGCAAAAAGTGATTTGTATCGTATTTCTGGGCATTGGGACCACTATAGAGATAAAATGTTTATAATAGGTGACGAAAATAGCCCAGATGCTATGGCGCTTCGCCCTATGACTTGTCCTTTTCAGTATCAAATATATAAAAACGGACTAAAAAGTTATAGAGACTTGCCTTGTAGATATAGTGAAACCGCAACTGAATTTAGAAAAGAGGCCAGTGGGGAAATGCACGGCTTAATTAGGGTAAGACAGTTTACTCTTTCAGATGGGCATATCATTTGTACGCCAGAGCAGGTGGAAGAAGAATTTAAGCGCTGTCTAGACCTAAGTTATTATTTTCTAAATTGTCTAGGAATGAAAGATGACGTTACGTTTAGATTTAGTAAGAAAGGGGCTTCTAACAAGGGCAAATATATAGATGACAAAAAAGCGTGGGAAAAAACCGAAGCGCTTATGAAAAAAATTCTAGACTCTTTAGATATAGATTACGTGGAAGCAGACGGAGAAGCGGCTTTCTATGGACCGAAACTTGATGTTCAAGTGAAAAACGTTTATGGAAAAGAAGATACTTTAATAACAATTCAACTAGATTTTGCCGCAGCAAAGAGTTTTAATATGACCTATATTGCAGAAGACGGTGAGAAAAAATACCCTTACGTTATTCATAGAAGTTCAATTGGTTGCTATGAAAGAACTCTTGCCTTTTTAATTGAAAAATACGCAGGTGCATTTCCATTATGGATTAGCCCTGTGCAAGTTAAAGTTTTAAGTTTAACTTCTAGGTCTATCGAATATGCAAAGCAAATTTCAAGTGAACTAAAAGCACTTGGTATAAGGGTAGAAACGGATACTAGAAACGAAAAGTTAGGTTATAAAATTAGAAGTGCAAGGCTAGAAAAGGTTCCATACATTTTTGTTGTGGGAGATAAAGAAATGGAAAACAACAATATTTCCGTTAGAAGTAGAAAAGACGGTGACCTTGGCATTATGGAAAAAGACCAAATTTATTCTCTAATCAAAAAAGAAAATGATGAAAAAACCTTTTAAGTAGGATTAATATTAAATATTCAAAATAAAAAGGGAAACGAAATATCGTTTCCCTTTAATTTACATTTTTTATTATAAAGACGTAAGTTCATATAAATGTTTTTTATAATTATTCAATGATTTTTCTATAACTTTTAACGCCTCGTCTTTGTCGGCAATTGTATCAACGCTTGTGCTTTTATTTTCTAGTTGTTTATAAACAGAGAAGAAGTGTTTCATTTCATCAAAAATATGTTGTGGCAAATCGTTAATGCTTTTATAGGTGTTATAGTTTGGGTCAGCAAAAGGAATTGCAATAATTTTTTCATCAACAGAGCCGTTATCGTTCATAACAATTACACCGATAGGGTAACATTTAACAAGACTCATAGGAGCAAGACTTTCAGAACACAAAACCAAAACGTCAAGTGGGTCGTCATCTTCTGCAAGCGTGTGTGGAATAAATCCATAATTTGCTGGGTAATGCGTTGACGTATAAAGTATTCTATCAAGTCTAAGCAATCCAGTTTTCTTATCTAATTCGTATTTTTGCTTAGAACCTTTGCTAATTTCTACAACTGCAATAAACTCTTCTGGGTTTATGCGATTACTTTCAATATTGTGCCAAATATTCAAAATTAAACACCTCTTTTTTTTTATTTTAACATTTTTTTATCAATTGTGCAAGTAAATATGGTTTATATTTATTGATAAAAATTATTTAATTTGGTATAATAATTAAAAATTACAAAATAATTTTTCTAAGGAGATATTATGAGCGAAAATTGTAATCACGATTGTTCTTCTTGCTCTAAAAAAGATTGTAGTTCTAAAAATGATTTTATGGAAAAGTGCAATCAGTATAGCAAGGTTAAAAAAGTCATAGGTATAGTTAGTGGAAAAGGTGGCGTAGGCAAATCTTTAGTAACTTCACTTTTAGCCTCGCTTTCTAACAAAAAAGGATATAAAACGGCAATATTAGATGCAGATATTACCGGTCCATCAATTCCAAAAATGTTTGGAATAACGGACAAGGCAAAACCATATGATGAAAAAAATATTCTTCCAGTTTCATCTAAAAACGGAATTAAGGTAATGTCTATAAATCTTCTTTTGGAAAACGAAGGGGACCCTGTTGTTTGGCGTGGTCCAGTTATTGCTGGTGCGGTTAAACAATTTTGGACGGACGTAGTTTGGGAAGACGTAGACTATATGTTTGTTGATATGCCTCCAGGAACGGGAGACGTTCCACTAACCGTATTTCAATCACTTCCAGTTGATGGTATAGTTGTAGTAACTTCGCCACAAGAACTAGTTTCTATGATAGTTTCTAAGGCAGTAAAAATGGCAAATCTTATGAATATTCCAGTTTTAGGACTTGTTGAAAATATGTCTTACTACGTTTGCGAAAAGTGTGGTGAAAAACTTAGTATTTTTGGCGAAAGCAATATAGAAAACGTTGCAAAAGGATTTGGAATAAACACTATTGCAAAACTTCCAATAAACAAAGAAATTGCATCTTTATCAGATAAAGGTGAAATAGAAAACTTTAACTCTAATGACTTAGACGGCTTATTTAAGGTTATAGAAAGCATATAAAAGCACTAAAAAGCACAAAATAACAATAATTTGTTGACAAACGTATTGTGCGGTGATAAACTGAATGTAACTTAATAAAGTAAATAAACTGTGGAGATGGGATAGTAACTACAAAATTAAACTTAAAGAGAGTTTTCGGTTGGTGCAAGAAAATAGTTATATGTAGCGAATGGGCCATTGAGGGCAAGGGCGAATTAGAGTAGTCTTTGACGTTTCCCGCGTTAAGGGTAACGATATGATAGTATCGTGAGGCAAGTAATTGCGAATTTGGGTGGCAACACGAGTAATTTCGTCCCATAGGATTTTTCCTATGGGATTTTCTAAACAAAAAAGGAGATAAAAATTATGGCAAACGAAAAAATACCTTATAAAATTTATTTAGAAGAATCGGAAATGCCAAAGTACTGGTATAACGTGCGTGCGGTAATGAAAAACCCTTGCGCACCTCTTTTAAATCCAGAAACTAAAAAACCAGTAACAAAAGAAGAACTCTCTAAGGTTTTTTGTGATGAACTAGTAGAGCAAGAATTAAATGAAAAAGATGAATATATAGCAATACCAGAGGAGATAATAGATTTTTATAAAATGTATCGTCCATCTCCACTAGTTAGGGCATATTGCTTGGAGAAAAAGTTAAATACTCCAGCAAAGATATACTATAAGTTTGAGGGCAATAACACAAGCGGAAGTCACAAACTAAATTCTGCAATAGCCCAGGCGTATTATGCTAAAAAACAAGGATTAAGGGGCGTTACAACCGAAACTGGTGCTGGACAATGGGGAACGGCTCTTTCAATGGCGTGCGCTTATTTTGGGCTTGATTGCATGGTTTATATGGTAAAATGTTCATATGAGCAAAAACCTTTTAGAAGGGAAGTAATGAGAACTTATGGCGCTAACGTTACGCCGTCTCCATCAGACACAACGGAAGTTGGAAGACAAATTCTAAAAGAATTCCCAGGCACTAGCGGAAGTCTTGGTTGTGCTATTTCTGAAGCAGTTGAAACAGCCACAAAACTAGATGGTTATCGTTACGTTTTAGGTAGCGTGCTAAACCAAGTGGCTATTCACCAGTCTGTAATAGGTTTAGAAACAAAAACGGCATTGGATAAATATGGCATTAAGCCTGACGTTATAATTGGTTGTGCAGGCGGTGGTTCTAATTTGGCAGGACTAATTGCGCCGTTCGTTGGGGAAGTAATTAAGGGGAAACTTGATTGCGAATTTATTGCAGTTGAGCCTGCGTCTTGTCCAAGTTTAACCAAAGGCAAATACGTTTACGATTATTGTGATACTGGAAAAGTCTGTCCTCTTGCCAAAATGTATACTTTAGGTAGTGGATTTATTCCAGCGCCAAACCATTCAGGCGGGCTAAGATATCACGGTATGAATCCTGTTTTATCTCAACTTTATGATGAAGGATATATGAAATCTACAACCGTAACTCAAACAGAGGTTTTTGAAGCGGCAGAATTTTTTGCAAAAGTAGAGGGAATTCTTCCTGCACCAGAGAGTTCACATGCAATTAAAGTTGCAATAGAAGAGGCAAAAAAATGTGCAAAAACCGGTGAGGAAAAGACGATTGTGTTTGGTCTTACCGGCACCGGCTATTTTGATATGTATGCTTATAAAAAATATAATGATGGTGAAATGACAGATTACGTGCCTACAGATGAAGAACTATCAGTTGGATTTAAGGGTTTTCCTGAAATAAAATAGTTTTTGTATATTTTAGTTCTTCATTTTAGCACAATAATAAATTAATTTTATAAATTTTGAATTGTTAATAGAGAAGTTTTAATTAGTTTTTCTTCTAAGGATTTAGGAACGTCTTCTAATATTCTTTCATCCCAGGCCTGACCATCAAGTTGGTCTGCTGTGTATAAAAACTGATAAACGTTTTTATTTCTAAAATCGGCGGTTGCCATTATTGCGGAACATTCCATTTCCACAACTTTGCAACCGTCGTTTTTTCTATTTTGCATATTGTTATAAGTCTCTCTAAAAAAAGCGTCGGTTGTCCAAGTTTTAGTCGTTGTATATTTAATATTTAATTTATCTAAAACTTCCGTTAGTTTTTTGCTTGACTTTACCTCAATATAATCGCTAGGTGGGGCATAGTGATAACTTGTTCCTTCATCTCTATACGCCATTGTAGGAACAATTAATTTGCCAGATACTATATCTTTATCAAGTGCACCGCAAGAGCCGAAAAATAGCACTTTTTCTCCGCCTAGTGCAAATATTTGTTCTAGCACTCCAACCGTTGCTGGGGCGCCAATAGGTGTTTTATAAAAGGCAATTTCTTCACCATTGTAATCAAAGGAATAAACTGGAACCAAACTGCACGCCTTTAAGGTCGTTATAATTTTAGGACTATATGTTTTAATAACGTAATCAACAAAGTTTTCTGTAAATACCGCTATAACTTTTTTTGGAAAGTTTTCTATGGCAGTTATTGTTTGCTTTGCTAAAATAATTTCTTGGCTTTTACTATCAAACGTATCTATTATGCTCATATAATTTCCTTTTTTATAATTTTTTTGTCTACAATTTCAAAACTTGAATTGTTTTTATCAATTTCAATTTCTATTCCTTGGCTTATTAGGGTATTTAATAGGGAAAGTTGTTCGCTATCAATTTCTATTATGCTTTTAGGAATTATTATTTTTGTAATTTTTAATCCAAACTCGCTAATTTCAGGATTGTTTATAAACACTTCATTAAAAAAGGCATTTTTAACTATTTTCTTTGTTCCTTCTTTAATTTGTAATATTTGATTATCATTATAGCCTGCATATGAAGATGGAATTGCTATTAAATTTTCGCTATCCTTAGAATATATACAGCCGTTATAAGAGACGTATTTGCTATTGTCTTGCTTTACTTCATAATTTTTTATCGTTGTGTACTTGTAAACTGCAACGTTTAGGCTGTTTCCATTGTTTATAGTTTTATCTGGGTATTCATTATCAAAATCCATAATAATCTCATAAGAGTTAGGAAGAATTATCGTTTTAATATTTTTTGTTCTAGAAAAACTAAGTTCGTTAAGAAATTTAATGCCTTCTGGAATATTAAAGGTGTAATTATCAAAGATTTTGCCTGCGGGTATGGAAATTAGTCTTTCTTTATTTTTATCATACAATATTCCATCCTCTGCGTGAAAATATTGATTGTTATCTTCAACAATAAATTTATTAAATAGGGGATTGCCACTAATAAAACTTTGATTTTTTATGTATTCATAGCCAATAGAAGTTTTTTCTACCTTTGTGCCTAAATTATACCACATATGCATATAACCGATATGTTGCACGTTAAGGCCAATTGTAAAAGATTCTTTTGCATAAGACTGATTATGATTAAACATAAAATCACTATAAACTTTCAAGGAACTTGGAAGTTTTACGTCTAAAACATTTTCACCGTCTTCACCTGCATATTGAAACATTGCCTTTGTGGAAGTTACGTTAGACATATCCCAACTAGAAAGGTCTAATTCACCGCTTAATTTGTGGCATTTATTAAATGCATAATCAAACGTTTTTACCTTTGACGTGTCGATTAATTCTAGTCCCTCAATTTTTTCTAAGTTTATAAAGAATAAATTTTCCTCATTTCCACTAAATAGACCTCTAGAATCTTCATTGGCATAAATAACGCCGTTAGAGTTTGCGCTAATTATTAGTGTCTTGTTAGCGAGAACGTAGCATTTTATACTTCCAGAATTAGTAGTGTCGGCGTTCCAAGATTCTATAAATCCTTGGGTTAAATTAACGTTTTTTAATATTACTATTTTTGTTATGTTTTCTTTTTCAGTTTGCCCCTTATACCATTTGCAGTTTGGAAGTAAAGTAGAGCTAAAGTTTTGCCCACTTTTACCGCACCCAAAAGAAAAAGTAAATATAAAAAATAAAACAAAAAACAAACAAAAGTTAATTACTTTTCTAAATCTAGTCATTTTTATTCCTTAAAACAATTTATATTATAATTATAATATAAAAAATAAAAAAGTCAAATTTTATCTAAAAAAGCAGGTTGTAAAAATTAAGCCCATACATCAATTGATATATGGGCTTTTAGTTTAATCATTATTCAAAGTAGAAATGGCATCATATATGGACTTTTTAACGGATTCATTGCCGTATTTGTCAACCTCAGCCTTGTCTTTAGGGCCGTGTGCTAAACAACCTGCGCCACCAATACAACCGCCGATACACGCCATTCCTTCAATAAAGTTGCCGTCTAGCATATTTTTGCTCTTTAATAATAAGGCCTTTTTGCATTCCTCAATGCCATCACAAGGCACGGCCTTTAAGTTAAAGTCGATATTTTGTTCTTTAAGTCCTTGCGCAACGGCATCAGAAAGTCCACCAGAACGTGCAAAAATTCTTCCAAAATAGGATGCGTTGTCTAAAACTCCTTCTTCTAGAGTAGTTATATCAATATCTCGACTATCAAATAATGCTTGTAATTCTTCAAACGTTAAAACTACGTCTACGTAAGGTTTAACTTCTTCAAGTTGTGCTTCCGCCTTTTTTGCCGTACAAGGTCCAATAAATACAACCTTAGCATTTTTATCATTTTCTTTAATGTGCTTTGCAAGTGTTGTCATAGGTGAAAAGTTGTGTGATACGTACTTTAAAAGATTAGGGAAGGAAGATTTAATATATCTAACAAAGGCAGGGCAACAAGAACTTGTCAAAAATCCCTTTTCTGCAAGTTCTTTAGCTTCTGCTTGTGCAACCATATCTGCACCAATAGCAACTTCTACAACCTTATAAAAACCTAATTCCTTAAAGCCAGTAATTACTTGTCCAAGTTTTGCGTAACTAAATTGACTAGAAACTGAAGGCGCAACAATTGCATAAACCTTGTAGTTTTGATTGCCTTTGCTATTTTTAATGTAGTTTATTGCGTCTAATATGTAAGATTTATCAGTAATAGCACCAAAAGGGCATTGATATACACACGCACCGCATTGAATACATTTTTCGTCGTTAATTTGGGCTGTATTATCTTCTTTTATAGAAATGGCTTTTACTTTACAAGCGATTTGACAAGGACGTTTTCTATTGATGATTGCAAAATAAGGGCATACCTTTGCGCAAGCGCCACATTGAACGCATTTTGTTTTGTCAATATGCGCAACGTGGTTACTATCAAACGTAATTGCGCCACGTTTACAAGCATCTTCGCATCTATGGGCTAAACAACCACGACAAGAAGCCGTTACTTCGTAGCCACTTGCAGGACATTCATCACAAGCAATATCAATTACCTGAATTACGTTTGGATTATTTTTATCACCACCCATAGCAATTTTTACACGTTCTCCTAAAATTGCACGTTCTTTGTATACACAACAACGCATTGTAGGTGTTTTTCCAGGAATAATCTTTTTAGGAATATCCATAACGTTGTCAAGCAAGGTGCCATTCCAAGCTTCACGTGCTACCTCTCGTAAAACCTTATATTTTAAATGTTGAACTTTTGTGTCAAATTTACGCATAATTTCTCCACAGATTTAAAGTTGTTTTTATTATAATCTTTAAAAATTATATCAGTTTTTCTTACGTTTTTCAAGTATTTATGCAATGAATAAAACTCTTTATGATAAGTAATTATAAAATACTTTTTTAGTTTGTAGAGGGGAGGAGTGGGAAAGCAATAAATAGGTGAGAGTAAAAATCTATCTAGCAAAAAGAAAAACCTAAAACGCAAGATATTGTTTTAGGTTTTTCTTGGTGGAAGGGGGTGGATTCGCTTCTTTCGAGCCTCCCGACAAAATGTCCACTGGACATTTTGGCCCTAAAGGGCAAATTTAATAAATTAAATTTTCTCCTAATTCGAATCCACATAAAATATTAAAAAACCTAAAACAATTTTTGTTTTAGGTTAATTTTGGTGGAAGGGGGTGGATTCGAACCACCGAAGTCGCTGACGGCAGATTTACAGTCTGCTCCCTTTGGCCACTCGGGAACCCTTCCATATTAAGTTGTTTGGAGCTGGTGACTGGAATCGAACCCGCAACCTGCTGATTACAAATCAGCTGCTCTGCCAATTGAGCTACACCAGCATATTAGATGAGTCTTATAGGTGTCAAGCTTTCCACCTGACTGACGGTTTGGTGACTGCCTGTTCCGTCCACCGAACTGTTTTACGCACACCTTCTCATCAGA
>JAEIGA010008293.1_pt1 | contig 15740 bp, 12 predicted proteins | sample 9270691 | NCBI WGS metagenome assembly JAEIGA01 (sample SAMN17057246, study PRJNA624740) | gut metagenome | biome: biome; isolation source: fecal sample | host: Bos grunniens | place: China: Xizang | collected 2019
AGGATTTCTCAAAGAGATAACCGCTTTCAAACTTTGTAAAATCGGGGAGGAATGTATGGCTTGTGCCATCCTGGAAGTTGATTGTAAGGTCGCCCATATTAACGTCTGAAGGAGCAAAAATTTCCTGTGTAGGCTCCTGGGGAATGATGTGCTGGAATGCAATAGAAGGAACAACCTCACCGCCATTTTCAGCAGTCATAGCATCACGGGTATTGTTGTACCATTCAATCTGGTCTTCACGAACCCAGTCATAACCGAGCCATTTGCCCTGTGAATCGCGAACATAGTCGCCACAGTCGAACATCCAAAGGTTGAAAGCAACCTTTGAGCCGTCACTTGAAAGTATGGGGAGGTTGTGAGTACCTGCACCATGAAGTGAAGGATCTGCATCATACCAAAGGCAGCCGTCATATTCCTGATACTTTGCAATAAGCTCATCTCTTGTTTTGCCACCTGATGACTCCTCATCATGATTACCAAGAACACCTGTGAAAGGAATGCCTCGGTAAATAAGCGGAGCAAGAACCTCGTCGTAAGATCTGTCATCGGGGTTATTGATATTATCACCACAGAAAACAACAAGGTCGGGCTGTGCATAATCAAGAGCCTCTCTGATGAATGTAATCATATCATCAGGTACAGGGTAATCTGTCTGCACGTCAGCAAGAACCATAATTTTGAAATTGCCGTTTTCATCAAACTGAAGCTGAGCCTCATCCTTAAAGCCGGCAAAGCCTACTGTTACAAGTGAAAAAACCATAACAAGTGCCATAAGCACGGACATAAATTTTTTCATTACTTTCTCTCCTTAAAAGTGTTTATAATCTAATTAATTATAATTCTCAAAATTCATTTTGTCAACAAAATCATTGAAATTACAGATAAATTACACTTCGCCACGTACGCAGGATTTGTAATGCTTACCCTTCTCTTCAAAGTTTTTGTAGTAATTGTAGCTTGCCGCTGCAGGTGAGAATAAACAAGCCCTTCCCTCTTGCGTATGCTCTTTGCAAAGGGCTACGCCATCAGCCATATCACGGGCACAAAGCATATTTTTAGTGCAGCCCATAGCCTTAAGACGTTCAATTATGTTATGACCTGTTTCAGGCAGACCAACAAGATTATTTATGCTGCAGGTGTTGAGGAAATCAATAAACTCATCATAATCAATACCTCTGTCAAGACCACCGAAAAGAAGTGTATCCACATTACCCAGGGCCTTTATTGCACCCATTACTGCAGTAGGAATTGTAGCAATACTGTCATTGTAGAAGGTAACACCGTCAAACACACCAACAAACTCCATACGATGCTCTATTCCGCCAAAGCCTTTAATAGCATTTCTGACTGCATCATCACTTACACCAAAGGTCCTTGCAACAGCAAGTGCATAAGCAATATCCTGACGATTATGCTCACCCTTAAGGTGCTCTGTTGAGTGCCATAATTCATTTACAAAAGCATCATCTGCAACAGCTGTGAATGTTACAGGCTTTGCAATACCCTTGATTACGCTATCCCAGTCAACAACCCCTGTAAGGTCCTGCTCAGGATTATATACAAGCACATCATCCGCCTTTTGGTGACGGGCAATATTAAGCTTTGCGTTTACATAACCCTCGTAGCCTGTTTTGTAGTGATCAAGATGCTCCTGATAAATATTAACAAGCACCGCAACGTGAGGTGAGGTTGTTGTAAATTCAAGCTGATGCGATGACATTTCAATAACTGCAACAAGACTTTCATCCTCATCGGCTTTTTCAAAAACAGGTACACCAATATTACCTATAAGGCAGGTATTAAGTCCGCCCGCTTTAAGCATTTCATAAATAAGGGTTGAGGTTGTTGTTTTACCCTTTGAGCCTGTAATACCAACCACAACAGGGTCGCAAAACCTGAGAAACATATCGGTCTGACAGGTAATTTCTGTTGTTTCGGGGTACATATCATCATCTAAAAACGCAATGCCAGGACTTTTAAAAACAAGGTCAAAATCAGACAAGCATTTAAGGTAATCATCACCATAGATAACGCTTGTATTCGCATCATCAATTTTAGGTTGATTTTTATCACCTATGGTAAGCGCTTTGGTGGGAAGGTGCTTTCTTATGTAGTTATAAGTGGATTGACCCTCTCTGCCAAACCCTAATATAAGCACCTTTTTATCTTTGATATATTCGATTATTTTTGACATAATTTATTTCATCTCTTCCGTTTTATAAAAAGCATAGTTGTTTTTACCGCTACGTTTTACAGTGTACATAGCATTATCAGCTTTTTCATATAGCTCTGTATATGATGCACCATCATGAGGATACATAGCAATACCCACACTACATGTAAACACCTTATCCTCATCAACGCCGTCAATTTTAACGCTACGGCATATTTCAAGAATATTCTTTGCTGCCCTTTCGGCTATAGATTTAATATCCGAACCATTTTCGCTACGGGAATTTACGTATACAACAAATTCCTCGCCACCGATTCTGCCAAGCACGTCGTTTGCACTGAATTGCAAAAACAGCTTGCCTGTAAACGTACGCAGGAAATTGTCACCAACCTGATGACCATAAGTATCGTTAAGCTTTTTGAAATCATCAAGGTCCAACAGAAGCAACGCGCCGTCATCCTCCGGGTATTCCCTGATAGTTTCACCGATTTTAAGGCTTGTTGAAATTTTATTCAGGAAGCCTGTAAGCTGGTCAGTTTCTGCCTGAGAAATAAGACGGGATTTTTCTTTTTTCTCTTTATCAATATCTGTCATTGTGCCGATAAATTTTGTAGCATTACCATCATCACCGTAGATAACAGCAAACTTAATACGATGCCATACACCATCGCCCCTGTTATTTATAACACGCGCATCAAAAACGTTTATCTTTTTGCCCGACAGAGCATTACTGATAGCAAGAATAAACGCAGGCACGTCACGATGGTCTAAAACGTCGCCATAAGTAAAGGTTTCAATAGCATTATCTATTTTAGTACGTGTACCCACACCTCTGAGAATCTTTGCAGAGCATTCAAAAACATCGGCAACAACATCATAGCTGAACAAAATATCATCAGAAATCTCTTCAACTATTTCGTACTTTTCTTTTTCCTCGCTTAACTGCATCTGAAGCTTTTTAGTGTATGTAATATCGGTAAGATTGCATATAAAAACCTGCTCGTTTTTTGCAACGTTGCGGGGCTTTCTGGTTGAAACAAGCACCCAGGCCTTCTCCCCGCCCTTTTTATTAATGCGCAGCTCAAACTCTATTATTTCACCCGGTTCATAATCCGTATTGAGTTTGCGAACAATATCAATAAAGTCTGCCTGGCTGAACAGATTCATACGCTCGTCTTCGCCTATTTCCTCATACTCCTCACGGGTATAACCAAAAATTTTAAAGAAGCCGTCGTTGGTATAATCAAGCTGAATACCATCAACACGGGGCGAAACAATACAAACGCCCATAACAGCATCCTGCAATATCGTTTCAAGATTTTCCCTTGGAAGGTCTTTCTCATACATTCCACCGAATCTTCTCATAAAATTGCCTCCTTACCCTATAGTTATCCTATTGTATTAACTATATCACAAATAATTTATATTAACAAGGATTTTTCAAAAAGACTTGAATAAAACGAGTATTTTGTATATAATTTAAATTGAATAACTATGTTAGTTAAATATATATACTTAATTTTCCGGAGAAACATATGCTTGAATTAAAAAACATTTCGTTTAACGTCAGCGACGAAAAAGGCGAAAAAGACATTCTCAAAGATATTTCACTTACTGTAGAGGACGGCAAATTCCTTGTCATTACAGGTCCTAACGGTGGTGGTAAATCTACACTTGCCAAGGTTATAATGGGTATCGAAAAGCCTACAGGCGGTCAGATTTTGTGGAATGGTCAGGATATTACAAACCTGTCTATCACAGATCGCGCAAAAATGGGTATCGGCTACGCATTTCAGCATCCACCACGTTTCAAAGGTCTTTCTGTACGTGATTTACTCAGCCTTGCACACGGCAGCGATTTGCCCGAGGACCAATGCTGTATGTATCTTACACAGGTTGGACTCTGCTCAAAGGATTACCTTAACCGCCAGGTGGACAACTCCCTTTCAGGCGGTGAAATAAAACGAATAGAAATTGCTACACTTATGGCACGTGACCTTTCACTTGCAATTTATGACGAGCCCGAGGCAGGTATTGACCTTTGGAGCTTTAATATGCTTGTTGAAAGCTTTAAGGGTATCACAAAAACCCGTAAAGAGAGCATGGTAATAATATCTCACCAGGAGCGCATTATGAAAATTGCCGATGAAATTGCAGTTATTGCAGATGGTTACGTTAAAGAAATCGGCCCACGTGAAGATATTTTCCCCAAGCTTATGTCAGAATTTGACAACTCCTGCTCATTCAGATAAAAACCATTTTCGGTTTAAACACTCACATTAAAGGAAATACTATTATGAATAAAACAGAACTTCATATGCTTGAGGCGGTTGCCGACCTTCACGGCATACCTCAGGGCGCATATAACATCAGAAAAAATGGTGAGGGCTTTGACAGACAGTCCACCGAAAATATTATTATCGAGCCTAAAAAGGATAAGCCCGGTATTGATATTATCGTAAAGCCCGACACAAAAAATGAAAGCGTTCACATTCCTGTTATCATTACCGAAGCAGGTGTTGAGGACCTTGTATACAATGACTTTTTCATTGGTGATAATGCAGACGTGCTTATTGTTGCAGGCTGTGGCATACACAACTCAGGTGACAAAAAAAGTGAGCATGACGGTATACACCGCTTTCATATAGGTAAAAACGCACGTATCAAATACGTTGAAAAGCACTACGGTGAGGGTGATGGCTCAGGCGAAAGAATCCTTAACCCCGTTACTGAAATTTTTATGGATGAAAATTCATATTGCGAAATGGAAAGTGTTCAGATCAAGGGTGTTGATTCAACAAAGCGTGATACTGTTGCTAAATTAGAAAAAGGTGCTCGTCTTGTTGTTTTAGAAAAGCTTATGACACACGGCAATCAGATTGCTCATTCAGATATGGTAATTGAGCTTAATGGTGAGGATGCATCATCACAGATTATTTCACGCAGCGTTGCAAAGGATAATTCCGAGCAGGTATTTTACCCTCGCGCTGTAGGTAATGCAAAATGCAAAGCCCACGTACAATGCGACTCAATTATTATGGACTCTGCAAAAATCCGTTCTATACCCGAAATTGCCGCTAACCATTGTGACGCAAACATCGTACATGAGGCAGCTATCGGCAGAATCAATAACGACCAGCTTTTAAAATTACAGACCTTGGGTAAAACTGAGGAAGAAGCAGAGGAAATTATTATTAACTGCTTCCTTAAATAACAAATACTACAATCAACCTGGAGTGATATTATGAATAAACGTGTTCTTGCTTTTGACTTTGGCGCATCAAGCGGCAGAGCAATCGTAGGTGTTTTTGATGGTGAAAAAATCGAGCTTCGTGAGGTTCACCGTTTTTCAAACGACCCCGTTACAATCAACGGTACCGTATATTGGGATGTTCAAAGACTTTTCTTTGAAATAAAGCAGGGCATCCTTAAAGCAAAAGAGGATGGCGGCTTTGACTCTATCGGTATTGATACCTGGGGTGTTGACTTTGGTCTTTTAAGGAAAGACGGCACACTTATCGAAAACCCTGTGCATTATCGTGACAAGCGTAATGACGGTATGGCAGAGTTTGCCAAAAAATATATGTCCCACGAAGAGATGTATGATATCACCGGCATACAGTTTATGGATTTCAATACTGTTTTTCAGCTTTTATCACTCAAAGAAAACAGACCATATATTTTAGAAGAGGCAGATACACTCCTCTTTATGCCTGACCTTCTTTCATATTTCCTTTCAGGCGTAAAATCAACAGAATATTCTATCGCTACAACATCACAGATGGTTGACCTTAAGACACGTGATTGGTCTGACAAGATAATCAATGACTTAGGTCTTAAAAAGGACATTCTTACACCTATTGTTGCAACAGGTACAATTATAGGTCAGCTCAGCGACGAAATCTGTGAGGAATTAGGTGTACCCAAGGCTGATATTGTCAGCGTTGCATCACACGATACACAGAGTGCAATTACTGCTGCCCCCTGCGAGTATGAGGATTTTGCTTTTATAAGCTGTGGCACCTGGTCACTTTTTGGTACAGAGGTAAAAGAGCCTGTGCTTAACGAAGCATCTAAAAAGCTTAACGTTACAAACGAAGGCGGTTATGATTACAGCATAGCATTCCTTAAAAATATTTGCGGTTTGTGGCTTATTCAGGAAAGCCGTCGTCAATGGATACGTGAGGGCAAGGAATACTCTTACGCAGAGCTTGAAAAAATGGCACTCGAATGTGAGCCCTTCAAGTGCTTTATCGACCCCGATGCTCCCGAATTTGCTACTATGGGTAACCTTCCCCAAAGAGTAAAGGATTACTGCAAAAAGACAAATCAGTACGTACCACAGACTGTTGGTGAAATTATGCGCTGTATTTACGAAAGTCTTGCGCTCAAATACCGCCTTACATTTGATGGTATTATGGAATGTACAGGTAAAATCTATGACCGCATTCACGTGATGGGTGGCGGTACTAAAGACAAGCTCCTTCTGCAGATGACTGCACAGAGCTGTAATGTTGACGTTTACGGCGGTCCTATTGAGGCAACAGCCCTCGGCAATATCGCAATTCAGTTTATGTCCAGCGGTGTTATTGAGGATATCAAACAGGCACGTAAAATTATTGCACGTGGTGAAAACCTTAAACTCTACACCCCCACCGACAGAGACGAATGGGAAAAAGCCTACGAAGCATTTAAAGAAATTGTAAAATAAATTATGACAACTTTACCGAAACTTAACGACAAAAATGTGAATTACGTTCTTGAAACGGTCGAAACCGTTTTAGACAGAACCCGTGACCGTCGGGCAGGCAGTAAGGGAGAGGAGCAGGCTCGTCACATATTACTGAACGAGTTAATGAAGTACAGCGATGAAACTAACGAGCAGAGCTTTATAACTCATCCCGGCGCAGGTACTGTATTACACAAAATTCTCAGCGTTTGTCTTATAGTTTCGGTTTTTCTTTTTTCAATTGCGCTTTCAGGCGGTTACGTTGCGCCTATTGCAATATCACTTGTGATTAACCTTGCTGTTTTCGGCACATACGCTCACAAGTTTTTATTTGATGGCACAGCACTTGATGTTATCAGGCTAAAAAAGAAATCTGCAAACATTTACGGCAAACGCTATTGCAGGGGTGACACCGCTACGAGGGTAGTTATAACTGCTCACGTTGACTCACCTATGTGCATCCGTAGCTTTGCCTTTGGTAACGTTACCCTTAACGTGCTTAACCTTTGCTCCATACTTGGCAACACCATATTATTTACAAGTCAGTTATTCTGCCTTTTTTCCGGTGTACCCGTAAACTCAGGCTTATTTGGTTTTTTAAGGGTTGTCTGTATGATTTTTGTGCCCTTCTACATAGCATCAATTTTTATTATAAACCCCAAACACACAGCATCTGGTGTAAGCGCAAGTCTTGTGCCTTCAGGAATCGCACTCAGCGTTTTAAAGCAGCTTTTTGATGATGGCTTCAGATACGAAAAAACCGAGCTTTGTATTCTTCTTACAGGCTCTGAATATTCAGGTCGTGCAGGTGCTTATGCCTTTGCCAAAAAGCATAAAAGACTTTTCTCTGACGTGCCTACCGTGTTTATACCCTTAGAGGAAATAACATCCTCAGACAATCTTATTGTTATATTTAAAGACGGTAGCGGTACAAAGGGCTCTGCACAGGCAGCCTCTGTTATAGCACAAGCGGCAGAAAACCTTGATATTAAGCTTACAAAGGAAGCTCCCCTTGTAGGCACATCTGCATTTACTCCCTTTGCGCTTAATGATTTTGAAGCCTGTTCAATTGGTACATCTAAAAAGCTTATTTCAAAAAGTATGTCTGCAACAGGTGATAAAATAACAGCAGTAAGGCGCAAAACAATTGGGGATGTAGCTTCACTTCTTTTAGAAACCTTAAACTATTACGACAGCTAAGAGGATATTTTTAATGAATATACGCAAATTTATAGGCGACAAAAATTTTTATAAAATGGTTTTGACCATTGCTCTGCCTATTATGATACAAAATTTTATTACAAATTTTGTAAGTATGCTTGATAACCTGATGGTTGGCAACCTTGGTACCGAGCAAATGTCAGGTGTATCCATAGTAAACCAGCTTGTTTTTGTTTTTGCACTTGCAATATTCGGTGCACTCAGCGGTGCAGGTATTTTCACCGCACAATTTTACGGCAAAAAAGACAACGAAGGAATACGCTACACAATCAGGTATAAGCTTTTAGTTACAGTATTGCTTATGATTGTAGGCTTGTTCATTTTTGTTTTATTTCAGGATCCCCTTATAAATATGTTCTTACATGAGGGCGATGACGGTGGTAGCCTTGAGCTTACACTTGATTACGCAAAGCAATACCTGAATGCCCTTATGTGGGGTATAGTCCCCTTTTGTATAACTCAGGTTATTTCAAGCTCACTGCGTGAAACAGGCGAAACAGTAGCACCTATGGTTGCAGGCTTTTCTGCGGTGCTTGTAAACGTATTTTTAAACTGGGTGCTTATTTTTGGTAAGCTTGGTGCACCTGCCCTCGGTGTTGTTGGTGCAGCTACTGCCACAAATATAGCACGTTGTGTTGAGTGCGGATTTATAATAATTTATACCATCAGAAAGCGTTCAAGATTTTCTTATTTCAACGGCTTATTCAAGGGCTTCAAAATCCCACGCAAGGTCTTTAAAGATGTTACAATAAAGGGTATGCCCCTTTTATTCAATGAGTTTTTCTGGTCACTTGGTATGTCACTTTTAAGCGTAGCATACAGCCTTTACGGAATATCTGTTGTTGCAGGCTACAGTATATCATCTACCGTTATGAATCTTGCAAACATTGCGTTTATTGCTTTAGGCAACAGTATCGGTATCATAATCGGTAAACAGTTAGGCGCAAATAAATTTGAAGAGGCCTATGACACTGACCGAAAGCTTATAACCTTCTCGGCACTGATAAGCTTGTTTATTGGTATCATTGTTTTCTTTATAGGTGATAAGATACCCTTACTATACAACACCTCAGCCGAATCAAAAGAGATGGCAGCATATTTTATAAAGGTATGTGCCTGGTTCTTACCTGTTCATTCATTTGCAAATGCTTCATATTTCACTATACGAAGTGGCGGTAAAACCCTTGTCACCTTCCTTATGGATAGTGTGTTTATAATGTGTGTAAGCGTACCTATAGCATTTTCACTCTACTATATTTTCAAGCTCCCGATTTACACCACATTCGTTATTGTACAATTAATTGATATTATCAAGGTTATTGTTGGACTTATACTTGTTAAAAAGAAGGTCTGGCTCAATAACATTGTGGCAGATTAAATTTTATTTACACGAGAAAAACCTCTCAGGGCGTTGCCCTGAGAGGTTTTGTTAATTTTGATGCAGATAGCATTTTCTTTATCCCTAAGCTGTACAATGATACTGCGAACAGATAAAAAACAAACTCCCGACCAATGGTCGGGAGTGTTCTGTGTAAAATCAAATTATTTAACAGCGTTCTTAAGAGCTGCGCCTGCCTTGAAAGCGGGAACCTTTGATGCAGCGATTTTAAGAGTTTCGCCAGTTCTGGGGTTGCGGCCTTCTTTAGCTGCTCTCTCACGAACCTCGAATGTACCAAAGCCGATAAGCTGAACCTTGTCACCCTTTACGAGTGCATCTTCGATAGCACCGAAAACTGCTGCTACTGCTTTGTCAGCGTCCTTCTTTGTGAAACCTGCAGCTGCAACTGCATTTACAAGATCTGTTTTGTTCATTTTAAAATTCCTCCAAAATAGATTTTTTTATTTTCCAAATCGTTTAACGATTTTTAGTGGACTTATTTGTTTTTTAACTCTTTTTTTGCCTGCTCCCAAAGCTCATCAAGAACATCGATAGAAGCTTCTTTCATATCAATGCCTTGCTCACGGGCAAGTCTTTCTGTGATTGTATATCGAGCCATAAACTTTTTAGTTGCTTTATCAAGAGCAGTTTCTGCATCGCAATCACAAAAACGAGCAACATTAACTGCAGAAAAAAGCAAATCACCAAGCTCGTCTTCAACTGCCATTTGGTCACCCTTTGCAAGTGCCTCTTTAAGCTCGGCAGTTTCTTCAAGAATTTTATCAAAAGCGCCTTGGGCATCGTCCCAATCAAAGCCTGCTTTTTTTGCCTTTGACTGTACCTTTTGCGCTTTCATAAGTGCAGGGTATGTGGCAGGTATAGCCGCCATAGCCTCGCTCTGAGTTGTCTGCTTTTTGGTCTGACGTTTAATGTCATCCCAATTTTTTAGTACATCGTCTGTTGAATTAACCGTAATATCACCAAAAACATGTGGGTGACGGATTATAAGCTTCTGACAGATATCGTTCGCAACATCATCAACAGTAAACCAACCATCCTCACGAGCCATATCTGCATGCATAACAACCTGCAGAAGCACGTCACCTAACTCCTCCTGCATAAGGTCGGGGTTAAGGGTGTCGATTGCCTCAATAACCTCGTAGGTTTCTTCAAGGAAATTTTCACGTATTGATTGATGGGTCTGCTCGGCATCCCAAGGACAACCGCCGGGCTCACGCAAAACCTTGACGATTTCAACAAGGTCAAGGAAATCGTATCTGTCTTTAAATTTATAATCAACAGCCATAGTTTTTTGTTTAACTCCTCTATATTTTAAACGATAAGTCTATATTTTTCAAGTATTTTGGCAATTTTTTCTCCCTTAGGAAGCATTAAAATGTCATTTTTCACCAAAGTTTTTGTCAAAAGTATCAAAACACCATAAACAAGCACTGCAACTGCTATACCTGCAAGGCAGGCAATTGAATTGCCCATATCAAGTACTTTTGTAAGAAGTGCGTATGCTCCGTAAGCGGAAACACCGCAAAGAACCGATGCAATTAAGGGTTTAATTATAACAGTTTTCATATCAAGCTTAACCCCTGTTTCTTTCTTGAGCACCGCATAGTTATAAATAATGCAGAACAAATAGAAAGCCGCTGTGCCGAAAACAGCACCATTAACGTTAATAGAGGGTATGCCGATAAGAAGGTAGTTAAGTCCGATTTTAATACCACAGCCAAGGGCAAGGGATTTTGCAGGTACATCTGCCCTACCAATTGCCTGAAGTATGTTTGTAAGGGGACCTGATAAGGTAAGTATTGCCATCATAAGGCCATAAAGCGCCATTACAGGTGCGGCAACGCTGATACCGGGCTCATTTGCTGTACCCTTATAAAGTAATGTGAGAATAGGCTCACTCAATGCCATAAAGCCTGCACCTGCAGGGAGGGCAATAAGCATTGTCATTCTGAAAACTGTGTTTACGGTTTCACTTACAATTTTATGGTCTTTTTTAGCCATAGCACCTGAAATAACAGGAATAGCACTTACACCCAATGTCATCATAATAGTAGGTATAAGGTTTTTAAAGTCCATTGTTGTATCATACGCACCATAAAGGAATGTATGAATATTTTCTTTTGCAACGGCGGCAGCTGTAATGGAGTCGCCATAAATTGACATAATCTCATCAAAATGCTTTACAACAACGCTTTCAAGACGATTCTGAATCATCCATGTATCAATAAAGTTTGTGATATTAAGTACAAGTGAGCTTATTGCTGTAGGCACCGCAATAGCAATAATCTCTTTCATTGTTGATTTTTTAGTATCTGCAAGGGGTGAGTTTACAAGCTTTTCCTGACTGATGCCGTCTTTTTTGATTTTATGACGAAGGATTGTGTAAATACAAGCAAAAACAGTACCTAAAGTAACACCAACAATAGCTGCTGCCGCTGCCAAAGCATACACAATAGCGGTATCAGATTCTTTTTCAATAACTGTGCCAAAAATCTGACCGGTTGCTTCAATCTGCTTAAACGAATAGCTTATAACAAATTTTGAAAGGCTAAGACCGAAAATAAGCTTACCTAATGACTCAATAACCTGTGATATTGCTGTAGGGTACATATTACTTAAGCCCTCGTAATAACCACGATAGGTGCTCATTACACAGCAAAAAAGTATTGAGGGAGCAATAGCCAATACGCTGTAAAGTGCGAGGGGTGAGCCAACGCTGTCAACATAGGGCTTTGCAGCAATAAACATAGCACCTGTACCCACAAGACCAAGCAGCAGGAATAATGGGAAGGTAACCTTAAGCACCTGCTTTACGTCACGGTATTTACCGAGCGCCACATTTTTTGAAACTATTGTTGAAACTGCAACGGGAAGACCCGCCATAGAAATAGCATAAATAGGTGTGTAAATATTATATGCCGATGCAAAATATCCTCTACCCAACGAGCCTATAATACTTGTAAGGGGGATTTTGTATATAGCACCGATAACCTTTACAAGGGCAGTTGCAACAACAAGAACTATAGCACCGCCCAGTACGTTTTGTTTTTTAGTTTCTTTTTCTGACATTTGGTTCACTTCTCCTTTGATCGCTTTTAAGACCGAAACGCCTAAAAGGGTTGAAATCACTCAATTTCAGGCAGGTTAGTATAACTCATCTTGGTCCGATAAACTCGCGGAGTAAAGAATCCTCCGGTACAAGGTCTGAGTCTATTTCAGGGAATTTTTTCAGGCTTTTTATAAGCCTTTGTGATTGCAGATAAAACTTTGATTCTTTATCTATTTCACTTAATAGCTTAATGGCTGTATTTTTAAGAACACAGCTTTCGTAAAGGTGAATTGTGTTTATTTTAATATCTGCATTATCCTTAAACGGGAACAGATACATATCTTCACCATACTGAACGTTAAGCCATAATTCGTATGTTTTTTCAACTGAATTGCCACGGAATTTATAATCGCGTACCATACGGCGTATAAAACGCATATTACGTTTGTTAAGCACAATAGTATTTGTTTTATCATATATTCTTGATGAAACGTTTATGTAGATTTTAAGCAATCTGTCCTGTGGCAAACAATCTGTAATGATGGGGTTAAGTGCATGCAGACCCTCTACTATTATAACGTCTGTTGCGCCTAATTTTACGTGGTTATACTCTGGCTTGCGAGTACCCGTAAGAAAATCAAATTCGGGTAAATCAGCCTCACCCTCATTAAGCAGCTTGTTCATAGTCACCTTAAAAAACTCAATATCAAGGGCATAAACAGTTTCAAAATCAGGTGTACCATCAGGGAATTTTGGCGAATCGCAATTATCAAGGTAAAAATCATCAAGTGAAACAGTATGGCTATTTATACCCTTTTCAGCAAGAGCCATTCGCATACGCTTGGCAGAGGTTGTTTTACCTGCTGAGCTGGGACCTGCTATCATAATAATTTCATTACCCTGCTTTTCTGCCACCATATCTGCAATTTTTTTGATTTTGTTGGCATAACGTGATTCACAATCCCCGATAAATTCAAGAGGATTTTCACTGCGCATAATAATATGCTCTATAGTATTATTTATATTTGACATATTACACCTCACTAAAAAATGAAGTAATTCGTTCCTTCTTTTCTAAAAGCTCATTAAAACGCGAGATATATTCAAATGGGTATTTATAATTAAAAATTCTTTCAATTTTTGTAATACCCGGTGATAAAAGCTTTGTAACCGCACCTGCGCCCACAGAGATAATGTGCTGATACTCTTCCATCATAAGTATATTATATGCACATTCCTTGCCATCTTTGCACCAGCCCACGTTTTCAAAATTGCCCAGCGCCTTACTCTGCCTGTACATATAGTATGGCTTATAGCCGTTTTCAGTAAGGGCTTTGCGTGAATATGCAAGCATTTCACCTATATTATCAGCGTTTACTCTGTCACGCTCATTCTCTGTAACAATTGTTGAGGATTTTTTAAGTGCAAGTGTATGTACCGTTATATTCTCTGCACCCAACTCAATAGCTTTATCAACGCTGTTTTTAAAGCTTTCGGTAGTATCTGTGGGTAGACCTGCAATCAAATCCATATTAATACTGTCAAAACCAACCTGACGGGCATCATTGTACTTTTCTATGGTAAGCTCTGCAGTATGGCATCTGCCGATTTCACGCAATACGCTGTCAGAAAAGGTCTGGGGATTTATACTTATCCTGTTAACCCCGTGTTTTTTCAGCACAAGGAGTTTTTCGTTTGTAATGGTGTCGGGTCTGCCTGCCTCAACCGTATATTCAAAAAGAGATGACATATCAAAATTATTTTCAATAACAGTCATTACTCTGTCCAAATCATCTGCGCTGAGTGTTGTGGGCGTACCGCCACCCCAATAAATTGTTGTAAGCTTCAAACCGGCTTCCTTTACCTTTGCAGAAGTAAAAGCCAATTCCTCGCAAAGCTTATCAACGTACTGTGGCACAAGCTTTTTGGCAGATTCGGTACCGATAGCGTGTGACACGAAGGAACAATAACTGCACCTTGTAGGGCAGAATGGTATGCTTATATAAAGGCTGAATGAATTTTCAGGAGATGCATTTATAATCTTCAGCTCTGTATTTGCCACGCTGAATGCGAGCTCGGTTTTTTCAGGTGTGGCAAAAAATCTTTTTGTAAAATAATCCTTTGCACCATCTACACCCGACTCATTGATTTTATTAAGCATCAATTTTGAGGGTCTTACGCCCGTAAGCATTCCCCATTCGGGGGCAAAACCGCAAACTTCCTTTAAAATCGGATAGGCAAGTGACAAAAGCTCATATTCCATATCTGTACATTTTGACAAAGGCAATATTTTTTCTGCCGATTTCACATGAGCATTGTACGAAAATTCAATTTTAAAGGAAACATCATCACCTTCAGGTGAAATTGATGTATAAAAATAATCACCATTATCACCATCAAAGGTATCAAGACACGTATTTTTTTCAAAGGGTAAAAACAGAAATAAAAGCTTTTCTGTTTCATATAAAAAATTATGATTTATGCAATATATATTCATCTTAAATATGGGTTGTATTTCAATTCGTAATCAATTGTAGTTTTTTCGCCATGACCTGTATAAAGAACGGTTTCAGGCGGATACGCTTCAAGCTTTTTAAGTGTTTTCAAAAGCACGGCATAGTCACCACCATAAAGGTCTGTTCTGCCGATGCTACCCTTAAATATGGTATCACCGGTAAACATAACCTTCTCACGAGGGCAATAATAAACTACGCCACCCAAGGAGTGACCTGGTGCACCTATAACGGTAAAAGCAAGGTCACCAACGCTGAACGAATCACCGCTTTTTACAGCTTTATCTGCAGTACAGGGCTCATACGGTAAACCGAAGTAATCGGCAAGACTGAGTCTGCTGCTCATAAGGGCAGGTGCATCCTCAACACCACACACAATCTGTGCTTCAGGATGCTTTGCTTTTAGCTTTGCTGCACCCGAAACATGGTCAAAATGACCATGAGTGCAGAGTATATATTGCAAATTTTCAACCCCTGCTTTTATAAGCTCACTCTCTAAAACGGGGTGATAATCACCGGGGTCAACAACTGCACCATTACCCTGACCATCAGAAATAATATAGCAATTAGCACTGACTGCACCTAAAGGGAAACTTTTAACGTACATATTATACACTCCAGATATCTGTATCAAAGCAAATTGTAACAGGGCCGTC
>JAEIGA010008294.1_pt1 | contig 15740 bp, 11 predicted proteins | sample 9270691 | NCBI WGS metagenome assembly JAEIGA01 (sample SAMN17057246, study PRJNA624740) | gut metagenome | biome: biome; isolation source: fecal sample | host: Bos grunniens | place: China: Xizang | collected 2019
CCGATGATTTAAAACCCGACGAGAAGCTGTTTTTTAAGCCGTTTGAGGATACTACATGGACTAACAAGTGGGCGCCGTATACTCATCGCGGAATTTTAGTGGCTCCCGATAAGAAAACAAAAGCGATGTGGGAAGCTCAGATGCGCCAATTTTAATACTTTTCGTTTTCAGATGCGTAGTGTTGCGAAGCGAGAATATTTGGTATAATAAAAGGTATGAAAACTTTTAAAGAAATACGCTCGGAAGTCACATTGCTTATCAGTAAAGGCAAATGGTATATTAAGTTTATCGGCATGGCATTGTTTAGCATCGGTGTATGTTTCGCCGTTTTAGCGGCTATCGCCGTCATGTACGAATGGGCGGGAATAGAAACGATGGAGGAAGTTAAAGAGGCTATACGAGAAAATCCTGAAATTGCAGAAGATATTGCCGGTCAAACGATGTCAACATTGGCGTCAGCCTTTTTGGCGTCATCCTTTAGGGATTTTATTGCAAGCATTTTTAGTGCCATCTTCATTTTTTCGTATGCTTTGATGTCGCTTAAAGTGTTGAAGACAGAGACCAAGAAGTGGTTTTCTTCGGCATTGTCAGGATTTCGCTCGCCATGGGGAATGTGGTGGCTTTATTTTCGGCAGATGTTTCAGACAATGCTTTGGACGCTGCTTTTTATCATACCCGGAATCATTGCTGCCTATCGTTACCGGCTTTGCTGGTTTTTAAAGGCTGAAAATCCAGATTGGAGTGCAAAAGCGTGCATTGCGGAAAGCGGTCGTCTGATGAAAGGTCACAAGTGGAAATTGTTCTGCTATGATTTTTACTATTTTTCATTGTGCGCTGGGATGGTAATTGTGGCTGCGATAGCGTATGCTTTGGTTTGTGCGGTTTTAAACGATAGAGAGTACTCCATGTTGGTTTCGGCTTTTATTGTCGCAGGATTTTATTATGCATTGGCGATAATTCTTATTCGTTGGTCGGTTTTCAAAGCTATCTTTTACCGAGAGATTAAATCTCTCAAAGCTTAAAAAGATGCCCTAAACGGGAAGTTTTTTGGTATAATAAAATCTATGAAAATGACATACCTACCTCAAGACAAATACTGTAAAGAATACATGCGTTATCTCGGTATCGCGAAAACCGAGCGCCGCAGTTACGCAGAGAGTGTTAGACTCTTAGAGAAAAAAGGATTTAAGGATATTTCCAAATTCAAAACACTTAAAGCTGGCGACAAGGTTTATCGCGGATACGAAGACCGTACTATCATGGCTGCGGTAATCGGTACTGAGAAGATTTCCAAGGCTGGTTTAAAGGTCGTTGGCGGACATACTGACGCGCCGCGTCTTGATTTGAAGCCGAAACCGCTTTACGAAAAGGGTGGTTATGTGTATTTTGACTGCCACATTTACGGCGGCATAAAGAAGTATCAATGGCTTGTTTTACCCCTCGCTCTTTATGGAACGGTAGTTCGCAAGGACGGCTCTAAGGTCCAAATTGCTATTGGCGACAACGAGGGCGATCCCATATTCATGATTTCGGATATTCTTCCCCACCTCGGCAAGGACCAAGAGAAAAAGACGGTAGCAGAGTTTTTCCCTGCCGAAGATCTCGATGTCGTCGCTTGGACGACGCAAGGAGATGACAAGAAAGAGAAATCCTCCAAGAACTTACTCGTGGAGTATCTCAAAAAAACTTATAAGATCGACGAAGAAGACTTGCTTTCCTCTGAACTTGAAATCGTCCCCGCGGGGATGCCACGCGAAGTGGGTCTTGACCGTGCGCTTATTGCAGGATATGGCCACGATGACCGTGTCTGCTCGTTCGCCGCTCTTCAAGCACTTGTCGATGTCGCGGATATGAAAAAGCCTCCGCGTATTACTGCGTCAATGCTGATGTGCGACAAAGAAGAAGTCGGCTCTATGGGCGCTACGGGTATGCAAAGTTCGTTTTTTGAAAATACTGTCGCTGAAATGATTGAATTGCAGGAGTCGAATGCGCGTGACATCATGGTGCGCCGTGCGCTCGAAAAATCTACGATGCTCTCTGCCGATGTTACGGCGATAGAAGATCCCCATTTTGGCGATGTGAATTCCACCGGGAATGCTGCTCAATTCCACAAGGGACCGTGCGCCTCCAAATATACCGGAGGCACGACTAAAGGCGGAGCCAGTGATTGCTCGCCAGAGTTCGTAGCTGAGATCCGTCGCATAATGGACGAAGGCGGCGTCACCTGGCAAATGGCCGAACTCGGTAGGATGGAGAAGGGCGGCGGCGGTACGATATCCCAGTACATGGCTCGTTTCGGGATGAAGGTTCTCGATATGGGCACGGGATTGTGGAATATGCACGCTCCTTGGGAGCTGGCATCGAAATTTGACTGCCACCAAACGTATTGCGCATACAGCGCGTACATGAGGGATGATGGTCGGTAAACTATTTTTTAAAAATCAAAAGGAGATAAAAATGAATATTAATAGAAGAGGATTTCTTCTCGGCAGTGCTGCGGCGATGTCACTTGCAGGATGCGCAACTAATAAAATGGGACTTCGCCCGCTTAAGAAAGGCGAAAAGCGCCGCATCGGTATGATCGGCTACGGCATTCAGATGCGTACGGCATTGATTCCGCAGTTCCTGAATTGCCGCGACAAGGTCGAGATTGTCGCCGTTGCAGATTGCGACAAGGTCCGCGCAGCTGCAGGTGCCAAGCAGGTTAACGATGCGATGAAAAATTCAAACTGCAAGGCTCTCGCCGATTTCCGCGACATCATTAACGATCCTACCATCGACATGGTCTGTATCGGCACGCCAGACTATTGGCACGCTTATATGGCAGTTGAAGCCATGAAGCACGGTAAGGACGTTTATTGCGAAAAGCCCCTCACTTTTTCGATTGAAGAAGCGCAGAAGATTATTGCCGCAGAAAAGAAGTACGGACGTATTTTCCAGACCGGCTCCATGCAACGCTCTTGGAGAGAATTCCGCACCGCAGTCATGGTAGTGCGTAATGGTATTATCGGTGACATCAAGTACGTCGACGCCAACTACGGTATTGGCGGCAAGAAGCTCGGAGGTCCTTCCCATCCGATGCGCTTCTTTGACGATCCCAAGAATGCCGAGAAGGAGTCTGCTCTGAATCCCGATGTTGATTGGGATATGTGGCTTGGGCCTGCGAAGTGGCGTCCGTATTCCGATCAGCTTGCTCCTCGTGGCGTGAATAAGTTTTATCCCATGTTCTGGAGATTTGACGATGATCTCGGTTCGGGCTATAACGGTGACTGGGGCGCCCATCACCTCGATATTGCCCAGTGGGGACTCGATATGGATAAATCCGGCCCATATAAGATTATCCGCTCCGACGAGCCTTATTCGACAGACCTCTATCACGGTGCGCGTCGCCAGTATGGTATGAGGATGCTCTTTAAGAAACCTTATGGTGACGTCGAACTCTATCACGGTCCTTTCGATGTTTGGGGTACGGTGTTTTACGGCACTAAGGGCATTGTTGCGGTTAACCGCGGCAAGATCGCTGTGTGGACCGGTACGGGTCTCGTTAAGCCCAACGCCGAAGTTCGCAAGGCCATTGCCGATGTCTCTTTCATGAAGGACAAGATTGTCGCTGCATCCGTCGGCAAGGATTATGGCACTGACGCTCTCGCCAAGAAGGATAACCGTCTTGAATCTGCTATAAATAAGCTCATCAAGATCTTTGATCTCGAAAAAGCCGCGGTCCAGATTTACAAATCCACTCAGCACGTCGAGAATTTCGTTGAGTGCTGCGAAACCCGCAAGCCCACCATTACTCCTGCTGAAGTGGGTGCGCGTTCCGGCACGCTCTGCCTTCTCTGCAATCTCAGCTATCAGTATGACACTGGATTCGATTGGGATGGCGACAAGATGGAGATCCCATCCGGCAAGAATCCGAAAGGCATTTCGATCAAGCGCGAAGTTTACCGCAACGGTTGGGATGTGATCGTATGATAGATGTACCCGTAAGCGCGATAATTCTCGGCTATGGTATACGCGGCAGAGCATACGCCGCGTATGCCGTATCGCATCCTGAAGAACTGAAAATTGTCGGAATTGCGGATCCTGTCGCTGAATTTCCTTCAGATAGCTCTTGTCCCACGTTCAAAAAATGGGAGGATGCTCTCGCTGCAGGGATTGAGGCGGATGCGGTCGTTATCGCGCTTCCGGATCGTCTTCATCATGCGGCCTCAACCTTCGCGCTTTCCAAGGGCTACCATGTTTTGTTGGAAAAGCCAATTGGCTGCACTTGGGGAGAGTGCCTGTCTATTAAGAAGGCGCAACGCGAGGCGAAGCGCCTCGTTCTTACGGGGTATGTTCTTCGGTTTGCGCCTTTTTACCAAAAGCTTCGCGATGTTGTCAAATCCGGATGCATCGGAGAACTTACGAGCGTACATCATTTGGCTGCGATTTCGTATGGCAAGGCCGCCCATGCATATTGTCGAGGGAATTGGTCGGTGGAGGCTCTCGGTACCGGCATGCTCGTCAACAAGTGCACGCACGATTTTGATTTGATCGAGTGGTGGACGAGGGGTAAGCAGATAAAGAAAATCTCTTCGTTTGGCTCGCTTTTCCATTGGCGTCCCGAGAATAAGCCCGAGGGCGCGGCGGATCGCTGTGAAGACTGCCCGCAAAGCGTGCGCGAGAGTTGCGTGTTCGATGCGCGTAAACTTTATTACGACCGCGACGATCTCCGTTATCACTTTGCTGATGAATCCGACGAGGCGATATTGAAGATGCTTAAAGAATCTCCATACGGGCGGTGTGTTTATGCCTGTGGAAATGATTCCGTGGACCATCAGACTGTCCTCATGGAGTATGAAGGCGGCTTGACTATCATTTTGGAGATGGAGAGTTATTCTCAGCAGCGCACGAGAGTCACGCACTTTTACGGAACGCGCGGCGAGATTATCGCCGATGAACACAAAATCGAAATTCTGCCGTTCATCGGAGATTCAACAACGATCATCCCTCAGCAAACCGGCCACCACGGTGGTGGAGATCGCGAAATTATGCGCGAGTTCGTGAGAATGATTCGCACTGCATCTCCAGATAGATATAATTCGATTTTGGATGCGGCGCTTGAATCTCATCGCATCGCGTTCTTAGCAGAAGAGTCTCGTCGCACCGGCAAGACCATTGGCGGCAATGCCGAAGAAAAACCAAGGAGTTGAAATGAGCGAAGATTTGCAAAGCCTTTTGGAAAAAATCAATCGTGATGGTGTTGAAAAGGCTGAGGCCGAAGCTATGCGCATTATTGAAGATGCGAAAGCCAAGGCCGCAGCTATTTTAAAAGAAGCGAAAGAGGAAGGCGCAAAAATTAAGGCAGAAGGTGAGAAATTTGCCGCTGACTATACTTCGCGCGCTAAAGAATCTCTCGCTCAGGCTGCTCGTGACACCGTTTTAAAAGTTGAGTTAAACGTCACCGGACTTTTGACGAAACTTTTGAAAGAAAACGTCGACAAGGCTTTGGCAGATGACGATGTGGTGCTGTCGATCGTAAAGGATGCGATCAAAGGCCTGACGGGGAATGTTGAGCTTTTCGCCGGCGAAAAGATAGCCGCTAGTTTAAAAGCTGCTTTAGCGTCGCTCTCTGATGTGACCGTTATTATGGATGAGACTATCTCGAGCGGTTTCAGGGTGAAGCACGATGGCGGGAGAGTCGAACATGATTTCACCGGCGAGACGGTCGCAAAGGAGCTTTCAAAACGGTTAAGAAGCGATTTGGCGATGTTGTTGAAGTAGCAATGAATTATTCATTTTTAGTTTCTTCTTTGCCGCAACTTGAATTTAATATGCCTGCGCCGTTGACGCGGGAGAAATTCATTGAGATGTGCGAAGGAGAGTGGCCGGTCAAAGGTGCGCTACTGTCTAAGTGGCGCGATTTGGACTGCCAAATGAGAAATGCCATCGCAGAAGCGCGTGGAGGGCTTAAGTATGTGCGAGAGACTCACGGATGTTCTCTTTTCTGGCGAGGGCGCATAACTCAGGCTTTTCAGGAAAAAGACATTTTGAAGCGCGAAGAACTCATAGATAAAGTTCGCTGGGATGCCGCCGGCGAACTTACTCCGTGTGAATCTCCGTTATCCAAAGGGGCGCTTGCGACATACGCTATAAGATTGGAAATCGCACTAAAGCGTGCGATGATTTCGCGTGATGGTGGCAAGGAGGCGTTCGATCGGCTGACGGCTGAGACGAAGCGGTAAAATTTAAAGGGGAACCATAAATGACTACTAAAGGATCGATAGTCGGAGTAAACGGTAACATGATTACCGTTCGTTTTGACGGCGCAGTCGCCCAGAACGAAGTAGGATATGCGCTGTGCGGAGATAAACGCCTGATGGCGGAGATTGTACGCGTGCGCGGTCGTCGCTGCGATATGCAGGTTTTTGATGCGACTACTGATCTTGCGATTGATGACACTGTTGAGTTTTCGGGCGAGTTGCTGGCTGCCGAACTTGGTCCTGGCATGCTCACTCAGGTTTACGACGGTCTTCAGAATCCTTTGGCGGAACTTGCCGAAGAAGCTGGCAAAATTTCCAATGAGGCAGCGTTCTTTTTACAGCGTGGCATGTACTTGCCTGGACTTCCTCGCGACAAAAAGTGGGACTTTCACCCGACCGCTGAAATCGGCGCGCGAGTAACGGCCGGCGAGGCTCTTGGCTGGGTGACTGAGGGTATTTTCGATAATAAGACGATGCCCGGCCATAAAATTATGGTGCCGTTTTCGTTTAACGGAGTTTACACGGTAAAGAGCTTAGCTGCCGCTGGAGATTACACTGTCACCGATGATATCGCCATCTTGACCGGCCCTGACGGGAAAGACGTCAAAGTGCAGATGATGCAACGCTGGCCGGTGAAAGTGCCGATTAAATGTTTCAGCGAGCGTCTCGCGCCGACCGAGACATTGGAGACAACAGTCCGCACTATAGACACCTTTTTCCCTGTGGCTGTCGGTGGAACCTATTGTATTCCAGGGCCCTTTGGAGCGGGTAAGACCGTTCTTCAGCAGACGACTGCGCGTTATGCCAAAGTCGATATCGTCATTTCAGCTGCTTGTGGCGAGCGAGCGGGTGAGGTCGTTGAAACCCTTAAGGAATTTCCCGAGATTGTTGATCCTAAGACTGGAAAATCGTTGATGGAGCGCACGATTATTATCTGTAATACGTCTTCGATGCCGGTCGCGTCGCGAGAAGCTTCGGTTTATACCGCGGTGACGCTTGCGGAGTATTATCGCCAACAGGGGTTGAATGTTTTAGTCTTAGCAGATTCCACTTCGCGTTGGGCGCAGGCAATGCGCGAGCTTTCCGGACGACTGGAAGAAATCCCCGGTGATGAAGCGTTTCCTGCGTATTTGGAGTCTCGTATCGCGGCGTTCTATGAGCGCGCAGGGCGAGTGAAACTGAAATCTGGTGAAATCGGTTCAGTAACGATCGGCGGCACCGTTTCTCCCGCGGGCGGAAATTTTGATGAGCCGGTGACGCAGGCGACGCTTAAGGTGGTGGGAGGCTTTCACGGCCTGTCGCGTGCCCGTTCCGACGCCCGCCGATATCCAGCGATTGATCCATTGGACAGTTGGAGCCATTATCCGTCAGTCATCGACCAAAAGCGCGTAGAGGCAGCTCGATCTATTCTTAAGAAGGGGAGCGAGGTCGGTCAAATGATGAAGGTTGTCGGCGAAGAAGGCACCTCATTGGAGGATTTCACGACTTACCTTAAGGCAGAGTTTCTGGATGCTGTTTATCTTCAACAAAACGCCTTTAGCGAGACGGATGCTTCTAGCCCAGTTGCACGGCAGAAGGTAATGTTCGATGTTGTTGAAAAGGCGCTTCTTTGCGAATACAGCTTCGAAGATAAGGATACCACAAGAAAATTTTTCATGTCGCTTCAGCAGGAGTTCATCGATTGGAATGACAAGCCTTTGGATACTCCTGAGTTTGAGAGCGCTAAAATGTCATTAATCTCCGCTATCGAAGGTGCCGCCGCGATAGATTGAATCAGCGCTAAAAGAGAAGGACTTGATTTTTATGTTTAACAACAAAGTTTATCATCAAATTGACGCGCTCAGCGGGTCCGTCGCGACTTTGCGCGCAGAGGGTGTAAAATACAACGAAATTGCTGAGATTGAGTCGCGGGCAGGTGTGTCGTTAGCGCAAGTCATCAAGCTCGACGGACCTAATGTGACGCTTCAGATTTTCGCAGGTGCTCGCGGTGTTGACACATCCGCTAAAGTGCGTTTTTTGGGCGAGACGATGAAAGTCCCGTTTTCGGATGCGCTCTTGGGTAGAGCGTTCACTGGTGCCGGTGTTCCGCGCGACGGAGGACCTGTAATCGACGAAAATCCTTCTCCCATCGGCCAGCCTTCGGTAAATCCTGCTAAGCGCATTATGCCAAAGGAGATGGTGCGCACGAATATCCCGATGATTGACTTGTTCAATTCGCTCGTCAAGTCCCAGAAACTTCCGATTTTTGCTCGCGCAGGCGAGCCGTATAATGAACTTTTAGCCCGTATCGCACTTCAGGCGGATTCTGATGTTATCATTATCGGCGGCATGGGGCTGAAATATGATGAATATTTGAAGTTCCGTGACACACTCGACAAGTCCGGTGCGCTTGCTAAAACTGTGATGTTCGTTCATACTGCGGCCGATCCCACGGTCGAGTGCATGTTGGTGCCGGATGTGTCATTGGCGGTCGCCGAGCAGTTCGCACTCAAAGGCAAGGATGTTCTCGTCCTTTTAACAGATATGACGAGCTTTGCCGATGCGATGAAAGAAATCGCGATTACCATGGAGCAGATTCCGTCAAACCGTGGATATCCAGGTGACCTTTATTCGCAGCTCGCATCTCGCTACGAGAAGGCTGTTGACTTTGATGGTGCAGGTTCAATTACGATTTTGGCTGTGACGACGATGCCTGGAGACGATGTCACGCATCCTGTTCCTGACAATACCGGTTATATTACCGAAGGTCAGTTTTACTTGAAGGGCGGACGCATTGAACCGTTTGGCTCTTTGTCGCGGTTAAAGCAGCAGGTCAATAAATCTACGCGTGAAGACCATCGCACGATCATGGACGCGATGATTAAGCTTTATGCGCAGTATAAGGAGACGGTTGAAAAGCAATCCATGGGCTTTAGGATGTCGTCGTGGGACAAGAAACTTCTAAAGTACGGCGCAGATTTTGAAAAAGGAATGATGGACTTATCCGTCAATATTCCGCTTGAAGAAGCTCTTGATTTGGGATGGAAAATTCTCTCGGAGAATTTCGATCGCACCGAAGTCGGCATCCCTTCAAAACTTTCCGATAAATTTTGGCCGTCAAAATAAGGAAGTATATAGATGTCAGTTAAATGTACGGGAATTGTTTTTTTCGCATTAACGTGTGCTTTTCTGAGCCTTGGCGCCGCTGAATTGAAAAATGTCGCGCAGCCTTCGCTTGGGACTGTCATCACATCTTCTGGTGCGCCTTGCAATAAGGATTGGCCGGTCACGAATCTGATATTTCCAGAAGAAAACGATAATCGCAGAAGGGGATGTATTTTTGGTGCCGGAATAGTTGGCGCCGCGGTTGATATTATCTTGGATTCCGGGTATGAAATTGAGCGCGTTGATCTAAAGCAGCTTGATTACAGAGGTACGATGAACGTCAAAAAAGTCGAAATTTTCTTTGACGGTCGCAACATGGGCGTTTTTGAGTTGCGGAACCTCCCCGGCAAATTTCAGGAAGTGGCAGTTCAGGGCACTGCAAAAAAAGTCACTGTTAAATGTGTAGAGACTTTTCCGCCGCAGACTTTGAAAAATGGACAGAAGGGGCCGAATTACGGTGGCTGGGCGCGTATTCGTGTAATGTCTTCAGGTAAAAACGCGTCAAATTCCGGAAAAGGCTCTAGCTATAAAATTACCGCATCTTCTAATGCCATTATGCCCACAGGCACCGGTGCTAATGGCAAGGTTGAAGTCTTCGGCAGTCCGAGAAAGGCTTTAGGCCATCCCCGCACGATTTGGGACAAGGAAGATGTAAAACTCTATCGTGAAATGCTTAAGCGCTCTCCGCTTTTGCAGGCGCAGGCCGCTGATCTTAAGCGCCGGATGGATCGTCGAATTACCCAGCCTATCGATATCCCGCAGCCAGTGAAGCGCGGCGGCACATACATACACGTGAACGACAATCAAGGCAATTGGGGTCGTCGTCACCGTTATTTATCGCTTGATATAGCCAACCTCGGATTCTGCTATCAGCTTTACGGCGAGGAGAAATATGCAGAGTTCGCAAAGAAAATCCTATTGGAATACGCCAAGGCGTGGCCGAAATACGGCGTTGGTTCACGTAAGGGTTTTTCGCATGACCCGTCCAAGGTTTACGATCAGCGTCTCGGAGATGCGATTTGGTTGATTCCGATTGCGCACGGATTTGACTTTATTCGTGAATATCCTGGCCTCACCGATGCTGAAGCTGAGATCATCAAGAAGGATTTGGTCGCAGGGGCGGCGCGCTTTATCGCTGAGAATCGCGCTCATTATTCGAATGCGACTAATTGGTCGGCGATCGGCACTACTGCGATGCTTGCGGCGGCTTTGGCGTGCGACGATGATGATTTATTTAATTTCGCAATGTACGGAGCGAATTGGGTGAAACGGGAAAAAGGCGTTAAATCTCTCAATAAGTGGTGGGAAGGTGAAGCGAGCCAAAATCCATCTGGTGTGGAGCTTCACTTTTCTTCGGAGGCGATCGATGTCGACGGCATGTGGTGTGAAGGCGCGATGGGTTATCAGTTCATGGCATTGCAGGCGCTAGTGTGCGATGCAGAGATGCTGTGGAGAAACGGCATAGACTTATATCGCTATCGCGATTGCGCGATGAAGCAGGTTTTTGATTCGCCACTTTATTACGTCTATCCCGACTTTTGTGCGCCGGCGATTCACGATTCTGGGAACTCTTCGATTTTGGGGTATGATTCATATCTCTATGAGTACGGATATCTACGCTATAAAGACCCGAAATACCTTGAAGTCTTAAATCGCATTGAGCGCCATCTCGATGCGCGCTACCAACAGTTTACGTTCTCATGTCTTTATGACGGACTTGATTCAAATGGTGTTAAGGTAGCCCCTTCGAGCGTAAATCTCAATGGCGTAGGCTACGGCATTCTCCGCGTAAATGATGCGAAAGGCACGAGGAATCTGCTTTTGGACTATGGCCCCAACCGTTCGCACGGACATCCTGACAAGCTTAATATAGATTTATGGGCGTTCGGCAACCTTCAAATCCCTGACCCCGGCATCGTTTGGTATGAGCAGCCGATTTATCGTCAGTGGTATCGCACGACGTTTGCGCATAATACTCTCAACGTAGACATGTCAGAGCAAGAGGCATGTGGTGCAGAGCTTTTAGTGTATGCCGCGAACAATTCTGTCGGCATGATGCGAGCTCGTACTGACCAAGCGTACTATGGCGTGATGATGGACCGCACTGTCGTGATGACTAAGGATTATATAGCTGATTTGTTCGGCGTAGCAGCCATCTCTCCGCGCATATTGGATGTCACATGGCATCCCCGAGGAAATCTCGTAAAGATTAAAACGACTAATCCCGCTGACGGGTCGTTTAATCTGTCATCGCCCGTCGCGAACGGATATAACCAACTTAAGGATATTAAAGCGTGGAAGGGCAAATCCTCTTTTGAGGCAGAGTTTGATAACGAGGGGATTAAGACGCGCCTTATCACTGCGGATGATGGCGAAGAATCTACGATTGTACAGGGCTTTGCGGATATCCCCAATAACTATCGCGAAGGCAATGGCAGCTTAAAGCAGTATCCGATTTTCGTGCGTCGTAAGACGAATGAGACTGTATTTTCTGCTGCATTCGATTATTCTAACTCAGGCGCGATTAAATCTGTCAAGAAGCTTGGCAGCATTGAAGAAGGTTTTGGAGCTATGGCCATCCTTACCGATACCACCAAGGACGCGCTCGTATGTTCTTATAGAGATGCCAAGGTGATCAAGGCCTACGGCATTGAGACTGACGCCCAATCGGCATTCGTTTCGCGTGATGCGTCAGGGCGAATGATTCATGCGATTATGGGTGGCGGTACTCGCCTTTCAGCCGGGAAGTTCGAGCTTAAGGCCTCTGAGAAAATTTCCGTGACGATCGAGCGCACTTCCAAGGGTTATATTGTAAAAAACGCCAGCCCCGTGGATGCGAAAATCACCGTTGCTGTCGGTGGCAAGTCTCACCGATTGAACCTCAAGGCTAATGCGTATAGCCGTCCTTTATGATATAATACTTAAAATGACAAGTAACGACGAATATGTATTGCAACTTCTGACCGAACGCGGATTTCTCACGCCCGATCAGATCGAGGCAGCATCGATTTCGATGCGTGCGGAAAACGAGACTGTCCTGGACGTACTCGTCGCTGGCGGCATTGTCGGAGAAGATGAAGTATTGGGGACGGTTGCAGATCAGTTTGGCCTTAAATATTGCCATGTGAACGCAGACGCGATCAATCAGGAAATTGTAAAAGAACTCCCAGCTGATATCGCGAAAAAATATGGAGTTGTGCCAGTTGTTTCCGACGCCGATTCCATTACTGTTGCGCTGTCGGATCCGATGGGATATGATGCGATCGATTCTTTGAGATACGTTCTCCATGGCCGCGACGTACAAGCCGTTATTTCGCCGAGAAGCGAGGTAGAATCGGCGATGAAAAAGCTTTATGTCGCTGACGAACCAGCCGATGTCCAGACGCGCGATGAGATCGATGGCGTGGAAGATGCATCTGGAGATAATGCACCTGTCATTAAGCTCGCTACGTTGATTATCACCAATGCCATCAAGATGAAGGCGTCCGATATTCACATTGAGCCGATGGAGAAGGAGTTTAGGGTTCGTTATCGCATCGACGGGGCGTTGAGAAAAATGGACTCGCCTCCGAAGCGTCTTCAGGGAGCGATCATCTCGCGCATAAAGATTATGTCGAAGATGAAGATTTCCGAGAAGCGCACCCCGCAGGACGGACGTATTCAGATTACCGTTAACGGCAAGGATTTAGACCTTCGTGTCAGCTCGGTGCCTACGAATCACGGTGAATCGATCGTCATGCGTATCTTGGACAAGTCTAATTTGTCGTTGGGACTCCCGCAGTTGGGATTTTTGTCGGATGACCAAACTACTTTTGAGCGGCTTATTAAATTGCCTGATGGAGTGGTTCTCGTAACAGGTCCTACGGGCTCTGGTAAGACGACTACGCTTTATGCTTGTCTTGGGCAGATCAATACTCCTGATAAAAAACTGATTACGGTCGAAGACCCTGTGGAATATCAGATGAGCGGTATCAATCAGGTCCAGGTTAATAAGGATGTGGGGCTTGATTTTTCTGCGGCATTGCGCTCAATTTTACGTCAGGCTCCGAACATCGTGATGATCGGAGAAATCCGCGACGAGGAGACCGCTGATATTGCGATGGAAGCTGCGCTTACCGGTCACCTTGTGTTTTCGACTTTGCATACTAACGATGCGCCGTCGGCAGTTACCCGTTTGCTTGATATCGGAGTGAAACCGTTTTTGGTGGCTTCTGCATTAAGAGCTGCGATGGCGCAGCGGTTGGTGCGCGCAATTTGCGAGAAATGCAAAGAAACGTATGCTCCCACTGAGCGAGACATTAAGATGCTTGGTCAAATCTCTAAGACCTTGCCGGAGCACATGTATCATGGAGCAGGATGCGATCGCTGTGGTCGTACCGGCTATAAGGGGCGCAAAGGCATTTTCGAGATTTTCAAGGTAGACGACACTGTCCAGCGGCTTATTTTCGACCATGCTCCCGCCACCGTTTTGCGCCAGCGCGCGAGAGAGCTCGGTATGCGCACTCTCCGTGAGGACGGCATGCTTAAGGTGGCCAGTGGCATGACGAGCTTAGAGGAAGTGTTGAGAGTAACGATGGGGGATGCAGACTGAGGATTGCTGGACGGCAGATGGATTCAGCTAATCTGATTGCGAAAATAAAGGAGGTACAAATGGATTTTCACATGGAAGAACTTTTGCAGGCGACAATCGACGAAGGTGGTAGTGACCTTCATATTCGTGCATATATGCCGCCTGAGTTGCGCGTTCATGGAGAGTTGTGTCCGCTCTCAGACGAACCGCTGACTGAAGAAGATGCGTATAATCTCGTCAAGGAGATTTCGACCGATGCGCAGATGGAAGAAGTCGAAAAAAACGGAGGCGCGGATTTTGCGTTAGCTCATCCTGATGGAACGCGTTTTCGTGTTTCGATTTTCAAAGAAAGAAAGCGCTATGGCGCAGTTCTCCGCCAAATTCCAAGTACGCTTTTGACGATGGAACAAATCGGACTTCCGCCGACAGCAAAAGAACTTCTGTGGAAGCCCCGTGGATTGATTTTGGTTACGGGACCCACAGGCTCGGGAAAGTCGACTACTCTCGCTTCAATGCTGAACGTGATTAACCAAGAGCGCGGTGTACACATTATCACGATTGAAGACCCGATCGAATTTTATCACACGTCTAAAAAATCGCTCGTCACACAGCGTGAAGTTGGCGATGACGTCCCCTCGTTTGCGGAGGCGATTCGCCGCGCTCTCCGTCAAGACCCCGACGTAATCTTAGTCGGCGAAATGCGTGACTTGGAGACGATCGCAGCTGCGATTACGGCCGCTGAAACTGGTCACTTGGTTTTCGGCACATTGCATACAACCGGTGCCGCAGAAACGATTGATCGTATCGTCGATGCATTCCCGACTAACCAGCAGGCTCAGATCCGTACCCAGCTCGCAGCCGGTCTCCAGGCCGTTATTTCTCAGGTGTTGCTGCCGAAACTTGACGCGAATGGCGAAGTCCACGGACGCGTGGCTGCATTCGAGATTATGACATCCACTGATGCCATTCGCTCTCGTATCCGCGACAATAAGACGAACATGATCAAGTCCGACCTCCAGACGGGAGCGAAGTTCGGTATGATGACGCTTGACGCATCGCTCACTTCGCTTTACAAGCAAGGGCTCATTTCTTACGAAGAGCTTCTGACCAAGTGTCAGGACCCTGATTCGGTCGTTCAAAAACTCAAAGAAGAAATGGGACAGTAAATGCTTGATCCAATTCTCCAGATTTTAGTTCAAAACGGATACCTCGACGCTGATGGCGCGAAGGATTTAGAAGAACTTTCGAAAACTGAAGCGAAGAGCGTTCGCCATCTCGTCATCGATCAGGGGATACTCTCAGAGGATGACTTATTGGCAGTGATGGCCGCTTACCAAGATACAGAAGCCATAGACCTTGGGGCGATGACGATCGAATCCGAAGTTACGGAGGCGATTCCGGCGTCGACTGCGAGAATCTACAATGTATTTCCGGTGGCGTTTGATGATACGTCAGTTACTTTGGCGACATTCGATTTGGTCGATCCTCGTATTTCAGACGAAATGCTCTTCACTCTTTCGAAAGAAGTGAAGTTCGTCTTTGCGAGAGAAAAAGACGTCAATGATCGCATCAGTCAGTATTACGGAAATTCATCCGATTCGGTGGCGGACATGATTAAGTCCCTCGGCGAAGGACTGACAGATGACGATGATTCGACGAGTGCAAATAATAACGACATCGCATCGATCGAGAATGCTGCCAATTCATCGGCGATTATTCGGTTTGTTAACTTGGTCCTTTATCAGGGAGTGGTTGACCGCGCGTCGGATATCCATATCGAGCCG
>JAEIGA010008295.1_pt1 | contig 15740 bp, 18 predicted proteins | sample 9270691 | NCBI WGS metagenome assembly JAEIGA01 (sample SAMN17057246, study PRJNA624740) | gut metagenome | biome: biome; isolation source: fecal sample | host: Bos grunniens | place: China: Xizang | collected 2019
TCGCTACGCAGAACACAATTTTTTGTTTCGCCGGATAGATTTAATGCAAAGAAAGAGACTTTGGCGTGTAATGCAAATGTTGAAAAAAAGAGCAAAGCAGTAAAAAGTTTTTTCATTTATAAATCCTTTAATTTAAAAACTTTTCGGCATTATAGAATAAATTGTAAATATAAGGATTGCAGAAAATATTATTATTTGATATAAGAACCGCATCTCTGGAGAGTTTTTATTTCATTCGTTGAATGCAATAAAACGCCGAAGGTGTAAACTCCGAAATCGACCCGATTCGGATAATCTCTCAGGCAAAAGGACAGAGCCTTCCTAATAAAATTACAATCTATATTGGTGTAAGTTCTACTTTCTCAGAGTGACGATTTTTTTTAGTCGTCATTATTTTATTATTTTTCCTTGTTTGATCATCAGGGAAAGAAAAGGATTAAATTTTATGTCTTTCGATCAAATCTTAGTAAAGATTGATGACGTTGTATGGGGAATCCCGACAATCGTATTAATCTTAGTAACCGGATTAGTTTTGACTATCTGTACACGAGGTATCCAATTCACAAAACTCGGTCGTGCATTCAAAACTATATTCAAGGAAAATGAAGGGCACGGTGAACTTTCCGGATTTTCAGCTCTTTGTACTGCACTTTCTGCAACAATCGGAACGGGAAATATTGTCGGTGTTGCTACTGCTATCGCTTCCGGTGGTCCGGGTGCTTTATTTTGGATGTGGTTTGCCGCAATACTCGGAACTGCTACAAAATATGCCGAATGTATGCTTGCGATTAAATATCGTGAAGTAAAAGCAGACGGTACAGTTCTCGGAGGGCCATTCTACACTATTGAAAAAGGTATGGGTGCAAAATGGAAGTGGCTTGCAGTTTTGTTTGCTGTTTTCGGAGTTTCGGCAGGTTTATTAGGAATCGGAACAATGACACAGATTAACGGTATTACTTCTGCTGTTAATATGGCTGTAAAATCAGATGTTGCATTTACATTATTTGGAAACGAATATACTTGGGCTACAGTAATCGGCGGTGCCGTTGTTACTCTTTGTGCTGCATTAGTTATTATTGGTGGTCTTAAACGTATTTCTAAAGTTGCAGAGAAAGTCGTACCAGCTATGGCAATTATTTATATTTTCTTGGGACTTTCTGTTTTGATTATGAATGCAACAAGAATTCCTGCCGCATTTGCGTTAATTTTTAAATCTGCATTCGGTTGGCAAGCTGTTGCCGGCGGTGCAGCCGGATTTGTATTGAAACAAATTATGGATTCAATGCAAAAAGGTATTGCTCGCGGTATTTTCTCTAACGAAGCCGGTCTTGGTTCGGCTCCGATTGCAGCTGCACCGGTACAGACAAAAGAGCCTGTAGAACAAGGTCTTGTAAATATGACAGGAACTGTAATTGATACATTAATCGTTTGTACGATGACAGGTTTGGCAATTGTTATTGCTTTCTGTAATCCGGAATTTGTTTCTGACGGAGCAACTGGTGTACAATTAACTTCTAAAGCACTTTCTTTTGATTTAGGAGGAGACGGAGTTTCAGTTCAACTTCTTCTTATGCTTTGTTTGGCATTCTTTGCATTTACTACAATTTTAGGTTGGGATTACTATTCAGAAAAATGTCTTGAATATTTAACAAACGGAAGAATGAAATTTGTAATGTTCTTTAGAGTTCTTTACATTATAATGATTGCTATCGGACCATATTTTACAGTAAATGCCGTATTTACAATTGCCGACATTACAAACGGGCTTATGGCAATTCCGAACTGTATTTCATTACTTGTTTTAAGCGGTATTGTAGCGAAAGAAACAAAATCTTATTTTGACCGCTATCCGACATTAAAATAATTAAAAAAATTAATGATAAAAAATCGGCTGTCTGTTTTTTTAAATAGGCAGCTGTTTTTATTTCGGTTCTGCAATTTTCGGCGAATCGAAATAAAGTTGAGTCAAGCGGGGATGTGATATGTCCCTAGACCAATCGTATTTATTGCTATTTTATTTTTAGGGAAGAACTGAATGACAAAAGAAAATTCACTTATACACGCAAAGGTTTTGCCCGGATTGTTACGTTTTGCAGTTCCGGTGTTGGTTGCAATGTTTTTACAGGCTTTGTACGGCGGAGTTGATCTTTTGATTGTCGGACAGTTCGCCTCTACCGGTGATGTATCCGGAGTTTCTACCGGAAGTATGCTTTTACATGTATTAACCAATTTGGTGGTCGGTTTGACGATGGGCGTGACGGTTTTTGTAGGGCAAAAAATCGGCGAGCAAAAACCGGAAGAAGCCGGTAAGGCTATAGGATGTGCAATTTTACTTTTTTCCGTTATAGGAGTTGTTCTTTCTATTTTTACGGTTATTTTCACAAAACCGTTGGCTATACTTTTGCATGCACCGTCGGGTGCATTTACGCAAACTTGTCAATACATCAGAGTTTGCGGTGTCGGATTAATTTTTATCGTATTTTATAATTTACTCGGAGCAATTTTTCGAGGTATCGGCGATTCGAAAACTCCGCTTATTACTGTTTGTATAGCTTGCGTGATAAATATTTTCGGCGATTTGCTTTTTGTTGCTGTTTTCAAAATGGGAGCTTTCGGAGCTGCACTTGCCACTGTCATTGCTCAAGGTTTCAGTGTATTAATTTCGTTTTTTATAATTGCAAGAAAAGAGCTTCCTTTTAAGTTCAGCAAAAAATATATTCGATTGGATTCTTTTTTTGTTCGTATAGAATTGAGACTCGGATTGCCGATTGCACTTCAAGACTTTTTGGTGGGCATTTCGTTTTTGGTAATTCAAACAGCTGTGAATTCATTGGGGCTTGTAGCATCGGCAGGCGTAGGAGTTGCGGAAAAAGTTTGCGGTTTTATTATGTTGATTCCGTCGGCTATTGCACAAAGTTTAAGTGCTTTTGTCGCTCAAAATATCGGAGCCGGACAACCCTTGAGAGCCAAACAGTCATTGAAAAGCGGAATTGCAATTTCATTGGTAATGGCGTGTTTTATCGGAACATTTTCTTTTTTCCGAGGAGACATTCTTACGGCGATTTTCTCAAAAGATATTTCGGTAATATCCAGCGGTCATGAATATTTAAAAGCTTACGCAATCGACGTATTTCTGACTTCATTCTTGTTTTGTTTTATCGGGTACTTCAACGGAATGGGAAAAACTCTTTTTTCCATGGCACAAGGACTTATCGGCGGAATTGCAATCAGAGTGCCTATGGTTTTACTTATGCGAAGTTTACCCGATACAAATCTGTTTTTAATCGGACTTTCTACACCGATTGCAACGTTTTGTCAGATTATACTGTGTTTTATTTATTACATAAAAACTCGTAACGAAAAAATTTAATTATTTGAATTGATTAACTTTCGGCGAGTATTGATAACCGATATTCGCCAAACTTTTTTCAATTTCCAACTTTTCGACATCCAGGTCTTCGCAAAGTTCTTCGAATGAAGAATACTTGTCTCGTAATTTCATATTAATCATACTCAGTAAAATATTCGGGTCTTTAGGCAAGGTCATGTCCGTCTCCGCTTTTTTGTTCAAAAATATCACATTTTATGTATTAATTGTCAATTTTTATGTTCTTTATTGGCAAATAAAAGTTAATAAAGTATAAAATAAAATCCGGAGGAAATAAATGGATGTGTCGGAAAAAATAGAAGCGTTATGTAAAATAATGCCGCAGTTTAAGATTTTTACAACGAAAGTTTTGACTGAACGGCAGATAAGTGAAATTGATAAGATTTATGATTTTTACATTATCAAATGTTTTTCTCCCGATACGACGGAGTCAGAGAAGAAAGAAAAACGACAGAATTTTAAAAGAAAGCGTGACGGCTTACCGGAAGATGTTTTGGCGGAATATTCAAAGTCGGCGACAAAAAAAATTCTAAACTTGCAAGAGTACAAAAAAGCCGAGCTTGTTTTTGTGCCTATTTCCTTCGGCAGCGAATGGTCGACCGCCGAGTTAATCGAACAGGCGTTAAAAGATTCCAAACGTGTTGCGGTACCGGCAGTTCGCGGGAAAAATATGTTGCTGCAAGAAATCACATCGCAAACTACTTATCACAAAGCTGCATTCGGAATTTCAGAACCTGATGACGGAAAAATCATTGAGCAGCTTCCGGATTTTACATTGTTGCCGGGATTGGCTTTCAGTCCGTTGGGATTTCGTATCGGTTACGGCGGCGGATATTACGACAGATTCCTTTGTGAATACGACGGCTTTTCAGTCGCGGTTTGTATGCCGGATTTTATTACATCGGTGATTCCGCAAAAATGGGATTATCCGGCAGATATAACGATTTTTCTGTGAAAAAATTAAATTGTAAATAAATATGAAGGAGTTGGGGATGAAGGAAATTACAGTTTGTATGGGCAGTTCATGTTTCAGTCACGGGAATGCGGTTATTGCAAGTTTGGTGCAGGAGTTTATCACAAATAATAATTTGGAAGATAAAGTAGAAGTTCACGGATGTCTGTGTGAAGGTGAATGTCGCAATGCTCCTAATATTCGTATAGACGGAAAACTGTATTCTAATGTAACGCCGGGAAGTTTAAATGATTTATTAAAGCATGAATTGGGAGATGATATATGAATTTCCTTTATCCCATTTATACGGAACAAACAGAATGTCAAGATTGCTATAAATGTGTACGTCATTGTCCGAATAAGGCGATTCGTGTTGAAAACGGTCATGCAATGGTAATTCCGGAACTTTGTATTTTATGCGGAATATGTGTGGCAAATTGTCCGGCAAAAGCGAAACATATTCGTAACGATTTGGCAAAAACACGTCAGCTTTTTACATTACGAAAAAAAGTTATCGTGTCTTTGGCTCCGTCGTTTGTTTCGGAATTTTCAGAATTCACGCCGGCACAATTGATTGCTGCTCTGAAAAAAATCGGATTCAGTGCCGTATCGGAAACAGCAATAGGAGCAGATTTGGTTTCTATGCAGGTTTCAGATATATTGGAAGATGCCGTAAAAAATGCTGACGGTAAAAAATTGTTTTTATCATCGGCGTGTCCGTCCGTAGTGGAATATATAAAATTTAAACTGCCGGAATTCGCTCCTTATATTACCGATACGGCGTCTCCGTTATTGGCTCATGCCAGATATTTGAAAAAAGTTTACGGCAATGAAAACGGCGTTGTTTTTATCGGGCCGTGTATAGCAAAAAAAAGAGAAGCTGATGTTTGGAATGAAATAGATGCGTCGATTACATTTTGTAATTTGCGAAAATGGTTTGAATCTGAAAATATTACTCCGCAAACGATTACGGTAAATGATGACGACTGTTTTATTCCTCGTCCTGCGTCCAAAGGTGTTTTGTATCCTACGGACGGCGGAATGATTAAAGCTATCAAGAATTATAATAAAACCGACGGTGTTCAGATGATTTGCGTATCCGGAATAGAACAGATTGCAGATGTATTAAACGGTGTTAATCCGAAAGATTTAAAACAACCGTTATTTATTGAATTTTTATCCTGCAACGGCGGTTGTATCAACGGTCCGGCATCTAAAAAACAAAGAGCTACGGCATTAAAACATATTGCGGTAATGAATTATGCAGAAAATACGCCTGATGTAATCTCACAAGAAGTACAGGAAAAAACACCGGAAATGACGGGAATTTTACCGGTAGAAGTTAATGAAAGTACGGTTCATTCAGAGGATGAAATCAGAGTTGCATTACGCAGTGTAGGAAAATATTCCCATGAAGATGAATTGAATTGTGCGTGTTGCGGATATGATACGTGCAGACAGTTTGCCGCGGCAATGCTTGATAAACATGCAGAAAAGACAATGTGTCTTTCATACATGCGTAAACTTGCTCAAAAAAAAGCCAACGGATTAATTCAGGCAATTCCCAGCGGTGCGGTAATAGTGGATAAACATCTTTCTATAGTGGAATGTAATAAAAATTTTGCAAAGTTGATGGGATGTGAGATTGAAGAAATGTACGATAATTTGCCCGGATTGGAGGGGGCAGATTTATCGAAAATTACAAACTTATCCCGTTTCTTTGCAGATGTTCTTGATAAAAACGGTCAGGATGTAATAGAGCGTGACGTAAAGGAAAATAACAAAATTTTTCATATTACGGTGTTTTCCATAGAAAAAGAGGAAATTGTCGGTGCCGTTATCGAAGATATTACCGTACCTCAAGTCAGAAGAAGCAGAATAATGAGTCAGGCAAAAAAGGTGATTGATAAAAATTTATCTGTCGTACAAAAGATAGCTTATTTGCTTGGGGAAAATGCAGCGGAGACGGAGTCTATTTTGAATTCTATAATGGAATCTTTTTCCGGTAATGAAAACGGTTCGGATAGAGGACGGTGATTTGTTATGGAAAATACTTTTATTGAAGTCGGTCATTATCAATATTGTAAATATAATCAGCATACGGAAGGCGATATTTTTTTATCTCAAAAAAATGTTGCCGACGGCAGAGTGATAACGACGCTTTCCGACGGGCTTGGTTCCGGAATCAAAGCCGGTGTATTGGCGACATTGACGGCAACTATGGCTACCAGATTTATTGCTGCCAATATTCCCATAAAACGTGCGGCCGAAATCATAATGAATACTTTGCCTGTGTGTAAAGAACGAGGAATAAGTTATGCGACTTTTACCCTTGTAGATATTGAGCCGTCGGCTGCTGTGTGCATTATGGAATATGATAATCCGCCTTACGTGCTTGTGCGTCAAAATCAGCTTGTTGTTCCACAACGGGAAAAAACTGAGCTTGTACGCAAAAACAAAAAAACGGCTCCGTTAAAAGAAGCAATCTTGCAGTTTTCACGTTATGATGCAAAGCCCGGAGACAGACTTGTATTTTTTTCGGACGGAGTTACTCAAGCAGGAATGGGAAGCAAAGCTCTTCCTTTCGGCTGGGGACAAAGAAATGTTCAGGATTTTATTTTACAATGTATAAAGGACTATCCGGCAATCAGTGCCAGAGAATTGGCACGTAAGATTGTACAAAAAGCATCGGCATACGACGACCTCGCTCCTAAAGATGACATAACTTGCGGAGTGGTTTATTTTCGTAATCCGAGGGATTTGCTTGTGGTTACCGGACCGCCGGTGTTGAAAGAGAACGATGTGAATCTTACCAGATTGTTTGAACATTTTGACGGACAGAAAATGATTTGCGGCGGGACGACTGCAAATATTATAAGTCGTGAACTGGGACGAAAAATCAAAGTGGATTTGAAAAATTTAGATCCCGAAGTACCGCCGATGTCGGTAATGGACGGAGCTGATATGGTAACCGAAGGCATTATTACCATGGGAAAAGTGGCGGAATTGCTGGATTGCGGAGCAAGAATCGAGAGATTGCGACCGAATGCGGCAACGAAAATGGTAGAAATGTTTTTAGATTGTGATAGAATTCATTTTGCTGTGGGGACAAAGATTAATGAAGCTCTTCAAGACCCAAATATGCCGGAGGAACTTGAAATACGGCGAAATGTAATAAAGAAAATCGCAGCGTTGTTACAAGATAAATATTTGAAAGAAGTTAAAATTCAATATTTTTAAAAGAGTATTTTAATGGAAAGAAAACTACGATTGATAAATCCGCATTCGGATTTTTTAGAGTCTTACTATCAAGCGTGTCGTGAAACTTGGGGTTTTGTACACAATGATTATATTATTCATAATCCGGCTTTTTATGAGCAATGGCGAGATAGTATTTTCGAAGAATATCAAAAGCAAAAGTCCGGAATTGATCTGCCTAAAGGGTATGTTCCGTCTGTGACTTTTTGGTGTGTGGACGCAGACGAATATATAGGAACGGTTAATATTCGTTTGCAATTGACTGAAGAGTTGGCAGATTACGGCGGAAATATCGGGATTGTTATAAGAAAGAGTCAACGACGAAAAGGTTATGCGTATAAGGCGTTGAATTTGGCGGTGGAAAAAGCCAGAGATTTAAAAATATTTCCGATTGTGATGACTTGTATTGATGATAACGAAAGTTCATTAAAATTGTTAAGTAGTTTATCATATGAAAGAACTGAAACGGATTTTACTTTTGCTGACGGAGTCTTTTGTAAAGTTCACAGATTTTTCTTTTGATAATTTTTTTAAGATTTGTAAATGGACAAATATCTAGTATTATTCCTCCGTAAAATTAAATACTGGGAGATATGAAAAAATGAAGAAAATAAAAATTTCGATTTGTACGGGAACGGCTTGTTATGTAATGGGGGCGTCGGAATTGTTATTGTTAAATGAAATATTACCGGAAAACTTGCGAGATGCAGTGGAAATAGAAGGAATTCCTTGCGGGACGCAATGTCACGGAATTAACAAAAAGAATCCGCCGTATGTAGAAGTAGATGGTGAATTGATAGAATCTGCTACATTACAAGCGATTATATCTAAAATTGAGGAAAAAATATGCTGAATCTAAATAATAATTCTGGACGTATCAAACGTGAAATATTGGTACGTATTGCAAAATTGCAGCTGGAAGGAAAACTGGAAGAAGGGATTGTTTCTATTCCTAAAGAGCTTGCACCTAAAGGCAGTCAACCGATAAGGTGTTGTATTTATCATGACAGGGAGATTCTGCGTCAACGTGTGATAGCACGGCTGGGATGTAATAACGAAGAAACAGATGATGAAAAAAATCTTTCGGAATATGCAAAGGAAGCTTTGGCTCGTGAAAAACCTACGCAGCCGTTTTTGTCCGTTTTACATGAAGCTTGTAATGCGTGTGTGCAGACTCATTATATGGTGACAAATGCGTGTCAGGCGTGTTTTGCCAGACCGTGTATGATTAATTGCGGAAAAAAAGCAATTACTATTACCAACGGAAGAGCAATTATAGATTCTCAAAAATGTGTCAATTGCGGGCTTTGTATGCAAAATTGTCCGTATCATGCGATTATAAAAATTCCGGTTCCTTGTGAGGAAGCTTGTCCGGTTGATGCAATTTCTAAAGACGAATCAGGAAAAGAATGTATCGATTATGAAAAATGTATAGCTTGTGGGCATTGTATGAGTGAATGTCCTTTCGGGGCAATGATGGATAAAAGCCAGCTTGTAGATGTGTTGAAGCATATTATGAACGGAAAGAAAGTGGTGGCAATGTATGCTCCGGCAATTGCGGCACAGTTCAGAGCTCAAAATGTTCAATTGGAAGCGGCGTTGTTGGCTGCGGGATTTACCGAAGTAAAAGAAGTCGCATTAGGTGCTGATATTACTGCGGATAAAGAAGCTTTTGAATTTGAAGAACGAATGGAGCGTGGGGAAAAGCTTATGACGACATCGTGCTGTCCTGCATATGTGCGTGCCGTAAAGGTACACGTACCGCAGCTTTTGCCGTGTGTGTCCGATACCAGAAGTCCGATGCATTATATTGCAGAGTTGGTAAAAAGAGAGGATTCTGAAAATATTACGGTTTTTGTGGGGCCATGTCTCGCAAAACGTAAAGAAGGTATGGATGACGATTTTGTTGATTATGTGCTGAGTATTGAGGAAATCGGAGCATTGTTTATTGCAAAGAAAATAGATGTAGCTCAACAAAAAGCCGTAGAACATGATGATGATGTCGCAACTGTTTCCGGACGAAATTTTGCGATTTCCGGCGGTGTTGCCGAAGCTGTTCGTGTACGTCTGAAGCATCCGGAAAAATTACGAAGTACCGTAATCGACGGATTGAACAAGGCGGGTATGAAACAATTGGCACAATTCGGTAAAATTCAAAGCGGCGAGGTTTCTGGTACGCCGACTACGCCGAATTTGGTAGAAGTAATGTCGTGTGAGGGCGGATGTATAGCCGGTCCGTCGGTTATTTCAAATCCGAAAATAGCGGCTATTCAGTTAAAAAAATATGTTGAAGCGGGGAAGAAAGACAATCAGAATGTAGAAGAATAATTTTATAAGTTTATTGTTTTTCATTTTTTTTGGTAAAAAAAATAATAGGTTAAAACTGAAAATAAAATTCATTTCTGTAAAATCGTTTGTAATGTGGTTTTATATATTGTAAGATGAAAGACAAATTATTTCCCGAAGAATAACTATTAATTAGGATTTGCTATGGTAAACAATAATAAGAAAATACAGGGACCTCCTATGCCAACAGAAGACTTCTTTAAATTGTGTGAAAGCGGAACTTTTAAAGAAGTGCAAGCTGCGATTAAAACCGGTGTAAATGTGAATGCAAAGAATGAATACGGAGTAACTGCATTAATGTTTGCTGTTGAACGTAACGAAGACAGGGAAGTTGTTAAAGTCTTAATAAATGCCGGTGCAGATGTAAATGCGGAAGATGAGAGCAGTAAAACGCCTTTAATGTATGCTTCTCAATACTGTAAAAATGAAAAAATAGTAAAATTATTGCTTCGTTCCAGAGCGGAAATTAACGCAAGAAATAAATACGGTGAAATTTCTTTGATGCTCGGTGCTTGGAATGCAAATTCAGAAGTGACAAAATTGTTGATTCAGGCCGGAGCAGAATTGAATGTTCAGGATTTGCACGGCAGAACATCTTTGATGAAAGCTGCAGGGTATAATGAGAATGCAGAGGTTATTCGATTGTTGTTGGAGGCTGGCGAAAATGTAAATGTTTCCGATAATGAGGGGAAGAATTCTTTAATGTATGCAGCAGAGAATAACTCAAATGTAGAAGTTATTTCTTTGTTGTTGGAAGCCGGGGCAGATATAAATGCTGTCGATTATTTCGGAAATAATGCACTTATGGCTGCCGGCAGTAATTGGAAAGATGAGAGCGGGCAGATTGTCAAACGTTTGCTCGAGACCGGTATTGATGTAAATATCAAAAATAATAAAGGCAAAACTGCATTAATGTATGCTGCCGAAAACGAAGAAAATGAAGGTAAAATTATTATTGTGACAATGTTGCTGGAAGCCGGTGCCGATGCCAATACGGTTGATGACGAGGGTATGAGTGCATTAGACTATGCGATTGAAAATAATAATTTAGAATTAATAAAGGTTTTACGTAGTAAATCTGTTAGTTAAATGGATATTTTTTAAGAGGATTTTAATAATAATGAATGATGAGAATGCAGATAATAAGGAGTTACTTAAAGGATTACGTTCGGATGTAGAGGAGGTAGAGAAAGCTCTTCGCTTAAAGAAAAGAGAAAAGTTTCCGGTAATGCTGAAAAAGATTTTTCTTTGCGTACTTGTCGTTGTACTGATTGCTTTTTTGGGGACAATAACGTTTTCTTTGGCTATTAACAAATATGCAAGAAGCTTTAAAAATCCGGTAGTAAAAGAACTTAGCGAGGGAATGCGTTCGGATTTGGATGTTGTTTTGACTCATTCTTTTTCATTATTACGCCCGTTGCCTTACAGTGTAAATATCCCTCCGTTATCAATAAAAGCCAAAAGTGTAATTCTTATTGATGCATACAACGGCTTTATTTTATATGAAAAAAATGCAGATAAAATTATTCCGCCGGCTTCATTGACGAAGCTTGTAGTTATGTATATTGCTATGAAAGAAGTTGCAGCGGGAAATATTTCTTTATCTGATGTTGTTCCGTTGCCGCCTCAAGCATGGGCGATAAATGCTCCTATGGGGTCATCACTGATGTTTTTGGGTGAAGGTCAACATGTTACTTTGGAAGAGTTGCTTCGCGGTATGGCAGTAGTTTCCGGAAATGACGCAGCAATGGCTGTTGCTTGTTATATATCAGGTAATGCAGCCGATTTTGTTAAAAGAATGAATTCCGAAATGGCAGCGTTGGGATTGACTCGGTCGCATTTTGTTGAGCCGACGGGATATAGCGAAGAAAATAAAACAACAGCAAGAGAATTTGCAGCTTTTTGTCGTGTATATTTAGAGAAATTTCCGCAAACTATAGAATTATTTCATAACGTTAGGGAATTTATATATCCGCAAGAGCATAATCTCCCGATGAATTATGTTCAGAAGAGTGCAATTTCCGGAACGCTTCCCGTAAAACAAGAACCGACTAACAGAGTTTTGACAGAGCTTGAAGGTGCAGACGGATTGAAAACCGGATATATAAATGAATCCGGATATAATTTGGCTCTTACTGTATGTAGAGATAAAACAAGATTTATATCTGTAGCATTAGGTGGATTCGGTTCTAATACGGTAGAGGGGAATCGTTATCGATTGGCTGATTCTCAACAACTTATGAATTGGGCGTTTTCTGAATTCGAAACTTACAAATCTATCGGAAATAATTGTTTCCCGGTCAGTGTTTTTGGTGGAGAAATGAATGCTTTAAATTTAATTCCGGCAAAAGTATCGAAAGATTTTTCTATCCCGGTTCCGATATCAGAAAAAAAAGTCGAAATATCTATAGAAGTTCCTAAATTTTTGAAAGCACCGATACAGGTCGGTGATGTGTTGGGGAATTTAGTTTATTATCAAGGTGAATTGATTTTGGAAAGAGTACCTCTTATAGCTGACAGAACGATTGAAGATTGTGGCAGTATAAAGAAAATGTTTGATAATTTGGCGTTTAAACGTTGTTTTACTGAATAGTCAGAAAAGAGCCTGTGAAGTGCAGGCTCTTTTTTATTTCTATTTTCTTACCAGACATGCAAGTGTTTCGGTGTGATGAGTATGTGAGAACATATCGACAAGAATGAATTCTGAAACTTCATATTCACAAGAAAGTTCTTTTATATCACGAGCCATAGTAGAAGCTTTGCAAGAAGAATAAATGATTTTTTTAGGTTTCATGGCCAGTAATGTTTTTTTGGTATTTTCATCCAAGCCTTTTCTAGGTGGATCAACAATCATTACATCAGCAAAACCTAATTGCGGTAATTTATCTTCGACTGCAGCTTCAATGATTTTCACATTTGTTTCTATATTATTGTGTTTAATGTTGAAATTTCCGTCAATTACAGATGATTTTGCAAGTTCTACACCGATTGTTTCTTTTGCAAAATAGCTTACGAACAAGGTGATTAAACCGATTCCGCAGTATAAATCAAAAATTCTTTCTGATTTTTCTTTATCAAGAAATGATACAATTTTTTCTAACCAAAGCGGGATTACGGCGTTATTTACTTGAAAAAAGCTGTCTTTCGAAATCTTAAATGTTATTTCTTTTCCGCAGGCTTTTATTGTTTCCATTACAGCTGCATCTTCGTATTTTTCAGTTTCAATCATATTTACAACAGTTTCGCCGGAAGAAGTAGTTCGAACTTTAAAATTGTGCGGTGGCTCTTTTTCTGAATTTCGCAAATATTCCAGAGCCTCGTTAATTTTAGGCATTGCTATTTTGCAATTTTCAATGTCTACGATTGATTTTGTGTCTTTTCTGAAAAAACCGATTTGTTTTCTTCGGGGATTGACTTTGAAAGTTTCCGTATTTCTATAGTTGAAAACCGAAGGATTTGCAATTATATCAGTGAATTCAATTTCCATATTACCGATTCTGCGAAAGGTTTCTTTTACCGTAGCTTGTTTTATTTTTAATTGTTCCTCATATGTAATCATTTGATAATCACAGCCACCGCAGAGTGCGAAATATTTGCATTCTGGAGTTATCCTTAAGGGGGATGGTTCTATTATTTCTATGGGTTCACCCATAGAATAATCTTTTGCTTCCTTGTAAATGTTGATTTTCACGGTTTCCCCGGGGATTGCATATCTGACTAAGATGATTTTGTTATCTTCATCATGGGCAATAGAAACGCCTTCTTCGGCCCATCTTTCTATTTTTGCAATTACTTGTCGGTTTGTACTCTTAAGTTTTCGTTTTTCTAAATTTTCAATGTCCATACGTATTCCTTAAAATAATCTTGAAATTTGCTGGATAGTAATGAAAAAAAGCTTTTTTTGCAAGTTTTCACGTGTTAATGATATATTTTTGCTTTTTTTAATAATAAATGATTGATTTAAATTATTTTTTTTGCTAAAAGCAGTCTCAATATATGAAAAAACTTCTTTGTTAAAAAAAAGAAAGAAAGTGATTGACATAAAAAAAGAAAAAATATATTTTCCTCTAGGTTTTTTGCCTTCATAGCTCAGCTGGTAGAGTACATCCTTGGTAAGGATGAGGTCGTCAGTTCGAATCTGATTGGAGGCTTTTAATAATTATGTATATAATATTTTATATTAAAGGTTGGTTTTAAATGGGTGCAAAAAAAGGGTCTAGTGTAGAAAAGATTGCTTTGCAATGTACTGAATGTAAAAGAAAGAATTATACTACTTCAAGAAATAAAAAGAATGTTCAAGGTAAAATTGAATTGTCTAAGTTCTGTAAGTGGGAAAGAAAGCATACTTTACATAAAGAAACAAAAATAAAATAATTAAATTTTTTAGGGTAATAGTTCAGTTGGTAGAGCGTCGGTCTCCAAAACCGAATGTCGTGGGTTCGAGTCCTACTTACCCTGATTTTTTTTATAGTGAATGGGAGTTGCAATGAAGATTACTACTTTTATAAAAGAGAGTTATGCTGAATTAAAGAAAGTTATATGGCCATCTAAAGATGATGTTATATCTCAAACAGTTGTTGTTGTTGTTTCTCTCGTTTTTGTCTCTGCAGCATTGGCTTTGGTTGATTTTTGTGCATTAAAGTTAATTTCTGCAATTATTTCTTTTTAATCTTATTAGTTTTGGGCGGGTAGTTTATGGGGAAAGCGTGGTATGTACTTCATATTTATTCAGGGTATGAGAAGAAAGTTGAAGAATCGATTCATGCTTTGATAAAAGAAGCTCAAATGAACGGAAGTAAGGTGGCTGATATTTTATTTCAAATAAAGGTTCCCTTACGAGAAGTTTCTGAAGTGAAAAATGGTAAGAAAAAAATTGTATCTCAGAAGTTCTTGCCGGGTTATGTTCTTTTGGAAATGAATCTTGATGGTAATAATTGGCAAGAGATTTACAGTGTAATTAAAAGTGTTAACGGGGTTACAGGGTTTGTAGGTGCCAATAAAAATAAAAAACCGATGTGTTTAAGCTTAGACGAAGTTCGAAGTGTTTTGAATATCGGTGGAGAGCTAAAAAATAATATTTTAATAAAACAAAAATTTAATTATACCAGAGGGGAGTCTGTAAAAATTATAGACGGTCCTTTTGCTACTTTCATAGGAACTGTAGAAGAAATTAATCATGAACGAAGTAAGTTAAAAGTAATGGTTGGTATTTTCGGGCGATCTACACCTGTGGAATTAGATTTCACCCAGGTAGAAAAGATTTAAATAAGATAACTATTTAAATTTAATATAAAGAATTTAGAAATAAAGGAAAGGAAAAGAAAATGGCAAAGAAAATAAAGGCAGTTGTAAAATTGCAGGCACCTGGCGGACAGGCAACTCCTGCAAAAGGTATCGGACCGGCTTTAGGTCCTCACGGAGCATCAGCAGCGGATTTTTGTAAACAATTTAATGATAAAACAAAAGATCAGCCAGGAATGATTCTTCCTGTGATTGTTACAGTATATCAGGATAGATCTTTTACCTTTGTTATTAAGACACCTCCAGCAGCTAATTTAATTAAAAAAGAATTAGGTTTAGCTAAAGGTTCTGCAGCACCTCATAAAGATAAGGTTGGTAAATTAACTCAGGAGCAATTGAAAAAAATTGCTACTATTAAGTTACCGGATGTAAATGCAAATGATTTAGAAACAGCAATGAAGATTGTTGCAGGAACAGCCAGAAGTATGGGTGTAGATGTAGAAAAGTAAAGGAGATATAGATGAGAAGAGGTAAAAAATATTTAGAGGCATTGAA
>JAEIGA010008296.1_pt1 | contig 15739 bp, 17 predicted proteins | sample 9270691 | NCBI WGS metagenome assembly JAEIGA01 (sample SAMN17057246, study PRJNA624740) | gut metagenome | biome: biome; isolation source: fecal sample | host: Bos grunniens | place: China: Xizang | collected 2019
CTTCGTCTGTGGTAACAGCGGTCTGGTACGAAACATCTGTTCCCAGCGCATATAATGTAAATGTCTTGGTTTCTGTTTCATAAAACACAATTGCATTATTATCATAGTACCAAAGGATATCTAAATCCGTCGAAATCTGGGACAACAATCCTGACACTTTACCGGTATACGCAACATTTACGGTTTTACGCAATTTTTCAGAATTAACCTGACTATCAATACGCACCGGGATACCAGTTACCGAATAAATATCATTTGCCAAAACCTGTAATGACACTGGTTCATTTAATAATATAGTAACACCTGTATCCGTCTCAAATTTCGCCGGCAAATTGTTACGATGTTCTAATACGGTCGATGTATCCCCTAGCCACACCCCTTCGGACATAGAGACAGTATCGCCCGTCGCCACCTTGGCGCGCGGATTTTTAGCCATTTCAAATGCATCATATGCATTAATAAAATCCGTATCAACAGCGGCCGCCACCTTGGCCGATTCCTTGGTTGCACAACCCACCAATGCCGTACATACCAACCCACAGACAGCCAACAATTTAAATGATTTTTTCATATATAATCTCCCCCTTGGCAGATGCGTTTATCTTTTTATTGCTCCGACGTTGAAATTACCAACACGCGATTCCCCTTATAGAATTTTGCATACGGAACCGGCGTTGCACGACCAAAATTACGTACCAGCGCAGACGCCACATCAACAAAGCGCCCTTTGAACACGGCACTGGCCTGGATTGGATATTCACGTGACGTAGTCCAAACTAAATCCCAACCCTCTTTATCACACCAAGACTGCAAAACATCACGCAAGGTTTGACCATTGGCAACAACCCAAGAACGAACCTGATCCTTTATAACTTTTGGCGCCTCTGCATCAGCAGTTTCCGCAACCAAAATTTCCGTTTCTGACTCTGTAACAGCTTCTGTCGCCTCTGATTCAGAAACCACATTGCCATTTTCATCTACCACTGTCTTTATACCAGCACGTTCTGCAAAAGCAGCATAACCATCCGCATATTTACCACAATTTTTACGTCCACTGCGCGACACAGACAAAACCGTACCACCATCATCTTCTAACATTTCACGACTTAACAATGGCATTTCCGTACCATCGGCGCATTCATCATCAAATCCGACCGGCACCTGCATCCCATGCAACATATTCGCACCACCGGACCACCCCATAAATTCACCACGTGTCCCCAAATTAAAATTATTTTCGACAACCAAATCAGCCCCAACTCGCGACACAATGCGTATATTATCAGAATTCTGTTTCGGACTATCACACGCAACCTCTACATCCGCATCAGACCCCGCCAATGGCCACGCCGGCACGTCTGCATATTGTGTTACCATTTCCGTTTCATCAATTTGAACAGATTCAGTAACCTCTTCTACACCGCCATCGACAATTTTATCCTGGCTATAAAAGACCTCAGAAGTAACAACCTGGGGTAAACTTTCAGCAGCGAAACAATATCCAGCCGCCGTTGCGCACATTGCTGCAAACAAAATTTTGCGGAACATAATTAAAACCTTCCTTCTTTTAATTTAGTAATATTATATCAATTTGACCGAATCTGTGCAAGGGCTAAAACACACATAAATCAAACAAAAAATATCCCCAAAAGATAAAATCGCACGAATCGGTAAAAGATGCTATACTGACATACGAACGAAAGACAAATTAGAGGAAAAAGAAATGGAAAACTGGTTGATTTTAGGCGCTTTTATTCTAATCATCTGCGTCTGTATTACAATGACTTTTTTTATATATCGTATAAACGTTCGTATCAACGATGCTAACAAAACACTAAGCCACCAATACAACCTAATTGTAAAAATTCAGTCTGTGTTAAAAAACAAATCTGCAACCAACGCGGTTGCCGAAAACGCCGAAATGATTTACCAGGACTTGTTACAAAATTTAATTCCTATTATGGCGGCAATTGATATTATGCCACGCAACACATCCGAACACCCATTATGGCGCGCATTGGGCGGAATCATGGACGAATATGCACGCAACCCATTTGCATTGGAAAAATTACGTCGCGCAATAAAACTTGACTCTGAAATCGCACGCAGTGTTGATAATTATATGCGACGCTCGGATGCATTTTTGACACACTTGAATGCAACCGAACCAGATGGAATATTGTCCGCAACATTCACAGATGGACTACTTGGCAAATCTCTTACTTTCTTTGCCCAGGCAAAGCAACTGGCAACCCAGGGTGAATAGTTGGCGAAACTTTCTGAAAATCTTATTCGCGAAATTTCAAAGCAACGCAATGAACCCATATGGTTGCTACAATGGCGCCTGACGGCGTTTGATGCATGGAAAAAAATGATTGAGCCACACTGGGCCGAATTTAATTATGCACCGATTGATTATAATGCGTTAAATTATTATAACGAACCTCAACCTATTGATAATTCGGACCTGGCACACGTGTACGAAAAAATGGGCCTGCCAGAAAGTGAAAAACGCGCCCTGTTGGGAATGGCAACAGACACCGTCATCGACAGCCGTTCTGTGCACACCTCATATATGGATGAACTAAAAAAACACGGGATAATATTTCTGCCGTTTTCGGACGCGGTAATTCAATATCCTGACCTGGTAAAAAAATACTTGGGCACGGTGGTGCCAGCAACCGATAATTTTTTTGCAGCACTAAATGCAGCCGTATTTTCAGACGGCACATTTGTATACACTCCTCCAAACGTCACCTGCCCCATTGATTTAGCCAGTTATTTTAGAATCGAAACCGCTAAAATCGGACAATTTGAACGAACACTTATCATCGCAGACCATGGCGCAAAACTGACCTATATGGAGGGTTGCAGCGCCCCCCGTCGTCCAAACCACCAACTACACAGTGGGGTTGTCGAAATAATTGCCCATGATGACGCAACCATAAAATACGCAACCGTTCAAAACTGGTTCGGGGGCGATTTCAAAGACGGCAAAAACACTGGTGGCATATTAAACTTTGTGACCAAGCGCGGGCGATGTGATGCACGCGCCAAACTATACTGGACCCAGGTCGAAATTGGCTCTGCCATAACTTGGAAATATCCATCGACAATTCTGGCGGGCGATGATGCAGTAAGTGATTTTTATTCGCTCGCAATAACCCGCGGGGGGCAACTGGCCGATACAGGCACAAAAATGATCCATATCGGAAACAACACTAAATCAAACATTGTTTCATACGGGGTGGCAACCGACGCATCCCAGCAAACATTTCGTTCACTTGTATCATTTACCGGCACGGGATGTACAAACGCATCAAAATGCGACACACGCATAATTGGCGACACCGCAATCGCAAATACAATTCCGCGAATAATACACGGCGCACCCAACAACAACCAATCACACGAAGCCACAACTGGTGCCATAGACGCAACACAATTAACATATCTTGAAATGGCGGGCATCGAACGCGACACAGCAATCGCCTTGATTGTTGGTGCAATGGCCAGTCCGGTAATATCACGCCTGCCGATGGAATTTTTGGTTGAATCAAAACAATTAATTCAAATGGCATTATCAAAGGACTAAATATGCTAGAAATCAAGGACCTAAATGTATCATTGGATAACAAAAAATTATTATCAGACATCAATCTGAACATTACACGCGGCGCGCGTCATTTATTGGCGGGACATAACGGTTCTGGCAAATCAAGTCTGGCACAAACAATTGCCGGAAACCCTGCGTATAGCGTTGATTCAGGCACTATAATTTTTAACGGTCGCGATATTACAAACGAGAACGCAACAACACGTGCATTACTGGGCATATTTTTAGGCGCCCAGAACGTTCCTGAAATACCTGGGCTTACCGTATTAAGTTTTTTAAAACATTCTTGTGCCGCACATACACATTTTAATACCGGTCATGAATTATCAATGGGCGATTTTTTACAACAATTGGAATCAGCTCGCGAACAACTAGATATTCCAAAAGAATGGCTGAACAGATATATCAATGTCGGTTTTTCAGGCGGCGAACGAAAACGCCTGATGCTATTACAACTAATTATGACACAACCAAAACTGGCCATCCTGGACGAACCAGATTCCGGTGCAGACGCCACAACCAAAGAACTGATTACGAATACAATCAACAATATGCGCGACACCACATTTTTATTCGTATCACACCAGTCAGATTTTACAAATCAAATCGGCCCAACCGATATAACAACTTTGTCATCAGGACAAATTGTGGTAAAATAAAAGACTAAAGGGAGAAACGCAATGAACGACCAACAAACAACACTTAAACAATGGCTGGTTAGCACACCTATATTTTTTGCGCTTACATCATTTTTATTTGCGGTTACATTATCTGTATTGGCGGGATTGCTGATGCCAAAATCCGAAACCACATTAAGCATAATCGGCATCACAATGATAGTCACGACCCTAATATCTGCGATATTGGCAATTCGCAAAATACCAACACGCAAAATGGATCGCCCAGGCATCGTAACAATCTTTAATACAAAAATGATACTCTTGGCTATAACGGCTATATCATCATTGATTATGGCATTAAACCTGATGCCACTTCAGATGTGGCTATTTAGCCTGATGCAACATCCAACAGGAATCGTCATTGGATTTTTGCTGGCGGTGTGCTTGGTATTATTATCCCTTTACATACTGGGGGTTACAATTATGGGAATTTGGGCATGCTTCTTACGTGCACGTACAATGAATATACCGCTTTGGAAAATTATTTGCTCCATCCCATTTGGCTTTGATATGTTGTGGGTACCAGGATATTTTATTCCAACCAAACCAAACAAGAAACCCATCGTTACAACAAACGCAAAATGGATTTCAAACCTGACCAATTGGACAATTATTCGTTCATCAAATGCAGGATTTTTATTCACAGCATTGATTATTGGAACAGGCATATTTAACGGCCTTGCAACAACGTTACTAAGCTTATCTGTATTATTGCTGTTTGCGATATGGATAATGCAAATGGGCGATAAAAAATTTGAAAAAAATATCGGCAATACATATGCAACGACCGCAGTAATCATTAACATAGCAATAATTGCATACATGATATTCTCCATATGGATATTATAAATTAAGGGCAAAACATGAATGGAATAATTGTATTTGGAATAATCTTGTTTACGCTTTGGATTGGGCGTTCAATATTCATTCCTATTTTGGTTGCGGCATTTTTATGGTACCTAATTAATGCCATTTATGAATATTTTCGTCGCATATTTCCCCAACAAACATCACAGACACGTCACGACAAGATACGCAACCTAATATACGATTGCATATCCTATGCAACCTCGTTATTGACTATATGTGGCATTGTTTATCTGTTCATAACACAGGTTAAACCAATGTTCAGCGAGCTGGTATCTGCCCTGCCCGCGATTCAAGATAAATTAATATCATTTGGTAATTATTTATCGGGCTCTGTTGGGTTAAAGTTTGACGCAAACATGATTCCTAACATCACTAAGGTGGCAGCAAACATTGGTTCGTCTGCGGCGGGCTTTGCAACATCAATCGGAATGGTATTTGTTTATATGATATTTATGTTTATTGAACAAAGTACATTTAACAAAAAGTTCACCGCCCTTATTCCAAACAAGTCTCGTGCAAAAAAAATGAAATATATCATCGACAGCATTGACAACAACATGAAAAAATATCTGTTTATGAAAACTGTTATTTCCGGCATCACCGGCATTGTTTCATATCTGTGGCTACAAATGATTGGCTTGGAATTTGCTGGTATTTGGGCATTTATCGTATTTATAACCAGTTACATTCCAACAATCGGTGCGATTGTTGCATGCTCCTTGCCCATACTGTATTCATTCACGGTATCTCCTGGATGGGAATTACCTTTATTAACCGCAGGTGGCTTGATTGGATTACAGATACTGTTCGGCAATATAATGGAACCAAAATTAATGGGTAAAAGTTTAAATCTGTCCACATTGGCAATATTAATCAACCTGGTATTCTGGGGAATGATTTGGGGTATTGCCGGAATGTTTTTCAGTGTACCAATCCTGGTTGGACTTTACATTGTCGCCGCACAATTTGATTCCACACGTTGGATTGCGATATTGCTGTCCTCTGATGGTAAAATTCCAGACAAAAACGAAGATTAAAAATTAATCTATACGCATAAAAACCGGGCATTTTTAAGCCCGGTTTATTAACGCAATTGCATTTTCAAGAATTATTCGTGCGGATTCAGAATCTAATTTTTCTTTAATATCACGTACCCGCACACGTCCCATTGATTCTTGAGCTGATACGGACGTCAAGTTTTCTTCAACCATTACAATCGGCAAATCAGTTTTTTGTGACAAAGCATCAATAAAATCACGCACCATTTTTGTCGTGTCACTTTCCGTACCATCTGGGTACAGCGGCAAACCAACCACAATTCCACACGCATGCTCATCAGACGTCATCTGTGCAACAATCGCCGCCACATCATCATCCAACCCCAGATTTATCGTGGGACGCAAAAAAACAAAGTTACGCGTATCATCCGACACCGCCACACCAACGCGACGCGCCCCCCAATCAATACCAACTATGCGCCCTGAACGCGGAAAAGCCTTGAAATCTGGCAAAATCATTGTATAATTCCTTTACTTTGTAAATATAGGATTGAAAATGGCATTTAGCAAGCAACAATTACAAAAATTCGCAGATTTGATAAAGATTGAAATATCTGATGAAAAATTGGCTGAAATGAATATCGATTCGGTTGTTGAATGGTTGGATAAATTACAAAAAATTGACACAACCGGTGTTGAGCCGATGTTAAACCCGGCCGAACACAAATTACCACGTCGATCAGATACTGTAACTGACGGTAACATTCGTGATTTGGTCTTGGCAAACACGCCTGATAACGCCGGCACATCACGTGGATATTTTGCGGTTCCAAAGGTTATGGATGGTGATTAAAGGATTGATTATGCAACGAACAATATCCAAGCAACTGGCGATAACATATCTAGACGATCGTCTGAACAAATGCGCTTCTGCAATCGCAACAATGCAGTTGGAATCATATTACACAAACGATGAACCACCCTTAAAAATTGGTGCGATCAATCCTGTTTCTCGCAGATTTGCACACAACGTTGGCGACACCGTTGATATAAAATCAAAAATCATCGTTAATAACGGCTTAATGCTAACTAACGTTATCCACACAAATTTTTTAACTGAATACATTAATAACCAAAGATAAAACAATGCCCGTCCCCAATCAACTTGTATACGTGAATTTTGTAGCATACGAACCGTATGAACAATTACCAACCACCATTGTTAATCTGGGCGCAATATCGGTTGAAGTGGCCAACAGCATAATGGATGCATTCAATACAAACAATGTTACACCAACTGCATGCATAAAAACATTAAGTTTAGAATACACAGACCAAGTACGATTTGGTCAAATACCTGGCTTTGGTCCACGTTATTCTACATTGGATTTAAGCAACCTATTCTATTGCGACGTATATCCACAATGCAAAAAAACAATCAGAAAAATGGACGATGTATCAAAGTTAAAACACTGCGCGCGCAATTTGCGCGCCGGAAAATGCACCGATGAATTTATAAAAAACACATTGGGCGCGGCACTGTACCCACAACATTATTGTAAACAAAACGGAAAACAAAAATGATAAACCTGACACTGACTGAATGCTTACAAAAACTTAACAACGGTGAAATTTCTGCGGTTGAATTAACACGCGCGTATCTGGATCGTATTGAAAAATATGGTGCGGATTTAAATTGCTATATCACCACAACACCAGAACGTGCGATGATGGACGCAGCTGCTTCCGATGCACGACGGGCAGCGGGCGATGCTAAATTATTGGACGGGGCACCAATCGCGATGAAAGATTTATTTGCCACACGCGGCATCCGCACAACCGCCGCATCACGCATGTTGGAAAATTTTATTCCCGAATACGAATCGACCGTTTCACAAAAATTCATTGATGCCGGCACGGTATTATTGGGCAAGGCCAACCTAGACGAATTCGCAATGGGCACATTCAGCAAGACATCATACTTTGGCGCCCCTGTCAACCCATGGCAAATAGAAAAACATTTAACCGCTGGTGGTTCATCGGGTGGCTCAACATCGGCCGTGGCTAGTGGGCTTGCCATTGCAGCGACCGGAACCGACACGGGTGGTTCAATTCGTTTCCCAGCGGCAATTACAGGTATGGTTGGGATGAAGCCAACATACGGTCTGTGTTCACGTTGGGGATGTGTCGCATTTGCGTCCAGCCTTGACACACCGGGCCCAATCGCACGCACGGTTGACGACGCCGCATTAATGCTGTCCGCCATGGCGGGTCATGATCCTAAGGATTCAACCAGCAGCACAAATGGATTTACCTGTACCACACCACTGGAACCGGTATTGGGCGACGGTAAAAAATTACGTGTTGGTATAATCAAAGAATTTAATGACGTTAAAATTTCAGATGATATGAAAACATTATTTGAAAAACGCATCGGTGACCTTAAATCAATGGGTGCCGAAATCGTAGAGGTTTCAATTCCAAACATCCTGGATGCATTGGCGGCATATTATATCATTGCTCCGGCCGAGGCCTCATCCAACCTGGCTCGTTATGATGGTATGCGCTATGGCCTGCGGGTCGAGGGGCGTGACATCTATGATACATTCAAAAAATCACGTGCCGCCGGCTTTGGTGACGAGGTTAAACGTCGTATGATTATCGGCACCGCCGTATTAAGCAGCCAATCTTATGATGTATACTTTATGCAGGCCGCCCGTGTTCGTCGCATGATATCGGACAGTTTTAACAAAGCATTCGCAGAATGTGATTTAATTGTATGCCCATCATCCGCAGGCACAGCAATGCCATTAGATGCTGGATTATCACCATTAGAATTCTATGCACTGGATTTATTCACGGTCGCGATGAATTTGGCCGGTGTCCCGGCATGCAGTGTACCATGCGGCCTGGCACAAAATGGTCTGCCATTGGGGATGCAGGTTGTAGGAAATCGCTTTGATGATATGCGTGTTTTACAATTGGCGAAACACATTGAAACCGCGGCCAACATTGACAACCGCCCAACAACAATTATGGGGAAATAAAAAATGACCGTAAAAACGGCCGCTTTAAAAGAAGTGGTAATAAAAATGGTGGCTAGGGACGGAATCGAACCGCCGACACAGGGATTTTCAGTCCCTTGCTCTACCAACTGAGCTACCTAGCCAACGCGGGACAAATAATAAGATACTAAAAACAAAAAAGCAAGGGAAAAAGACAAAATGTTTACAATAAAAGGCAAAACGTGTGATTGGGAACTGGTAATCGGACTTGAAACACATATCGAAGTACCGTCCAATTCGAAATTATTTAGTGGCGCATCCGCCGACTACAACCCAACCGTTTCTCCAAACACCCAGGTTTCAATGGTTGACGTTGCAATGCCCGGTATGCTTCCGGTATTAAACCAATATTGCGTTGAACAAGCCATCAAATTTGGACTGGGGATAAACGCTGAAATTTCACGTCACAGTCGTTTTGCACGCAAACAGTATTTTTACCCTGACCTGCCCCAGGGGTATCAGATTTCACAACCCGCCGACGAGGCGCCTGTTGTTGGTCGCGGATGGGTAGAAATTATGGGTGACGACGGCAAACCCAAGAAGATATTTATTGAACGCGCCCATCTGGAACAGGATGCCGGCAAATTAAAACACGATGTTCACCCATCAAAATCCTTTGCGGACTATAACCGTACGGGCGTTGCCCTGCTTGAAATTGTTACATTCCTGGACGTAAAAAATCCGGAAAACAATTCATATATCTCATCCCCGGACGAGGCCGAACGCTACCTGCGTGAAATTCGTGAAATTGCACGCGCCCTGGGTGTATCCAAAGCAAATATGGAAGAAGGCTCTATGCGTGCCGACGTAAATGTATCTGTCCGTCCGGTGGGCTCAACCGAATTTCGCACACGTACCGAAACAAAAAATATGGTTTCATTTAAATTCATTAAATCTGCCATTGAATACGAGGCACGTCGTCAAATCGAGACCTACGAAAACGGCGGCACAGTAACCCAGGACACAATGCGTTATAATCAGGGGGACGGCACAACATCCGTAATGCGCAGTAAAGAAGACGCACTGGATTATCGTTATTTTCCAGACCCAGATTTATTACCAGTTGAAATTGACGACGAAACAATTGAACGAATTCGCGCAACGATGCCAGAACTGCCATCGGCCACACGCACGCGCTATACGCATGATTTCGGGCTTTCTGAATATGATGCGGCGCGTCTGACTGAAACAACTGATATATCTAAATGGTACGACACGGCTGTAAATAGCAAAGTATCCCGTGCCAAGGGGCTTGCCAACTGGATGATAAGCGAATTATTTGCACACCCAGAAAATTGGGATGTAAAAAACGAAAAATCGGGTACTGTGGACGGAATGCGTATAATCACACCATCTGATTTGGCCGAACTGGTTGATATGTTGGGCGAAAACACAATCAACGGAAAACAGGCCAAGGAAATATTTATCAAAATGTTGGATGGCGAAGAAGGTTCTCCGCGTGAAATCGCAGATAAATTTGGCATGAAACAAATGACCGACACAGGTGCGATTGAATCAATCGTTGACGAAGTTATCGCCAAAAATCCGACCCAGGTTGAACAATACAAATCTGGCAAAGTCGGCCTGCTGGGATTCTTTGTTGGCAATGTCATGAAGGCAACCGGTGGCACCGCCAACCCAGGTGTTGTAAATGAAATCCTGCGCAAGAAATTGGCATAACAGATATATATGACCATACAAGACTTGGCTCTTAAACTAATAAAACAAAGCGAGGTTGAAGTGTATTCAATGTTGCATATCTTAAACGAAATGAAAACAGATGAAGCACGTATCCAAGTACGCGCCCGCGAACGTAAATACGCCGCAAAAAACGCATGGCGCAATTGCAATGCACAGTATCGCCAAATCCAACATCAATTCAAACACACACATACAAAAAAAATCTAACCAAAGGGGAACAATATGGCAAAAATAATTGGCATAATCGAAAACAACTCTGTTACAGGCGTACGCTATGGCACAATAGAGATACCAGAGCCATCTACAAACATTAAACGCACATACAAACAAGTCGAAGCAATTCGCACACAGCAAAAACGAAAAATTCGCAACGAACACACAAAAAAGAAATAAAAACGATGAAAAAATTCTTTATTCAAACTTTTGGCTGTCAGATGAATGTTTATGACGGCTGGCGCATTGCAACAATGCTGGAACACCACGGTTTCATGCATACAGACGATGTTTCAGATGCCGACATAATCATCCTAAATACATGTGCGGTTCGCGCCAAGGCAACAGACAAGGTCTATTCCGCCCTAGGACGCATCAGACGTGCAAAAAAACCATCTGCATTGATGGGGATTGTTGGGTGCGTTGCGCGCGAATCGGGCGCAGATGCTTTTCGTCGTGTACCCGATTTAAACTTTGTTTTGGGACCACAAAGTTATCACAAGCTACCAGAAATTCTGAATAATCCAGATGCCAAATTATTGAATATTGATTTAGGTGGCCTGGAAAAATTTGATTCCCTGCCCCAGATGGTAAAATCGCCAACGGTTTCATATATTCCAATCCAAGAGGGTTGCAATCATTGTTGCACATACTGCATCGTCCCATACACACGTGGCCGCGAAATTTCTCGCAAATTTGAAGACTGTGTACGCGACACAATTCACGCTGCTAAAACTGGTGCGGTGGAAATTTGTTTCCTGGGTCAAAACGTAAACGGATATAAATACACAGACGAAAACGGACACACATACCGTCTGTCTGATTTAATCAAAGAGGCCGCAAAAATCCCAGAAATCATGCGTATACGCTTCACATCCAGTTACCCAACAGAAATGACAGATGACCTGATTGAAATGTTTCAAACAGAACCCAAGTTATTGCCATTTTTAAATATGCCAATTCAAAGTGGTGCCCCCGACGTTTTGCATCGCATGAATCGCCCTTATGATTTGGATCAGTATTTAACCATTATTAAAAAATTACGCAGTGCACGTTCTGACATTCAAATCTCGTCTGACTTTATTGTTGGATTTCCCGGTGAAACCGATTCGGATTTTGAACAAACGGTCGATATTGCAAGACGCGTTGGCTATATCAATTCATATTGTTTCAAGTATTCACCGCGTCCACACACGGCGGCCGCAATTATGCCAGATCAAATCCCAGAAAATATTAAATCAGCGCGCCTAGCAATCCTGGACACGACATTAAATGAAATACAACGGGCATTCAACGAAAGTTGCGTGGGAAAAACCCTGTCCTGTCTGTGCGAGGGGGCCGATAAAACCGGTCGTCATTTGGTCTATCGCACACCATATATGCAGCAATGCATTGTTGCCCGCCCAGACACAGGGGATGACACACCAACACTGGCAAACATTGAAATTACCGCCGCGAACAAGGCATCCTTGCGCGGTAAATTTATCAATTAAATAAATTAAAATTTTACATCTATACCGGCGGCGATTTTATATCCCCGCCCTTTTTGATTATCTATGCAATCAATTCCAATGTGTCCACCAATCATATCCATATCAGACATAAAATGCGCACGCCCCCCAACAATAAAATCCCCATTTGTCCCCAAGCCAAAGCGCACACCATACTCATATTTTATCCCCAACATTTCAAAGATATAATTAACATCCGTACCAATACGCCCAAAATACTCTGTTTCCGCATCACGCAATATTTCTATATGATTTGTGCCAATTCCAACATATGGCGCGACGGATAAATTACTTATCGGTCTAAAATTATGTCCTGCATCAATCGCACCATATAACGAATAGCTCACTGGATTATCAACAGATTTGGTCCCATCAAATACATTCGACATATCAAAACGCGTCATATTTCCACCAACCTTCCCGCGCAAGAACCCAAAATCATTTTCATATTTACCCATTAAATTCGCACCAATCATAAGGCCTGAATATTCTTCAAACAAATCGGCAGCATTTAACAGATTAACGTAAATCCCAACCCCTGCATCCATTTGACCAACATTTACACCACCACGCACCGCGGCACCATAAACCGCCGTATCCTCGAACAACATATAAGTGGCATCAAATGTGTTTTCATAATTAAAATAATTCATATCTAACGTATTAAACGCCATCACCGCATTCGTCATATTTATTGGCGCTATACGCACAGAATCCGCCATTATTTTATTTATATCATCCATTGATAACGCATTATCCAATGCCACAACCAATTCATCTGCTTCACCATTACCACGCAGCGAATTTATAAATACCCCAAGATTATAATCAAGGAATTTTGTGTAATCTGTTTCCCGAACAAACCTGACATAGGTATTATCTTTTTCAACAAACGTCTTCATCGCAAACAATGGGTTTACCAGTCCGCCAGACACGACCTGAACATAAGTATCCGGGGATACATCCATCAAAATTGGCACATTCAAAACCGATTCGATATTATCAAGCCCCAACCTAATATCCCCATCCAGACTAATATTATACGAATTGATATCCCCAACATCCCACAGAACAAACGAATCGCGCAAATAAATCTTGCGTGCTGCATCCCCCAGGTGCATAACATCTGACAAATTTATACCATCTGCATTAACAACCAGGACATCGTAATCAACATTAAAATCTATTACCCTCAAATCCTTATCATCAGAAACAACTTGAACAACACTTGCGTTATTTCCCAATTTAAAGGACGCATTAAAAGCGCCACGGTTATAGATTTCAAGCCGACAATTATCACAAAGCTCAATCTGACCAGAAACAAATATATCACCAGAATTTTCCAGAACACGCGATCCGACCAAAACAATATCCGGCACATTAAATTCTGCATACGAATGAACCACCACATCTTTATCCATAAGATAAGTAGTGTCTTTAACAACCGTACCATAAATATCGTATGCTATGTTGTCCAAAATCTTTTCTCTGATTTCAAACACTAGCATATAAGAAATCAATCCCAAAGCAAAAACAAAATAAATCCCGGAGAAAAACCGGGATTTATGTTTATGCATCACCAAAAGTATTATTTTTCTAATTTGCCCCATCCAGCCTTATAACCACCATCACGTTCCAGCCAGATTTTTGCACCATTTAATTGTGCAGCACTCATACCCTGAATCATAAATGTCTGGTCTAATTTGCGGCTCATACCTGTTTCAAGCATTGGCAATTTAACATTAATCGGTATTTTATTACAACAACCCGTTTCTTCATATGCACATACGCCACACTTAGCCAACTTAATGGTATACGGAACACCCGGGCGCAGATCTTTCAAATCAACAACCATTTTTAGGCCATTATCCGTATCGTGGAATTTGATATGCCCCATATAAGATGTACCACCGTGACTGCTACGCGTGTACATTTTTGCATAAACTTTATCAACATCTGCATTTTCATACGTCTGATATACCACAACCGTATCACTTTCAATCAATTCAACTGGCTGTGCATATACCGCCTTTCTATGATGATGCGCCTTCTTTTCTGGACATCCCGCACAAGCACTTAACAGTACCGCGGCACCCAATACAGATGCAAACATAAACATTTTTTTCATTGCGTTTTTCATAAGAGGTCTCCTTTTGTTCCTTATGGTTACGCAACATATTGTATAATAAAAAACCTTATTTTGCGTCAGGTATGATTACCTAAAAACGGCGGATTTTATGCGTATAGCGTAGGAATAGACGCCTGTATTTTTAGATATAAAAAATTGATATTTTATACACACATACACAAACAAAAAAGGGGGACAATATGTACATACTTATGCAACATTTAATCGCGTTTAAATACGCCTGTAAAATAAATCATTGGTCAACCGATTCGTATTCAGAACATTTATTATACGATCGCCTGACCGAAGACCTGGATACATTTGCAGACAACATCGCCGAATCGCACTTTATGGCATTAAATAAAAAAAATATATTTAAACCTGACTTATTAAATTCAAAATTGATAAGCAAAGATTTGGTAAAGATGTGCAACATAATTATTGAATATCTTGAAAAATTGCAAAACGATGATGATTTAAACGAAGGCGATCTGTCACTGTTGGGTGATATCGAATCGGCATTTCTTGGGAAATTGGCCCTGGCTAAATTAACAAAATAAAAACACCCCACACATGTGGGGGTATTTTTATATCGCATTAACACAAAAAACGCCGGCATAATTTGCCGGCGCCCATATGAACGAAATGTCATACTTAGAACATAAAGCGGATACCAACATCGCCACCAAAATTATGCAGACCAGAATTAACATCTACATATGTATAGCGAGCTGCTAAATCAACCGCGAAACGTTCCATATCAAACGTCACACCCATCGTCCCCATCGCAGAAAAACGTGTTTTGCTGTTTCCATGATGCGGTACATTTGCGCCACTGCGTGTGATATCTGTAAATGCGACACCGGCACCCATACCAACGAACGGACGAACGATTTGATATGGCCCGATTTCCCAGTATGTATTCATTAACAATGTTTGCATTTTTGCTTTGATTTC
>JAEIGA010008297.1_pt1 | contig 15738 bp, 20 predicted proteins | sample 9270691 | NCBI WGS metagenome assembly JAEIGA01 (sample SAMN17057246, study PRJNA624740) | gut metagenome | biome: biome; isolation source: fecal sample | host: Bos grunniens | place: China: Xizang | collected 2019
AGCGCCAAATTACACACGGGGGAAATTTGACATGGGTGACAGGCTTGAAAAACTGAAAGATTTGGAAGCGCGATTGAAAGCCGCAATGGAGACAGCTGATATTAAATCACTTGCACCGATTGCGAAGCAATACCGGGAAACCATCAGAGAAATCGAAGAGATAGAGGGATCGGTGAACAACAATGACGAAATCAGTGAGATCCTCGCGGAACGCGCGGCTGATGGGAAGCCAGGAGCCGTCCGTAAGAATCGCACCTGATTATATATCCAGTGACGGACTTGACGGATGCAAGATCCTGAGAGCCGGTGGCATAGTCTTAGATCCTTGGCAGGCTGATGTGCTTGATGACTGGTTAGGCCGCAATGCTGCCGGGAGATGGGCTGCATCAACATGCGGGGGATCAGTGCCGAGACAGAATGGCAAGTCTCTTCTTGTACAAGGCAGAGCGGAAGTCGGAATGCTTCTGTTCAATGAGCAAGTCATTTACACTGCGCATCTTCAGAAAACTGCGACAGAGACTTTTGAAGAAATGGCCAATTTCTTTGAAACAGGCGCTCTGACTAAGTATGTCCAAGACATCAAGACAGCTCTCGGACGTGAGCAGATCATTCTGAAAAGCGGAGCAAGAATCAAATTCCTTGCCCGGACAAGAAATGGTGGCAGAGGTCAGCATGGGGATCTTCTGATTGTTGATGAAGCTCAAGAGATGGATGAAGATGCCCAAGCTTCATTTCTCCCGGCTATTTCCGCAAGTCTCAATCCTCAGACTGTATATGTCGGCACTCCACCGGATGCGAATGCTCCCGGAACTGTTTTCAGAGGTATCCGAGCGAGAGCAATATCCGGGAAGACAGAAAGAATGGCTTGGTTTGAGTTTTCTGTCAAGGAAATCGGAAATGTTAGAGATCAAAAGAGATGGGCAGAAGCAAATCCGGCACTCGGACTGAGAATTCTTTTATCAACAATTGAGGGTGAATGTGAGCAGATGGATTCTGACACATTTGCAAGAGAAAGACTCGGATGGTGGTCACCGGTTGTCACAGAGAGAAAAGACTATGCCATCTCAAAAGATGTATGGGATGCATGTGGATCAGAACTTGAAAAGCCAGAGGGCAAGACTGCTTATGGTGTGAAGTTCTCCCCGGATGGAGCATTTGTTTATTTGTGCGGCGCAGTCAAGCCGAAAGACGGACCTGCAAGAATATCCATGATAAAGCAGGAGCAGACTGGAATCGGCACACAGTGGCTTGCAGACTGGCTGAATGAAAGATACAAGAAAGCATCCTGTGTCGTGATAGACGGCCGCAATGGCGTGGACGTTCTTGTTGATAAGATATCCGAAACATGGAGAGCAAAAGACTCTGTTGTCCGTCCGAATTCAAAAGATGTTATTGCATCGGCAAGCGGCTTGATGAATGCGCTTGCTGAGAAGCAGCTGACATGGTACACAAAGCAGGATATTCTGAGAGAGAGTGCAATCACTTCGGTCAAACGTCCGATTGGTGGCGGCTGGGGCTTTGGGGGAGATAACTCAGGTCCGATTGAAGCGGCTGCACTTGCTTTGTGGGGTGTAAGCACATCCAAGCGTGATCCAACAAGAAAAATGAGAATAGGGTGATAATATGATTTTGAATATTGTTCCCGGAAGCATTCCCGGGCTTACTGCTTATGAAGTTGAAGCATTTGAGGATTTGCTTGATATATATGAGACTCATAATTCCAAGAACATTGAAAAAGACAAGTATTATGATGGCAAGATCTCACTCGGATCTGTCAATCTGGGCATTGCGCTGCCACATCTGCTGAGAGGCTTGGAAATCGGCTGCGCCTGGGGTGCGAAATGCGTTGATGTGCTTGCAGCCAGATCCATGTTTGACGGTTTTGTCGGAGTGAATGGCGAGAATGTCAAGGAACTGAATGACATTGTTGTCGGAAACAGACTGATTGCCGAATACATGAAAGCCTGCCGGGATGAACTGAAATATGGATGCACATTTGCAACTCTCTCCTCAGACAAGGATGTGAGATGCAAGATTCGCTTTCATTCTCCGAGAAGTGCGGCAGCGCGTTGGGATGGAGAAAAAGGCAGAATTGCCTATGGCATGGCAATCATAGACACTGCCCCGGATAACAATCCGGATCTTGACTGGACGCCATCCATTATCAATCTTTATTTTGATAATGCTGTTCTCGTGTTCAATAGAGATGGCAATTCTTGGAGCTATAAGCGGCATCCGAATAAGATGGGCAGACCATTGATGGAGCCGATGATCTGGAATGCGACAAGCAACAAGCCATTTGGACGCAGCAGAATCAAGGAGCCTGTCAGAAGACTGATCCAAGGATATGTCAGAACGATTGCAAATGCCACAATCGGACTTGAATTCGCAACCAGTCCACAGAAGTATCTTCTCGGTGTAACCGATGACCAGTATGATGCACTGATTGACCAGAAGTTTAAGCAGTATGTTGGAAACATCCTTGCTGCGACAACTAACCCGGAAACCGGTGAAAAGCCTACTTTCGGGCAGCTGAGTCAGGGCAATATTTCACCGCATGTTGAAATGATCCGCATCCTTGCAACGCAGTTTTCAGCCGCAACCGGTTTGACTGTGACTGACACAGGAGTTGTGAGTGAAGCGAATCCGACAAGCTCTGAAGCGATTCTTGCCCAGAATCAGACACTGATTGCAATGGCGGAGCAGTTGAATGCCGGAAACGGTGATTCTCTCAGAATGATTGCCATGATGGCGCTTGCGATTGCGAACAACACAACGCTTGATAAGCTGACGGAAGAGCAGTTGGATGTCATTGCACACTTCAAGAATCCGGCAATGCCGTCTGTCGCAGTGACTGCTGATGCTGCCGTCAAAATCGCATCTGTCCGGCAGAGCTTTGCGCAGACTGATACATTCCTTGAGATGCTTGGCTTCGATCAGGCTGATATTCGCAGAATCAAAGCGCAGGAGATCAGATCAAGGGGCTTGCTCGGCTTGGATGAACTGGAACAGGGTGAGAATGAATGACTTTCCCGGAAAGCGGTTGGATCAAGTATATCAGAGCACTATCTGCAATCAATGAGACAGCTGCAAAGAAGTTCACTGCATATCTGAACACACATGATGTTAGCACAAAAGCCGGAAGAAAAGCGGCAATTGATTATGCATATGCAATTGCCACTCAGTATGGAGAGATGTCAGCTGCGGCAGCATGTGAAATGTATGATGCAGTTGCGGAAGCATCCGGAGTAACGCTTGCGGCTGCTGTTCCGGCACAGACTGCTGAGTATGGAGAAGTTGCGAAAGCAGTCAATGGCTTAAAAAAGCAGATGATGAGCAATGAAGTGATCGGTGAAGCAATCGGCAGACTTGTGAAGAGAGCCGGAGCTGATACGACACTGAAAAATGCAATCCGGGACGGAGCTGAATTTGCATGGATTCCACATGGAGATACATGCTCATTCTGTTTGACAATCGCATCAAACGGATGGAGAAAAGCATCCAACAAAGTGCTCAAGGGAGATCACGCTGAACATATCCATGCGAACTGTGACTGCACTTTTGCCATAAGATTCGACAGCAATAGTAATGTTGAGGGATATGACCCTGATAAATATCTTGAAATGTATGAAAACGCTGATGGGAAAACTTGGCAAGAAAAAGTTAATTCCATGCGGCGTGAGCAGTATGCCAAAGATCCGGAGAAGTACAGAGCGCAAAAACGGGAGTCATATGACAGAAGAAAAGCCTTGCTTGAAGATGCAACAGGCGATATAATTCATAACAGTAATGGGAATTCGGATCATAATATATTCAGAAATGAAGATCTGCCGAATGGCTTGCCACTTGAGGGAGATCCAAATTCAATTTATGATAAAGTTGATGATGATGGCAAAGTGTTGCAGCGCCGCATTTATGATTCAAATGGACTTGCCATAACAGATTTTGATACAACAGATCATGGAAGACCTGACGTTCATAAAACAGGAGCGCACAAGCATACTTTTGACTACAACAAGAAAAAACCTCGCAGAGATGGTGAACCACTTACAGAGCAGGAACTGTCAGACAACAGTGATATCATACGGAAAGGAGTGAACTACCATGACGAAAAATGAATTTGTCGGAAAAGTTGAAAATGGATCAGAGATTATGTTTAAAATTGGGAGTCGTGGGTTCACGATTTTCAGTTACAGTTCAGGTGATGTGGATATCGGAGAGTGGGGGAAATCAAATACTGTAAGAAAGTTCCCGGATGTTGAATCACTTTTAAACAAATATAATGTCAACGGGAAGCCACTCAAGGAATCAGTCGGATTAATCAAGATCACTGACTACTCATAAGCAATCACAAAATTAAATGAGAAGCACGATGTGAGAGCACCGTGCTATTTCTATGCCCAAAAAGGAGCAGACAAATGAGATCAGCAGTATATATGGGAACGCGCAACATCTATAAAGACATGACTCCAAGTCTAAAAAGTTTGCTTTTACATACTGATGTTGAAAAGGTTTATTTCCTGATTGAGGATGATGTTTTCCCGGAAGAACTGCCGAGCTGTGTAGAAGTAATCAATGTTTCCGGGCAGAAATTCTTTAAACCGGATGGACCTAACTTCGTGAATCCTTGGACATGGATGGCACTGATGAAAGCGGCGCTTTCCAAAGTGCTGCCGGATGATAAAGTGCTTGTGCTTGATTATGATGTGTTCTTCCACAAAGACATTGGATCAGAGCTGTGGGATATTGATCTTGATGGATATTACTTTGCCGGGGTAACAGAGCCGAATAAAAAGGGGTTTCAGCAGCCTTATATCAATTTCGGAGTCTTACTTCTGAATTTGAAGAAAATCCGGGATGACGGTATGGATGACAGATTCATCCACTCACTGAATACGGAATACACATTCACAAATGAGCAGGATGTCATGAATCGCATGTGTCATGGACACATTAAGACGATATCAAGCACATACAACATGAATGATTATGTTGAGCCTTGCGATGATCCTAAAGTGATTCATTTCGCCGGAATCGGTGAGAACTTTCCTTGGTCCGGCAAAAGATGGCAGGATTTCCCAATTGTTAAAGAATGCCGGGAAATGGAGTGGCCGAGATGAAAATCCTGATTCATGCATGTCCGAGACGGATGTGGTATGTGTCAGACTTCCTTATTCCGATGCTGCGTGAACAGGGCGCGGAAGATATTGAAGTCTGGAATGACACAGAAAAACTTGGCAATCTTGAGTCATGCATGAAAAGCTTTTCCCAAATGAAAGGGGATTCCGGCACCTGGCATTTGCAGGATGACGTGCTCCCATGCAGAGACTTTGTAAAACGCTGCAAGGATCTGGATGACGGAGTTGTATATGGATTCTGCAATCAAACATTTACTGATGATCCTTTTCAAACCGGTGAAGTATATGCCCCGGATGTATGGCACAGCTTTCAATGCGTAAGAATCCCGGATGAATATGCGAGAGAATGCGCCGACTGGTTTTATGCCAAGGAATGGCGCATGAGTCCGATGCCGGAGCTGCAAATTCTTGTAGGCAGAAAAACCGGTGATGATACATTCTTCCGGGAGTTTCTCCAGATGCGGCATGGAACAGAACGTTTCATGAATGTGAAACCGAATCTTGTTGAGCATGTGGATTGGATCATAGGTGGCTCAGTGTTATCTCCATACAGAGACTTTTATGCCGGAGCATACTACTGGGATGATGATGATCTTGTTGAAGAACTGAAAAAAGCTGTTAAAGGCAAAGTGCAGTATTAAGCACTTTGCCTTTGATATATATCTCGTCGGCGTGACGTAAAACCGCAACAGTGCGAGATGCGACCTCGTATAAAAGCGTAACTGAAAGGAGAAAAAATGAAACGCACAGACATTACCGAGTTGTTCCCGGACGCTTCAAAGGAGATTATTGACAAAATCATGAGCTTGAATGGCGCGGACGTCAACGCCGCAAGAGCAGAAGTTGATAATCTCAAGCAGCAGCTTGCAGACGTGCAGTCAAAGCAGACTGCATCAGCAGGTGAAGAGCTGCAAAAAGCACAGCAGCAGATTGAGCAGCTGACAAAAGAGCTGACAGGAATGAAAACAGCTGAAACGATCCGATTGACAAGGGAGAAAGTTGCCGGGGAAAAGAAGATCCCGGCGCACCTGCTGACCGGGGAGACAGAGGAGGCTTGTGCGAAACAGGCCGATGAGATTTTGGCGTTTGCCCAACCTACAAGCTATCCACAGTTCAGAGATGGGGGCGAACCGCAAAAAACAACAAAGCTCACAACGCGAGATAAATTCGCAGACTGGGCAAAGGACAATTTATAAAAATGGAGGATTAAATTATGTCCGGTATTTCTACTAACAGAACGAATATCACTCTGCCGGCCGACGTGTCCGGCGAAATCATGCAGAAAACTCAGCAGGCTTCTGCAATTATGAGACTTGCCCGGAGAGTTGCTCTTCCGGGACGTGGACTTCAGATTCCGGTTATCACTTCTGATCCGGCTGCCGCTTGGGTTGCAGAAACCGCTGCAAAGCCCGTCAGCAATCCGGGACTGAGCACCAAGCTCATGCAGGCTTATAAACTGGCCGTCATTGTTCCTTTCTCCGATGAGTTCCGGCGCGATGCCGCTGCTCTGTATGATGCTCTGATTGAGCGCCTTCCGCTTGCTCTGGCTTACAAGTTTGACCAGACTGTCATCGGCGCAGTTGAGAAACCTGGCGAGAACTTTGACAGCTTTGCGCTCTGCACCACTCAGGCACTTGTGCCGTCCGGTGATGCTACCACTTACGGTGCGCTTGTTGCCGCTTATGGTGACATTGCGGATCACGGCGGTGCTCTGAACGGCTTTGCTCTGGCTCCCGCCGGAATCGGTCTTCTGCTCGGCGCGACTGACACCACGAAGCGTCCCATCTTCATCAATAGCGCAGCTGACGGTGATGTGAATCGTCTGCTTGGCGCTCCGGTTATTGAGGGACGCGGCATTTATAAACAGGGTGTTGCATCTGTCGGATCTGATGCGGGTACTCCCGCAATCGTCGGCATTGCAGGTGACTGGACTCAGGCCATGTATGGCACTGTTGAGGGCGTTCAGATTCGCTTTGCGGATCAGACCGGCCTGACCATCAACAGCACTCAGGTCAATCTTTGGGAGCACAACATGTTTGCTGTCCGTGCTGAAATCGAGCTTGGTTTCCGTGCTGACACCACTTGCTTCAATCTGCTTTCCGGCGCAACGCCGACCACCTGATATGGTTAAATTCATCAACTGCCACACTGGCAGTGTGATGTGGGTGCATGAGTCAAGACGTGAGGAGTATCTTGCGGCAGGCCACAAGCCTGCCGTTACTCCTCTTGTTAAAGAAAAACCCACAAGAAAGAAAACTACAAAGTGAGGTAACAAATCATGGCTTATGCGACAGTCGCAGATGTGCAAGCAAGAATGTCCAGAGAAATGGATTCAACGGAAGAGTTTATCTGTGGGAATCTGTTGGATGATTCTGCTGTTATCATTGATGCTTTTAGACCATCTGCATCGGATGATGTGAAAAAGGTTGTTTCCTGTCGCATGGTCATGCGTGCGCTTGGAGATGGAACAGAAAGCGGCGTCCCAATGGGAGCAACACAGGGAAGTCAGTCTGCGCTCGGATATACACAGAGTTGGACGATAAGCGCAGGAGGCACCGGCGAATTGTATCTTTCCAAGTTGGAGAAACAGTTGCTCGGAAAAGGAAACAGCATCGGAAGCTATAGCCCGGTGCAGGAACTGGTCCCGGAGGATCTTCCATGAAAGGGATCACAGTTACTCTTTATGAGCGAATACAAGACGGAACAGATGCATTTAACAGGCCGATTTATGTGGAGACACCTGTTGAGATTGAAAATGTCTTGGTTGCCCCGGCAGATGCCGGAGAAGAAATAACTGAGATATTGAGCCTTACCGGGAGAAAAGCAGTTTACACTCTTGCAATTCCAAAAGGTGACAATCATCAATGGGAGGGGAACAAAGTTTCATTCTTTAATGAGACTTGGCAAGTGGTTGGAATTCCCACAGAGGGGATTGAATCACTGATTCCACTCCAGTGGAACAAGAAAGTCCAGGTTGATCGAATTGAGTAAAACAAGAATTGAGATCAATTATGGTGGTGTTGGACAGCTGCTCAGATCTGCTGAGACAAAGGAGTTTCTTCAGCAGATAGCAAGAGAAAAGGCAAATGCACTCGGATCAGGCTATGCTTCTGACACATATCAGGCAGGCACACGTGTGATTGCATCTGTGTACACTGCTACACAGGAAGCCGCAAGAGACAACCTCAAAAACGATTCTCTGTTAAAGGTGGTGAGTGGATGATTGAAGTTGTTATCATGAATGCACTGGAAGCTGCTACGAATGTCAGTGCTTATATGGAGATCCCGGAAGAACCGGAAAACACATATATAGTCATTCAGCGCACCGGTGGAGAACAGAGAGGCTCCCGGATGCGCACGGCAGTGATTGCAGTGCAGTCATATGCGCAGACACTTCTTGATGCTGCAATTCTGAATGAAAGCGTTTTGAATGCAATGCAGGAACTACAGTATCAGGATAATGAGATCACCATTTGCCAGTTAAACAGCAATTATAACTATACAGACCCGGAAACCAGAAGATATCGTTATCAGGCGGTTTTTGATTTGGTCTATTTTAAGGAGGATTAAGCATGTCAAATAATGCTGCAAATGTTTCGACCGGGAAACCGAAAGTCGGCGGCGCAGTATATGTGGCACCGACAACCGCCACTTTACCGACTGCGGCAGATGCGACTTTGACCGGATTCACATGTCTCGGCTATTGCTCTGAGGATGGCGTTGTAAACTCCACTGATATTGAAAGCGATATCGTTAAAGCATGGGGCGGAGACACTGTTCTGACTCTTGAGACAAGCAAAGTGGATACTTTCCAGTACACACTGATTGAGAGTCTGAATCCCGATGTGCTCAAGGAAGTATATGGCGCAGACAATGTGAGTGGCACTACGCTTGCAAGTGGCATTTCCGTCAATGTCAATTCCAAAGCTCTGACTGCCAGAGCATGGGTTATTGACATGATAATGAAAGGCAACATTCTCAAGCGCATTGTCATTCCGTCCGGCACCATCACTGACATCGGTGATATTGAATACAAAGATGATGATGCTGTCGGTTATCAGATCACTATCACAGCAGTTGCGGATACTTACGGCAATTCTCATTATGAGTATCTGAAAACTGCTGCTATTTCCTGAGAGAGGTAACTTTTTATGAGTCACGTGATTCTGCCATGCGGATATGAGGGCGATGTTGATGAAAACTCTGTTAATGACATGGAGTTTCTTGATGCTCTGACGGATCTTCAAGAGGGAGATCCGACTGCGCTTTCCAAGATGTGCTCACTTCTCTTCACCAAGAGTGAGAAAAAAAGGTTTTATGATGCTTGCCGCAATGAAAGCGGCCGCGCTGAGCCTGAGAAAGTCAGTGAACAGATCACAGAACTTCTAAAGCAATTAAACAGTAAAAAAAAATAGTTGTTCTCTCAGCAATGCTGAAAGAACGGGATGCTCTGATCTGCGATATGGCGGAATTCTATCACGTGCTTGACATTGATGAGCTGCCGGTCCAAACACTGGCAGCTCTTGCTGTCGGACTGCCATCTCATTCAAGATCAAAACGAAAGTATTCAAAACAGAATATCCCGGATGAGATTGGCTTGCTCGCTCTGATTCTGGACAGTGTTAACAGACTCGCATGGATGCTGTCAAAGGATGGAGCAAAAGGCAGAAACCGTCCGGCATCTGTATATGAAATGCTTACGGATCAAGGCAATGAGAAAGATGTGGAGGGATTCAATTCCATTGCAGACTTTGAGACAGCAAAGAAACAAATTCTCGGGAAAGGAGGAGCAACTGAATGACCGAAATAGCAAAAGCTTATGTCCAAATTGTGCCATCAACAAAAGACATAGGCTCAAACTTGCGGTCAGCATTGGGTGGAGAACTTGACAGTGCGGGAACGTCAGCCGGGGAGAGCTGGGGATCAAAATTTGCAAGTGCTGCGAAGAAAGCTCTTGCAGCAATCGGAATCGGCAAAATAGTCGGTGATGCGTTGAATGCGGGCGCAGAATATGAGCAGAATCTCGGAGGCACTGAAGCTGTTTTCGGAGAGTTTGCAAGTAAGATCCAAAACACTGCCAAAACGGCCTATGAAAACATGGGTTTATCTGCGTCTGACTACATGGCAACTGCAAATAAGATGGGATCTCTTTTTCAAGGCTCAGGACTTGAACAGCAGAGAGCTTTGGAACTGACCTCGGATGCTATGCAGAGAGCGGCAGACGTTGCATCTGTTATGGGACTTGATATGCAGATGGCAATGGACAGCATTGCGGGCGCTGCCAAAGGAAACTTCACAATGATGGACAATCTCGGTGTTGCAATGAATGCCACGACTCTTGAAGCATATGCGCTTGAAAAAGGCATAAACTTCAAATGGAACACGGCATCAAATGCTCAAAAAGCAGAGCTTGCAATGAAGATGTTCTTTGACAGAACGCAGCAGTATGCCGGGAACTTCAAGAGAGAAAGCCAAGCAACATTCTCCGGCTCACTTGAAGCTATGAAAGCGGCATGGCAAAACACACTGGCTGCTCTGACAACAGGTGGAGATCTCGGAGCTGTTTTATCGCAGCTTGGATCAACAGTTCACGCATTTTTCTTTAATAACTTTATTCCAATGCTTGGAAACATTGTGTCAGCTCTTCCACAAGTGCTCGGAGATATCAGTGGTATGCTGATCCAAGAGCTGAATCATGTTTCAGATCACACAGATGAACTGCTCGCATTTGCCGTTGAAGTAGTTACTGGACTGATTGAGGGATTTGCAGCTGCGGCACCACAGATTGCAGTTGCCGCGCTTGATCTTGCTATGTCAATCGGTGAAGCACTTATAAACTTTGACTGGGTTGGCACTATTGACACAATGGTTGGCAATATCAGAAAGAACTTTGAAAGCTTTGCGCAGTCGAACTTCGGATCAAATACAAGCATGGTTGACAGCATTATTTCCGGGATTGGAACTGCGATTCCAAAGTTGATTTCAACGGCAGGTGAATTAATCAAGCATGTCTTGACAACTATTATTCAAAATCTCCCGGAGTTTCTTGCACAGGGTGCTGCACTTGTTGGGCAAATAGTGCTTGGCATTTTGCAAGCACTGCCTGAGATTATTTTCAGCATCGGAGATCTTGTCTCTGATGTTATTCAGATATTTACAAACACAGACTGGCCGTCAGTCGGTGCAGATATTATCAATGGAATTGTCAATGGCTTGGGAGCAATGCTGCCGAATCTGATTGAAGCTGCTAAGAATGTAGCGAGATCAGCTTGGGAAACGGCAAAGAGTTGGCTCGGCATTTCATCTCCGTCAAAGAAGTTTGCAGAACTTGGCATGTATTCAGCAGAGGGCTTTGCTGATGGGATGACAGATAATACCAGTATTGTTGCCAAAGCAGCAAGTGGCATTTCTGAAGTTGCCGCATCTGAGCTTTCAGACAGCTATTCACTTGGAGCTGCTGCCGGGATCAGTGCGACAGCATCAATGAATTCCGGGGCAAATTCAAATGGAGATCTGGATTCTGTATTGAGACAGCTGAACAGAGTTCTCATGGATCTTGAAGAAAATGGAATTCCGGCATATGCATATTTGGATGGCAAAGCAGTGACTGATACTGTCACAAAGTATCAGCGTAGAGCAATGAGAGTGGGTGCATTGGCATGAAAGCAATATGCGGATCAACAGATCTCTCAAGTTATGTTGGCCAGGGATATACATATGAACGGGAATCTCAGTATAGTGCAAGCTTAACAACTATTGATGGAACGGACTACACTGCGAAAATCAGAGATAGAGTGAAGCTGACAATTCCTTTTATTCCGTTAACATTGGCGCAGCTGACAACAGTTTTGCAGTTGTTTCCAAACGATGGGTCATATGTTACATGGACATATTATGATCCTTTTGCCGCATCTGACAGGACTGTTGAAATGAAATACGATACCAGGTCATCAGTTTTGCGAAGCGTTTTAAGAGACAATACAGAATATTATAGTGGGTTAGTTGTTAAACTGATAGAGAGGTGACGAAATGCAAAATACGTCAGGTCTCTATAATACAATAATATCAAGCCGGCACTGGTATGAAACAAAATTAGTTGTAAATGATGTTTCATATGGTGAAGATGTGTTGATTTCGGTAAAGACGAGTCACCGTGTTTTTTCTGATAATCAACCTGTTGTCGGTGGTTGTCTTGCAGCTGAGTTGAATGTTGAAATGCTTGTGCCGAATGAGACGATCCCACGCATGGCAAAAGTCCGACTATATGTAAGAGCAAAAAACGCAACGCAGACGAGCGAGTGGATCCCACAGGGCGTTTTCTTTATTGATACACGGAAAGTAACGCATAATGACAGCGGCTTGAATGTTTTGGTTCTGCATTGTTACGATGCGATGCTTAAAGCAGAAGCGGATTATCCGTCAACAACTCACAGTTGGCCTTATTCCGATATTGATGTTGTTAAAGAGATTGCGAAAACAATTGGATTGCAATCGAGCATCACGGCAACAACCGGAATAGACAGCAGAACAATCACGCTGATGGATAAGGCATATCAAATAGGACTTCCTGCCGGATATTCAATGCGTGAGGTTCTTGGAAACATTGCGGCGATGTATGCAGGAAACTGGGTAATGAATTATGACGGTCAGCTTCGGCTTATTACGTTGGCAGAACTGCCGCCTGAAACCTATTACCTGATCGACAGTTTGTTTGAGCCGATAACATTCGGAGGTGACCATATCCTTGTCTGATACATCAAAAGTAGCGGTCGGCAAAGAGGTAATGTCACTCGATGTATCGCCGCAATTTCAAAGCTACTCTGGCGTTGAAATCATTGTAGACGAAGAAACTTCAATCTTTGTTGGCAGCAGGACGAACAGAGTTTTAACAATAGAAAATCCGTGGGGTACGCAGGAACAGGCAACCGCTATTCTGGCTGCGCTACAAGCGAACGGATTTCAGTATCAGCCTTATACAGCAGATGGAGCAATCCTCAATCCTGCGGCTGAGATCGGTGACGGAATAACAATTTCTGATACTTATTCCGGTATTTATAAGATTGACAGGAACTTTACACCATTGATGGTGTCAAACCTTGAAGCACCACAGGATGAAGAATTGGATCATGAATACCCATACGAACCAAAACAAGACCGCATTTACAGAAGGCAGATTTCAGAAGCAAAAGCGGAAATTGCAATAACACAGGATCAAATTTCATCAGAAGTTGTAAGAGCAACAAACGCAGAAAATAACCTTTCTTCAAAGATTACGCAGACAGCAGACAGTATTACGGCATCTGTTTTGGCAAAAAAAGGTGGGTCAAGTTCTTCTTTTGCATGGACACTAACCGATTCTTCATGGACGTTAAAATCCGGCGGCTCAACGGTGTTTAAAGCGACATCAAGTGGAGTTGAAGTAAAAGGGAAAATAACAGCGACAAGCGGCACAATCGGTGGATTTAACATTGGCTCGACTAAACTGTATAACGGAATGACATCTATTGGAGATACAACAAATAACGGTGTATACATTGGCACGGATGGCATCGCACTTGGCAAGGGAAAGTTTAAGGTAACTTCAAGCGGATCAATTTCAGCGGCAAACATGACTTTGACAGGAACACTTTCTGTCGGTGGTGCGAGTATTACTGCGGCGGCATTACGACAAGGTGCTGAGAGAGCAAATAGCGGTTATTCAAACTGGAACTCCGCATATAGTTCGACTACATCTGGCGGTTACTGTTATGGTGGGGCTGGTGCTGGTTATAGCGCAAAAGGTACTTGGGACAATGCTCAGAACAGCGGAGTCGGAGTCAGCTTTATGCGAATCGGTACACTTTACCTTTCGTCATTGCAGTTAAACGGACAAAATGTCGTGCTAAACACAGATGCTTGGTACGACCAAGAGGGGAACTGGCATCGCATTTATTATTGGGGTATATGATATGGAAATCAAAGCAGAAGTGCTTCAGCAAGTTATAACAGCAATCAAGCAACTGCCTGTTAAGTGTGAAGACTTTGATGTGGCAGACAGATGGGTCGGAATTATTTTGGCTTTAGAGGGAATGATTCAGACAATGCAAGAGGAAGAAGCAAACACAGAGGTGACGGCAGATGGCTGATAAACGAATCCAAGATTTAACTCCAGCAACTTCGGTTCAGACTTCCGACAGATTTGTTCTTGAACAAAGTGGACAGGCGAAGTCGCTGACAGGGCAGATTCTTATCAATGACTTAGCAACCGCTCTGGACGGACATGGCGGAATCAGCAGCATCAGCTACACAGAGCCAACAAGTCCAAGTCTCGGCGGCACTCTTACAATCACGATGGCAGACGAAACCGAATACTATCTGAGCGTTACAAACGGCAGAGGCATCACGGATATTACATGGACAACATCCGGCACAGCCGGAGATGGCATGACCCACACAGGAACGATTGATTACAATGATGGCACTTCGTCCACGGTTACGTTCCAAGATGGTGTGCAAGGCTTGCAAGGCATACAGACTTATGTGTGGTTCAAGTGGTCAGATGTAAATCCGACCGCAGACACGGATATGCAGAACAATGTTGGTGCGTATATCGGCGTTTATTCTGGAACATCCTCAACCGCTCCGACTCATTATACTGATTATGTCTGGTATCAATACAAAGGTGAAACAGGAGATACTGGTGCATCCATTTCGAGCATTACGAAAATCTCAACTTCCGGGCTTGTCGATACTTATCAAGTGCTACTAACGAATGGCAACACAAGCAACTTCACGGTTACGAATGCAAAGAGCATTGTTTCAGTAACGATGATTTCTGGCTCTCATGCCGCAGGAACAACAGACGTTTATGCAATCACATTCAATGATGGCGATACTGCAAATTTCAGCGTTTATAACGGTGCAAATGGGCAAGGCTCTGTCAGCACGGTATCCGGTATCCAAGCAGACGGTACTGGAAATGTGCCGCAAATAATCAGCGCAAATGGCCCTCCTACAACCGCAACAATAGGGCAGAGAAACCAACTATACTATGATCTTACCAACTCCATTCTGTATTACTGCGCAGGGGAAAGTGGCGGCACATATACTTGGCAAGGCGCAGGAGTAACGGTTGACAGTGCATTGTCCGGCTCTTCTACAAACCCTGTTCAGAACAAAGTTATCACAAACCGCATCGGCACAGGGGCATTACCAAACAGCAGCTCTGATCTTACAACTGCTATCAACTATGTGAATGGGGTAATCCCAACTGCCGCAACAGCTACACCGCTTGCGGATACAACTGGTGGTGCAATCGGAACCGGAACAAACTGGGCAAAGAATGACCATCAGCATCCGTTGAATGTTGCAACAAGCGGTACACCGGAAATGGACGGAACAGCGGCACTTGGATCAGCAACAACTTACGCAAAGTCAGATCATGTGCATCCGTCAGACACAACGAGGGTTGCAAAGTCTGGTGATACCATGACAGGGGATTTGACATTAAATGCTGATTTGCTAAGAAATTCAACAATCATAGATTCAAGAATTGGGCAAGGTGTTCCATCATCTGGAATTTATGATGCAAAAGAAACGGTGTATGACAAAAATGGGTATA
>JAEIGA010008298.1_pt1 | contig 15738 bp, 16 predicted proteins | sample 9270691 | NCBI WGS metagenome assembly JAEIGA01 (sample SAMN17057246, study PRJNA624740) | gut metagenome | biome: biome; isolation source: fecal sample | host: Bos grunniens | place: China: Xizang | collected 2019
AAGAGAATAGTTGATGAGTGTATTGTTGAGGCAATAAAAGAACGAAAAGTAAAACAAAAAGATGATACTATCTCGGACTTACTGAAAACATTAACGGCAGTAAATACCCTTATTTCTTCCGGATCCGTAAACGGTGAGACGTTGGCAGCTCTGCACGAATTAACCGATAAATACAAATTATGAATTATGATTAAGGTCTGCCCTTCTGGTAGGCTTTTCTCTTTGGGATCTCTTCAAAAAGTCTTTATACTTATAATACATTTCAGATTTTCAGGGCGCTTCTATGGGTTCCCTATGCCCTTCTGAGTGCCTTCTGTATGCCCTTAAATGGCTTAAACACGTGACTCCATCATATAAACGCTATAGCATTTTCAGAAACGTTAAAATATACGGTCAATGCAAGGCTTTAGGCGCTCCGGGTGTCTTAAATGCTATTGCTATAGCACTTTTGCATATTGGCGCCGCCTCGACTCTTTCCGGTATGGGGTCGCTATAGGTGGCACTGTCCGGGATCCCTTCAGGTGGCACATAATGCGAAATGCTCCGGGCGTTGGATTCTGGTATCGCTTTAGCTGTCACAATGTAGGACTTCTATAGGTGGCACAAATGGCAGCAGTCGTTTGTATCGCTCCGGATCCTCTGAGGGTTTAACCTTCTGGACTGCTTTAGGTGGCGCTGTCCGTGTCCGGTTAAGCTGTCACAATATTGTTTTCGCTGTTTTGTTTTATCCAGATTGCAGCAGTATCTGCCCTCGATTTTCTCATTGGTCGCTCTTTGGTCGACTTCCAGATGCTTCTGTCATGCTGTCGTGGTATCATTTCGCATAAAATCGTTTAAAAATATGCATAATTTGCGGTTTTGGAAATTCTTTTTTTATACATTTTCAGTTTTGAAATAAATGCATAAAATGTGGATAACTTTTGCGGTTTTATGCATAAAATGAGGGTAATATTAGCGAAAAATACGATTTTTCAAGGGTATACGCCTATGCATAGCTATATTATTTCGTTAAACAGTAATTTAACGAAAACATGAGGTTGAATAATGCCAAAAAACGTTGAAAATACGTGGTTTTTTCGATTTTCACATAATTTCGCAATTTCATTATTTCGCAAAACAAAATTTAAAACACGCTCATTTGCGCTAATTGTTTTTCGCTTTTATATTTCCCTCATTTGATTCTCAATTATCGGCTCTCAGTCCATCCTCCAGCAGATTGATGGAGCATATACCATCTAACTGAGTTCATGGCCATATGATCAAGCTCGGTGAGTTCCTGGCATTGCTCCGGAATACTTCCAGATGATACTCTCCGACTTCTGATTTCTCGCGGCTTTCTCGCGGCTTCAACTTCGATTTCTCGTAGTTCGCTCGTAGTTCAATTATTCATTTTCTCACTGTTAGCTCACTGTAAACGCATATTTTCTCTTGGTTCGCTCTTGCTTCAGATGATGGAAGTATAGCCCCTCGCGATTGTGAAAAATCGCCTGTCGTTATGTACATTTTTTTGTACATGGGGTTTTCCCTGATTGAAGTCGGAACCGTTCCACGCTCCTCAAAATTGAGGAACGTTAATTTTAATCTCCTCAAAATTGAGGCGGTTAATTTTAACCGGCACATTATTATGCTGATTGATTGAGGTCGGTCTCTGCAGATCCATCTGGCTGAGGTTTGGGGGTCTGCCCATTTTGTTCATACCCTCTGCAGTAGGTCTAGTTAATTTTGACTATACCCCATTTTTGGGGTGAGTGTATTCTGCATCCGGTCAAGGTCTGCAGCAGTCGCTGTTATCGGTGAGGCGTGGCGGTCAATCTGTCGGCGGTAACCGCCTACATGGTGAGGCCGTGGGATGTATACGGGCGGTAACCGCCCTGGTTTGAGGTGCCGGGATCCACACACAAAAAAAGAACGGCCGCCCTTCAGCTTCTGAGGTTGTGCCCTCTTCTAGCTGAATGTTTACCGTTCTTATTAATCTAGTCACTTGCAAAGTTCACAAACAAAATGCCATACGCATATTAGCACTTTGAAATGCAATTGCACTTTGAAAATCCCATACGCTGTTTTGGAGCTTAAACTCCAATTGGAATTCTAGTCACTTAAAAATACCTGTCTCCCATTGCCCTGTATAGCTTCATGAGGTTTTTCTGCTGGTTAGATATTCCAGGATGATCACTCAACGGATGGGGTAACGATTCGTGACTCCATCGGCAGAGAATACAGCCCCTTCATGGGATCCTAAAAACACCAAGCGCATAATGGCAGTTTAAAACGCCAATTGGCACTTTGATGTTGTGGCACTCTCCCACACTAACTTATTAAGCTAGTCTATTCTAGTATAGTGTGGCACCTCTTGCGGATAATACCAAGCATACATTCCCGGCTGTCCTTCCCATCCTTGCTCTGAAATATATTTGATATCTGATACTTCGAGCGGTCGAGCGTGTTCTCCATCATGGAAGGTTAAGCCCTCCAGCTTCTTTACACTCTCAGGATGATGGGAAAAATACTCTTGAACTTCCTTGCCTTCTATCATGGTTTACACCTCCACACTCTCCGGATCTGTGGCCGGGCGGTACTCGTGATTAAAAAATTCCCTCTCTTCTGGCTCCTCAGATATTTCTATATGGTCGACTTCATCATCCTCAGCTAACAACTCTGCTTTAAGTGCCTCTGCCTCTTCTCTAGTCCGTTTGTAATATGTCTCAGTTGGTAAATCGTCGATGTAGAATACAGTGATTTCATACGCCATAACTTTTATATACATCTCATTCATGATCGCTGCTCCTCTCAAAACATTGGTATGGCCTCATCTGCTGGCACTAACTTATTGTAGTCTTCTACTGCACACTCATACTCGTGTCTCATGCTTTCCCATTCCTCATAGTTCTCTATGGGGTAACTTCTGGAGTCTCCGTTATTATCCAGGATATATGCAGCAGCTCCGGACTCTTTAACGATTGATAGCGTTATTCCTTCATGACTTGCGATTTCTTTTTTAAAACCCATAACGTTTACCTCACACACAAAAAATAATCATTGGATACAAAGATAATAATTTCTTTCGCTTACAAAATTTTGTACATGGCAGAAAAATCTGCATTGATTGCGGTCAAGGTACCCCGCCCCTCGATTTTTGTCTCTCGATTTCCCGGATTCACCGGTGCGCTCAAGCGTATCCATCTCTACGGCAGATTTTTAAGAACGGGTACCCCATGTTTAGTGCTGTTTCCTATGGTGTAGTTTGATAGAATGCCCCAACAACAGACTTTTGATAGTGAGGTGGCATATTTGTACCCTCACGCCATAAAAGCCGATTTTTGAGGCGTTCTGTTAGGTCTCTGTATTGGTTCCGGCAGATGCTTTATATTTTCCTCACGGTGAGGACTTCTTAACGCCTGCTGCCCCGTCCGGATCTCTCAGGGTTTCAAGGGAATGCCCTTGCAAGTTTGCGAGTAGTGTGTACACACCTCGCCTTGCTTGCTAAGACACTTAATTTTAACTTGTTGATTAATCCATATTGGCATATTTCCACGGCTTTGTCGCCGCTTTAAGGTCAAAAATTTTTGATTTTCTCGTAGTTCCCTCGGAGTTCATTTCTCACGGTTCGCTCGTGGTTCAAATTGCAGAAAATCACTGATTTCTCTTTGTTCGCTTTTTGTTCATTTCCTTCTCGGTGGCAATACATCCGAGCGCGAAGCAGTCTAGTGCCATTATCTTGTAGTCATGGGCGGTATTCTCCAGGATCTCCATAAAATCACTGTAGTATGGGGAATTCTTATCCAGAACTTTCATATAGTCGTATCTCTTGCCGATTTCGGTTAAGATTCCGGGCGTTTTATAATGGTCATAGCTTTCTTCCTTGCGTTCTTTCTCTTGCTCCTTCAGCTTCTCTAACTCTTCGGATCGGATCTCTTCGAGACGTTCCTCAGATGTTTCTCTCTGATATTTCTCGGAATTGCTACACTGCAGTGCCCATAATAACAGAACGTTTAGCCCCTCTGTGTTTAACTTCGTGGCGGCCTCTATCAACTCGCCTAAAACCTGGTTCCTTTGCTTTGTTTCTTTGCTCATTTCACACACTCCTATAAATTATAAAATGGTTATTGGTTGCCCTCATGATTACATGAGATTTATATAAAAGCCTCTTAAATGGCTCTTACATACTAATGGGATGCTCTTTCAGGTACTTGTCAAACTCTTTCAATGCTCCCTTATGCATCGTACAAAGATATCTATACTCATATTGCATTATGACTGATATTTCCTTCATGGTTTTGCCCTCTGAGTACTTCAGAAATAGTAATTTTGAGTAGTTGCCGTTATTGGTAAAATCATTAATCAATTGCAGAGTATCATCGATTTTGTGTGCTAGCTTGATTATTTCATCCTCCAGCTTCTGCTGCCTCTCCAGGTTCCTTAACGCCATTGTCTCAACTATGGAACTTTCCGGGCTTGATTGTATTTTTGGTTTGGCGTAGTCGATTGCCCTCATGCCATAATCACTTAGGCTCTGCTGTCGCTGGCACAAATACTCTATACGCTCTCGATTTAACTGTATGCTCTCCAATACTTCTTTCGCGCTCATTTTCCTATGCTCCCCTAAAAAATGATTGCTGTTTCGGTTGCGGTTGCTCCGGATCGGCAGTAGTGACTCCTCATTTTTGGGGTCTCTGCTTCTGAGTATGCAGCAGCCGCTCCCCTTTGATGTGATACGCCGACTGTATAGCGTTTAAATGCCCTAAAATGCCCTCTTTCATGCTTGATGGTAAAAATATACCCTCAGACGATAAAAAACGCCGATTTGATGCCGTTTTGTGCTTAGCTCTGCACGTTCCGGCACTGTAACACCTTCTGCGTTAATGGAAAAATGAATCAGAATAATAGCACTTTCCATACACTAACTTATTAAGTTAGTCTGATAAAATGACCAAAAACAAATAGGGATTGCCTACGCTTTCCCCTTTGCTTTATTCAATGCTTTTTGCCTTAACTCTTCTTTGATTTCCTCCGGCAGTACTCGAATGAACGTCCACCAAACTTTTGCTATTACGTCGGCAGAATCTGCTGTCAATCTGTCGGCGCGTTCCCCTCTGCTCTTTGTATCACTTGTGAGTATTTCATCGGCTCCGACTAATATCAGTATATCTCCTACACTCACTTGATTACTCTGCCGTTTTTCCGTGTCGTAGTAGTTCACGCGGTACGCTGCCCCACTGAATTTAGTCACATAGTAATATTCATCACCGGTCATTAAATAGTGATTTATTAGCTTCTGCCTAGCTCTCCGGCACTCTGCTGCCGTGTCCTCATGGTTGCCCTCTTCAAACTGTTCTTTTTCATCCAGGTACTTCATGACTGCATCATACGTATAATATCTTGTATTCTTTGCAGCGGTCATTTTTAGTTTTACTGCCCGTTCCACATTGTCGACGATTTTCACATTTAGCTTGTATCGTTTCGGCTTCTGGTTCTCTTTCGCGGTGATTTGGTTCTCAGGTGCTTGCAAGTACTGCAGTATGTCTACATCCAGGTTTAATGCTACATTATGGTCTTCTGCTCCTATGATGTATTTGGAACCTCTTATAACACGGTTTCCTTTTTCTGATAGTTCCATATTGTCATGAAACAGAATCTTGATGCCGTTCTCTTCTGCAGCTCTTGCTCTGATTAGCTTGTCGAGTCCTTTCCAGACTTCAACTATTTTTGCCATTGTAAAACCTCACACACTCTTGATTTTTGCTTAATTTATCTGCTGGTTGGTGGTATCGTCAAAAAGTGCCGTTGTCTCATTCTCGATATCTAAACTGATTTGATGCGGTACTTGATCACTTAGCTGCTCATTGTTACAAACTCTGTTAGTTTCCCTCTGGTATAGCGTGAATTTATCCATCAGCTGTTTATTCTTGATGATAAAACGAATATACGCGACTTTGTGCCCTTGCAGATTTGCTAAAACTTCTTTCTTTTGGTCTAAGCACTGATACGATATATCAAGATCTGTATACTCGTTAATGTCATTGATAGAACGTTCTAACACTTTTTCTCTAAACATGCCAAAATACTTGTAACTCGGTATATCCGCGCCTATATTCTCTTTCAGCTCCTCTGTTTTGATTGTAAACGTGCTTTTGAATGAATAGGATTTAAACAACTCATACAAACTCACCGAGTATTTAGACTTGAGTGATAATATGTTGTATAACTCGTACTTTGTAAAATCTCCCTGTAGCCCTATTAGATAACGCTTTATATCAGGGTCCAATTTTAATTCTATTACTCCAGCCTCTTTTATATATTTCGGCTTAATAACCCAATGCATACGCGCAATTACTTGCTCATTCTCGAACCAAAAAGCCTTACTCTCTATACTCTCAATGATTTTTTTAAACTCTCTGTAAATATGACGTTTGTCAATTCCGGTTAGCTTAGCAAAGTCAAGCATCTTTATTTTGTAAGTTTGAAAGTCCTTATCTCCAGGTTTTATCAGACTTATCATAAAGTTTATTAACTTCTGCTCATTTAATGTTAGGTCATTCTTAGCTTTTTGGATTAAGTCATTATCTTTTACAACTACGTTGGATAAATAATCCTTAACTTTCCTTGCTCTCTCGTCGCTCATTTTTACCCCTCTCGTAACTCGTATACTATATATAACATGAGTTATGAGTTATGGCTATAGATAAAATTCTTAATTTGCTTTTTTAAAGCTCTCCAGAAATGTATTAGGGCACCAAAAATATATGAGTTGGGCACCAAAAATATATGAGTTGGGGCGTTTTGGGCACCAAAAAGTTATGAGTAGGGCACCAAAAAGTTATGAGTTAACCCTAAAACCCCTTGAAATTGCGTTGTTTTTTCGCTCCGGAAATAATATTAAATAATATAAATAAATAAAATAAATATAAACGCGCGCGCGTATTAAATATATATACAGTGTAAACCATTAAAAGAAACTTGTGTGGCGTCACAAAAATTAGGGCACCAAAAAGTTATGAGTTAGACTAACTTAATATTCTAGTATGATTACATTAGTCTCCGGATCTCTCCAGGATGGCAATAAAATCATCTCGCCATTTTAGTCATATGCTTTCGTCATTTCGGCGTATGTTTAACCGTCTTTTTGTATTAATAGCCTCCGAAACTCACGTATTTTAGCCACTTCTCAGAACTAAAAAACCATAAAAACATCATTTCGTCATTTTAGCGTATGTTTCGCCATTTAGGTCATATGTTGGGAGCTCAAAACCGCTAAAATACACGATATTTAGCCATTTATTGAGGCCTCATACTGATTGATTAATCTAGGATGATGGCTCCATCTGGCAGCAGTTTCTCGGTGCGTTCCTGTCCTCACGGTGAGGAAATAAAACCATTTCACTTTTATTTGACTTGTGATTTGAGTTATTAACGCCGATTTGACTTGCTATTTGAGTTATTATTTTAGTTTTCTGTCCTCACGGTGAGGATTTTCGAAGCTCTCAGGGAGTCCTCCAGAATAATCTGCACTGGTTCTCTTAGCTCTGCTCATATCATGTTAAATTATCGGTCGATTTGCCTCAGAAATGCCCCTTTGATAGCTTAGACGGTAAAATGTACCCCTAAGCATGAAACGTGCCTAAATGGGCTTAATTTTGCGTTTATTGCATTGCATCAGCTCTCATGCTCCGGGATCCATTACCGGCAGCAGCATCTGAGGCAATAAAAAAAAGACACTAGGGCGGTTTCCTAGTGCCTTGCTATGATTTATTTTAATCTCCTCATTTTTGCGGAAATTGGAATTATTCCATCAGGTCTCAGTCTGATTAGCTAAATAGATGCATCAATTTGCCCCAGAATGACGTTTTCGGACTTTCGGCGGTTGCTTTATCGTCTGATTGTGTGGGAGCTGTTTCTGAGGCTTTTGGAGCTTGTAGCGCTAGCATCTGCTCATAGACTTTAGCTTGTTGTGCCGACGTTGCCAATAACCCATTAATCTGGTTATCCTTTGCCGCTAATTGTTCGTCCTTAGATGCCAATTGCTTGTCTTTAACGCTTAACTGCTCGTCTTTCGTTTTCAGATTCTCTTGCATAAATTCAAGTTGTTGCTTCAGAATCTCGATTTCAGCTTTCAGATGGTTGTTGATTTCCTCAGATTGTTGGAGCTTCTGCACCTCCGGACTAACACTAATAGACTGCATCGGCGTGTTATCGGCTTGAAACTTCGCGAACCACACTAGGCCGGGCTCCAATACATAAATCGTATTTTTTAAGCCTCTGCTTATGTAGTCGCTTTCATCCAGGTTATTCTCTTTGATTTCCTTCAGTAGCTTGTTGAGGCGTGTCATTATCCCATTCTTACTCATGCCATACTCATGCGCCAATTGTTGAACGGTTTTATAATTGCCGCTTCGCTTGATGGTCTCAGACTTTGCCGGGATCTCTTCTGCCATTGTCTCAGGTTCTGCTGCTTCTTTCCGGATCTCATCCAGATTATTCTCGTTTTCACTCATCACACACACTCCTATGATTTGATTGCTAATAACAGTTCTTTGTATCGCTTCAGTTCGATTGCCGTTGCAATGAATCGAACCATTACCGACAAAAAGCACGACTTTAAGCCATTTTACCGACTGCACTCAATTGGTGCGGTTCGGTGCGGTGTGGTCTTCACTCAATCGGTTTGAATCGGTTTGAATAGCTGTCACTAGTAAAAAAATGTTTCTGAGTAAAAATCTATATCATGATTTCCGGAACCGCAACAAAAATATAGTTCGGTGCTATCGGTTGTTATCGAAACAAAGTGCTGTTGTTAGTAAAAATATGCTTCTGGTAGGTTCTCAGGTCTTCAGGAACCGGAACCAATGCAGCAGAATCTCCGGAACCGGAACCAAAAAACCCCACGTTGGCAGCAGAATCTCCGACTTTTCGAGTGTTTGTCGAGCGTTAACTCATACCATTAACCGACTTCAGCAGCAGAATCTCCGGAAATAATCACAAAAAAACAGTGCCTACACTTGTTATCGTGCTGGCACTGCTCTGTTAACTCAAGAGTGTGTGATTTGAGTTTTAACACCTAGTATTATACTAGCTTATTAAGTTAGTGTACATGAAATTCTAGTATTATGATGGGATTTCCCCTACATATCATCGCGGGCTAACATTCTATCAAAATCATCACACATGATTCTTTCAATTATCTCATCAACGTTATTTAATACATCATACGCAACATAATAACCGTCATAAATGGTTTTTACTTCTCCAGAATCATAATGTACATAACGTGGCTTGTCGCTGGCACCAAAAAAGATTACAGGGTAATTATTGCCGTCTTTCTTTTTATCATCATTTACAAATGCAGCAGCATCTGATAAATACGATATATTATGGCCTTTTGAGTAGACGCTGTTTTTATCGCCTTCCCATTTCACTACGTAACTAAAACCTATCATGTAAAAGCAGTTTGTACCCAAACACTTCTCAAGATTGGTTGTCATAGGGCCGCCCTTCAATGAATTCTTTTCTTCAAAACCCCATTTTACATACGGTATGCAGTCTGGTATCGGTTTTCTGCTAGGGTCAAGGAAATAATCATTAATCATAGCTTTTACCATTTCATTTTGTGTAGGCCTTAAATAATAACCGTTTTCAAGATCCACACATTCTCCAGATGCGTTAATTATATATAACGGCTCGTTTTTTTCGTTATTAGTGCCATATTTATAAATCAATATAGGTGCTTTGGTCTTCTCATTTTCTATGATATCCATAATTCCAAGTATTGATTTATTTGCTTCAATGGAATCGTACCCGCGTTGAGATGGATCTCCGTAATACAATGTGTGCCCATAATTGTCTGATATGATGTAATAAAACTCTTTAGTATTAAATGCCTCTTTTAACGCCTCATAATATTTATCTAACTGCATGATTTTGCACCTCTCTTTTATGAATTTTTGTAGGTCATTCTATATTCATATCCTCCCAAGATATCATCATGTTTTCATGCTTTTTTCTGTATTAACGATATTCAGTTGTATTTTGTTTTATTACATCTTATCTTTTGCCTTATTCCATCTAAACACGCTCAATTAATGCGGATTTTCCAAAAATACGTATAGGCCTTGCAGAGTTTTTCTGCAGTCACTCCGCCGGTTCTCAGGTCGGCAGATATACTGCTATGCATGGGGATATAGGTTTATGCTATACTTACGCATATAACTATACTCTCTCGCTATATATAATTATTGAGTCCATGCCCCGGTTTCCGTGTATATATGCAAACATATGTACATGGGGAGCTATGCATCGTTAATGATCACGGCTCCATCCGGTTGTATGGTGTATCGTCTGGCAGTAGCGAAGTGGATTTTATTATGACATGAGGTACAAAGAAGGATTAAGTTATCAAAGTTTAGTGCTATGCTAGGATCCTTGTAGTTATCCTCAGTCAAAAAGATTTTATGGTGAACTATGTCTCCGGGCGTATATATCCCATTCTTTAGACATTGCTCACATAAACCGCCACACATAGAAATGTATGAGGCTCTGCACTTCCTCCAAGCTCTTGAACGGTAAAATGCGGATTCTATCGACTTAGCCATATTGTTAACTCCTGCTGCGGTTCCCGGAAATATGCGACTGCATTAATATGTTTCCCTTCAGGGCTTTGCCCTTCCTGTTTCCATTCCTAGTGGCTGCTGCCGGTTGGTACTCCATCAAATGAAGTATTCCATCCGGCTGGCAGTCTACATCCAGATAAATAACACATATTGTTATGCTCTGTAGGCTCTCAGATGCCCCATAAAAGCATTTTTACATCATCAAGCTATAAATGTTAGGTTGTGCTGTTTAGATTGGTTTACGGTCAATTTAACGCCATTGTGCTACGTGGTGGCGGTCTCTCCATTGCTGTTATCATGGTTAAATGATCAACTCCAATGTATTACCGTCTGGCAGTTCGATGCTATTCCATCGCTTTTCCTCTGCCTCTTCATATGCTGCTTCATTCTCTCTGTTGTATATATCCTTTGCTTCATTGGTTGCAAGGTAGAACAAACACGGCAGTGCCTTGATAAATGATTGTAAAAACTTAGGTTCTCTTAACATGGTCAAGTCTTCCAGATGAACATAATCAAATAACCCATAGCCCTCTTCGGATATCGGCCGCGCCTTTGGCATATTGTTGGATATAAATATCAATTTTGGGGCGGTCGGTATTATGATTTCATTACATGAGTCTTCCCAGAATGTGATATTTACAAGTTTGTTATCAAGGCGGCGCTGCGTCTTGCTGTCATGTATTCTGCTTAGTTCTTCCACTGTTAAGGTCGAAACGTTGTTAAGTCCTATCATGGAACCTATCAAGCTAAATAAAACCTTCATGCCCTTAGTATCGGAACCGAATATATATAACGGATCATAATAGGTCGGATCCGGTGTCAATAGCAGCCCTATGCTCTCCAGAAACTGCTGCTGCCACTCCAATTCTGGCAGTGCTTTATCTAGGAAACTATGAATTATGTCAACGCTATATGCATGATTACTCCGTGAATTGATGGAGTTCTCCATCTCCTCATATGTCATATTGATTTGATATCTCGGTGAGTAGTTCAACTCATGAGGATATGTTTTCATGTTTTGTGCTATATCTGCATAGCAGTCTTTAAAATTGATGTATGTTTCTTTCATTTCTGCTGTTTCCTTCCTGGCATTTAGCCCATAAAATCTCTTTTTTCGGTGGCCGTGTCATATTTCGTGGCGTTTATAGTGACGTTTTTTCAAGCAAATTAGCACTATAAATCACGCAATTTAGCCATTTTTTGAGGTAGTGACAGAAATGACAGATTTTTTGAGGTTATACTCTTATATATATATATTTATTCTTATATACGCCTTATATATAATTATTCTTGTATATATATTTGTTTGTCTCTTAGTAATATTTTAAAAAAACTGTCATAACTGTCATAAACCTAGTATTTAAGCGGTTTTGTTGAATTTAAAACTGTCATAAAAGCTGTCAAAACTGCTGTCATATGGTGTCATTTCCTTGCTATGCCCATATTTACTCGTATTCCTTTGAATCCTCTTTCGTTTGCAGTCCTATATTCCATGAATCCTTTAGCCCTTAACGCTGCATACAAGCTGTTAGGTTTCAATGGTGTGCGCTCTTCTGCTATGCAGTACTGCTTGAAACTCTCCCGGATATCCTGTCGGGTTGCCTTATCACTCTCAAGCTGCCGTGTACAATCGTCTAACCATGCTTGTGTTATGTCTGAGTCCTGTCGAAGCTGTTTGATTGCTTCTATGCTGTTATTGCTCTCCAGGATATAACCGCGCTCATACATCCTGTGCAGTGCCTCAACTTGTAAGCGTATGAAATAGAGTATTTCCTTGTCGAGTTTGTCCGGCAGTAACGGATCAATTTTCGGCGGTATATGCTGAAATGCTATTATCAGTAGTCTTCTAAACGTTCCGGCAGAACGTTCTCCCTCTATGATCGGCAGTCCGTTGGTGGAAAAAATCATCTTTGCATAGTTTACGAATGAGAATCCATCCTTGTTTTTACGCTCCGTGTCGATTTCATCATTACCGGTTAACTGCTTGAATGTGCTAGAATCCTTCAGGGATTGCGTAGGAAGGTCTCCACAAATGTTAGCGAGCTTTCCGACTAACCGGCTAGGTTTGAAACGCTGGCTCATATCCTGGAATGAGATTCCGGAAATATTGTCTTTACCTAGAACGGTTTTTTGTAGGTTCATGATGGTACTTTTGCCGGTGTTACCGTCTCCATATATGAATGTTGACTTCTGCATCCGGTTGTCTGTTGTCATGGAATACCCAAAATATTCAAGTAGCATCTCCCTGTCGCTTTCATCAGGTATCGCGAAGCTCAAAAAATTGTCGGTCACTTCTCCAGATGCTGCTGCTTTAACCTCATTCCAATTAAAATCAATCTGGTTAAGGGAGTAGTATTCCGGCCGGTGCTCGTGTTCGGTCATAGTCTCAGGATCTAAATAACAATCTTTAAAATTAATCCATGTTATGGGATGCTGATTAACGTCTTTCCAGGTCTTTTCTAGCTTTGCAGTATGTAATATCAGATTGCAGATGCGTGTTATGTAGGTATCCGTCTTAAAATCATCGAATAAAAACTGCTCTATAATCCATCGTATTTTTGCTGTTGTTTCGTCCGGGATCCATTTCCCTTTAAAATATATCCATGGAATACCGGAAAAAATCATGATGTTAAAACGTTGTGGCACATAGTCTCTGATACGTGAATCGAACGGTTTTGTAGGTTGCGGTATCTTTGCCGTGCTCCAATGATGAAAAAATGCCTTATTGATTTTCCCGTCAATGATCGGCTCCGCTGTGGTGGGAGCTTCTGCTGCTGCCTTCTGAGTTCCATTATCAAAGGTTTTCCCGGCTTCTTTTGCTCTCTCTCCAGCTTCTTTTACTTCCTTCCAAGAAACTGTCGAAGTATCGAAGTTTTTCCCGGGGTTCTCTTCCTTCCATGCCTTCAGGGAGTATTTATAAAAGTCGGGATCCTTTTTTTCTGCCTCACGCCTTGCCATATATACTTGAATGGTTCCAAGGTACTTTGTATTAAAATCATCCAGGTCGATATTCTCAGAATTTTGGCAGTTATTGAGCACTTCAGTGCGAACCATTGCCAGAATAGCCTCATCACTTGCATAGTCTCCTACACGATTAACGAATTCCCCGCATAGACTTACCGCATAGTAGTGCCTATGGCCTTCTTTTATCTTTCCGTCCTCTGTATAGATATCATCCGGGCCGGTGTTGGCATTGCTCTTCTTTCCCTTGCCGGTGGTTCTCTTCCCTTTAGGCTTCTGTATGGCCCATTCTTCTGGCGGTGGAAGTGCCTTGCTTATTTCATCCTGGCTATATCTCAAGTCGGGATCAAACTTGATTAGCTTTACAAGTGTGGGCGGTTCCTGTTTGCAATGGTTAAAACCATATAAGCGCAATATTCTGTTTTCATCTTGAATACTTGTATCACTATGGAAATGTGTTATTAACTGCTGTTGCACGTGCCGAAATTGGTATATATCCGCGCTTCCATCCAGAATAAAATAACAATGGAGTGATTTATGAGTTTTGATGATTATTGAGGGTTCAAACTTGTATAGCCCTATGAATTCATTAATCTTGTCGATTTGCTCTTCAAACGATAAATTGTCGATTTCAAAGAATTGTGCCTTGCAGCATCCGCTTTTTATAACCGCTTCTTTTTTCTGTCCTCCGCCATTAACTACAAAATAAACGCCTCTGCGCTTTGCATTCTCTGCTTTTAGGTGATTAACAATATTATCGAAAAATCCTAAGTCCTGTTCTAAATTACTGCCCTTATCGGCTTTATTGGTCTTTGAATCATCGAATAGTCTCAGGAATACTTTTTCGTTAATCCCATAACCGAGTGCCTTGAAAAATTCCTGGTAACTTAGCTCATTCAAGTTATTATCTAGTATCGATTTATCAAGCATCTGGCTGCCCCTTTCCGTCATTTCTGAGGTTATCAAGTCGGATCTCGAATAAATGCTTGTCTATGCTTTGGAGCTGTCGGCCGATATCCATCATTGAGGCGGTCAATCTCTCCAGATTGCTATTCATGGCAGATAAAACCATAATCAAACTGACATTATTGTGCTTTCCCTTCATTGTTTCCCCTCCAGATGATCACTCTTTGACTGGCTCCGGTGCTATTTGGTCGATGTATTCATCCAACTTAGCTTTGTCATAAAATAGCCGGTTGCTAATTTTCTTTACTGCTCCGAACTTAGTTGCCCAAGGTCTCAGAAAATACCGACTAAAACCGGTGTAGGCGACGGCCTCTTTCGTGGTTAATAGCTTCTTTTGTGATATGTCTATCACTATTTTTTTCTCCATTTATGGCTCTCCTCTCTTTGTGTTGATATCCTTTGCAAAGTTGTGTTATTTGTTGTTTGTGTGTTATAGTGTGATTATACGTTTTTGCCAAAAACATAGCAAATAGCCATAAAACAAGCAAAAATGTAATATAATTACATATTTTGGTAAAATTTTTGCAGATGTTGGTAAAATTTTTGCAGGTATAGGTAATATAACTGCGCATATAAATATTTTTTAACCGAATAATTTTTCTTTAAAATTTTTTATGGGGTGTGTGTAATGGGAAGACAAAAAATAAGTGATTTGGAGATTAAGAAAATAACCGAGAAATTAAAAAAAGCATTGGAAAATAGCCATTTATCAATATCAGACTTAGCCGATGAAACGAAAATACCTATAGCCACATTGCGCTCCTATATGTCTGGCAGTCGTTGCCCTAGCTATGAAAATGCAGTGAAAATATCCGAGTGTTTCGGCGTTGGCGTGGGTGCTTTCCTGTCGAGTGAGCAAAAAAAGCAATTAAATAAGTCTAAGGGTGAAATATTCATGATGAAAAATAGCTCTTATATAGCTCTCATCAGGTCACTAGGTTTTGACGTTGATACTTTCTTAGATGGGGAATTAAACATAAACTGTAGGATTTCGACTAAAACAAAGGTGTATTGCGACTTTGATAAAATGAGATGGTCGGATTTTAGACGGGGAATAGATTTTGCAGTTAAGAGAATAGTTGATGAGTGTATTGTTGAGGCAATAAAAGAACGAAAAGTAAAACAAAAAGATGATACTATCTCGGACTTACTGAAAACATTAACGGCAGTAAATACCCTTATTTCTTCCGGATCCGTAAACGGTGAGACG
>JAEIGA010008299.1_pt1 | contig 15737 bp, 22 predicted proteins | sample 9270691 | NCBI WGS metagenome assembly JAEIGA01 (sample SAMN17057246, study PRJNA624740) | gut metagenome | biome: biome; isolation source: fecal sample | host: Bos grunniens | place: China: Xizang | collected 2019
TTCATTCATTCTTTAACACCTCCCGATACAGTCTCTTGAGTTCCTTATCCCAGAGCTCATAGCACCACTGTCTTGAGTACCCGAAGCGGTCTGCTATCGCTGACATAGACAGACCTTCGATGTAGTAAAGCCTTATGAACTCTCCACCGAGGCCCTGACCTTTGAAGATGACCTCTTCCAGTTCCTCATTCTCCTGTTCAAGTTGGTCGAACTTCTTCTTGAGGCGGTCCACGTCTGAATCTATCTTCATCAGCACGTTGATGATGGCTGCATCCGGATCTGACTGATGCTGGATCTTATCTTTGGAGTAATCGATAGCACCTGAGAAGACGGTAGAGAGCTGGTCAGCTGCGTAGGTCTTCAAGTCTTCGATGATCGAGCGCATGACCTGTCTGTTAATCTTGATGAGGTAAAGCTCATCCTTAAACTCTGCGAACGTCATGGATCCATTAACCTCCCCATCTCAATCTCGATAAGCGGATGAGCGGAGAACCTCTTTTCGAGGACCAGCTTTGCTATCTGGCTGTCATCCTTGAAGAACCCGAGTTCAGTCAAGACGTCCTGCAGGAGCTTAACGGAGTTATCGAGGTCGGGCCTGCTCGTCTTCCAGTGTCCCCATCGTTTAGAGTCCTTAATCGAATAGTTAAAAATGACTTTGAGAATGACAGGACCTTCGTAACACGGAATCTCGATGTCTTTAGCGTCGAGCTCTGCGAGAATCTCCCTGCGGTAGATAGCACGCTGTCTGGCCACATTAGCCTTCTCATAGTGATGGATCCGACCGCCTCGGACCATTTCACCCTTCATCTGAGCAGTGCCTTTTGGGTTCTCGTCAATATTCAGGAATAAGTTAATCTGGTTGTTCATCTGGTTCCTCCCTTATGACCAACGGCAATCTGATCTCATCAAACCCGAGAGCAGCGAATATCTGCGCCACGGAATCAAGTCTCGGGATATTACGGCCGTCAAGCCATGCGTAAATGGTCTTGCGCTCAACGTTGGCTACACGAGCAAGTTGAGTCTTGTTAATGTTCTTCTTCTCCAACTGCTCCATGACGATGTGTCTCCAAGTTTCAAAAGCAGCTATCGAAGCGAGGTTCGGTGTGACTACTCTGTTCATTCCTTCACCTTCTTTCTGAGACAGTCGTCTCCTGTTAGATCAGCGATACACTCAACTGCTCTCTTGATGACTTCCTTATCCGGAGCAGAGCCGATATTCTTCATGAGCCAGGAGCGCGTCTCGGAAGAGCGAGCGATGCGCTGGGCTTCTTGGTGGAGAACTTCGGCGTGCTTCTCGAACAGTCGTGTGTACTGAGTAGGGGTAATCATTCTTCGTCGCCTTTATTGAGTGCATCCGCTATGGCTGCAAGAGAGCAAGCGATAGATGCCAAGATCTCAGCGATTATCATTTGATCTTCAGAGTCAAATCTCTTCCCGTTTGTCTTTTCGACCATATTGTCGAAATAATCTGTATATTTACCCATTTGATTTTTCCTTTCTACGGTTAGACCGTTTAGAATGCCCAGAGAGAATGCTGCCGCTCTTTAAGGCGGCATTTTCTCTAAGGCATTATGTATTTCGGAACGGAATACCTATATAAGTCGGTGTAGCACTTTCCGTAAAATATTTTTGACAGAAACGGAAGACCGACATTTTTCTCGGTGTTACACTTTCCGAACGATGCCGTGATCAAGGTCATAATCAGCGGATTCGTTTACATATTTCCTTAAAGTTCTTTCGGTTACTTCGGAGTAACCAGCCATCTCCGAGAGCTTCGCGTAACCTTGTTCCTGACATGCTCCGAAGGCGTATTCTATGATTCGCTTCTTATCATCTTCACTCTTGTAGTTCGAGTTCTGATGCAAGTTGCCTTCCTTCGAGCCTTCTGCATAGCAGTTCTCCAACAGGCCTGCGGAATCGACAACGTGTAACGGGAACTTGAACCACACCTTGATGGACGGTATGTCCTTGAAGTCTCTGAGAACGAAAGACAGTTCCATAGGTTTCTCGTCGTTCTTACATAGGTCCTTAACCAAATCGGAGGCTTCGTTCCCAGGTACGAGGTTCACGAGGTCGCAGATCGCGTCAGCGTCTCTGGAAAAGACTCCGGAACCTGCGCCGCGGTCTGTTACTTTCCTTGAACCCATGTCTCCCTTCGGGTGATGATGGTCGTAGATAACTGCTGCACCTGTCTCGTGCGCTATGCGGTCCAGTGCATTACAGAATGAGATAATAGCTTCGGCACTATTCTCATCACCCTGCTGAACCTTGTAGAGTGGATCCAGTATGATCGCCTTGTAGTTCTGACCACGGCAGCGCCTTATTATCTTCGCGGCTAACTTATCAAGCGGAATCGCATGACCTCTTAAATTCCACGGGTGTATATTGTGAGCCGCCTTTGTGATCTTCCAGTCGTTAGCCTCGTATATCTTCTTGAATCTGTGGAAGAGTGAAGCCTCTTCAACCTCGAGATTCATATACAAGACAGGACCTTGAGCACACTGGAACTTATTAAGCCACGGCTTACCTTCGGCAATACACACCGCAAGCTCCTGCGACAGACACGTCTTACCTGCTTTGGAATCTCCGGTAATAATCATCTTGTTACCTTCGCGGAGCACACCGCTGATAAGTTCCGGAGATAAACTCGGAGGCTCTTGGCACTGCTCAAAGAAGTCGAGTATAGGCGGAAGGTCGTCGTTAATACCTTCAAGTTCATCAAGCCATTCCTCCCAGGAAGAGCAACCGATGTTGGTAGCCAGAAGAGCCTGACACTTATCACCGCGCATAACTCCGGGAAGTCTTGAGAGCCTTGAGGGGTTTTTGTTGTTGGTATCGACAACGAAGTTCTGTTCACCCAACACTTTGAACAGGAACGCAACGCGCTGCTTATACTCTGCTTCGTTGGATGCGCCCACCTTGACGATCGCATGCACTGACTTACCGCCTGATTCCACGAGAGCCGCTATCGGGAGCTTCATGTTGATGAGTAACTTCTTCTGGTCCTCGATAGGCATGGAGTCAGCTTCGGCCAGAGCATAGGTGTATCGTGTTACGTTCTTATCACCTGCGCCCTTACCGTCTAACGGGTTTATCCTTATCCATGCACCTGCTTGCTCGTTTATGGAGCCGAACGCATCGAAGTTCTTCATGCGCTTCAAATCAGAGATAATATCGCTACACTTGCGCCATGCTCCTGCGTTCGCAGGAACCCACTTCTCGCGGTCCTCTTTATACATAGCGGAGTGGACATAGCCAACGATCTCATCCGGCTCGAAGAGAGTTTCGAGATACTTGATAGCCATTTGATAGGGCTTATCTTTCTTCGGAGCGCTGTTGGCTATGGTTTCCTCATAGTTCTCCACTTCGGCAGGAATGTGGTCATCCCAAGTCCATACACGGCCGTGAGGCTTATAGTTTCCATAGACCTCAGCCATGTGGAAGATCGTGCCTACCGTCGTACCGGTACCGTGGAAAGTCTCCCACTTCTTGTCGCAGTCTCCTGCATGGTATCTGGTATCGTTACGGCTCCATTCATCCCAGACGGAGACGGGGAAGCCCTCGGAATTGAGAGCCATTCCCACGTCTATCCACTCCTGATAAGTCAGACGTGACGGATCTATCGCGCTGAGCGCTTCTAATATCCTTTGTCTGTCATCCATAATCAGTTAACTTTGAAGGGCATCTCTTCAATAGGAGCGAGCGGAGCAGTCTTGGAAGTCTGAACGATGTACTTATCGACCTTCGCTCCGACCTTGCCGTTGTAAGTTTCGTGCTTAATCTTGCAGAAGCCTTCAAGGCCTACACACTTGTCAACGGCTTCACCGATAGAGAGACTGAGTTCTTCACCGGGCTTCTTGAGTCCGATAGTCTCCAGGAAGGTTACGACCTTGAACATGGCCTTATCGGTTAGTACGAGGTTATCGAAGACAGAACCGTCTGCACCCTGCAGGTCGAGTCTAACCTTGATCATAGGGTTGCCGTTACTGGAGAAGGTCTTATCGGCTGACATAACCATGAAGTTATACTCTCCGATAGGCGGAATCGAAAACTCGCGCTCTTCAACCTTTGCAGGTACTTTACTATCCCAACTGAAACTGTTCTCACTCATTGTCAGAGTCCTCCTTAAAATTGAATTTATTGATTAGCTTGTCTATGTTCTGATAAACGAACTCTGTCGCCGTCGGGTTCAGTTCGTCTATGTTGTCAGCGTCGAGTGTCGGATCCTGCACACGAAGGAAGTAGATGAGCCACTTCTCGAAGCCGTCTATGCTATCGACCTTCTCGTGTATCTCCGTCTTCTTCGACTTCTTCTGTGGAACACCGGAGAAGATATGAGCTATCTGCTCAAAGTCGGCATCCATAGAATCAGGGAGACCAAATCGGTTCTTCGCGTCGTAAGTCGGAGAGTGTGTAGCGTACATAACACGCTTGCCTCCGACCGCCTTCTTGCTCTTCGTCTTGGGATCTTCCACGATGTTGTTCTTGTAGTTGAGGAACAGGACCATATCAGCCCATTCCTTGATTAACGGTGCGGACTTCTTCTGGAGCTTGAGTTCCCAACGGTCATACGCGCCCATCTCGTCGGGCTGTTCGAACTTGCGCATAGCAGCATGAGCCACGATTACGATGTTCTTGCCGGAGTCAACGACCTGATCGCACACCTTGAGCACTTCAAGCCACGCCTGCATGAGATAGGTGTAGCCTTTACCATATCCGGGCTCTTCGATGGAGTTCCAGCCGTTGACCTTACACACATGGTCTGTGATGATGCCCTCAAGCCTGTCGGCCGTGTCGATGACCACAGACTTGCAGCAGTCTTCTTGTGCTATACTCTTGAGTAAGTGGATAAGCTCATCGAAACTTGTCGGAGTATCGAAGCGAGCGACATCCATAGTGTCGGTACCCTGTTCAAAGTCGATAAAGACCGCATCAGGGAACTTGGAAGCAAGTGTTGACTTGCCGATACCTTCCGGACCGTAGATAACTGCACGGAGCGAGCGTGCCTGCGGTCCTTTTCTAATGTTTAATGACATTTATTTATCCTCCTGTCATTTGAAATATAGTTTTAATAAGGCCTTGACATCGTTGTAGTCATGGATGACTGTGGTGTCTTCGCCGTTCACAAAAACGATGCGTGTGAGGCTCTTAGGCTCACCTTCCATAAGTCTTGATGTGGGGATAATCTCGGAAATCGAGTTGATGTTGATGATTTCGGGCTTCTTCGCTAAAGTCATCACTTCCATGAAGCGAGACGAGCCCAACTGCTTCGGCTTTTGAGATTCTTCCTGCTCCTGCTTCTTTAACTTTGCGAGGATGTCTTCATTAGCTCTGTTGAACAGTTCGATAACCTCATCCATACGGGTAAAATCACTCATGGCCCACCTCCGAATTAGGGAAGTCGAGTTCTTCCCAGTCGATCGTGACGATCTTGGAGACCTTCGACTGCTTTGTGGGACAGTGAACAGGCTTCATCTTTTCGATGAGGTCTTCGTACTGCGATACCTGTCTGCGAAGGTCAAGAGTCTCTCTATAAGATTCATCAAGTGCTGATTCATAAGTGTCAGCAGTGATATGAAAGCAGATCGCGCCACCAAGCGCGGTGCCTAAAAGGAAAGCCAAAAAGGCTGCAGTTAAAATAGTCATATTCCTTACTTGCTCCTATAAAATGCTTACGCTGTTCTTTTGAAGACTTCATCGAAGTGCAATCTTGCTTCAATTAGGTCTTCCACCTCATTCGCTTTGCCTTGTCCCTCGATCTCTCCGGTGTAGAACCGAACGATGATGTTGTTGGCGATGGCTCTCTTCTCCTGTTCCGTGAACTCCCGTTCACCTTTGAGACACTGCCATGCTCTCGCTCTGCTCATGCACCCGGCATCTGCTAAGTCTTGAACTGTTAAGAAGTAGCGACCGAGTGAGGGATAGATGGTCTTAAGCGGTCTCATGTCGTCTGGGACTTGACATATTCGCTAAAAAAAATCATGTCGCGCTCTTCTTTACTCATGTTCAGAGCTTTGGAGATAGTTTGCGCATCTGTCAGCGAGATCTTCGACTTGCCGTTTATCTTATCTGATGTAGCCTGTCGAGATATGCCTAAAATGCCAGCCAACTTCGTGACTTCAAGTCCGCGTTCTGCCATCAAGCCTCTAAGTTTGGCATAATCTGTCATGTTTTAACCCCCTTTCGTCAATGTCGTGTCGTGCTTGACATCGTTAGGTTATCAATCATCTCTTCCCGTGTCAAGTGTCAAACGACATTTGTCAAGAATATTGTTGCACAACTGTAACATTCCCCCTATAATTAAGTCGGAGGCAAGTAAAATGAACGAAGAGAGATTAAAGAGATTCGGTGCTTATATTCGACTTTTGAGAGAAGCGGAAGGTATGTCCCAGGAAGAACTCGCAAAGAAGTCAGGGTTCGCAGGAAGAGCCGCAATAAGTGCTTTGGAAAAGGGAAAGAATAACATATCCATCGAAAAGTTGCCTGACTTGGCTATTGCTTTGCATACAACACCGGGAAAACTTCTGGATGTAGTCGCAGAGTTCCACGAGTCGCCTTTGATCACCGACGGACTTACCGCCGAGAATGTCGCAAGGCTTAAGAGTTATGCTGATTATTTAAGATCTACGCAGGAGGATGCAGAATGATACCTAAGTGGGATGGTCAAAGATGGCGCATCAGGGTAATGCAAGAGGGAAAGACTTATTCCTTTTCCTGCAAAGAGCCTGGAGCCAAAGGGAGAAAAGAAGTCACCCGTAAGTATAACGAATGGCTCTACAACGAAGGCTCCGGAGAGAAGACCGTCTCCCGTGTAGCTCAAGAATATCTGGAAGACCTCAAGGCAAGACGCGGAGAACAGTCCGCAGCCTATTATCAGTATGAAGGCTACATTCGCGTGTATATACTCCCAAAATGCGAGAGCAGGAAAATGTGTAAAATGACACTCCGCGACTGGCAGAACATCATTAACACGGCTTCTCGCGCGAATGGAGAGCCGTTGAGCCATAAGACCTTATGTAACATCCGCTCTATCATCATGGCGCTTATCAAGTACGGCTATGCTGATTACCAGTGCGAGCCGTTACGCGGTGAACTGTATATCCCTGCCGGACATTCGAGAAAAGAAAAAGAGATCCTGCAGAAGACAGACATAGCGAGACTCTTCGAACCATCGGAGCTCTGGTATCATGGTGCCTTTTGCTTCATGGTGCTCACCGGACTCCGCCCCGGAGAGTGTATGGGCCTTAAGAGAAGCGACCTCGACAGAGACTGCGTACACATCAACCGTGCTATCAATACGAGGAACATAATAACTGAAGGTAAGAATAAGAACGCGAGGCGAATCGTGCCGATCGGATCCACCGCGAAGGCTATCCTGCAGAAGACTATCGACAGGAACGATGATATGAAGCTGCGCACCGAGTGGATATTCTGTTCACCTGACGGTTCACCCGGTAATCAGAGAACACTTAAGAATCAGTGGAACAGGTTAGCGAAGGCTCGAAGTCTTCCCGGAACACTTTACTCGCTGCGCCACACTTTCGTATCGATAACCAAGAACGTACTCCCGGAAGCGAGCTTGAAGGCTTATGTCGGTCACAGTAAGGAATTTGACACCTATGGCACTTATGGCCACGAGATAGACGGAGAAGCAAAGCGCACCGCGGAGATAATCGACCTCACTTTCGGTCAAAATCTTGGTCAAAATTTGTCCGCAAGCGGTGAACAAACGAAGTGAACCTGTCCGCGGAGTGTAGAAAACACGGGAATTTTGTACACGGGTGAACATACTGTTACGAGTTCGAACCCCGTACGCTCCACCACAACAAACTCAACAACGGCGGTGTTTATCGCCGTTTTTCTTTCTTCTTCGGTCAAATTTCGGTCAAATTCCAAGCAACTTTGAGCAACTTCGAGCAACTTCTTAAAATCATGCAATATTTTTTCACGATTTATGAAAAATTTGCAAAAATCGACATAATATTTCAAATTTCAAGCAATAAAAAAGACCACCCCGAGCTGGTAGGGTGGTCAGAGTTGCTAATGACGATTGGAGTTCTTACATCATGATTGACGATATATATTTTGTGTTCCAGCTCTTTGAGGGCATAAACTTACCCGTTGGAGTCGGTCAACGGGATGTAGTAAAGATAGATATTTTACCAGTGGAGGTATGCCGCCTATGGATCCGACTCAGGTGACAACTTAATAATTCTCTTTCAGAAGAGCGCCCCAAGTCTGCTGCCCGACGATTCCGTCTTGTGGCAGACCGTGAGCCTTCTGGAAGTTCTTAACGGCAAATATCGTGTTATTGCCAAATGAATGGTCTGTCGAGAGCGCCTTACCATTCGCACCCTTATAGCCAAGCGCATTGAGCAAGGTCTGAACGAGTCCGACCTCTGCGCAGTTATCGTTATAAACTAATCTTCTTACTTGAATATCCACGAGCTTAATCTCCTCTTGATGTTCTTCATAGCGCAAGACATATTGCCAACCTTTACTATATTCATAGAACTTACTGACGGCGATCTCTCTGCCTGTCTGGTCGCCTGTCTTGCCGCCTGTGGTCGTACCCTTTTCGTTTATGGATGCTTGAACTATCTGCCCGTTGCCGATGTACATAGCCGTATGATGTTGCTCATTAAGAAGAACATCGCCTCTTATGAGGTCAATGCCTTTGTAGTACACAAGAGCCTTGAAACCGCACTCGGTGAACGCCTTGCGCATATTGCCTGTGTATGTCGCTCCGTGAGCTTTGACGGGTATGCCGGATATGTTGTAAGCGGTGATAATAAGGCTTGAGCAATCATAGTCTTTACCCCACCTATTGACTTGGTCGTACCCGTGTGAGTTGTCATCCGCTATGGTAACTGCGTAGTTGATAGCATTGTCAATGATTGCGCTCATAACATCACCCCTTTTTAGGCTCGTCTATGGTCTTACCTGCGCCCTCAAGCATCTTCTTTATCCACTTTGGTAAGGCGGTCGGTGCGGCTTTGTTGATGTTCTCCGTGATGCTGATAGCCTCATTTATTACGATGTAACACCCGACTATCGTGCCGATAGGCATTGTAAATGGTATCTCAAGAGTGATAACACCGAGCATAATCGGGATAAACGCATCAAGGAAAATACCAAAGGCGAGTGCGAGAATGAGTGCGCACTTTTTCCAAAAGCCTTTATAACCGACCTCGCTTGATATTTTCTCACCTGTTGCAAGAGCAGACACGATGCCGCTTATGAAGTCCATTACTATTACTACACAGACACATATTATGATTGCGCCGTACAAAGACCAAAAAGATGCTAACAAGCCTGTGAATAAGCTCGTCAATATCTTGGCAATATGAAACTTGTCCATTTATTCATTCTCCTGTGGATAAACCTCTGTAATCGTGTAAGTAAGTCGCATCTGGTCGCCGTTGTTCTTGGTAGCGAGGCTCTCCAAGTTGTTTACTGTGCTGACATACGGGAAACAAGTACCAACTGCGAGACCTGCCGTGTGCAAGTGGTCTATCAGAGTGCCGTACTCGTTGCCGTTCAATGACAGATTTCTATAAGCACCGACAGAGTTATTAACTACGGCTTTCATAGTATCGGCGGCATAGTTGTAGTAAATGGCGTACTGTGTAGCATAACTTGTAATGAAGTCACCATTAGGTAAAGTCAAAGACGAGCCTTGCAAGACGGATATACCGGGCAGACCTGCCAACGGGTTAGTATAAGACCTCAAGGCAATATCATTGACCATATCGAGTTTGTAATACTTCTCGTCAGATGCCAACGCCCAAGCATAGAATGTACCTGCGCCCTTGTTGATCTTCACGGGGATAGCATCTTTGAGAATAACCGCGTCTGACATACCCGTCAGGAACGCAAGGTTATCAGACGAAAAGTCATGCACCTCTTTTGTGTATGTCCAATCACTTGTATCAACCACATAGTCGGTTATGATAGAGGTGTTGTTTGTGATAAACAAGTGCATCTCATCGCCTGTGAATGATACCGAGATATTGACATTACCGACAGGACTATCGAGTGTCACCTCAACATCAACGACAGGTGTTGTCGAGACCGCACACCCGTTTACCCCGTCAAGGTGCAACAACTTTGTGTTGAGAGGATAACCCTTAATGCTTACTTTCTGCGATGTGGCAAGAGTGACCGCATAACCTATCTCATTCTCGTAGTCGATTACATTGATAGCATTTGTTATGTTCTGAATGTCCACATCGGCGGTATAAGTCGAGGGTAAATAACCTGCGGCGATCTCGATAACACTCTTGGTATCGTTGTCATTTGCTATCTCCGTATAGGTGTCAGCCATACGCAGACCGCCGTTGTTGGCTCTCGTAAGGCACACGCAACCTATATCGCCGTTGCCCTCGTTGCCGTTCCATTCCCACACGAACTTGTAACCATTAGCGACCGCACCTGTCGCACTCGACTTTCTGCCTCGCTTGGTATTAGTGCCAGAGTAGTCGCCGTCAGATGCTTGAGCCGTGATCTCGAAACCGCTATCAAGGCACATTGTCGCAAGTGTGTTGGTGTTCGTGCCACGAGTTAAGATGCAACCGCTAAACCATTGAGATAATGGCATTTTCCAAGTCTCTGGGAAAAGACCGCCATAATCGCCCTCGTGTAATGCTCTACTTACCCACTCGGTGATGTCATTATCTTTCTCGAAAACAACCTTGTTATTTATCTCTAACTTTGTATGTCCTTTTAATCTCATAACCGCACCGCCTTAAACTCTGAACGATACACAAGCGACAACCTCTTTGATACTTCCGCTTGGTAAGCACAAATCACCTGCCAAAATCTCACCCTGTGCCGTGATAAGAATAGTTGTCGCTCTATCCACGAGCCAATTTATCGCCGTAGATGCACCGACAACAAAAGAGAGTGTCGCACTCGGTCTAAAACCTACGGGCAAAGTCCCGAGAGTGGTACGACTTGAAAATGCATTTGTAACATTGATAGCAAACGCAACTGTTACGAGGTTTCCTTGTTTTTTAACATCAGAAGTTCTTACTGTTGCACCACTCTCGGCCGTGATAGAGCCTGTTGTCGTGTCGAGCATATCAGCCACACTCACACCACTTGAATATTCCACATCATCAGCGGTGATAGTTCCGTCTGTGATTATGTAGATAGAGCCGTTATTCTTCTCGGCAGGGGTAAGGTTGTCATACTGTGTTTGAGTCAACGGGATAACAGTATTAGTCTTAATCAAATCAAGCAACTGTTGATTTGTAATCTTGAAGTCATCGCCATTCTGATAGATATACAACAGGTCTGTAAGGTCTGGCGTGGTGATTGCGTTCAAATCTTCAATATAACTCATGCGTTGTTGTCCTCCCCTTGTACAAAGACTTTTAGTAAGTTCATCGAGTATGCGGTATGAGATAGCCTCATATACTTTGCGTTCGCAGGTGCGGTAAGAATTAAAGCAGACATATCAAGGTCTGATATAAAGTCTTGGTTTTCGTCATACCACGCCGCATAGTTAGCACCGCCCCATTGTTTTACGAAGTCCGCAAGAGCAACATACCTTGACGGGTTGACCTCAATAAAGTCTGTCATCGCATCACCCTGTTCAGCGACAGGCTCGCCGTCACTTGGGTTGATGTAATAATCTGCCGTCAAAGTAATCGGAGTGAGACGCAAGTCGTCATCAGAACCGCCTCCGCCTGCACCATAGCCTATGACCGCAACTGCATTACTGTTTACCATTATCTTTGCCATTTAATTACCTCCGTGTAATTCGAGTCCTGTGCCGTCATGCAAGTCGAGATAAGTACCATCGTGCAAGTCGAGATAGTTGCCGACAGGTACATCGGTGTCGAGTTCAACCTCCTCGCTCATACCTATCGGTATCGGGTTAGGCATAGGCTCAAGAGTGATACTGTCATCAAGATCGGGTATCTGACCGCCCTGCTCTGCGTAGAGTTTCTGTCCCCAGAGCTTTGCGTGTAGGTCGCCGACATCTATGGTTGCCGTACCTGCGTCTGTTTTTGCCCAGACCTCCCAATTCGTAATAGCACCGCCCATTACATTCAAAAGAGTGTAAAAGCCGTTCAAAAGGTGATACTTATCATCTTCGCTATAAGTATCGGCAGGCTCATAAGTAACTTGACTGCCGTTGACATAGTAGTAAAGGGTAACTGTCTGCTCACCGCCGACTATATCGTTGAGCATCTTGAACTCGTGTTCGATATTGATAGTCGTTTGGTCGGTGGTGATGAACTCAACCTCGTACAACTTCGTAGGCACATTCGTAATCGTGAGCGGTGATACATTAGCAACTGTGTGATAGATGATGTTGTTCTTTTCATCCTGTTTCCTGACCTGGTTAATGGCCTTGTCAGTTGAGGAAGCAACCGAAGTGGCTGCAGGATTCTCACCGTAGCCTTCCACGGTGGTCACTCCACACTTGAATGTGTAAGACATGACCGCTCCGCGTGCTCCGGATCCATAACCACCTGTAAACTCCAAAAGGTCTCCCAGATCCAGCGCCGGATTAGGAAGAACCGAGACGGAGAATGGAACTGATCTAAAGTTTGTCAGTGCATCTATGATCGCCTGTCTCTGTCTGTCTTTAGTCTCTAAGATACCAACCTGCAAGAATGAGTTAGCACCTATATCAAGAGTAAGGCCGCCTATATTAGTGTTCGAGTAAGTTACGACTGAGCCTTCTTCATTGTCAGTAATATCCAAAGAAGTGTAATAACTCGTGTAATCGCTGAACGTGGTGGAGTAACGGAGCTTTGCCGGGACTACCAGATAACTTCCGCCGTAATCGGGAAGTTTCCTCAATACCAGTTCCCCGTCTCTGTTCACCGTTGCAAAGCAACAAGCGACAACGGCTAACTGTGAGAGCATATCTCTGTACGTCTCGATGGGGTTTCCTTCTCCCAGGATAAGAGTCTCACTACCATTAGGAAGCTGCGAGACTTCCAGCTCTGTCATACCTAAAGTGATTCCGCACTCGGTACAAATATAATTAAGCCAGTCGTAGAGACCGCCTGAACTTGTGGTTATATTGACGTTCTTATCCAGGAGCATCATGTTGTCATAGGACACTATCTGGAGTCCTGAATCTGTCCACTTCGCTGATTCAACCGTATAAACGCCTATCGGGATATACTCGAAGGTACTATCAGCGAGTTCTACACCTATCTCAGCGGTAAGTGTAAGACCTCTCCAAGCACCACGAGCGCACACGGTAGATGCAAATGCCGAAGTAAATGTGAGGTCGAGTTCTCCGATGTAAACACCACCGAGTTCTATCTTGGTGGCAGGGCATAGCTGATTACTTACAGAAAAAGAGCCCTTGACCACATTGTTCGCAGCAAATGACACGCCGTTAATCGTTCCGCGTATCGTATCTGCTCTGGCATTATTGTTCAGAGCAAGCAGGTAATCAGCCGATGCAGGGTACATATCAATTCTCCAAGTCGTTAAGTTTGAATGAGACCTTATATAGTCTCTCTGTGGCCGTCTCGATGATGAGGTCCTTCTTGAAGCTGTTCATAAAACACTTCCATGTGATCTCCGTGCCGGAACTCTCGCTCCACTTCTTTACTGTCAGCGAAGAAGCCTTTGCTTTACCTTCCAGGAACGCAAGCTCTGTATCATTACAGGTGTACGAGATGGACATGGAAGGTATGCCCGTTCTCGTAACTGCTCTTAAGTTCGTTCCTGCTTCTGACTTGTTAAGTGAATCTACGTTTGAGAAGTCCTCTGTGTACTTATCATCTGTAAGATTAAGAGCGACATTATCTATCTTCAAAACTATCTTGTCAGCCATTAACCGCCCCTCCTGTATTGTGCTATCTGGCTTGAACGAATCATTATCGTGTCAAGTCTCTCCTGTCCGATATTCACAGGAATGACGATGTTACCGCCGTTTACATCACCGTCAGGTGTGTATTCATTGACCATACCCGGTGCTGCAAGCGAAGGCATAGAAAGAGATCTGTTCAGTGTAGCTTCAAACTCCGGAGCGCCTTCCTCAATGCCCTCTTCGAGCAAGTCGTACATATCAGGCATATAAGTGTGGAAGTCTGACAAAGGACCGCGCTCAGGCTCTGAAAAGCCTATGAAGTCTCTGATACTTGAAGCCACTGAGCTGACAGCGCCCTCAACCATACTTATGCCGTTTTGAATACCCTGCACCAGTCCGCTGATTATGTCTGCGCCCCAACCGAGTGCCGCATCAACGAAGGGCTGTGTCATGGAAGCAAGTTCGCTGACCAAAGCACCAACTATCTGTGGAACCGCAGCAATCAGCTCCGGGAGAGCCTGGATAAGACCGTCAGCCAAAGCTATGATGAGCTGTAAACTCGCATTAACCAGCAGGTCGATATTGTCTATGAGCGCCATGACTATCGTTATAACGGCATCTGCTGCCGCAGGTATTAACTGTGGCATGGCTACCGTAAGACCTTCGACAACCGCCAAAATTATCTGTATTGCCGAATCAATTACGAGTGGTAAATTGTCAATTACAAAAGTGACTAACTGAATTATGAGGTCAGCAGCTATCGGTGCCAGAGTAGGTAAGGCCGCTATAAGACCTTGACCAAGCGCTGTGAGGATGTCTCCTGCCGCAGCCAAAAGCGGTGGCAATACCGTTTGAATAAGACCTGGCAATTCTGCTGCGATGACCGGAGCGATCGCCGTTACGACCTGTCCCATGCCTGTGAGAGCCTGTGAGATTATCGGGATTAAATTAGTGATAGCCGTTTCAGCGTTCATCACCAAGTTATCAATTAGTGGTCCTAAATCTGCTGTCGGATCTGCAACACCGATAAGCAAGTTCTCCCAAGAAGCCTGTAATGCTCCGAGTGAGCCGGAGATAGTACCGGAAGCCTCTTCTGCCGTGGCTCCTGTTATTCCCATCTCTTCCTGCACTACATGGATAGCGTCAACGATGTCAGCATAAGAATCGACATCATACTCAACACCACTTATTGCTTGAGCGTCAGCGAGTAACTGCTCCATGCCTTCTCTCGTACCTGAATAACCAAGCGCGAGATTATCGAGCATGGTGAAGTTACCACGGGAGAAGCCACGATAAGCGTTCTGGATAGACTCCATGTCCGTGCCGAGCCTATTCGCGTTGTCTGCCATGTCTATCATGGACTGATTCGTTAACTGCGCCGCTCTTGCCTGGTCTCCCTCAACGGCCGTAATCATAGCCGCAGAAGTGGAGATAGCATTATCAAGGTATGTGTTCATGTCCATACCTGCAGCCTGCGCCGCCTGTTGAGCATATTCCATCATAGCCGAGGAAGCATCTCCGTAAAGAACCTCGATACCACCTGCCAACTGTTCGTACTCAGAATAGGCATTAACCGCCTGTGTCGTAATCGCTCCGACACCTGTGGCAACTGCCGTGACTGCCGCAGCACCTACACGCGCCGCTGCACCTAAAGCACCAGAGAAAGCGCTTCCGGCTCGACTACCGGCAGCAGAACCGGCTTCATCCGCTGCGCCTGTTAACTCTTCTGTGATAGTACCTCTCGCGCCTTGCATTGAAGGTACGATAGTGACATAAGCACGAGCAAGTTCTGTGGGGTTAGTTCCTGCCATCGCTCCGCTCCTTCCATTTGTTCTTAAACCATTCGTGAAGTTCGTTTTTAGGAACAGCCTTACCTATCTTCTTCGTGGTGTTCTTTCCCCACGGCCTAGGGTATGGCTTTGTCTTCGGTGGCTTCTTACGAGAGAAA
>JAEIGA010008300.1_pt1 | contig 15736 bp, 13 predicted proteins | sample 9270691 | NCBI WGS metagenome assembly JAEIGA01 (sample SAMN17057246, study PRJNA624740) | gut metagenome | biome: biome; isolation source: fecal sample | host: Bos grunniens | place: China: Xizang | collected 2019
GAAAATAAATTCAGAGAAGTCTGCGGCAGATACGGCGTAAGTGAAATCCGCACGCCGGTTTTCGAACACACCGAGCTCTATAAACGCGGTGTGGGGGATACGACAGATATCGTGCAGAAAGAAATGTACACCTTCGAGGATCACGCCGGAAGAAGCGTTACGCTGCGCCCGGAGGGAACGGCCGGAGTCGTCCGTTCCTATATTGAACACAAACGCTACGCAGGCGTGAAGCCTGAGAAGGTTTATTATAATATCCCGTGCTTCAGATATGAACGTCCTCAGGCAGGAAGGCTCAGAGAATTCCATCAGTTCGGCGTAGAATACTTCGGTTCGGAGAGTATGATGGCTGACGCAGAGGTCATATCCCTTGCCATGGATTTTTTCGGGGAACTCGGAGTCGGAGAACTGGAACTGAGGATCAACAGTATCGGCTGTCCGAAATGCAGGGCGGAATACAGAAAAGCGCTTCAGGATTTCCTGAGACCTCATCTGGAGGAACTCTGCGATACCTGCAAGAGCAGATTTGACAGAAATCCCATGCGGATCATCGACTGTAAAGTGCCTGAAGACCAGGAAAAGGTCAAAGGAGCGCCGATGATGATCGACTATCTCTGCGAGGATTGCCGGAGTGCGTTTGAAGATCTGAAGGCCAATCTCACTGCGCTCGGGATCGATTATGTCGTCGATCCGAAGATCGTGAGAGGCCTGGATTACTATACAAAGACAGCTTTTGAGATTGTCACCGGTACGATCGGCGCTCAGGGGACAGTCTGCGGAGGCGGACGCTATGACGGTCTGGTGGAGGAACTTGGCGGTCCCGCGACCCCGGGCATCGGTTTTGGTCTCGGCATCGAGAGACTGATGATCGTCATGGAAGCGACGGGAGCTTTCATGCCGGAGGATCCTCCGGTGGATCTTTTCATCGCTTTTATGGGGACTGAGGCAAAGATGTTTGCTCAAAAGCTGTCTCATGATATGAGAAAACAGGGCTTCCGGGTCATGTCGGATATCTCGGAAAGGAATGTAAAGGGGCAGTTTAAATATGCCGACAGAGTGAACGCCAGATTTACCGTGGTGATCGGTGAAGAAGAGATGCAAAGCGGAGAGCTCACTCTCAAGAACATGGAGACAGGAGATCAGAAGAAGATCAGACTGGAAGAACTGACTCACGCTCTGGAAGCGTGAGTCATAAAGGTCATGGAGGAAATAATGGGACAGGTTTTCAAAAGGACGGATCTGTGCGGGGAACTCCGCATCGGAGACGTCGGCCGCGAAGTCGTGCTGAATGGCTGGGTCGCCAGAAAGAGAAATCTCGGTGGGCTCGTCTTTTGCGATATGAGAGACAGGAGCGGAATCTCACAGATTGTGTTTGATGATACGACCGATCAGGAAGTATTCGAAATGGCTGATACGCTCAGAAGCGAATATGTCATCGGTGTAAAAGGAGTCGTCGCTGAACGGGAATCGAAAAATCCGAAAATGGATACCGGGGATATAGAGATTCAGGTCAGCAGCCTGACAATCTATTCAAAGGCAGAGACGCCTCCGATTTATATAAAAGATGATGATAATGTCGATGAGAGTCTTCGCCTGAGATATCGTTACCTGGATCTCAGAAAACCGGGAATGCAGAGAAATCTCGCCTTCAGACATAAAGTCGCGCAGGTTACCAGACAGTTCTTTTCTGAAGAAGGATTTCTGGAAATCGAGACGCCGACACTGGATAAGCCGACTCCGGAGGGAGCCAGAGATTATCTGATCCCGAGCCGGGTCAATCAGGGCAGGTTCTATGCGCTTCCGCAGTCTCCTCAGCTTTACAAACAGATTCTCATGGTTTCCGGCTGTGACCGGTATTTCCAGATCGCCAGATGCTATCGTGATGAAGATCTCAGGGCAGACAGACAGCCGGAATTCACACAGATCGATATGGAGCTTTCTTTTGTCGACGCGGATGACATTATGGAAATCCAGGAACGATATCTTCAGACTCTTTTTAAAGAGGTGATGGATGTCGAGCTGCAGATTCCTTTCCCGCGCCTCACTTATGATGAAGCGATGAACCGCTTCGGAAGTGATAAGCCGGATACTCGTTTCGGTTTCGAACTGAAAGATCTGAGTGATCTGGCAGAAGGCTGCGGATTCAGCGTTTTCGCGAATGCAGTTGCTGACGGCGGAGTCGTAAAGGCGATCTGCGTCAATGGCGCCGCAGAGGACTTCAGCCGGAAAAAAATAGATAAGCTGGCGGATGGAGTAAAGGATTTCGGAGCAAAAGGCCTTGCCTGGATGAAGGTTACATCTGACGGAGTTACTTCGCCGATCGCAAAGTTCTTTGACGATGAACAGAAGGCAGCGATCATCTCCCGTATGGAAGCGGAGGAGGGGGATCTGATCCTCTTTGTGGCGGACAGCTGGAAGGTGGCAGTCGACTCTCTCGGCTTCCTCAGAAGACATATTGCCGGTATGATGAGCCTTCTCGACAGCAGGCAGTTCAACTTCCTCTGGGTAACGGATTTCCCTATGTTTGAATACAGTGAGGAAGAAGGCAGATACGTGGCCATGCATCATCCTTTCACGATGCCGCGGGAGGAGGATATCGACAAGCTTCTCACAGAACCGGGAGAAGTTAAGGCAAGAGCCTATGATATCGTTTTGAACGGCGTCGAAGCCGGCGGCGGCAGTATCCGAATTCACGACAGTGAAGTTCAGAAGCTGGTATTCAGGGCTCTTCGTATTTCTGATGAAGAAGCGGAAGAAAAGTTCGGTTTCCTGCTTGAGGCCTTCAGATACGGAGCGCCTCCTCACGGCGGACTTGCCTACGGCATGGACAGACTGGTGATGCTGATGCTGGGAGAACCGAGCATCAGAGATGTCATCGCCTTCCCTAAGAATTCCAGTGCGCAGTGTCTCATGTCCGGTGCGCCGGCTGATATCGATCAGCTTCAGCTGGAAGAGCTGGCCATTCAATCAACCGCAGACAGGGAGTGATCAGGATCCGTTCCTGATCCGTGATTTTCAGATCGGTGGGTATAATGAAGATCGGAATATTCGGAGGAAGCTTCAATCCAATACATTACGGACACCTGATGCTGGCAGAGCACGCGGCTGATGCGGCGGCTCTGGACAAGGTGATCCTGATACCGGCGTATGAATCCCCTTTTAAGAGCGGGACAGGTGGCGAAATCTCCATGCATAATCTGCGCATGGCGCAGATCGCCGCGGGAGGAAATCCCCGTTTTAAGGTTTCGCCGGTAGAAGTCGAAAAAATGAAGACGTCCTATACTGTGGACACGATGAGGGATCTTTCTTCTGTTGCCGGCCCGGATGTCCATCTCAGTTTTATCATGGGTGCAGATTCTTTTATGAGTCTGGAAAAGTGGAAGGGAGTCGGGGAACTCCTTCACAACTATTCGTTTATTGTGGGCAGAAGACCGGGCTGCAGGACGGAAGAGATCGAAACTGCTGCGGATCAGTTCAGAAAAGAGTATAATGCAGATATCAGGATCGTTCCGATCCCTCAGGTGGATATTTCATCTACTGATATCAGGGACCGGGTCCGGAAGGGGAGCAGTATCCGTTATCTCACGCCGGACGGAGTGATCGATTATATCACGGAGCATGATCTGTATACAGGCAGTACATGATACAGGAGATCTGAAGAGAACCATGGATAGAGAATTAGTAAATAAACTCGATGACTTTATCAAAGTCCGACTCAATGAAAAACGTTACCGCCATACGATGGGCGTCGTCGAGACAGCCGCAAAGCTTTCAGAGAGATATGGGGCAGATCCTGAGAAATCCTATATCGCCGCCCTGTTCCATGATGCCTGTAAAAATCTCGATATTGATGAGATGAATTCCCTGGTAGAGAGATACGGGATCGGCGATGTCTATATCGACAAACCGCAGCTGGCTCACAGTAAGCTCGCCGCAGCGATTATACAGGACCGCTTTGGCGTAGATGATCAGGATATCATCAACGCGATCAGTTATCACACGACAGGACGCGCGGAAATGTCTCTGCTCGAAAAGATCATTTATGTTTCTGACGCAGTAGAGCCCAACCGGAGTTATCCGGGAGTAGAAAAACGATACAGACTGGCTTTTGAGGATCTGGACAGAGCCGGTTATGAGATTGCCGATAATGCGATCAGGCTTGTGACAGAGGCCGGGATGTATCTGGACAGAGATTCCGTTGCAGCGAGAGACTGGTTCAAAAGCATTCTGGAGGATGATTCGCTCGAAAACAGCAGAAAATTCGCTGTCTATGCCGCTAATGTCATCGATGGCAAAAGAGGCAGCGACATTGTAGTTCTGGACATTGGAGAACAGTCCTCCTTTGCTGATTATCTTGTGATTGCGTCCGGAAACAGCTTGCGTCAGACGGCGGCTCTTGCGGAGTATGTTCAGGAACGGGCTGATATGCATGGAAGATTCGTAAAGACGATCGAAGGAAAGAACGGTACGGGATGGGTGCTCATGGACTACGGCGATGTGATCGTGAACATTTTTGTACCTGAAAAGAGAGATAAATACGATCTTGAAAAAATCTGGAAGGACTGTGAGAAAGTAGACTGGGAGGCTTAGCATGGCAGACAGATATGATTATCATTCCATAGAGGATAAATGGCAGCAATACTGGGAAGAGAACGAAGTCTTTAAGACAGAGGCTGATCCTGAAAAGAAAAAGTACTATGTACTGGAGATGTTCCCGTATCCTTCCGGAAAGCTCCATATGGGACACGTCAGAAACTATTCAATCGGTGATGTCGTTGCCAGATATATGAATATGAAGGGACTCAATGTCATTCATCCAATGGGATGGGATTCCTTCGGGCTGCCTGCTGAAAACGCCGCGATTAAAAACGGCGTGCGTCCTGATATCTGGACCCGTGATAATATAGCGGAAATGAAAAAGCAGCTTAAATCCCTCGGACTCAGCTATGACTGGGACAGAGAGGTAATGACCTGCCGCGAAGATTACTATAAATGGACGCAGTGGTTTTTTATCCAGTTTTTTAAAAAAGGTCTGGCCTATAAGAAAAAAAATGCGGTCAACTGGTGCCCGTCCTGCCAGACAGTGCTCGCCAATGAGCAGGTGGTTGATGGGAAATGTGAACGCTGCAAGACCTTAGTTGGAAAAAAAGATCTCTCCCAGTGGTATCTCAAGATCACAGATTATGCACAGAGACTGCTGGACGATCTCGATAAGCTGGAAGGCTGGCCGGATAAGGTCAGGACCATGCAGCGCAACTGGATCGGCAGAAGTGTCGGCGCCGAGATGCAGTTCGAAATAGAAGGATATGATAAGAAGCTGGATATCTTCACGACCAGACCGGACACCGTCTTCGGCGTTTCCTGTATGGTACTGGCTCCGGAGCACCCATATGTGAAGGAACTGGTGACGCCGGAATGCCAGGCGGATGTAGATGCTTTTATGGAAAAGATGCAGCATCTGAACGATATTGACAGGAATTCCACAACTCTGGAAAAGGAGGGGTGTTTCATCGGCAGATACGCGGTGAATCCTTTCAATGGGAAAAAGATCCCGGTCTATATCGCGAACTATGTCCTCATGGATTATGGTACGGGAGCCATCATGGTTGTTCCTGCTCATGATACGAGAGACTTTGCCTTTGCCAGAAAATACGGTCTGGATATCATTCCGGTGGTCGATCCGGGAAGACCGGATATCGATCTGGAGAATCTTGAGGACGCCTTTGTAGCTGAAGGCACCATGATCAACTCCGGGAAATTTAACGGACTGAATAATAAAGAGGCGATCGAGCTTATCACAGAATACGCGGAAGAACTTGGCGTCGGCAGAAAATCCATTAATTTCAGACTGCGTGACTGGCTGATTTCCAGACAGAGGTACTGGGGCGTGCCGATCCCGATGATCGAATGCGAAGACTGCGGATGGGTTCCTGAAAAAGAAGAAAATCTTCCGATCCTTCTTCCGCAGGATGTCGAATTCACCGGAAAGGGGCAGTCTCCTCTGACGACGAGCAGCACTTTCGGAGATGTCGTATGCCCGGTCTGCGGAAAACCGGCGAAACGCGAGATGGATACCATGGATACCTTTGTCGACTCTTCATGGTATTTCCTCAGATACACAGATGCCAAAAATGACAGCGAACCATTCACAAAAGAAAAAGCCAATTACTGGATGAATGTCGACCAGTATGTAGGCGGTGTTGAACACGCCATCCTCCATCTGCTGTATGCGCGTTTCTTCACAAAGGTAGTTCATGATCTGGGTCTGATCGAGGCGGAGGAACCTTTCGAGAATCTTCTTACACAGGGGATGGTTCTCAAAGACGGCAGCAAGATGTCCAAATCGGTTGGCAATATCGTCAGTCCGGTAGAGATCATCGACCAATATGGAGCAGATACGGCGAGGCTCTTCATCCTTTTCGCCGCGCCTCCTGACAGAGACCTGGACTGGTCTGATACAGGAGTGGAAGGCAGTTTCCGTTTCCTCAACAGAGTCTGGAGACTGGTTCTTGAGATCATCGAAAAGGAAGACGGGGCGTCCGCCGGAAATCAGAATGATAAAGAAGCGGGGAAACTGTATTTCCAGCTTAATAAAACAATAAAGAGAGTCACTGACAGCATGGGTACGGGGAAGTTCGGCTTCAATACGGCTATCAGTGCCATCATGGAACTCGTAAACGAAATGTACAGGTATAAAGAGACAGAGAATGCAGATACAAAGCTGCTGAGGGACTGCGCAGACAGGCTGGTCCTCATACTCTCTCCTTTCGTGCCTCATATCGGCGAGGAAATGTGGCAGAGGCTCGGACATGAAGGATCAGTATATTTCGAAAAATGGCCTGGATACGATGAAGAGGCTCTTGTTCTGGATACTGTCGAAATAGTCGTTCAGATCAATGGGAAAGTAAAACACAGAATGAATGTAGCCTCCGGTCTGTCCAGAGAAGAATTGTCAGAACAGGTTATGGCCGATGATGCCGTAAAGGAAATGACAGAGGGCAGATCCGTAAAGAAAGTGATTGCGGTTCCAGGCAAGCTCGTAAATATAGTGGTCGCGTAGATTACGGAGGAAATGATTGAAAAACAGAAATTCCAGGACCAGAGCGAGGTCTGAAAAGGAGCAGTCTGTTCAGGTGATCCCTCTCGGAGGAATCGGTGAGATCGGAAAGAACATGACGCTCATTCGATACAGGGATGAGATGCTCCTGATTGACTGCGGTATGACTTTTCCGAGTGACGAGATGTACGGGATCGATATTGTCATACCGGATATGACTTATCTGGTGGAAAATGCAGAGAAACTCAAAGGTGTGTTCATTACTCACGGCCACGAGGACCACATCGGAGGAGTTCCCTATCTGCTGAAAAGGCTTTCCGTACCCGTGTACGGAACAGCTCTGACGCTTGGTCTGATTCAGAACAAGCTCAATGAACACGGTCTGAAGGCAGAACTGCGGGCGATCGAGCCGGGTGACAGACTGCAGATCGGTTCCTTCAGGATTGAAGTCCTGAATATAACCCATTCGATTGCCGGCGCCTGCGCCTTTGCGATTGACACGCCAGCCGGTCTGGTCTTCCATACGGGAGATTTCAAGATCGATTATACTCCTCTCAAAGGAGACCCGATCGATTTTCAGAGATTCGCGGAGATTGGACGGAAAGGAGTGCTTCTCCTGCTGGCCGACAGTACAAATGCGGAAAGAAAGGGGCATACGCCGTCAGAGAAAACGGTGGCGGCTACGCTCGACAATATTTTCGCGACATCAAAGGGCAGGATCATCATAGCGACCTTCGCATCGAATGTAAACAGAGTCCAGTATATTATGAACCTGGCCCGTGAACATAAAAGAAAAGTAGCCGTTTCAGGCAGGAGCATGATCAATATGGTCAATATTGCTTCTGAACTGGGATATCTCGATATACCGGACAATTCACTGATCGAACTGGGCAGAATCAATTCCCTGCGGGACGAAGAGGTCGTTATGATTACGACCGGAAGTCAGGGAGAACCGATGTCCGCTCTGACGAGAATGGCGTCGGATGATCATAAAAATGTAAAGATCAAACCGGGCGATACAGTCGTTCTTTCTTCCAGTCCGATTCCGGGCAACGAAAAAACGATCTCCAATGTTGTCAACAAGCTCCTTGAAAAGGGAGCGAAGGTGATCTATTCAGCAATCGCTGATATCCATGTATCCGGTCATCCATGCCAGGAGGAACTCAAACTCATCCATATGCTGCTGAAACCGAAGTATTTCGTTCCTGTCCACGGAGAATTCAAGCATCTGCATACTCATGCAGAAGTGGCGGAATCCCTGGGGATGCCGAAGGAGAATATCTTCATCATGCATAATGGAAGTGTTCTGAATGTTTCTCAGAGCAGGGCGGAAATGGAAAAGAAAGACGTCCCTGCAGGCAGCGTGATGGTTGACGGCCTGGGCGTAGGAGACGTAGGCAAAATCGTGCTGCGTGACAGGAAAATCCTCTCTGAAGGAGGACTGATCGTCGTCGTCACAGCGGTGGAGAAAGGGTCCAATTATATCGTTTCCGGCCCGGAGATTATCTCCAGGGGCTTCGTTTACGTCAGAGAATCCGAAGATCTCCTGAATACAGCCAGGGATATCGTGACGCAGGCTCTGGAAGATGCGATAGACAGAGGACTAACTGACTGGCCTTCCATGAAGAGCGCAGTCCGGGATTCACTGAGGGAGTTTATCTTCGAGCAGACCAAGAGAAATCCGATTATACTTCCGATTTTTATGGAAGTGTGATCCCTGCCTGCTCATTGAGTGTTACAAACCGGCAGCGGGAATCGAGTGGAATTGATCAGGCCCGGAAGCTTTGGTTCCGCAGCCGGTTGCTGAACAGGAACCATTCTGTCCCGTCAGGCTTGACGAGCAGGGCAGACAGGAAAGAGTCACGTAATCAATAATTGAAGCACAGGAGAAACGAGGCGAAAACAGACTTGGATAAAGAAAAGCAGGATCGTCTGGCCCGTCGGCTCAGCACAGTGCGCCTTGAGATGGAAAAGAAATCTGTTGAAGCGTATCTGGTGTCAAAAAAAGAGAACAAGTATTATTATACGCTTTTTAAATCATCATCTTTTCAGCTGGTTATCACAAAAGAAGAAAACTATCTTCTGACTGATTTCCGATATATAGAGGCAGCCGGAGATCTGGAACCACTTTATAAGATTGTGGAGACCAGAAACGGCTTTGGTCTGGAAGAATTCCTGTCAGGCCTGGGTCTCGGGAATCTGGCAACAGAGTTCGATGATTGTACGGTTTCTTTTTATAATAAGCTTAAGAAAGCGCTTCCTGGGACAGAGCTTCTGTCCTTTGACGGGGTGACCAGTAAGATCAGGAGCATCAAGGACAGCGCGGAACTGGAAGCGACAAGACAGGCGGAGCATATCGGCGATCTGGCCTTTGAGTATATACTCGGAGAAATCCGGCCCGGCGTCAGTGAAAAAGAGATCGCGCTCAGGCTGGAACTGAAGATGAGAGAACTGGGCGCTTCGGGACTCTCTTTTGATACCATCTGTGTATCCGGAGTGAGATCCTCCATGCCTCACGGAGAGCCGAGCGATAAGCTCATTGAAAAGGGTGACTTTGTGACGATGGATTTTGGCTGTGTCTACCATGGATACTGTTCAGATATGACCAGAACGGTCGCTGTAGGCAGCGTCACCGATAAACAGAGACGGGTCTACGAAACGGTTCTTGAGGCGCAGAGAGCTGCGGCGGAGATGATGAAGCCGGGAGTCAGAGCGGTGGAGGTCGATAAAGCGGCCAGAGAAGTGATCGACCAGGCAGGATTTAAAGGGTGCTTCGGTCATTCTCTTGGACATGGCACAGGTCTGGAAATTCACGAGACTCCATTTGCCAGTCCTGTCAGCAGGGATGTCCTGCAGGCGGGGATGACACTTACCGATGAACCGGGAATCTATCTACCCGGAGAATTCGGCGTGCGCGTGGAAGACTTGTGTGCGATAACAGAAAATGGTATAATTAATTTCACTGAATCAGATAAAGAACTGATTATATTATAGCTATGGCAGATGAGATCGAACAGTTCCATCATCAATCAGGGGACGGTCAGACATCTGCAGATCATGTGGGAGGATTAAATTATGGTAACAGCGGGTGATTTCAGAAAAGGCATTACATTCGTAATGAACGGCGAGCCGCATGTCGTGCTGGATTTTCAGCATGTAAAACCAGGCAAAGGAGCTGCATTCGTCAGGACAAAGTACAGGAACATCCTCACTGGTGCCACCAGAGAAGAAGCGTTCAATCCTAATGACAAGTTCGAGAATGCCATGATCGAGACCAAGACCATGCAGTACAGCTATAATGATGGTGAGCTTTATTACTTTATGGATGCGGAAACTTATGACATGCTCCCGTTTTCCCAGGAACAGGTAGCGGGCGCGATTCCTTATATCAAGGAAAACGATGAAGTAACGGTCAAGTTCTATGATGGAAACGCATTCCTGGTAGAAGCTCCGAATTTTGTCAATCTTCAGGTTACTGAAACAGAGCCTGGCGTCAAGGGGAATACAGCTACCAATGTGACAAAAGCTGCGACTCTTGAGACAGGAGCAGTTGTACAGGTTCCGATCTTTATCGAAGAAGGAGAACTCATACAGGTTGATACCCGCTCGGGTGAGTATCTCGGCAGAGCCAAAGCCGATAAATAGAACATCATGGGCTGTTCCGGGATAATATCGTTCCGGAACGGCCTTTTTATTTCAAAGGAGTCTCTTATTGGGGGGGACGATCACACAGTTATTTGCGGGAACAGAACGAACCGATCGCCGTGTTCCGGTTTTTCGGACAGACCGGTCGGATAAAAAGAGCATGAGAATCTGAACAGGGGAGGGAGAAGATGTCAGGCGCAAGAAAATTCATTAAAGGAGTGCTGATTGCATTTCTCGTTATAGTTCTCATAATCGGAGCCAGATTTTTATGGCTTTTCAGAGCGATGTCAGAAGCCGCTGACAGCAGTGACACTTCGACCGTCACGGTGACAATTGAACAGGGCAGCTCGACGACGGCGATCGCGGAGCTTCTGGACAAGGAGGGGCTGATCTCTGATCTCTCTGCTTTTCGAATGAAATCCGCGCTCGATGACGCAGAGTATAAGGCCGGAACTTATGAGCTCTCGCCGTCCATGACCATGGAAGAAATCGAAAAGATCCTTGTGGAGGGCAAGAGCAATGACAATACCATGCAGGTGACGATCCCGGAAGGCTATAATCTGAAACAGATCGCGGAGAGACTGGAAAAAGAAGACCTGTGTGATGCGGAGGATTTTCTCGACGAGACGCAGAACGGTGAATTTGATTATGATTTCATGGATGACATGCTGACGGATGAGCATCGTCTGGAGGGTTTCCTCTATCCTGATACGTATCAGTTCTTTGAGGATGATGAGGCGCATGACATCATCGATAAAATGCTGGCCAGATTCGAAGAAGTCTATAATAAAGCAGAAAAAAAAGGAGATAAAGATATCCTTTCGGATTATTCCCAGATGGAAATTGTGACGGTCGCCTCACTGATAGAAAGAGAAGCGAAGCTCGACGAGGAGCGGGCGGACGTTTCCAGTGTTGTATATAACAGGCTGGATAAGGGAATGAAGCTGCAGTTCTGCTCGACTGTGCAGTATGCTCTCGGTAAGGTCAAAGCCAGACTTTACAATTCAGATCTTCAGATACAGTCCCCATATAATACTTATCTGCATGAAGGACTGCCCCCGGGGCCGATCGCTTCTCCGGGAAAGGCTTCCATCGTGGCAGCCATGAATCCAAATGATACAGATTATCTGTATTTCGTAGTCAGTTCAAAGGGTGACGGATCCCATAATTTTGCAGCTACAGGCAATGATTTTTCTGCTTACAGAGAAGATTATCTTTCCTCTCTGACAGACAACTGATGGAGAGGGGCGTCAGTAAATGAGCGGCAGATATATTATCAATGAAAAGGTGACAGAATATCTGGACGGGTTTTACCGCCCTCCGGATGACCGCACCGGAGCGCTCCGGTCGGAAGCGGAAGAACAGGGGATACCGGTCATACTCAGAGATACAGAGCGTTTCATGATCACCCTGATCCGCATGCTCAGACCTTCCCGCATTCTCGAGATCGGTACGGCAGTGGGATATTCGTCGATCTGCTTTGCGGCGGCAGCGGGTTCTTCAGTGGAGATCATTACTCTGGAGAAGGATGAGGATCTGGCCGTTCAGGCGGAAGCAAACATAGAGAGAATGGGCTTTCAAAGCCAGATTCACGTGGTAAAAGGAGACGCCCGGGAAACCATGAGGAAGCTTCGGGGAGAGTTCGATCTGATTTTTATCGATGCAGCCAAAAGTCATTACGGTGAATATTGGGATCTGGCATTTCCTTATTGCAGGGCAGGAAGTGTGATCGTGTGTGATAATGTGCTTTTGAGAGCTTCTGTAACGGATGAGGGATACGATTCCTCTCCCAGAAGACATCATACCAGCATCAGGAGGATGCGGTCCTTTTTGGAAAGAATCACCTCGGATCCGGAAGTCGATACGGCAGTCATGACAGTTGGCGACGGCCTTTCGGTTTCTTGTCTGAAGGCGGTGGAATCGATATGAAAAAAATAGAACTGCTGGCTCCGGCCGGCGATCTCGAAAAACTGAAAACAGCAGTTGATTACGGGGCAGATGCTGTCTATTTCGGTGGATCTGTGTTTTCTCTGAGAGCTCAGGCCGGTAATTTTACACACGAGGAAATGCTGGAGGGAACGGAATACGCCCACGCGCGGGGTGTGCGTGTCTATATGACCATAAATATCTTCGCCCACAATGACGATATTGGGGATCTGCCTGAGTTTCTGGAATCGATTGCGGATATCCGGATCGACGCTTTCCTCGTTTCGGATCCGGGGGTCATCAGTGTCCTGAAGCAGATCAGACCGGATGCGGAACTGCATCTCAGTACCCAGGCCAATACGACCAATTACATGACGGCGAATTTCTGGCATGGGGTCGGCGTGAAAAGGATCGTTGCCGCGAGAGAGCTGTCTCTTGTGGAGCTGTCGGAGTTCAGGCAGATGATTCCGGAAGATATGGAAATCGAAGTCTTTGTTCACGGCGCCATGTGTATGTCCTACTCCGGCAGGTGTCTCATGAGTAATTTTCTTACAGGAAGAGATTCCAACAGAGGCGCCTGCGCTCATCCCTGCAGATGGAAATATTCTCTTGTGGAAGAGAAGCGTCCGGGTGAGTATTTTCCTGTCGTTGAAGAAGATGGCGGATCCTATGTCTTCAATTCGAAGGACCTGTGCATGATCAGGCATATTCCCGAGCTTGTTGAAACAGGGATCGCCAGCGCCAAAATCGAAGGCCGGATGAAATCTGTTTTTTATCTGGCTACTGTCGTAAGAGTTTATCGTGAAGCGATCGATTCCTACTATCGGGATCCGGACCATTACCAGTTTCAGGAGGAATGGATGACCGAGCTTGCCAGGGCAAGCCACCGTCCGTTTACAACGGGTTTCTTTTTCGGAAAGGCTGATGCCGGGACACAGAATTATGAATCGAGCTCCTATATAAAGAATTACGATTTTATAGGAAAAGTCCGCAGCTATGACGATGAAACCCGTACGGCTGAGATCGAGCAGAGGAATCACTTCCGCTGTGATGATGAAATTGAGATCTTTGGTCCCGGAGGCACCGGTTTTTTCTCTCAGACTGTCGGTGAAATGAAAAACGAAGAGGGAGAGAACATAGAGGTGGCTCCTCACGCCCAGATGACCGTATATATCAGGACAAAATACAAAGTAGCGCCGGGCTATCTGCTGAGGCGCAGACGCAGAACGGAATGACTGGACAGAGAACAATGCGCGGAGGATGGAAATGGCGGATACTACAGTGTCAGAAATCACAGATGAGATGATTGCCACGGAAGCCGCGAAGGCGGCCCTCCGGACAGAAGGCGTCTATTCTCTTCTGCCGGGACTGACAGAAACGATTCAGGAGAATATCCTTCGAAGGACCTTCGACGCTCCCGGAGTGAAGGTGAACCGCAATAAAGACCGTATCAGCATCGATATGACTCTGATGACGGAATACGGCTACAATATTCCATCCGTCGCCTGGAATGTCCAGGAAAGGGTGAAAAAAGAAATCGAAAAACTTGATGGGCTGAGCGTTGAAATTGTAGACATCCATGTTACGAAGATTCATTTCAGTACATCATCGGAGGAGAATTATGAACAGAAGGGCTGACAGGGAACATCTCGTGAAAATGGTTTATGAGATGCACATGAACAGTGATTTCAGTTTACTGAGATATGAAAAGTACTGCGAACAGTATCTGGAGGGAAAGCCAGACGCTTATTTCGAATCGACATCCCGCATAATCATAGCAAATCGTGATGTGATCGACAGGGAAATCGAGAAAAACAGCAGGAACTGGAAGATCAGCAGGATGCCTGCTGTCGATCTGGCAATTCTCCGGGTCGCCGCAGCGGAGATTCTGTATGAAAGCGATGTACCGGATGAGGTTTCGATCAATGAGGCGGTAGAGCTTGCGAAAAAGTATGGGATAGAGAAATCTCCCGGATTTATCAACGGTCTTCTCGGAAGTATGGTGAGAGAGCATGCAGGGCAGTAAACGCGAAAGCAGGCAGGCCGTACTGGCTTTTGATACAAGCGCATATACAACATCGGCAGCGGCCGTTGACCGGGATGGAAGAATCATCGCCGATCAGCGCAGACTGCTCGAGGTGAAAAAAGGAGACAGAGGTCTGCGTCAGTCGCAGGCCTTTTTTCAGCACATGGCCGCGCTCCCGGAACTGACAGAAACAGTATGCCGGAATCTTCGCAGGGAGTCTTTTGAGATCAGTGCCATTTCGGTCAGTTCCAGGCCCCGTCCTGAAGAGAATTCTTATATGCCGGTCTTTATGGCCGGGCTTCATACGGGAGAATGCATTGCCGCTTCTCTGGGGGTTCCTCTCTACATTTTTTCTCATCAGGAAGGTCATATCGCTGCAGCGGCAGGCGTGATACCGGAGGGAAGGAAAACACTGGCTTTTCATCTTTCAGGAGGAACCAGTGAACTGCTGCTGCTGGACGGATGCAGACCGGAAAGCATCATCGGCGGGTCAAAAGATATCTCTTATGGACAGCTGATTGACAGAACAGGCGTCGCCTATGGCCTGCCCTTTCCTGCCGGTAAGTGGATGGACAGAGAAGCGGTCAGAGGACGGATCAGACTGAAATCTCATTTTTCAAGACGCGGTCACAGAGTCTATGACGAGGCTGTTCTCAGCAGGATCCACGTCGAAGGCACAGAGCTCAATATGTCCGGGATCGAAAGATCCTGCCTGGAGGCAGCCGGACATGGAATCCCCGTGGAACTTACAGCAGCCGAACTCTTCCTCCGGATAGCGGACTCAATCACAGAAGTCGTGCATGCTGCATCTGTCCGGGAGAATGTGACCGATGTAATCCTGGCAGGAGGCGTCTCCTCCAGCCGTTTTCTGAGACAGGTGCTTGCCGAGGATCTGGCTGAAAAAGGAATCCATCCACTCTTCGGTGCTCCGGAACTGTCTTCTGACAACGCTGTGGGGACTGCCAGACTGGGAATGGACGCTTTTCTGAGAGCAGCAGAGTAACACCAGCAGAAGTTACAATTCGGCGATCGGCCAGGAAAAAGCATAACCTTCCCGGAATGGAGTCCTGAAGGAAGCGACTTTC
>JAEIGA010008301.1_pt1 | contig 15736 bp, 11 predicted proteins | sample 9270691 | NCBI WGS metagenome assembly JAEIGA01 (sample SAMN17057246, study PRJNA624740) | gut metagenome | biome: biome; isolation source: fecal sample | host: Bos grunniens | place: China: Xizang | collected 2019
TCGGGCGATGTGGTACATGATTTCCTTATTGTACCGGATGCCAAGAGTACAAGCGGAGAGGTTTCAGTGGTGGTACAAGTAGACGGCAAAAAGTTTGCAGTCAACGTTCCGTATAACGAAGCTTTCCAGAACAATGCGGCTTATGTATTCAATCTGATACTAGATAAAAACGAGCTGGTGACAGAGGAGGTAAGTGTAGCACGATGGCCGCTAAAGTCATCGCAAAGCGAAAGCTTCGAGCATCACGACAGCCAGTATATCGTTGAGATTCAAGTTCCGGATGACAATTTCGAATACATCCATAACATCAAGGATTACAATGTCGATATGGACTGGGGCGACGGTTCCCGACAAAAACTTTACGGTACTGAAAGTCCTTCACACGTTTATGTCAAGGCGGGCACCTATCGGCTGTCGGCATCAGGCACCATACAGGCCATCGGGTATTCCGGTGACGGTACACCGGTCATTACCAGACTGGTCAGGGTGGGCAAAGAGGTCGGTGTGACAACCATGTATATGGCTTTTTACGGTCAGACACAGCTGGCGGTGATAGACCCGACGGCTCTTGACGGCTGTACACAGACAACCAGCTTCAAGTATGCATTTTACGATTGTTCGTCACTTGGACACCTGCCGTCGCTTCTTTTCAAATATTGTACAGAGGTGACGGACATGAGCTATGCGTTCTATAATTGTACCAGTCTCGAATCCATCGGTGCCGATGTGTTCATGGGGTGCTCCAAGGCAACCAACTTTACCGGTACATTCTATAGTTGTAGGGCGTTGGCATCATTGCCCGAATGTCTTTTCGACAACTGTATAGAGGCTACGACCATGTCACAGACCTTCTACAATTGTACATCTTTGGCAAGCATTCCCAAAGGACTGTTCGACAAATGTACAAAGGTCACTACATTCCTGGGGGCGTTCTATAACTGCAAGTCGTTGGACAATCTGCCGGCCGGGCTGTTCGGCAACACACACGGTGTCACCAGCTTTTCCAATACGTTCCGGGGCTGCATTTCGCTGTCTTACTTGCCTTCACGGCTGTTTGACGGGTGTGTCAAGAATACCAGCTTCGCCAATACGTTCAATGGTTGCACCGGTATCGTTTCCATAGCGGGCGACGTGTTCCACAATTGTTCCGAAGTGACCAACTTCGGTAATACGTTCATGGGGTGTACAAACTTGGTGTCATTACCCGAAGGACTCTTCGATAATTGTACCAAGGTGACGATGTTCAACGATACCTTCAACGGGTGTACGGCCTTGCAGACCATACCGGTGGGGCTGTTCGACTATAACACCAAGGTGACGAATTTCTCCAATGCCTTCAAAAATTGTATCAGCCTTACAGGCGAATCGCCATATACCATTGTCGACTTTTATGGTACCGACACCAAGATTCACCTGTACGAGCGTTCCTTCGTTCCGGACGATTTCTCCGTACCCAATACCTATAACGACTGCTTTGCAGGTTGTACCGGGCTGTCTGACTATCAGGCCATGGCACAAGGCGTTCCTGCTTGGATTTGACAAGTGGTTTTTTCATATAGTTAATGTTGGTATGTCCCCGTCATCCGAAAGGAGCGGGGATATTTCCTTTGCATACAAAAATTAACGCATACACACCCGATTATTGCAACAAACCTATACTAGCTTTGCACTCGTGAAGGTATAGTGCCTTCACTTAATGACGACAAAAATGAGAAAACAGATTACACTGACAGTAACCTTTGACCAGACCGTTCCTGAAGGCACGAAGCACGTGAAAGCCGTACTCCGTATAGAGTTCGATGTGCCTGATAGTAAGGAGAAAGGAGGCCGCAATGGCTAAGAAGTCTGAATTTAACGGGCTCTACCAGGGTGTCAAGGAAGAGATTGACGGCGTAGCGGTGGCCTATACTCGTAAAGGCAACTACTCCGTGTTCTTCCGTATGAAGAATCCGGTACAGCAGTATTGCGCCAACCCCGACAGCTATTACGAGGCCCTCAACCTCTTCGAGGGTATCGTCCGTACGCTGGGCGAGGGGTATGCCTTGCAGAAGCAGGACATATTCTCACGACAGTCCTTTACACGGCCTGACGGCGAACTCAAATTCCTTTCCGATGCCTATATGAGGCATTTCGAAGGTCGGCAATATACCGAACTCACTACATATCTGGTCATGACACAGGAGGTCAAGGCCGGTATCTTCAGTGTGTTCGACCGCAAGAAATGGAACGACTTCTGGGTGAAATACCAGAAGGTATGCGATATACTCAAACAGAACAAGATTGAATTTGAGGTGCTCAATGTGGAGCAGGTGACAGAGTACCTGCACCGCTTCCTGGGCGTGTCCTTCCGCAAGGGCGCGTTCTCGTTCGACAATTTCAAGTCCATGGATACCTATGTCAAGATGGGCGAAAAGTCCTTCCGCATGATGGACCTCGTGGATATTGACGAAGTCAACCTTCCGCCGACAGTAAAGCCGTTCACACATCGCAACAGCTACCCGGTGGACTTGTTTTCGTTCCTGGGCACCGTTCCCGATGCCGAATGCGTCATCTTTACGCAGACACTCATCGTGCCGAACCAGCGTCGTGAAAACGCACGCCTGGAAAACAACATGAAGCGCAAGAACAATATCAAGGACCCTGCCAACCTCATGGCGGCGGCAGACATCAAGCGTCTCATGGAGGACATCGTACAGGACAACAAGATGCTTGTCTATACCAACTATACCGTCATGGTGGTGGTCAAGGGTGGCGAAAAGGAGCTCGAAAAGCCGTACAACTTTATCGAGAAGTCCTTTTACGATGTGGGCGTGTCTATCAACAAATCTTCGTACAATCAGTTGGAGCTGTTCATCAACAGTTTTCCGGGTAACGAGTTCTCGCTCAAGCATTACGAGCGTTTCCTCTGTCCGCACGATGCAGCCATCTGCTTCCTCTTCAAGGAGCATCTCAAAACGGACGAAGATACGCCCGTCACTACTTATTATACCACCCGCCAGGGGGTGCCCGTAGCAGTGGACATCACTGGCAAGGAGGGTAAGGAGAAGCATACCACAAACTCCAACTTTTTTTCGTTAGGTCCCTCCGGGTCCGGCAAGTCGTTCCACATGAACAGTGTGGTACGTCAGCTCTTTGAGCAGGGCACGGATATCGTGCTTGTCGATACGGGTAATTCATACGAAGGGCTTTGCGACTATAACAATGGTCGCTACATCTCCTATACCGAAGAGAAGCCTATCACAATGAACCCGTTCCGGATTACGGAGGGTGAATGGAACATTGAAAAACAGAACTTCCTCAAATCATTGGTATTCCTTATTTGGAAAGGGCCCGATGCGGTCGTCTCCAATATCGAGAGTACCTTGATGGATAATGTCATACAAGCATACTATACCGCTTATTTCCACCCGTCAACGGGTTTCTCCAAAAAAAAGAGGGACGAGCTGACGGCACAGCTGCTGCTGGAGGCACGTACCATGCCGCAAGGGTTCATGGAGGGGGTCAACCGTACACGTGTCTCCCGCCGCAAGCTGCTTGACCGGGTTCGTAAGCTGGAGAACCTGGCCGAACGGGGGGTGGGCGGTGAAGCGTCCAACGCACGCAAGATGGTCGACACGCTCCTTCAGCAGAACGGTCTGCACCGCAGTGACCTCGAAGATATCGAACGGGACCGCAAGCAGCTCGACAACGAGCTTATCCAGTATGTCGAAGCCGAGATTGACGAACGCGAAGAACGCTTGATGGACATCAAGGTCGAGTCGCTCTCGTTCAATACGTTCTACGAGTTCTGCTTGCAGTACATCCCGCTCGAATGCCAGTGGAACGGCATCCAGTTTGATATGAACAACTTCAAGTATTCCATCCAGTTGTTCTACCGGGGCGGCAAGTTCGAGCGTACGCTCAACGACGATATGGACGAGTCATTGTTTGACCAGCCGTTCATCGTGTTTGAGGTCGATGCCATTAAGGACGACCCCAAACTCTTCCCCATTGTCACGCTCATCATCATGGACGTTTTCATCCAGAAGATGCGTCTCAAGAAGAACCGCAAGGCCCTTATTATCGAAGAAGCCTGGAAAGCCATCGCCTCGCCGCTGATGGCCGATTATATCAAGTACCTCTACAAGACCGTACGTAAGTTCTGGGGTATCGTGGGGGTTGTCACACAGGAGCTGGACGACATTATCTCCAACGAGACGGTCAAAGAGTCTATCATCAATAACTCCGAAATCACCATCCTACTCGACCAGTCCAAGTTCAAGGAGCGTTTCGGTCCGATTGCCAAGCTGTTGGGCTTGTCCGAAACCGAACAGCGCAAGATTTGGTCCATCAACCGCCTGGACAACAAGGAAGGCCGTGCCTTCTTCAAGGAGGTCTATATCCGTCGGGGCAACTATGGCGAGGTATTCGGTGTCGAAGAACCGCCCGAATGTTACATGGCCTATACCACCGAACGTCTCGAAAAAGATGCGCTCAAGCTCTATGTCAGCCGCTATGGTGACTACGAAAGGGGTATCGCCGCTTTCTGCAAGGACTGGAAGTCCATGTTCCCCAAGTCAGGCAAGCCGGACGAGTTCGCCGCCGTGGTCAATGCTTCGCTCAGGGTGTACCGGGATGAATATCCCGATGCGACCGAAGAGCGTCTGGTCGGTATCTACTGCCAGGCATGGGAAGCCTTTGACAAGGCTTTCGGGGGTGCATCACGCAAACAGGTGTTTGCCAAGCATATCAACGAAGAAAAGACCATATATAGATAAGTTATGGATACACATATCAACATCAGAAATATTTTGGGGGTTGCCCTACTGGCACTGGTCCCGTCAGGTGCACAGGCACAGGTCCGTGTCGAAGTGGTCAAGGATACCAAGACCACCGAGATGATTGTGGCCAATACGGCGGCGGCAATGGGCAACGAGACGCTGCACAGCGCACAGACCGACTCCATCAGACGGCGGTCCCTCGACATCATGTCGTCCATGTTGTTCCGACAGTACATGAACGATATGGATATGCAGCAGCGCAAGGACCTGGCTCCTTATCGTCAGGAGAGCCGGCTGTACCGCAAGCTGGTACTCGAATGCCAGCGTTTCGTCACACAGGCGGCCATGCTCTGCGAGGTAGTCAAGGACAATCCCGTCAACACCGCCTACTGTTACCAACAACTGGGTGAGCTGTCTATGCTGGCCAAGCAGGAGGTCAAGAATGCCGTGGTGTTCGGAATGGACGGGCAGGTGCCCAACCCGTTCAAGGTCAACTATGCGGACCTCATTGAAGGCAAGGTGACAGTACCCGTATACCGGCAGGATGTGGACCGGGATACCGTAGTGTTCAAATCGTACAACCTGCTGCTGCCGGACGAACGCATGACCATCATCAACAGTGCCATCTCCAATCTCAGGGACTATACCAGAGCTCTGCGACGGGTGACATACAAGATTCAGTACCATACCGGATTCCGCAAGGCACTGCGCCAGACATCACCGTATGCTTACCGTATGCTCGTTACGACCGAACGGGCAGTAGGTAATGTGGTCGGTGACATCGAACGGGCTGGCGGACTGTTCAAATGACTTAAAGGTTGACCATGATGAAAAAGTATATATTCTCTCTCTTTGTGATGCTTGTGTCGGTGGTTCCCCAGGAGCTGTCGGCACAAGTTGACCATACCATACTCGAAGTGTGGATACAGAACCATAAGAAGACATCCAACCGTCTCAAGGAGCGTATCGCCACACAGGGTACGGCGGCTGCTACCGAACTGATGCGGGAAGACCGCACCGACGAGGTTAAACAGAAGATTGACACGCTCACCCAACGCAACAAGCTGGCCATGAGCGACCTGACATTGCTGTTCGACGCTGCGGGTATCGTGACCCAAGTGCGTGAGACGGCAGACATCACCGTAGATGCCATCGACCTGGCACTGGCACTGAGCGTCAAGCATCCGGATGTGCTGACACGGGCCCAATACCTCGAAAACCGCTCCGCCGAAAAGATTGAGGATGTGTACAAGCTCGTGGCTGCTGTCATCAGCAGCGGACTGGGGGCTTCCCTGGCTACCAACGAGCAGCGGTACCGGTTCGTGCAGGAGATTAAGGCACGTGTCTTGTGGATACGTGAAAACATGTACGCTTTCTACAAGCATTGCAGGTACCTGCAACTCATGGGCGACTTCAATACGTCTGACAGCCTGACTATCCAGCAGATACTCGACAAGGACGGGCCGGCCGCCAGACGGGCATACGACAATGCCATCAAGTCCTTGGACAAACTGAATCTTTGGTAATTTAAAAAAGACATAAAATGCTGCTATTCATAACATTGCTCACCATATTGCTCGACAGTGCCACGGCTACGACCGGTACCATCGCTGAATTTCTCGACAAGTTCGACATGAACACGGTCGAAGAGATATGGGGTACCCGTATCGTGAACGGTCAAAAGGTGGACGGTTGGTATTCTGTCCTTATCCCGGTAGCCACCTCGCTGGGTGCGCTGTTCTCCCTGTTTGTGGCAGCACGCATCGCATACAAGTCCATGGTACTCGAAGACGGTATCAATGTACTTGACCTGCTACGCCCGATACTCATCTCGTTCATCCTCGCTTTCTGGTGGCCAATCACCTGGTCCCTGTACCAGCTGACACAACCGCTCGAAGATTATTTCAGGGAGTGCTATGAGTATCAGAATACCCAGGTCGAACAGCTGAAAAAAAAACGCATGCAGCTGGCACAAGGGGTACACGTCAAGATAGCCGAAACGGCGGCCGAACAGGAGCTGGTACAGAAACTTACGGACCAGTACATTGATGATAACCGCCAGAACACCTCTGAGACACAGGTGGCGGCAGGCGGAGCCGATGCATCGGCAGGGTCGGCCGAAGACCTCAAGTTCAAGTCCTCACAGGCTTACTTCAGTGACATCCTCTATGAGGATGACATCAAGGGCGAGGTACTGGTGCGGCAGGCGGGCGATACCATCCGCTTTACCAATGTCGTCGAGATGGCCGAAACGGCATGGACCGTCTCCAAGGTCGAGAGCGGACTGTTATGGGTTGCCGAAGCCTTGTGGACCATCGGCATATTCTTCATATTCCTTATCCGTAACCTGATGCTGACCGTACTGGTCATGTTCGGGCCGGTGTATCTGATGTGCTCGCTTGTACATGTATGGAAAGACAAGTGGACCGAATGGCTTTCCCGCTTCATTGCGGTGTCACTCTATGGTCCGCTCACCTATATAGCCCTTTACTTTGCCCTGTTCCTGATAGAATTCGCCATCGAAGGCGACATCATGCGCATGGAGGAAGCTCTCAATAGCGGGGCGGACCTGCTTTCATATATCGTATACATCGGTACGGGTGCCATTCCAACTGTCGGGTATTATTTCATTACCATGATAATAGGTACGGCTTGCATACCGCTCAGTGTCGAGCTGTCATCCTTCTTCATTCCGGGCGATGTCGGCCGCGGGGCCACCAAATTCTATGCCGGTATGGAACAGCATTTCAACGAGGCTGTACAGCAGACGGCAGAGCAGGGCAAAAAGGCGGTAGTGGCAGTTGTCACCGCCGGTACCGGCGCAGCGGCCGAATCAATGGCCGAACATTCGGTCGAAAAGGCCGCCAAAGAACTGGCATCAGATACGGCCATGCATACCGCCATGGAGGCAGGGGTGGCCGATACCTTCGATATGGGCAGCGACCTGACTGCCGAATCCTTTGCGGACCGCTTCTGGCGGGACAAGCTCGACGAGCTCACTGGTACCGAAGAGGACTTGGATGCCACAGCCGAAGAAATCGATGCATACATCAAGGCGGTCGAAGAGGGCAAGGATTCGGACTTCCTCATGCGGTTGCGTGAGCGCATCGATGACAATGCCCGTCTGTTGGCCATCTTCAGACTCGGTTATGTGCCTGACGGTCTGTTCAAGTCAGCGACCGAACGCGATGCGTTCCTTAGCAAACATAAGCTGGACGGCTGGTTCAAGGCGGCACAGGATGCACAGCAGAGCGCAGAAGCCGAAACGGCGGCACAGGGTGACGAAGAGCTTATAGCCGCACATTGGGAGGCCGCACACACGGCCAACCAGCAGATGGCCGATACGGCAGGGGCTATCCTGGCCGAACGCAAGCTGCATGACATGGTCGAGCAGACCGACTGGCGCAAGGCGGCCGAAAGAGCGGCGGACCGCACCTTTGCCGACGAGCTCAAGGGTGGCAAGGGCAACACGGACGAACGCATCAAGGCGGCGGACGAAGACCTCGAAGCCTATACACGGGCTGTACAGGCGGGGTATGGCGACGAATATATCCGCATCAAGGAGCAACGCATGGACGAAAACCGCAAGTTGTCCGAACTCGCACAAGGCGTGTCGGCGGTACAGCTCTTCGGCATCTTCGAAAAGGAACGCAATGCGTTCCTCAAGCAGTTCGGCTTGTTGAAAGCCTTCCGTCGGGCAGAAAAGTTGCAGCGTAAGGCTGATAACCTCAGACCGGACGGACTGATGTACAAACGCATGCATCCGATATATGAGCAGAAAGCTGACGAGATTCGCCGCATGATAGCCGAATACAGCCGTGACATCCTTTATGCACGTGGCATCACTTCCGTACCGGAAGGCCGTGCCTACGGACAGCCGTTGCAAGACAAGTACAGTTCCATCAAGGGTGGTCGTATCCCTTGGTTCGACAGGCTGTACAAACGGGGCGAAGAGGTGCGCCGATGCATCACCGACAGCGACTACTTCTTCCGCAAGCTGGTAGACGGCGGTCATAACACCTTGATGCGTATCCCATGGTTCCGTCTGCTAGTCTGCAAGGATGCCGGTTTCAGCACTTTGCTTGACGATTCAAAGATATACCGGGCGTTCATCAAGGACGAAGCACGCAAGATGACTCTGTTCGAGCAGCTGGCGGTCTACCGCAAGCTGTCTGCTGACAAGAGCCGCAAGCAGCAGGCCGACCAGTTCCTTGACCTTATGTTCGAGGTTTATGAGGTCGAAGACGACCAGCATGGCGGATGCCGCACACAGCAGGACTTGGGCCGCAAGCTCTGGCAGAAGGCCAAGCAGGACCCGGCAGGTTTCCAGGCCGCTTACGCCAGCCTGTTGGCCATGAGACGTAAATACAGAAGTTAAACGTATAGATTGATTATAAAGATATGAAACCGATGTGCAGATTCATCTTTTTGGGCTTGCTGGCTATGGTGGCAGCTAATGCCATGGCTCAAAAAAAGGTCCATAACGAGCATACCTACAACCAGGTGGCCAGTATGGAGTTCAAGCAATGGGAGTTCACACCCAAGGATGACTATTTCTCCAAGGTACGCAAGAAGATTCTCTTCATCAAGTACGACGACCCTGGCGAAGGCTATCACGATGACGGGTGGTTCGGTATCGGTACTATCCTCCCGACAGGCTCCAATTACGCATCCTATGTGGCGGGGGTGACGCTGACGGGCGAGCTCGAACGCCTGACACGGCCCGACCATTATGTAGACGAGGACTGGCGAAAGATGTCGCCGCTCCGTGCATCCGCCTATGGCGAAGCTCTTCTGCAAAAAAACTATATCAATCAGGAGGAAGGCTATTGGCGGGGCATCCGTGCCGTCGATGCGTTGACCGTCGCTGACCGTTCCGGGGCCTTGGCACAAGGTCTGTCATTGTCAGCGGTCGATGTGACCGAAAACGACCGTAACGAGGCAAGCCGTCAAGTGCTCCATAGTCTCGACAAATTGCAGGGTACCGAATGGGCCGAAGAGCTGACGCTCGACTACCACATGTTACAGGACGGTATTACTACCATCCGCAATGCACACATGGACGATGCACGCAAGTCAGTCCAGCTGCACAGTCTCAACCGTCAGCTCGAACAGCTGTCAAGCAAGTCATACCGCTTGGAGCTCGCCAAAGACCTTTGCGATTCCGTCCTTTACAAGGGCTTGACGGTTGGTGACAAGCAGAACCCGTTCAACGACATGCAGCCAAGCACGCTCGACAAGGCGTTTGCCACCGGTTTGCAGATACTCGAACAGCTCATAAACTTTAATAAACTATAAAGACATTATATGGAACAGTTATTTCAATCCATGCCGGACATCATACAAGGTTTGGTGGGTCTGGTACAAATGCTGCTCGATTCGGCACAAGGCAATCTGTGGGACTTGCATGTTGACCAAACAGAAGTAGGTTCTTTTTTAAGCGAGCATGTAATAAAACTCAATAACAAACTCAAGACCGTGGGTATTTCTTCTGCGGATACGCTCATGGGGGTGGCAAAGGCATTGGGTGCCATCTTCGCTCTGATTGTGGCGGCACAGAAAGCATATAAGATGATGACCCTCGACGGAAAGTTCGAGGTGCTCGAAATCATGCGTCCTGTACTTTTTGCACTTGTCATTGCCAATTCTGGGTATATTGTTCAGGCGGTCACTGCACCGGGCGAAGCATTGGAAGCGCATTTTCAGTCAGTATATAAAGAAAAATGTGTGACGGTCAATAATCTTCGCGAACAACGCTCCAGCTTTGCGGGGGCGTTCCGTAACATGATTTCCGAAAAGACCAATGCGGCCGAAGAGGTCGAAAAGAGTTTTGTTGAAAATGCCATAGACGGAGCAGTTGACCTCTGGAACAAGGTGACAAACATCGGTACCACTGTCGAGAGTCTGTTGTTTGCCAAGATTTTCGGGTGGGTGGACGAAATACTTGTATTCATCGGTGAGATATTCTTCCAGATTGCGGTATATTTCATATTCTTCATCCGGGCATTGTTCCTGACGGTACTTACATTGTTCGGTCCTATTCAATTGGCTTGTTCCATCCTACCGGCATGGAAGGATACCTGGGCTACATGGATAGGCAGACTGGTGTCCGTCAGTCTGTACGGTGCCATGGCGTACCTGGTCATGATATATTCGCTTTATCTGCTGCAATTCGCTTACGAAGTCGATTGTGCCAAGATACAGGCCATAACCACCGGTGCGGTAGGTGGCGGCATTACAACCCTATGGGACTATGTGACAGGCTTGCTCAGTTCATCCTGTATGGTATTCATCGCTTACCTCTGTGGTACGCTGGCCATGAGTACAGTACCCGAAATGGCTTCATGGTGTATACCGGGCGGCTCGGCAAGCATGGGTGCAAGCCAGTTTATTGGCGGCATGATTTCAAGAGCCGAACGCACAGCCAAATCAATGCCGGGCAGAATGTAATGACAACGAATCATTAGCAATAAATATGAGTAGCATTTGAATGCTATCATGCAAAAGTGAAACGGAAGTGGGCGGTACGTGAGTATAGTCCACTTTTTTATTTGTGTTGTTTCGAATTTGTGTGTTTCACACCCGATTATCGCAACATTCACGTGTTACCTTCGGCCCCAAGAATAATCAATATTATAATCATATGAGTAGATTTAAAGATTCATGGGGAAAAGCAAAAATACTACTTTCCCAGTGGTTATGCATCGGAGCTGTGTTTACCGCATGTTCCGATGATGAAGTAGTCAATCAGGCAAACAAGGCACCGCTGCAAATCAGCGTTAATGCCAAAGTAGCGAAACAGTCACGTACCATCGTACATGGAGAGTGGTTGCCGACAGGCAGCTCCATCGGTGTGTCACTCTTTACACCAACGGGTGACGATTACGATGAACAAGGGTATTACAATATCCAGTACAAGGCGACGGGCGAGGAAGAAGACCAGGTATGGTCTTCCATGGGCGTGACACCGACTATTTCGGCAAACGAAGCAGCTCTTATCGCATATTATCCGTATAGCAATGACGAAGACCTTGACTTGACGGCCATCCCGGTCGAAATCGCTACACAGACCGATTATATGTTTTCTAGTCCTTTGTTTGGTATCACCAATGCTGCACCAAAGGCCGACATCGTTCTTGACCATGCACTCACTGCAATCCGTGTCAAGCTTGTTTTGGGTGACTTTACAGGTGATGCAAGTGTTTCTGAAATCGCTGTGGCATCATCTGGGCTTGGTGTAAGTGCATTAATGGATATTTTTACAAGTAATGGTGCATTTAAAGATATTATCGGACAAGGCGATAAGTTCACTTTGCCGGTAGATTTTGAACTTTCAACAACTGGGACAGATAACGATATCATGTTTGTCCCGGATGCATCGGTTGTGTCAGGTGTGACTACCGTATCCGCTACTATCGGTGGTAAAAAGTATACGGCTGGTATCGAGTTTGACCAGGCATATAAGCAAGGGTACATCTATACCTATACGTTGACACTCAACAACTCCGGATTCACAGTTACCAAGGTCAATGTCAATCCGTGGGAAACGGGTACAGATGACGATGCTGTCTTGGAACCGGATAACAATTATGAACCGGACGAATATGTCGTGAAAGTTTTCATAGAAAAATCAAATATGCTTTATAGACATAATGTTAAGAAGATAATTGGTACTGTCGATTGGGGAGACGGTACAACGGAAACCTATACTGAATTGACCGATTTACCTGAACATACATATACTATAGCAGGTAACTATATTGTAAAATTCAAGGGTTCCATAAATACAATTGAATCCACAGCTTATGGTTATGGTCGGGATGCAAATTATATCAAGGAATTGGTTCATATAGGTGATGGCTTGGGTATAAATTCAATTATTAATGGTTTCGATGGGCAAATTTATATGGATAAAATACACTCAAATGCAATTAAAGGTTTGAATGTTACAAACATGGAGAGTATTTTTTCTGGTTGTATTGCTTTATCTGAAATTCCAGAAGGATTGTTTGACCATTGTACAGAGGTCACAAGCTTTAAAAGTGCATTTAACTTTTGTGTAGGTTTGGAATCTATCCCAGTAGGATTGTTCGATAACAACACTAAGGTGACAAGCTTTACTCAAACATTTCGAGGGTGTACAAGTTTAACTTCAATTCCAGAGGGACTGTTTGATAATTGCCCGGAAGTGACAAGCTTTGATAAGACGTTTGGTCATGAATATTTCAATGAAGATGATGTTGTACAATTAAAACATATTCCTAATAATTTATTTGATAACAATCGTAAAGTGACAAATTTTAATAATACTTTTCAGTATTCTAAATTATTGACTTGTGAATCACCGTATACCATTATAAATATAGACGGTGAAGATATTAAAGTGCATCTCTATGAACGTGCAAACTATCCGGAATATTTTGCCACTCCAGATTCCGAGTATTCAACGGTGTTCAATACATTCAAAGGTTGTGAAGGGCTGGCAGATTACATATTTATTCCAGATGCTTGGAAATAATACATTAGAGTCTGTTAATCATAAATACTCCCCGGTTTTTACGGGGAGTATTGTGTTCCTTACATTTTTAAATATGATATGAAATCTGTTTTTTATTTATTCGTTTTACTTGTCCTGAGTTTTGCAGCATGTACCGATGATACGGATAACATACTTTTGCTATCTGATAACCATATTTCCGATTTGGCTTACAAACCAGGACAATTGTTTATTGCAACCGATGGTTCGGTTCCTATCAAAGGTAAAGACAAATCCGATTATGTCAATTGTACATTGACAATCATACATGATTCCATATCTTATAATTTTTCCGGAACAGGTAAAATCAGAGGTAGGGGTAATACAACCTGGCAATGGTTTCCTAAAAAACCATATCGTATCAAATTGGACCAGAAAGCTAGTTTGATGGGTATGGGCGAGGATAAGGATTGGGTGTTGCTGGCCAACTTCCGTGACCCGACGGATTTGATGAATGCATTTGCTTTCGAAATGGGGCGCATTTCATCGTTAGGGTATACAAACAGTAACCGGTTTGTCGAAGTTTTTCTTAATGATGAGTATATCGGATTGTATCAGTTGACCGAACAGGTAGAGGTGGATGAAAACAGACTGAATTTGGATGAAAATGGTGGTATTCTGATTTCTATGGACCAGGATGACGGGCCCAACGGTTCTCCAAATGCTACCGATAATTTTTCATCTGAAATATATAACATTCCTTCTTGTATCAAACATCCTGAAGATTTGAATAGTTTCAAGGTGTTGGCCATTAAGAATGAATTTGCAAAACTTGAAAGCCTTATTTTTAACGGTGACTATAAACAACTGGCCGAAGCCGCCGATTTGCAGACTTTTGCTGATTTTATTTTAATTCAGGAATTGGTTGGCAATGTAGATTTAAGAAGACCGGCAAGCTTATATATTCACCGGGACAAAGGTGGTAAATGGAAAATGGGACCGTTATGGGATTTTGATTCCGGATATGATTTCGATTGGGAAGAAATGCGGACCAGTCATGATTATTTCATCAGTGACAATAATCTGATACTGGGTTCCAATCCGGCCGAACTCAAGGGCATTACCGAAAAGACCTGGTTCTTTACCCATCTTTTCAAGATGCCGCAATTTGTCCGGTTGTATAAACAGCGGTGGCATTCTTTATCAGATAAGATTCTTCCGGTTGCCTGGCATGTTACCCGACAATACGGTGAATTGATGATGGATGCCCTACAAAAAGATACTGAATGGTGGGCAATAGATAAAAATCCTGCAACGGAAATAATACGGATGGAAAACTGGCTTACCAGACGTATCAAACTGATGACAGAAGTGATAGAACAATTATAAAGTATTATAAAAATAAAGGCTTATCCTTAGATAAGTCTTTATTATATCTACCGCAGGGAAAGAGAGTGAAGGAATAGAGTGGACAATTGATGACATCTCTATTCTATTTGGCCTTCTATTATGCTAATCATTTCAGACGGTGTTACAATGGATGGCGATATGGGAAAATGCTTTATATTACCCGTAACAAGGTAAGAGGATTCCTCCGCAAGAGAAACTTCATAGAATACAACGTCTTTAGGGTCAGGTAAATCAATTTCACAATGTACCTGTTCAACACTTTTCCCAATTTCTTGTATGACATCCAGAACAGTTGATACAAGTATAGGCGATAACTTGAATTTTTTTCTTGACAACACTTCGTAATATTCAGAAAGTATTTCATCATTAAAAACAGGTATGATGTGACCCTGGAACAAATAATCCAATATCAATCGGGTAGGCGAATCATCTCTTTTAGTTATTAAGGCAGATACAATGACATTGGTATCAATTACAGCATGAATCATATTATTTTATTTTTCTTGTCTCAGATATTTCTTCATTGATTTCTTCCAATGTCATTGATGACAAACCATTTGCTGATGCTTCTTTTCTCAACAATTCAAAAGCATTTTTGCCTTTAGATAACAAGTCTTCTTTCGTATTGCAATTACTTTGGATGGTAAATGGTATACTTTTTGTGCGGACAACAGTACGCATAAATATATTGAAGGCTGTATTTACACTCATTCCGAATTCATTGCACAAACCGTCAAATTGTCTTTTAATAGTGTCTTCTGTTCTGATTGTAAAAGTTGCTTGTCCCATAATAATATAATTTTTATAGTACAAATATAACAAATATCATTGCAACTTGCAAGCAAAATGCAATCAAATATTCTTAATATTTATAAATCACTGGGAAAAGAAGATTGGTGGATTGTTGGATTTTTATTAAGGGTTTGTTTGGTCGGTTTAAAAATAATCACTATATTTGTAATACGATAAGTAAGGGCACTTGTCGTTTGACTGATTATTAATTGCCGGAGGCCCACCGACTCAAATTTTATAATGATGAACGAACACGTATATGGGGTTTTGGAAGAACTCCGCAAGAAATTCAAGTGCA
>JAEIGA010008302.1_pt1 | contig 15734 bp, 13 predicted proteins | sample 9270691 | NCBI WGS metagenome assembly JAEIGA01 (sample SAMN17057246, study PRJNA624740) | gut metagenome | biome: biome; isolation source: fecal sample | host: Bos grunniens | place: China: Xizang | collected 2019
TAATATTGCTCGTTCTTTATATAGTGCAACATCAATTTTCAGTATGACATTTAATATTCCAATGCCATCAAATGGAGAGGTTATTCGCTTTACATTTGACAATGTAGAAAAGGCAGAAGATTCAAAATGTTATATAGAGGGTACATATAGAAGTAGAAACTTAGAGGATTTAAAATTTGAAGGTTGCTTATACCAAGGTCCAGCAGTCATTTCTGGTGTAAAATCAGGAGTTGAAATGTCTTTCTCTTTTGAAGGTTTGTCAGATACAAACAACGAACAACTTCCTAGAACTAATATCCAAAACTTCAAAAAGTCATCTGTAAATGGTATTTGGCAATTAAACTCAGAATTTGATGGAAACTCTAATGTTGAAATTGAAGAAGAACAAAAAACAGCAGTTGTTATGCTTGTTTTAGACTGCTCAAGCTCTTTAGGTGATGACTTTGCTAAAATGAAAACAGCTGCAAACAACTTTATCTCATTGCTTCTTAATGCAAGTGAACAAAACAATACTGTTTCTTTCGATGCTAATGGTGGTAGTGGTACAATGTCTGCTATGACTTACGAAAAAGGACAAACAAAGTCTTTAACAGCCAATAAATTTACTCGCACAGGTTATACCTTTGTAGGTTGGAATACAAAAGCAGATGGTACTGGCACTTCATATTCAGATAAACAATCTATTACTCCAACAGAGAATCTAACACTTTATGCACAATGGAAGGATAATACGAAAGGGAGTGCTAATGGTCATGATTGGGTAGATTTAGGTTTGCCAAGTGGTACTAAATGGGCAACTATGAATGTGGGTGCAACATCTCCAGAAGAATATGGAAATTACTATGCTTGGGGTGAAACTCAACCCAAAGCTACATATACTTTAGATAATTACAAATGGTATGATAGTGCAAATGGGAATTATACTAAATATATAATTGAAAATCCAAAATATTATATAGCAGGTATAGGAGTTGAAGGCAGTGGTTTTGCCTGTGATTTGCGATGGGATCCTAGTGCTTGCCCTTTAACAAATGGAACTGTTACGTATAAAAATCTTCCTGTAGGTGATTATGAATTTAAAATTACTGATGGTTCATGGACTAATAGTTGGGGTTTGTCATACTTAGCAAATGATCCAGGGAATTTAATACCTAGTGATAATTATGGTGATAATATTGCATTTACTTTAACTTCTGTTGCTGATGTAACTATCTCGTTTGATGGAGAAGCTATTTTTATTTACTTAAATTTAGGTATTTCTTCAGATGATGAAATTTATAGTAGTTTGTTGATACGTTCTGACGACGCTGCAAATGCCAATTGGGGAGGTTCTTGGCGTATGCCAACTAATGAGGAGATAGATGAACTTGTAGATAATTGTACATGGACTTGGATTTCTCAAAATGGAGTAAATGGATACAAAGTAAGTAGTAAAGTAAATGGTAATAGTATATTCTTACCTGCTGCTGGATGTTCTACAGATTCTGTTTATTTTACTGGAAATGGAGGATATTATTGGTGTAGTTTGCTTGATACAACTGGTTTTGCGGATTATTTGTGTATAGTTTCTGATTCAGTTCTAACTAACTATCAATTCGATAGGTATGGAGGTTTATCTATCCGTCCTGTTTTGAGTAACTAATTAATTAATAAATAAAAGAATATATATGAAAAAGTCTATTTTACTTCTTCTTTCATTGCTAATGGTGTCTGCATTAGTTGTGGCACAAATAAAGTTTGTTGTGTATAAATCAGACGGTTCAAAGATAATGCTTCTTGCCAATGAGGTGGATAGTATTGGCTTCGAAGGTACTAATATTGAGCCTGACGATAATGAAGATGAAGAAGATATGGAGGATGAAGAACCATTTATCCCAGATGCTAATAATCATGAATATGTAGATTTAGGTCTTCCTAGTGGTACACTTTGGGCTACAATGAATTTAGGAGCAGAATTTGTAGAGGATTATGGAGAACTTTATGCATGGGGAGATTTAGAACCAAAACAAGGTGATACAGATAGTAGTAGATACTCTATTAATGGTGAATATACTAAGTATCATTATTATAATTACACAGATACTATTGAAGGTGATAATAAGACGATACTAGAACTCTCAGATGATGCTGCTAATGTTAATTGGGGTGGAGATTGGCGTATGCCAACTTTAGAAGAGTTTCAAGAATTAGTCGAAAATTGCACCTGGGATTGGGTTGAAAAAGATAGTATAGAGGGAATGAATGTGACAGGTCCAAACGGTAATACTATATTTTTACCAGCTGCAGGTTGTAGTAATTATGATGTAAATATCTTTGGAAATTATTGGAGCAGTACACTAGATAAATTTAGCCCAGAATTCGCATATACCTTAGATATAGAGCCAGGACTAGTCCGTTTTGATTATTCTGCTTTTTATAATCGTAATTGGGGACGTTCTGTTCGTCCTATTTTACCTGCAAAGAACACATATTCTATTAAGTTTGATGCAAATGGAGGTAATGGAAGAATGTCTATGATAAAGGCAAAATATGCTGAATTGGTAACTCTTACCGAAAATAAATTTTCAAATGGTGACTATGATTTTATAGGTTGGAATACCAAAGCAGATGGAACAGGTTTATCATATATGGAGAATCAAACTTTTTCAATTTCTTCAGATTTAACTCTTTATGCTCAATGGGCTAAAAATGTAATTAGTGGTTATGAAAATGACTATGCGTATGTTGATTTAGATCTTCCTAGTGGTACTCTTTGGGCAACTATGAATGTGGGAGCTAATTCTTCAGAGGACTATGGCGATTATTTTGCTTGGGGTGAAACTGAACCAAAAGATTATTACTATTGGTTTTCTTACAAATGGATGACTGATGGTATGTCTTCATGGTTGGGTGTAAATAAATATACTTTTGATGATGGTCAGTTTTATGATGATGGTATAAGGGACTCTGGTGTATGGTATGATGAGAATGGAAATTTTATAGGCGATAATAAAACAGTATTAGACTTAAAAGACGATGCTGCTAATGCCAACTGGGGTGGTGATTGGCGTATGCCAACCAAAGTTGAGCAGGACGAACTCCGTACAGAATGTACTTGGACTTTTTGGAAAAAGAATGGTGTAAGTGGATACATCGTAACTGGTCCAAACGGTAACAGTATTTTCTTGCCTGCCGCAGGCTATTGCACCGATTTTGACTTGTTCGGTGAGGAATCTTACGGCTACTACTGGAGTAGTTCGCTTTATACGTACAACTCGGGCAGCGCTTACTATTTGGAGTTTGTTTCGGGTAACGTGGACTGGTACACTATTCCACGCCTCTATGGTCTTTCTATCCGTCCTGTTTTGAGTAAATAACTTTAAATAATCTTCAATAATAAAACCACACTCAAACTACTTTGGGTGTGGCTTTTTGTTTGTAGGGACGCACGGCTCGTGCGCCCGACTTATGTGTCACTTCTTTGAAATTCTAATCAAAAAATTTGTGTGTTTTTTATTTCTTAAAATACGAATCTAGAAGTTTTGTGGCAGCAATGAATGAGCTTATCTCGTCATTGCTGATTTTTATTTCCATGTCTGAAAGCTGTGCTTCTATTTCTGGATTTTTGTAGAAATGGTTGCGTAGGGCTTCGTCGATGGTTTCATACATCCAATATTTAGCTTGGAGTTTGCGTTTAACATCGAAATATCCATTCTTTTTGGTAAAGGCGATGTATTCTTCCATCATTTGCCATACTTCTTCAATACCTATTTTGTGGAATGCAGAGCAGGTAAGTACTTTAGGCACCCAACCAGACTCGTGTGCAGGGAATAGGTGAAGAGCGTTTTGGAATTGGCATTGAGCAAGTTTTGCTTTTTCTAGGTTTGCACCTTCGGCTTTATTTATAATAATTCCATCTGCCATTTCCATGATGCCACGTTTGATGCCTTGTAGTTCATCGCCTGTGCCTGCAAGTTGAATAAGTAGGAAGAAATCCACCATTGAGTGCACTGCGGTTTCGCTTTGACCTACACCCACAGTTTCAATAATGATTTTGTCAAAACCAGCGGCTTCGCAAAGCACAACAGTCTCTCTAGTTTTGCGTGCTACACCACCAAGTGAACCTGCTGATGGCGAAGGGCGAATAAATGCTTTGTCACTTACAGAAAGCTCTTCCATACGGGTTTTGTCGCCAAGAATACTACCTTTCGACCTTTCGGAACTAGGGTCGATGGCAAGCACTGCAAGTTTACTACCTTTGTTTACAAGGTGCATACCCAAAGCCTCTATAAATGTACTCTTACCAGCGCCTGGCACACCTGTAATGCCTATGCGGGCAGAACGACTAGCGTATGGCAAACATTTTTCAATCACTTCTTGCGAAAGTGCATAGTGCTCTGGTAGTGTGCTTTCTACAAGTGTAACGGCTTGGCCTAAAATAGAAATATCTCCTTTTAGGATGCCTTCTACATATTCACCAGAGGTAAGAGTGCGTTTTCTTTTTACTCTCACTAGGTATGGATTTACAGATGGTGGCTGTGCAATACCTTTGTTTACTGTAAGTCCTTTATATTGTGGATCATTTTCTGGATGCATAATTTATAAATTTAGAATTTAATTATTCGCTTCGCTCATGATTTTGCTCTCGCTCGGCAATGCTTAAGCAAGCTTGTCATTGCTCTCACTTACTCGCAAAATTCCTAACTCTTAACTCCTAATTCCTAACTCCTAACTCCTAACTCCTAACTAGTACCTCGGTCTTAACACTGTTCCTGATAGTGTTAGTCTTTTTGTTGGTGTGTTAGAGTAAATGAATATTGATTTTTTAAATTTACCTTTTATTTCTTTTGGGTCGATGACAAAGCGTATAGTACCACCTTCGTCAAAACCATAACGGTCGATAAGTTCTCTCTCTAGGATTGTTACTCCAGGAGCAGTCATAATTCTATGGATCTTTAAGGTGTCAAGACCTTCGTTGCAGAAGTTGAAATCGTACTCTAGGTCTTGTCTTAAGGTGTCGATAACTCCAAAATGATAACTTTCTATGTCGAACATAAAGACAGGTTCCTGACTAGGTCCTGTAATAGAGTCGGTGAGGGTAGAATCTACTACCGCTTCTACTACTTCTTCTTTTTTCTGTTTTTCTTTAGCCTTCTTAGGTTTGGCACATACTGTGAAACAGAATAAAAGTAAAATTATGCTTGTTACAATGTTTTTCATATCTCTCAAAAATATGAATGTAAAGGTACAAAAAAAGAGTGAAACACAAAAAATGTTTCACTCTTTTTATATGCAGCGTGAAAATTACCATCAAGGCTTATTCAGCTGCTGGTTTTGGTTTTGGTATTACATTACCCTTAATGTTAAGTACGATAACTTGTGGATTTTCTTCGCCAGCTTGTTGGTAACGAACAGTGATACTTTTGCTGAAGTTACCTGGACGACCAGCAGGGTTGTAAGTAACTTTGATTAAACCTTTTTTCTTTGGAGCGATAGGTTCTTTTGGCCAGTTTGGAGTGGTGCAACCGCAAGAAGCTTGTACATTTGTTAATGTGATAGCTTTTTTGCTGATGTTTTTAAACTCGAAGTCAAATGATACTCTACCATCTACTTCATTAATAGTACCAAAGTCATGAACTCTTTCTTCAAATTCGATAGCTTGTGTATCTTGAGCAAATAGTGCTCCACAAATTGAAAATAATAATCCTAATAAGAATAATTTGGTTTTCATAAGATAAATTTATTTCGGTTAATAATTATTTTGCGAATGTTGGACGCAAATTTACATAAAAAGTTTATTAACTAGCTACTTTTTGTAATTTTTTTTATTAAAGTTTCCTTTTTAATATATGTGTAATATAAAATGCCAAGAAAATAACTATCTTTAATGCGCGGCGCGTTGAAGATAGGCTGCGCCTCGGAAATGTTCAAATAAATTTGGCATTTCTCTCGGCTTGCACTATCTTTGTAAAAAATTAAAAACTTATGAAAATAGCATTAATTGGATACGGAAAAATGGGAAAGACCATAGAACAAATAGCTCTTTCTCGTGGTCATGAAGTGGTTAGTAGAATAGATATTGATAATCAAGAAGACTTTGATAGCGAAGCATTTAAGTCTGCAGATGTGGCTATAGAATTTACTGCTCCAAAGGTGGCAGTGCAAAATTATATTAAGGCGTTTAACTCTGGTGTGTCTGTAGTTTCTGGTACAACAGGTTGGACAGAGAAGATGCCAGAGGTGGAAGCTTTATGCAATGAAAAAGGATTAGCATTCTTCTGGACATCAAATTTTAGCCTTGGTGTGAATATATTCTTTGCTGTAAATAAATACTTAGCTAAGATAATGAACCAGTTTGAAAACTATAATGTAAGTATGACAGAAGTTCATCATACCCAAAAACTAGATGCTCCAAGTGGTACTGCAATTAGTTTGGCAGACGATATTTTAGCTCAGTTGGACAGAAAATCTGCATGGGAGTTAGGAGAAGTAGAAACTGCTTCTGATAAACTTCCTATCAAAGCTATTCGTGAAGGTCAAGTTCCTGGCATTCATACTATTAGATATGAGTCAGAGGTAGATTCTATCACTATTACTCATGATGCAAAAAGCAGAATGGGATTTGCTTTAGGTGCTGTGTTAGCCGCAGAATTTACCTGTGGTAAAAAAGGCATGTTGAGCATGAATGATATGTTAAAATTTTGATTATGTTAAAACTTAAAAATATTTCGATTAAACAATGGATTAAAGCCATAATTGCTACAATATTTTATGTGCTTTTCATTGTGTGGGTAGAGAATTTTTGGTGGTTATTATTATTGCCATTAATTTTAGATGTTTATTTGACTAAATTTATTCCATGGACATTTTGGAAAAAAACTAAAAATAAATTTCTATATAGTGTAATGAGCTGGGTGGATGCTATTGTATTTGCACTTATAGCAGTTTATTTTATAAATACATTCTTGTTCCAAAATTATAAGATTCCTACATCTTCACTAGAAAAATCACTTCTAGTAGGTGATTATTTACTTGTAGATAAGGTAACGTATGGTCCTCGTGTGCCTATGACTCCGCTGTCATTTCCACTTGCGCAACATACATTGCCTGTGCTTAATTGTAAGTCTTATATTGAGACTCCTTCTTGGGAGTATCGTAGATTGGCAGGACTAGATACAATTAAATCTCTTGATATTGTGGTGTTCAACTTCCCTGCAGGAGATACTGTAGCTATGAAGATGCAAATGCCAGATTATTACACTTTGTGTGAATATTACGGCAGAGAAAATGTATGGAAAAACAAGGAAGTATTTGGTGATATAGAGGTTCGTCCAGTCGATAGACGTGAAAATTATGTAAAACGTTGTGTTGGTCTTCCTGGTGATAGCCTTCAGATAATTGATGGTCAGATATACATAAATGGCAAAGTACAGAAGAATCCATCAAATCTTCAAAAGAACTATCTAGTAATGACTGATGGAAGAAAAATATCTGATGAACAATTCAGAAGATTGGGTGTAAGTTTGGATGATAGAACATTAATTAATAATTGGAGAAATGGTGATATTATTTTGCAAAATCTTCAATATCCAGTTAATGAAAACAATTCTTATAATCCAGTTTATTACTTGCCTCTTACTGTGCAATCATTAAATATGATTAGGAATTTTCCTAATGTGCTTGAGGTAATAGAAGATCCAGACCTATTCACACATCAAGTGTATCCAAAGGCATATACTACTTGGACTCGTGATGATTATGGTCCTATCTACATTCCACGCAAGGGCGCAACAGTGCAGGTTAATATGGAAAATTACCCTCTTTACGAACGTTTAATACGCACATACGAGGGCAACGAACTACAAGTGAAAGATTCTACCATTTATATTAATGGAGAGGTGGCAACAGAATATACCTTTAAGATGAATTATTATTGGATGATGGGTGACAATCGTCACAATTCAGAGGATTCACGTTATTGGGGTTATGTGCCAGAAGACCACATTGTGGGTAAACCTCTGTTTGTTTGGTTGTCTATAGACAAAGACAAATCTGGATTTAATGCCATTAGATGGAACAGATTCTTTAAATGGGTTGACGATATTAAATGATAAGTCCATTAATCATACCACCATACGCAGGGAATATTCAATATTATTCCCTGTTTGTGCATTATAATGAGGTGCTTATGGAGAGGTATGCACACTATGTTAAGCAGACTTACAGGAATAGATGTCAGATACTCACTGCCAATGGAATGATGAATTTAACTATTCCAGTGGAGAAGGTCTCTGGAGAAAAAATATTGGACAAGGACGTAAGAATTTCTTCTACAGATTGGCAACGAGTTCACTGGACAGCCATTGAGTCTGCATATAACAATAGTCCATTTTTCTTATATTACGAAGATGATATAAGACCAATGTATGAAAAGAAATTTGATTTTCTGTTAGATTTTAATTTGCAGTTGCAAGAAACTTTAGTTTCATTATTAGGCTTGAATACAAAATTTAGATTAACAGAAAACTATATAGATTCACATGAATATGATTTAAGGGAGACACTTTCTCCTAAATATAAAGGTGAAACTTCAAATTTTAATCCAAAACCATATTATCAAGTATTCAAAGAAAAATTTGGCTTTGTAGAAAACCTAAGCGTGTTTGACTTGCTATTTAATATGGGTAATGAAAGTATTTTAATCCTAAAAGATTCATATATAAAATGAAAAGAATAGTTTTATTCATATTATCTGCATTTTTCGTTTTAAGTGCTTTTGCACAATACGAATCTTATGGAGTGCCTTTGAAGTTTACTCAGAAAAAAGAGAAATTAAGACGCAGTACTTCGAGTTTCTTTGTTGATTTAAATGCTGATACTACTAAAATTTCATTAGAATCTTCTCATAGAGAATTTATAACAGGTGTAACTTGCCCTGTAGATATCAATCTTGATAATGGTCAAACATTTATAGAAAATGGATATAAGGTATCTAGAATAGGTTTGCGCTCAGAAAATGCAAAAGGAATTTCATTGTTTTTTGATAAATTTATATTGCCAGAGGGCGGAAAGTTGTTTGTATATAATCCAGAGCAAACTATTATTTTAGGTGCGTTTACTTCAAAAAATAATAATGAGGAAAACTCTTTGTTGATACGACCACTAGCTTCTGATAGCGTGGTGGTGGAATATCAAGAGCCACTAGATGCTTCGTTTGAGGCAGAGTTGCATATTTCACTTGCTACACATGAACTTAGAGCAGTAAATGATTTTTTAGTATCAAATCTGTGCTCTCCTCATGCCACACACGAAGAAAAAACATCTGTTATAAGACAATCTGTTTGTCTCCTATTTATGGTGGGTACTTCAACTTCTTCTTACGGTTCTGGTGCTTTGATAAACAATCCAGAACACAAACCATACGTTTATACAGCGGGTCATAATATAAAAGATGAGGGTATTGCTACCAGAACAATATATTACTTCAATTATGAAGTTCCTGCGCAAGATAGTACTTTTCAGGGCTCTTTTCAGTTCTCTATATCAGGATCTAAATTGTTATCTAGAGATGAAGATGTAGATTTTGCTTTGGTAGAGCTAAACAAAATGCCACCTATAGAATATAGACCATATTTAGCTGCTTGGACTAGAAGTACTACTCCAAAAGCTCCTTTTATGTGTATCCAACATCCTTATGGTGATGTGAAGAAGGTGAGTTATACCAATTCAGATTTAAATATTACAGTATTTAATAATAATAGAATAAGAACATATTGGCATGTTAAACAGTGGGATAAGGGCGTAACAGAGCAAGGTTCGTCTGGCTCTCCGCTTTTTGACGATAATGGTTATATAATAGGAGAATTAACAGGTGGTTCTTCATTTTGTAATACTCCTTATAATGACTATTTCTGTATGTTCTCTGCTGCTTGGAATTATTATTCTGATAGTTCAAAACAATTGGCTATTTATCTAGATCCTAATGGTGAGGATATTATGTCAATGGAGGGTTACAACCCATATTCATCTATTGATGTTAAGAGAATAAGCAATATAGACAATACAGATAAAATTTCTGTCAGTATAGCAGGAAAAACACCATACGTAGGTCATAATTCATATAAATTTACTGAGTTTGCAGAGAAATTTGAGCTAAGCAATCCTGCGTATATTTATGGCACTTATATTATGCCTTATAAGGGTAAATATAATGCAGATGTTCCTATTAAAGTTAATGTATATTCAGGAGTAGATAAACCAGAACAATTACTTTCTACTGCTATAGTACATCCTACAGAAGCAGTTTGTTCTAGAGGAGGGAATTGGTCTGAAAATGATATTACTAGCTATAAAAAACGTGAGATTTATGTTCCATTTAATGAGCCTGTTTTAATAGAGCAAAATCTGTTTGTTTCATTGCAGATTCAATATGAAAATATGGCAAAATCTGATACATTACTTATGGCTAGTGTAGTTGGAAAGGATAAGTGTACTGCGTATTTTTATAATGATGGATGGAAATCGTACAATGAACATCCTTATGCAAATGTAAATTTAAGTATGTGGGTAGATCCTATCGTGGGAATAAAAAGTGTGGCAACTGTTCAAGAAACAGAGAAGGAACAATTAAATTATACAATATATCCAAATCCAACACAAGGTGAAGTTTTTGTTTCTCCTACATTTAATGGTGAGTATAATTTATACGATATATCTGGCAATCTTTTGCAGAAAGGTACTCTAGAAAATCAACTTCATATACCTACAAAGGGCTTCTATATATTGGAATTATATCCTAATGTAGGAAAGAAAGAAACTCATAAATTAATCTGCCATTAATGTTATATTCAACTAAAGGTATAGTTTTGCGCTTAGTCCAATACAAGGATAATAGCTATATAGCTGAGATTTATACCCAAAAGTTTGGCAAGATAAGTTTTACCGTTCATCGTCCACAAAGTAAAAAGGCTTCTATCAGAAATTATCATCTCATGCCTTTTTCTCTGCTTGATATGCAGATTGAATACAAGGAGAATAGAGATATTCAGAAGATTCGCGATGCAAGTCTTGCGGCAGAGTGCTTTGCTGTGGTAGATAGTCCTGTAAAGGGATTAATTTGTCAGTTTATGGCAGAGGTAGTGAGTAAAACTCTAGAGCATAATAATGCAGACGACCAACTTTTTGATTATTTTACTTCTTTGGTTAATACAATATCCATTTCAGACAATTTGGGAACTTTTCCACTAGATTTTCTACTAGGTTACTCTCAATATCTTGGTATTTACCCAGAAGATGGAGAGGGTAATGAGTTTGTTAAAATGCTTAGTGCAGAGGATAAGGGGTTGATTTTGTCTGCATTGGAGGATAGTTCTGCGTTAAATAGGCTACAAAGACGTAGAACAATAAACATTCTTCTTAAATATTATCAGTATTTTCTACCTTCTATGGGTGCAGTGAAATCACTTGATGTGATTATTGATATACTCGGCTAGGTATTCTTGTTCGCTTTGTCCTGGAGTAGGGATAAGTGTGGCGTTCTTTAGTTTGCCTAAAGCATGAAGGTCCATTATGCTACTATAACCACTACGGCAAATTATTTTATCTGCTTTTAGTATATATTCTTGTAGTTCTTCTGTGCTCATGTAGTTGTACACAGTTACTTTGCCCACTTTGCTCACCTTTTGCTCTGCTTCTACTTTCCCTTGCACTAGGATAATATCTTCGTGTTGGTCTTCTTGTAGCGATATTAGCAGCTCCTTTTCAAGCATCGTGCGCTGAGGCTCCGCTCCTGATAAAATCGCTAACGCTAAGTTAGGAGTTAGGAGTGAGGAATTTTGCGAGTAAGCGAGAGCAATGTTAAGCTTGCTTAAGCATAGCCGAGCGGGAGACACGTACTGATGACCGAAGGGAATAAAATCACGGGCGCAGTCCGTAATTATATTTTCACGCCCGTAGGGTGTGATTCTGTTTTGTAGGCAGGTGTCAGAAGTGCGAAGCACTGGCGACGCCTGTGTAATGGTAATACCATCGGTGGCACGCCCGTAGGGTGTGCATCTTTTAGAAAATCTAGAGAGAATTCCAATGTATCTCACATTTCGTGGCATTATATCCGGATGCGAAAGTTCACCAGCAAGCGATTTCTCGCTATCTTCATTGTCTGGCACCCAACACTCCGTAAACCTATTTATAATACACCTATGCACAAATTCAACAAAAGGCTCCAACCATGTCCAACCTTTGGGCAATTTAATTAAAAGTTGGTGTGTGATATATGCAGATGGCACTGTTTTGTGAAAAAGTCCAAATCTATTATCCGAAATAATAAAATCTATGTTTTCCTCCATTACAATGCGTTTAAGTGCATTGTGTTCCTTGAAACTATAATATAAAAGTTTAGGAAATGCTTTTGCAACAGCCCATACTTGAGAATTTTCAGCAGAATACTTCATTTTAAATGAAGGTATTTCAATGCTTTGTAGGTGTGGAAATTGTTTTTTGAGTAGATTTAAAGACATACCAGAACCGGCGATAATTACATTATCGCCTTGTTCTATGTATCTGTCTATAATTGGGATTATTCTAGACGCATGACCCAATCCCCAATCTAGAGGTGAAATTAATATGCGTCTAGGAGTTTTCATGGAGTAACTAAGGTGTTAAGACCTATCTTTTTCACTCGTTTTTCTATTTCACGAAGTATGCTTTCATCTACATGTTCAAGTCCTTCGATAGGTACTTTTCTGTCGATGCTATAAATTTGAACCAATCTAGGTTGGATTAGTTTTAGTGCATTAATCCATGCAGAAACTTCTTCTTCTGTAGTATTATCCACATTTGGACCTTTTACAAACATGGTTTGCACAATGCAGTTGTCTTTAAATTGTGCAATTTGTGAAATAAGAGTTTCTACATCAAAATTTGGATTAACTGGTTGGTTAATCTTTAGGATAGTTTCTTTTTTTGCACTGTCCAACTTTAGAATATTGTTATCCACTCTTTTAAGAGCGAAAACTACATCTTTGTTGGCTAGTTGCCAAGCGTTGGTCAACACTGATATTACAGCATCTGGGTAATAGGTGTTTCTTAGGTGTATAACATCTTCTACTATGTTTTTAAAGTCTGGGTGCATAGTAGGCTCACCATTACCAGCAAATGTAAATGTGTCAATCACAGCATTAGAAGACTTTAATTCTTTTAGTTTTTCTTCTAATTCTTGTTTAACTTCTTCTCTGGTAGATAGTTTTGTATCTTCTCTGCCATCTTTGTTTAGTCCGCATTCGCAATAAATGCAGTCAAAAGAGCATATTTTCCCATTGTTAGGTAAAAGGTTGATTCCCAACGAGTTTCCTAGTCTGCGACTACGGATAGGACCGAATATTGTAGTATTAAATAACATCTAATAGTGCTTTTTCTTTTTCTTCTACTTTTTCAAATGGGAATTCAGCTAAAATGCTATCCATTAATGCAGAAATTTTGTCGTTGCAAAGATTTCCTATACTACCTTCGTGTGTGTGGTTTACTGTTTTGTTAGGAGTAAAGTTTCCTTCTTCAATAGCTAAACCTACTTGTTTGTAAGCATCTCTGAATGGCACACCTTCAAGTGTAAGTTTATTTACCTCTTCTACACTAAATATTAGGTCATATTTAGGATCATCTAGGATATTTTCGTTGATTTTGATTTTTTCTATCATGCTACGTGTCATGTCTAGAATATCCAACATTTCATCGAAAAGTGGAAGGTAAACTTCTTTAATTATTTGTAAATCACGGAAATAACCAGAAGGTAAATTGTTGATTATCATTGTGATTTGTTGAGGTACACCTTGTATTTTATTGCATTTTGCTCTGGTCAATTCAAATACGTCTGGGTTCTTTTTGTGTGGCATAATACTAGAACCAGTAGTAAATTCGTCTGCAAGTTTTAGGAAACCAAAGTTTTGGTTTGTAAACATACAGCTGTCGAATGCAAGTTTAGAAATAGTGCCAGCCACAGAAGCAAGAGCTGAAGCTACTATGCGTTCTGTTTTGCCACGTCCCATTTGTGCATAAACTACATTGTAGTCCATGCTATCAAAACCAAGTAGGTCTGTGGTCATTTGTCTGTTTAATGGGAATGAGTTGCCATAACCTGCAGCAGAACCTAGAGGGTTGCGATTTACCACTTTATACGCACTTAAAAGCAATTGCATATCATCTAGAAGACTTTCTGCATATGCTCCAAACCACAAGCCAAAAGATGATGGCATAGCTATTTGTAGGTGAGTATAACCAGGCATTAGAACATTTTTATAACGTTCACTTTGGCTAATTAGGCTACCAAAAAGTGCATAAACAGATTCAACTACTTCTTTAAGTTTTGCACGTGAGAAAAGGCGTAAATCCACTAGAACTTGGTCGTTTCTAGAACGTCCGCTGTGTAGTTTTTTGCCAGCGTCGCCTAGTTGCATTTCCACTTGAGAGTGAATGTCTTCTACGCCATCTTCTATAACGAATTCGTCGTTTTCTATTTGGTTGAAAATTTCTTTAAGCCCTTTTAAAATAGCATTTAAATCTGATTTTTCTAATAAGCCAATAGATTCTAGCATTTTAGCGTGAGCCATAGAACCCAACACGTCGTAACGTGCTATGTACATATCCATCTCTGCATCTTTACCTATAGTGTAGCGTTCTATATCACTATTTACTATGGTTTTCTTTTGCCAAAGTTTGTTTGCCATATATTAGTATTGAATTTTAGTAAGTAAATCTGCTGCTTGATTTATTCCATCAGCAAGTTTGTTTTTAACAAACATTTTTAACATGAAAGGAATATCTGCCTTAAGAGTTATCTTCGCTTTAGTGTCGTAAGGTGCCTTTTCTACAAGTTGGATCCAAATATAGAACTCAACTGGAGATTTATCTGAGGCAAACTTAATACACTTGTATTCCTCTCTTTCAATTATCTTAAAACCTATCTCGCCCATACTATCCACTTTTATACTACAAGAGTCGGCAGTAAGAGTAATGTCTTCTGGTTTAATCTTGTCTTGTGGAATATTGTCTATTATAGGTCTAAGATTATCTAAATTGGAAAGTTTTTCAAAAATAGCCTTTGCGTTACTATTAATGTGTACTATTTTACTTTCAAATGTATCCATATTAATCTTTTTTCCAGTTGCCTGGATCTTTACGCCATTCTTGTAGGGTAGGAAGCATTTCTTCGCTAATGTAACCAGTCTCTAGAGCTAGTTTTAGCACAGCTTCGTAGTTTGAAAGTGTTGTAAGTTCCACATTTGCAGCAGCAAATTGTTCTTGTGCTAGAGGGAAACCGTATGTAAAGATAGCTACCATACCAAGTACGTCGCATTTCTTTTCGTTTCTAAGAGCTGCAACAGCTTTTAAACTACTACCACCAGTAGAGATAAGGTCTTCTACTACAACTACTTTTTTACCTTCTTCTAGGTAACCTTCAACTAGGTTTTCCATACCGTGGTCTTTTTTAGAAGAACGAACGTAAACGAAAGGAAGACCAAGAGCGTCAGCTACTAGAGCTCCTTGTGCAATAGCACCTGTAGCTACACCTGCGATAGCTTCTACGTCTGGATATTTTTCAAGAATGATGCGAGCAAGCTCCAATTTAATTAAACTGCGAACGTCTGGATAAGAAAGAGTTTTTCTGTTGTCACAATAAATAGGTGATTTCCAGCCAGATGCCCATGTAAAAGGTTGATTTGGTTGTAATTTAACGGCTTGAACGCCAAGTAGGCGAGATGCTA
>JAEIGA010008303.1_pt1 | contig 15734 bp, 11 predicted proteins | sample 9270691 | NCBI WGS metagenome assembly JAEIGA01 (sample SAMN17057246, study PRJNA624740) | gut metagenome | biome: biome; isolation source: fecal sample | host: Bos grunniens | place: China: Xizang | collected 2019
GGTGAAATTGAGTAGTCTGCACAAACTCAAGATCAACGGCTATGTTAGTAAGGATAAATTCGCATTCAGTAGTGATGATAATTACGGCTACGTAAACCGTAATCTGTCGGCGGAGTGGCGTTACATCATCAATGAGAAGGTGACGGGAAACTTATCAGTCGGCATGGATCATTATGACTACTATAACGAGGATCTCAGAACCTATTATGGGGCAGCACGTTTGAGTTTTGCCATTGATATGCTTTGGGCAAAGCTGAATATTCGTCATCGTCTTGGAGAGAAGACGAGTTTCACCTACGGTCTTAACGTCCAGCATTATGATGTGATGGCTGGCAAATACGAGCCTATAGGAGAATCGGAAGTAATCCCCGACAGATTGGAGAACGACAAGGCGCTTGAGAGTGCTGCCTATGTGGATTACGAACAGAAGTTTGGCGAGAAACTGACGGTGTTGGCTGGTCTGAGATATTCCATGTTCAACTCGCTCGGTCCTCGTACCTCCAACTACTATTCTTCTGAGGAATTGCCTTCTGAGAATACACTTATAGAATCGCGTCGCGAGTCTGGTGTCGTGAAGACCTACAACTCACCAGAGTTCAGACTGTCTTGCCTATATTCATTGAAGGACAACCTCTCGCTGAAGGCTGGATTCAACACTATGACGCAGTATATCCACAAGGTGTCAAATTCAACAATCATGTCACCTACCGATATTTGGAAACTCTCTGACCTTAACATCAAGCCACAACATGGTTGGCAGGTTTCTACAGGTGTTTATTATGAAACGACAGACAAGGATTATGAACTGTCAGCCGAGGTCTATTACAAGAAGATGTCTGACTACCTGAGCTATCGTAATTCGGCTGTGTTGCTTATGAACCATCACCTTGAAACCGATGTTATCTCAACCAATGGTAGGGCATACGGTGTGGAGTTGCAGGTGAAGAAACCATTTGGAAAATTGAACGGATGGCTAAGCTACACCTATTCGCGCACGTTCCTTCGTCAGGAGGACGGACGCGTGACAGTGCCTGTGAATAACGGAGAGTGGTTCCCGTCAGAATATGACCGTCCTCACGAGGTCAAGGCTGTGCTCAACTACAAGTTTACGGAGAGGTACAGCTTCTCAGGCAACTTCAACTATGCCACAGGCCGACCAACCACCATTCCTGCGGGCAAATACTATAGTAATCGTCTGGGTGTATTCCTGCCTTACTACATGGAGCGCAATGGCTATCGCATTCCTGACTATATGCGTTGTGACTTGGCATTCAACATCGAGCCGACGCATAAGCTCATATCATTCCTGCACACCTCGTTCTCCATCGGCGTGTATAATGCACTTGCCCGAAGGAATGCGTATAACATATACTATGTAACCGAAGGCGATAAAACGCAGGGCTATAAACTCTCTGTGTTTGGATCGGCAATACCTTACGTCTCACTCAATATTCGATTCAATTAAAACATGAATAAGATATCAATATCCATAAAGAATATTCTGTCAGTTATAGGCTGTCTTTTTATGATGACAGGATGCGTGGAGGAGTATGAGGCAGAGTTGCCCGAGAGCGAAACGCATTTGCTTGTTGTAAACGGAACGATAAGTTCCGGATATACTCAATTCCATCTTTCTTGGTCAGAACCGCTCGAGAAAGCGAATAAAGGCAAGGACAGAAAATCATATTCCATAGAAGATGTCAAACCTGTAGAGCATGCCGTAGTGACAATCCACGGTACCGACGGTTCTGAGTATAAATGTACGGATGACGCGGCGGAATATGGATATCCCACGGGTATCTATTCCTGCTATATGCCGATGCTGAACCCCGATGTGTCATATTATGTTGTTATCAAATGCAATGAAGGGACCTATCGTTCCACTCCTGAGAAACCGATTCGCACCCCCGATATCGAAGCCTTGGAGTATTTTCAGAAAGACTCGTTGTCAGATGTTGAAGTACTGTTGACAACGGCTGACCCCGATAATCCCGACAAGACATCATACTTCACATGGGATTATGAGGAAACGTGGGAGATACGACCGACCCGCACCACGTTTATCTATTTCGACATAGAAACCATGACCAGGCAATATATGACGAAAGACAGACAGTATCCGAAACGCGGATGGAAATTCGGGCGTAATGAAATCATCCTCGCCGGGTCAACCATACACTATGCAGGCGGCAGGATGTCCAAATACCAGTTGCTTGATATCCCACGCGATGATGAACGCGTGTCATGGTATTATTGCTTCGACTTGACGCAGCGCGCCATAAGCAAGGCTGAATACGAATATGAGTTAGCCTGCCGTCAGGCTGGATGGGAGATGGGCGGACTATTCACCCCTCAGCCATCATCCTTCCCAACCAATATCCGATGCACCACATCATCAAACAGGGTAATAGGCTACGTAGGATGTTCTCTTAATACCATCTGGACGCGAATGTATATCGACTGCACAAAGATCAGCAGGATTCTCCCCAAGCCCAACAAGCTGAAGAAACTCGACGATTGCCAAGAAGTTGATTGTATGAGATTGACGCAAGAGGGCAAGGTGCTCTACGACTGGAATGATGGTAGGAAGGCAATGCTGCCATTGGTCACCATCTGGGGCGAACCCGAGGACTTTGATGTCCGCCTGCGAGGCGCAACAACTGAGAAACCATATTATATGCCGCCATTTGATGAAGAATAGACCCACTCTGTAGGGGTTAGGGGTTAGAGGTTAGAGGTTAGGGGTTAGAGTTGAGAGGTTAGAGCCTTAATCCTTCCAACTTTACACTTTATACTTTATACTTTACCCTTTAAAACCTTAGACTTTTGACCTTTGACCTTTGACCTTAGACCTTAGACCTTAGACTTTAGACTTAAAAAAAATGAAAAGAATATTATCACTTATAGCGGCAATGATGCTGACACTCGGCACCCTTGCTGCGAATATCGAGACCGACCGCTCATGGTATCTTGCCGGAGAGGCGATGAAGGTAAGCGTAACCACCGACAATGCGCTGATAGCATACGCAGAACTATGCGATACGTATAGTCTGGTGGCAGGCGCGGTTATCGGTCTTGAGGAGGGAAAGGGAACAGGAACCATCGAACTGCCCTCCAATATGCATAGCGGATACTATGTGCTGTCGGTCTATACCCGTGACAACGCCAATGTGTCACGCAAGTTGGTGGCTGTCGTCAACCCTCTTCGCAGTAGTGAGGACGACGATATAGAATGGGTACAGATCACTGATTCCGACTCGTTGAGCTATTCCGCAACCATCGCAGGCGAAAGCCTCACCGCAGCCGCCATGACCGATGAGAAAGATGTTGACGTGCGTGAGACAGAAGGCCATATCATCAAGGCGCGAGTCACTAATGCCTACCGAGGCGTCACCTACAAGAGCCATCAGATACACCCCTCACTCGGCATAGTAGGCAAGCAAGTGCACTATTTCGAGGGAAAGATGGTCAACGACACCACCGCCGTGTTCTACACCTACGGCCTTCACGGCAAGCAGCCACTCGTACTCTCGGCAGCCACCTACACAGGCGTCAGTCTGCCCATAGAGATGATAAGTCCGTTTGCCGGCCTGCTCCCCAAGCAACTCCCGCACCTCGTGTTCCACTACCGTCGCAGCGAGGTAGAGGCACGATCCAAGGAGATGCAGCGCCATCAGATAGCCATCGCCCCAGCCAAGAAAGAACTGCAATTAGGATATTATGAAAATGCGGCAGCAGAGGAAGGCGTACCAATGGACTACGACAACACCCTGTTTGGCGAGCATCCCGACCTCACCTACAACCTCGACGAATACCGTCAGTTCCTCACCGTGCGCGAAGTGCTCCTGGAGTACATCAGCTGTGTGCAGCGCACAAAGGTCGATGGCATACCGCAGCTCATGGTACGCGACGAGCAAGGCAACTACGACAGTTCATGGCCGGCCATGGTCTTCATCGACGGCATGCCCGTCATCGATGTTGACCGACTGTTGAACTACGATGCCCGTCGCATTCACTATGTCAACATCTTCCGCAACAACTACACGTTCGGCAACGGCGTATATAGAGGCATCGTGTCGTTCATCTCGCGTTCCGGCCGACTGACCAACTACCCCACGGAAACAAATACGCAGTATGTGGTATATGAATTTCCCGAATAAGAAGAGAAATTGCAAGGCTTATACCCTTGTTTTTACAAGTGTCATTTTGTCATTTTGTCATTTTCGGCACTAAAAAACGGCTCGTTTCACAACGAACCGTTTAACGATGACAATATTAAATAATCGTGTTCTCATGGTAAAGAGTAGAGAGAGATACGTTGGAATGCTAAAAGAAAACTTTTTTATCAACTCAAAAACCTATTTATATTCTATGATTCACCTTCTTCTTCCGTCAATGTCTTTTCGTAAATGCCGTGCCTGATATTGCGAACCAGTCCGCCCTTAACAAGACGGCGCAAATATTGGTTTGCCGAATTCCTTGAAAGTCCCAGTTGCTCTAACGCATCGGAAAACTCAGTATTTGTAAACTGATTAGGCACATTCATGAGGCAGTCTTTCTTTTTGCTTCGCTTCTTTGCTTCTTCATGCGCCTGTGTACTTTCATTCAGCGACTTGTTTATTGCGTCGCCATGAAGAGCGAGAAGTTGCTCGGTGCAGTAGTTGATAACGCCTAAAACGCGGTCTCTGATTTCCTCCGTGTAAACTCCGTCGTTCAGCCACGTTTCAATCATCATCATCTTTACTGCGTAGTCGGCATATCTGCGCCTCGCAAGGTCACGGCTTGGGTCTTCCTGATTCACAAGGTACATTCTGCGTTGTACCTCGTCATAGTACTTGTGTACATCGTCAACCATTAACCTTGTGTCCATCATGATTTCCGTGCCGTCTTCCGATGCGCTTTTCATCGAAAAGTATATTTGCTCAAGTCGCTTGTCAACTTTCTGCCTTGTTTCCTCGTCCATGAAAAGGCGTGTTGGGCGTTCCTGCCCGAACGTGTCGGGCAAATCGCAGAAGAGAAAGCGAGTTATCAAGCCGTTCTCAATATCGTTGAAGAAACGGCTAACGGCTGCCGGAGTTCCAGAGAAAAGCAGATTGAGATACAGCCTTACAACGGCATGATATGAATTCTCGCTTGCATAGTCCTGACCCCATAGGGAGTTATCATAAGCCAAGCGATAAATATCTGATTTCTCGCTCCACTTGCCCGATTTCTCAGCCTTCGTTATCGAGTCGATTTCCTCAGCGCAAATCATCAGATGCTGACTCTTCGCCTTATCCATGCGCTCAACAAGAATACGGTTTGAAACATTCGTAGGCAACAATCGGATAGCACCCTCAAACTCCTTCGGGTCGTAATCCTCCTTGTTTGCGTTCTTCCTGTTCTCCTTTTCAAGTTCACGCATTATCTTTCGTTGGCGCTCGTCCTCCTTCTGAATAGGTGCGCAAATCTGCTCGTACACTCGCTTCATGAACGATTTGCCCGTAGCCTGTGGCGCTGAGATTGCAACCATGAAATTGAGCGCAATCTTTTCGCCGTTCATCCCTCGCCCTCTGATAGGTGAAAGCAGAGTTGCAAGGCAAGCCATGCAAGCAAGATAGCAAGGGTTCTTCAGATAGTCGGGCTGCAACTTCACAAACTCGTCAATCAATCCCTGTGGCTTCACCACAAAGCCCCAGTCGGCCGTGTATTCCTCGCTTGCAAGTGCATATTGAGGGGCAAGCCCCTTTAGCACCCTGTTCATGAGCGAGGTAATCATGGCGGGGCGTGTGGAGTTAACCGCACTTGTCACGGTAGAACGGACTTCATCCATCGGAAGACCCCAATCAGGCAGCACAGAACAAAGGAAATCGACATCAAAATCACAAACAAATCTAAGATGACGACAAAGAGCGTACAAAGCGCTATTCCGCTCACCCTCAGTAGGTGTTTCGTCAAATCCCATAGCGAAAAGGAGCGATTTGATGATTTCCGCATACGGAATGTTCTTGAATAGGGTCGGGAATTCTTTTTTCTTGCTGCTGACAGGCGCAGCCTCTTCCACCTTATCGCCCATTGCTCCCACAGGCTCAGCCTTTCGGGCTGTGTCATTCTCTGCTTGCGTCTCGCCGTCACTCTGCGGTAACTCCGCAGAATCATTCTCAATGGTATTCTCATTTCCGAAAAGAATTTTATCGTTGATTAACAGAATATAGTCGAACGGCACAAGGAACGAACATCGTGCCATGTCCTTTGTCACCTCGTCATACACAACACCGCAAGCCTCGGCCATCTTCCTTTGTGCATCAGGGATTGAGAGTTCCTTTGGCTGCTCGAAGATGATGCGCAAGCCAAAAGAGGATGGTGTGATATGAACAAGTACAACGTGATAGGGCAGCGGTTTCGCCTTGATTGCCTCCCATATCTCAACAGGGTTTTGAACATGGTCAACATCTATCATGTTCAACCCCGAGGGGATAGCGTTGGCATTACTTCGGCGGTTGTCCTTGAAGGTTGCCATTGGTGTGATGCACGGCAAAGATTTCTTTGCCTGTGCAATACATTTCTTTGCCCATTCTGCTCGTGCAGGCTCTTCTTTCGCCTTCTTCTGCAAGCGCTTGATCATGTCGCAAGTGTCCTGCACGAACTTCGACTGCACCGCCTCGTAGAATTTCTCCCGTGTGCATGGCACAATCGGGGAATTTACCTTTCCTATGCCTACCATAGCGTTTCCTCCTTCTCTATCATCATCAAGGCGAAGTTTTCGGGGCATAGCTCGTCAATAAGTTTGTGCATATTGTCGGGCGTTTCGCTACCTCGCATGAATGACATAGTGATATTGACTTGTGAACGCCCAGGGGAGAAATAGACTGAGCCGTTCATGTTGTTGTGCGCAATCTCGTTGATTGTGCGTTGCAGTTTTGTCTGACGTGCCGTGCCGTTAGCCCGATGCGGTTTGATGCGAAGATATCCCTCGCCCTCGGTGACAGAACAATGGTGAGTGCCATAGGCAGAATGCTTGCCTGTTATGGAAGAATGCTCAAACTTCCAGTCGAATGGGGCAAAACGTGTAAAGTTACCGCCGTCGTCATGAGCAACCTCAACGGCTTGCTTTTTGGTTGTTTTCTTCTTCATAGGTATTAATGCTTTTTCGTTGTTTGGTTTGAATTTTCCTCTTCATGGTAAATGTGGAAATTTGGTGTAAGAGGAAATTGTTTAGAAAGTAGTTTTCTGGATTGAGTGGAGGTAGATATCATTCCCTCGGAATGTTTGAATAGCTCCGTCTGGGTCAGTCCATTGTCTTGCGTTGGCTGAAACACCGATTGCAAATTCTACCTCGTCACCTATTTGCAGAGGTTCAATCTGCTTGATGACTTCATCCTTGATTGCCTTCATGGCAAAGGTGTGGTCTATTCCTTCAAAGTCCTTGTGACTGATAACAACCCATTGGCTTTGCCAAGGCTTGCCAGTGCTCTTGCTTGTACCGCTTTGAACTCCGTCCTTCACGGTCAAAATACCTTTTAAGTTTAGCATGATGTTGAAAATTAGTTTATTGTTTGTTTAACGAGTGCAAAGTTAGCATTTTTACGCAAAACATCTGTAAAAAAAAAAAAAAAAAACGTTAACAAACCGCGTTTTAACATTTCGGTGGTGCTATAATTCAGAATCGGGAATTATAGCGCGAAAATGACTAAATGACAAAATGACAACCTATGCAACAAGGTATCAATTCTATTTCTTATATAATAAGGTTCGCGCGTAAATTATTAAGGAGAAATTTTTCTCGGTGGGGGTGAAAAAATGAGTGTCATTTTGTCATTTTGTCATTTTCGTGTTAAAGCGTGTTAAAATGGCGCAAAATATTTGGTGGTTTGCATAAAAATACCTATCTTTGCACACGTGAGAAGGTCCAGAGTTGCTCTTCTGCTGCTCTTCTCTTCCTCTCCTTACCAAGAAAAACACGGCACTTTGCCATGCAATGTGCCACAAAACTTCCTCAAAAGGAAGCCATGAAAAACGTAAGTATCAATTTCACACAAACTAATTATTAACCAACGCCCCATTCGGCGATAGCCTCCTGCCCCTCGGGGAAGGATGTCCGCAGGACAGGAAGGGGGCCTCTAAAATTCAAACATTATGGCAAAATTTACAGGACTTCTCCGTAAGCAGATTGGTTCAATCGGCGACCTCACCTTCAAGCAGGTGAACGGAATGACTATCGTGAGCGAGAAAATCACTCACATGACAAATCCACGTACCGACGCACAGATGCGTACTCGCACTCGTTGGAACAACATCGTTGCTATGTACAAGGGCATCCGTCCTAAGCTCAACAAGGGTTTTGAGAACAAGGCAGCGGGTCTTTCTGACTTCAATATGTTCATGAAGATGAACATGCAGAAAGAGGCAGTCTATCTCACCAAATCGGCTGTTGCTGGCGGTGCTTGCGTTGCTGCCCCTTATCAGATTACACAGGGTTCGCTCCCTGCAATCGTGATTACAGGCACAGGTCAGAGCGGTGTAACTGACATTCGCCTCGGTTCGCTTGATATCGCAAGCAACACAACCGTTGCGCAGTTCGCAACTAAGGTTGTCGAGAACAATGCAGATTATCGCTATGGCGACCAGATTTCGTTCTTCCTTGTCAAGCAGAAGACGAACGAAGATACTGGCATTCCTTATTGTCAGTTCTTTGCAGCAAAGGTTGTGCTTGACCCAACAAGCGACGAAGCGCTTGCAGACGTTGTGGAGAGTTCACACGGCTTTGCATCCGTTGACGGAAAACTCGGTCACAGCGGTAATGATGGCGATTGTGCCTACTGTTGGGTACACTCTCGCAAGTCAAGTGGCAAGGTGCTTGTTTCCTCTCAGTCTCTTCTCGCTGCAAACTCTGTCCTTTCAGAGTATCAGGGCGATGCAGCCTATAACCTCGCGCGTTCAAGCTACGGCATGACGGACGATGTTTTCCTCTCTCCTACTGGCGATGCAGCTAACGCAGGAACAGAGGGCGGCGGCGACGACGAAGGCGGCGAAGGCGGCGGTGGCCTCTAAAAGCCTAACCCCGACCCTCTCCGACCCCTCCCCAACCCTCCCGAGGGAGGGGGCTTTTAGATAGAAAAACTAACTAAAAAACTCTCCCCCTCGGGGGAGACGGAGGGGGGTCGAAGGCTTGGTTAGGCTTATGAAAAACGCAATTGCAGTCGCAAGTTTCCTTTGCGCAATCCTCTTTGCATGCGCCGCCTTAGTCATACCGCCAAAGGGGGTTATTGATTCATCGGTGCTTGTGCTTATCGCCCAGTTGCTCATTTTATGTGCAACGTTCTTGGGCGTTGAAAGTTATGTTGATATAATTAGGAGGAAATCAAATGAACAATAAAAACAAATGGTCTGTCATAATCAATGCCATTTTGACAGCGTTGACAACAATCCTTACTGGCTTAAACGTAATCTGATACTATGAAATTAAGTACTCATTTTGAACTCAGCGAGTTTGTCCGTAGTTCAACTGCGGACAAACTTGGTTTTTGCAACGAACCGCCCGAATATGTCATAGATAATCTTCGGGAGTTGTGCAAAAAGATACTTGAGCCGTTAAGGCTCTTTGCAGACAAACCGCTGCACATCAATTCTGGTTTCCGTTGCTCTGCTCTGAATATGGCGGTAGGCGGTGCGCAATTATCTGGGCATCTGTTCGGGTATGCAGCAGATATCAAGTGCGACACATGGCAAGAATGTTTGAACTGGCAAGCGTGGGTTTGTTTGATGTGCGATTTTGACGAATGTATTTGTGAAAGGCGAGGAAATAGCATGTGGCTTCATGTTTCGTACAGAAACAATTTGCCACAGAGATACAGAGCATTTTGTATCGACATACAAGGGCACTCATAGCGAGTGCCCTTTATTATGCGAAAATGACAAAATGACAAAATGACACTCGAAAAATCAAGGGATATAACCTTTGCTTACGCCGTTTCCTTATCAAGGAAACTCAAATCCATTCGGCTCATTTTTATTTATAGGGAGTATAGACTTATTGTCGGTTTGAAATATTAACGTGAGTTCGACGTGGTATGATTTAACCTCATATATTTTGAGATGTCTTTTTGCTATTTAGCGTACACGGATAATATATGTTGTATGGACAAAAAAATATCAGGAAAAATGTTTGCAAGTTTCAAATTAAAATTATATCTTTGCACTCAGAAAATCGGAGACGTGCGCCAGCCTTTAGGGCTGACACGCACTATTTTATTCGCTGTGGCTCATCAAGCTACGCAAGTCTGAGTGCGAGGTGCTAAGCACGTTGTCACTCGGTATCAGTCAAAGGTCAAAAGACGAAAGTCAAAAGGCAAAGGTTGAATGACCTTAGTCCTTAGTCCTTAGTCCTTTTGCAGACAAAATAGTAAATAGCTAAATAGTAAATAGCTAAATAGTAAATAGTAAATAGCTAAATAGTAAATATCATCGGGGTGTGGCGCAGTTGGTTAGCGTACGCGTCTGGGGGGCGTGTGGTCGGCAGTTCGAGTCTGCTCACCCCGACTTATGAGAAGAAGAAACAAAAGGTTGGGCTTCGGCTTTGTGAATTGTTCACTTGCCCTTGCGTTGGTGGTTGCCACTCTCGTGGTGACTCAGACAAGTGCCTTGCAGTATCTCAAGGGAATGCTCGCTGAGAACCCCCTTGCCCCCGAGGGGGGAAAGAAGATGGCGGCTGCAATGGCTATTTCTCGCAATGCTCAACAAGCTAAAGCAAGTCCTGGAAATGCAAGGGTTGGCGACATGAGACCTTTGGTTACTCTCAAGAATGCTGTGAAAGGCAGGAAGAATGGCCAGCTGCTTATGAAGACGGGGTATGTGACGTATTTCAATTACCAAACGAACAACCCGGATTGGGTGGCGTGGGAGCTTACCTCGGCAGAGGCTTATGGCAGGCTTGACCGCAATGGCTATGAATTTGTTCCTGATAATGCCTTGCCTCGGGCAAATCGTGTTGCTTTCTATGACTATAAGGGCACGAAATATGACAGAGGGCACATGTGTCCGGCAGGTGATATGAAATGGAGCGCGACTGCCATGCGCGACTGCTTCTATATGTCGAATGTATGTCCGCAGGTTCGTGAACTCAACCATGTTTCTTGGGAGCGCCTTGAGTCGGCTTGCAGACGTTGGGCAAAGAAAATGGGCAGTATTTATATAGTATGCGGTCCGGTGTATTGGAAGAAAGTGCCTGAGTATATAGGTGTAAGTCATCGAGTGGCTGTTCCTGACGGGTTCTTCAAGGTGGTGTTATGCCTTCAGAAAGGCAAGGAGAAGGGAATAGCCTTCTACTACGACAATACGGATGTAACCCAGTCGATGAGAAAGGCCGTGAGGAGCATCGACCAGATAGAGAAGATGACGAGGCTCGACTTCTTCAGCGAATTGCCCGACGGCTTGGAAAACAGGTTGGAGGCAATGAGAAATCTGGATGAGTTTGAAGAGAAGGCCTCTCCCCCCGCTTCACACATACTCGAAGATACTCAATCTTCGACTTCTCACCGTAGAGAGGGAGCCGGAAGGCGAAAATGGTAAAACCTGAAATGAAATATTATTTTCACTATACGTATAATAACTATTAAACTAAGCAGCCCTGTTCCCCTCATTGGCGAATCGGCCGACACATACTCCGATGTTATTAACATCGGACTTCCCTCCCTACGGGGGAGGGCGAGGGGAGAGGCCTCTTTTATTCTACTATGAATGATTTATTAACATGGTTTCAAGGGCTTGAGCCCGCTGCGCAGGTTTTCTGGGGCTGCGCTATTGTTTCGTCCACTATATTCTTGGTGCAGGCTATCCTTACGATGATAGGCATGGATCATGATATGGACTTTGAGGTTGGCGACTTTGACGGTGACACTATGGACACGGGTGGGGCTGTGAGTCTGTTCTCTATCCGTTCGCTCGTGAATTTCTTCGTGGGATTCGGTTGGGCAGGTGTCAGTTTCTACAACGATATAAGCAGTAAGGCTCTGCTTTACATCGTGGCTATCTGTGTGGGTTGTCTGTTCTCCTATGCTACTGTCTTCCTTATCAGGAAGATGAAGAAACTGGAGCATAACGGAGCATATAAGATTGCCGATTGTGTTGGCAAGTCATGTGATGTATATCTCCGCATCCCTGCTGCTGGCGAGGGTAGGGGCAAGGTGCAGATAAGCTTGAACGGAAGCATCCACGAGTTTGATGCCGTAAGCACAGGTGAGGCTTTGGCTACCGGTAAAAGAGTTAAGGTGGTGGCTGTGGAAGGAAATGTGCTGAAGGTGGAATAGGGACCCCTTTCCCGTCCTGCGGACACCCTTCCCCGTAAGGGGCAGGGAGGCTGGCGCAGAAAGGGAAATTATTAGTTGAATTTGTAAAAACAGAAAATTAAAATAAATATTTATTATCTAACTTAAATCAAACCTAAGACTCTGGCAATCCGTTCTGCGCCAGCCTCCTGCCCCTTCACGGGGAAGGATGCCCCATAGGGGCAGAAAGGGGTCGTAGGACAGAAAGGGGTCGTAGGCCTCGCTTTAATAATATGGAAATGGCATTACCTATTGTTGGAATCGTAGTACTTGTAGTACTATTTGCAGCTGTGATTAATCGTTATCGTCGTTGTCCATCAGATAAGATTCTCGTTATCTATGGTGGCAGCGGAAGTAAGAAATCGGCAAAATGTGTTCATGGTGGCGGTGCGTTTGTGTGGCCTATCATCGAGGACTATGCATATCTGTCGCTGACTCCTATCAGTATTGATGCTAATCTGACAAATGCTCTGTCTCGTCAGAATATCCGTGTGGATGTGCCTTGCCGATTCACCGTAGGTATCTCTACCGATGATGAATGTATGACTGCCGCTGCCGAGCGTCTGCTTGGACTTTCCGCACAGCAGATTCAGGAACTTGCTCGTGATATCCTCTTTGGTCAGTTGCGTCTGGTTATCGCTACGATGAGTATCGAGGAATTGAACTCTGACCGTGATAAGTTCCTTGAGGCTATCTCTGGCAACGTGGAGGTTGAGTTGAAGAAGATCGGTCTTCGTCTCATCAACGTAAACGTAACCGATATCAATGATGAGTCTGGATATATCGAGGCTCTTGGTCAGGAGGCTGCAGCAAAGGCTATCAACGAGGCTAAGGTTCGTGTGGCTGAGCAGGATAAGCTTGGTCAGACAGGTAAGGCAAAGGCAAACAACGAGGCTAAGGTGTCAGTGGCAGAGCAGGATAAGCTTGGTCTTATCGGTGAGGCTGAGGCACAAAAGGAAACACGTATCCGCACATCCGAGGCTAATGCAAAGGCTGTTGCTGGTGAGAACCAGGCAAAGGTTGAGATTGCGAACTCAGATGCTGAGCGTCGTTCTGCTGAGGCTGAGGCACAGCGTAAGGCTGTTGCTGCCGAGAAGATAGCACAGGCTAAGGCTCTTGAGGAGGCTTATGCAGCAGAGCAGAAAGCCGAGGAAGCTCGTGCTGAGCGTGAACGTAGTACTCAGGCTGCCAACGTGCTCGTTGCGCAGGATATCGAGAAGAAGCGTATTGTCATCTCTGCTGAGGCAGAGGCTGAGCAGCGTCGTGTTACAGCAAAGGGTCAGGCAGATGCTCTTGCTATCAACGCCAAGGGTGAGGCTGACGCTGTTGCTATCAAGGCACAGGGTGAGGCTGAGGCTATAAAGGTGAAGGCTCAGGGTGAGGCTGCTGCTATCTATGCTAAGATGGAGGCTCAGGCTAAGGGTCTTTATGAGCAGCTCTCTAAGCAGGCACAGGGTTACGACAAGATGATTCAGGCTGCCGGCGGTGATGCTACAAAGGCTTATACGCTACTCTTGCTCGAGAAACTCCCAGACCTCGTTAAGACTCAGGTTGAGGCAGTCAAGGGTATTAATATCGACAAGGTTACTGTTTGGGATTCAGGCGCAAGTACCGATGGGAAAGGCTCTACTGCCAATTTTGTCAGCGGCTTGATGAAGTCTGTCCCTCCATTGCAGGATCTCTTTGATCAGGCTGGTATGTCTCTGCCATCCTATCTCGGCAAGAAAGCTGAGGAGCAGCAGGAAGAGAAAAAGACTGAAGAGGATGCTAAGGAATAGTCTTAGTTCGCATAATATTTCCCCAAGACAGATTCATGCCTTGGGGATTTTTGTTTGTGGCTTTTTTGTCGAAATTTAAATCGGTGTGGTAAACATTTGTTTTTTACAAAAAATATTATTACCTTTGCATCCGCAAAAGTCAAAGGTCTAAAGTCAAAAGTCTAAGGTCAAAAGTCTTTAGCCATTAGCCTTTAGTCTAAAATTGTATATCGTAAATGGTAAATTGTAAATCATTTTTTATGCGTTTCTGGCCGGACGCTCTGGTGGTTGTGCTCTTCGCAATCATCTCGTTCGCCTATTTCTTCCCTGCCGATACCGAAGGCAGAATCCTTTTCCGTCATGACTCCTCTGCGGGTCGTGGATTGGGACAGGAGACATCAGAGTATTATCAGAAGACTGGTGAGAAATCTCGCTGGACGGGTAGTGCGTTCTGCGGTATGCCTACTTATCAGAGTGCTCCGTCGTATGAGTCGTCAACGACTCTTAACAACGTAATGAATGCCTATCACTTGTGGTTGCCAGAGAATGTGTGGTACGTGTTTGCGTATCTTCTTGGCTTCTACATCCTTCTGCGTGCATTCGACTTCCGATGGTACTTGGCATCGCTCGGTGCCGTGATATGGGCGTTCTCAAGTTATTTCTTCATCATCATAGCTGCAGGACATATATGGAAGGTTATGGCTTTGGCATATCTGCCTCCTATGATTGCGGGTGTGCTATTGGCATATAAGGGGAAGTATCTGCAAGGACTCATCGTGACGGGGATCTTCTCTGCCTTTGAGGTGAATGCCAACCACGTGCAGATGACCTATTACTACCTTTTCATCATCGCGTTCCTTATCATTGGTTTCCTTGTTGATGCTATACGTCAGAAGAAGTATATGCACTTCGTAAAGGCTACTGCCGTATGTGCCATAGGTGCTGTGCTTGGTATTGGTGCCAATATATCAAACCTATACCACACTTGGGAGTATCAGAAAGAGAGTATGCGCGGAAAGAGTGAACTTGTGAAGGCTGATACAGGCAATCAGACATCATCAGGATTGGAGCGCGACTATATCACCCAGTGGAGTTATGGATTGAGCGAGACATGGACTCTGCTTGTGCCTAACACTAAGGGCGGCGCATCCGTTTCTCTCTATGCCAACGAGATTGCACAGGAGAAGGCTAACCCTATGTATATACAGATATATCAGCAGATAGGTCAGTATTGGGGTACTCAGCCTGGTACCAGCGGTCCTGTGTATGTGGGGGCATTCGTGCTTCTGCTCTTTATCCTCGGTTTGTTCATAGTGAAGGGTAGCATAAAATGGGCTTTGCTTGCTGCTACCATATTGTCAATTCTTCTCTCATGGGGTAGAAACTTCATGCCGTTTACGGATTTCTTCATCGACTATGTTCCGATGTATGCAAAGTTCCGTACTGTGGCTTCAATCCTCGTGATAGCGGAGTTTACAATTCCGTTCCTTGCTATGCTAGCTTTGAAGAAATTCATTGAGAATCCGGATTGCGTGAAGTGTAAGCGTTTCCCTAAACTCAACTTTCTGTATCTTTCATTGGCTCTAACAGGTGGTATCGCATTGCTCTTTGCCTTGATGCCTACGCTGTTCTTCGACGAGTTTGTGAGCCCTTCGGAGATGAGTGCTCTGTCACA